>Ga0194055_10000386_pt1 | contig 35111 bp, 38 predicted proteins | sample SepL449m_MetaG_FD_155482 | JGI IMG/M metagenome (GOLD analysis project Ga0194055, IMG submission 155482) | Anoxic zone freshwater microbial communities from boreal shield lake in IISD Experimental Lakes Area, Ontario, Canada - Sep2016-L442-9m | ecosystem: Environmental > Aquatic > Freshwater >... | reverse complement strand
AAAATAGCCCACCTCTGTTATACTCTGTTATATGAGTTTATCAATCGCCATCGTTGGCCTACCTAATGTCGGCAAGTCAACCCTTTTTAATGCCCTGACCGACAATAACATTTTGGCGGCTAATTACCCTTTTGCTACAATCGAGCCAAACACCGGGATTGTGGCTATCCCCGACCCTCGCCTAGAAAAATTAGCCGAGCTGTACCAGACTAAAAAAGTCGTGCCAGCAACGGTAACTTTCGTCGATATCGCCGGGCTAGTAGCCGGCGCTTCTGACGGCGAAGGCCTGGGTAACCAGTTCTTGGCACATATACGTAATACTAATGCTATCTGCCAAGTAGTTCGGGCTTTTAAAGACGACAACGTTATTCATGTCGATAACAACATCGATCCCAAGCACGACATCGATATAATCAATACCGAATTAATCCTGGCTGATCTGCAGACCGTGGCCAAACGGCTACCTAAAATTGCCAAAGAAGCTAAAGCCAATCCAAAGCTAAAGCCAATCGCCGATACCTTGCAAAGAGTCGATGATTTACTGCAACAAGGCACACCAATTTCACAGGTTGAAGATATCGACCCAGAGCACATAGCCGACCTACACCTACTGAGCGCAAAACCAGTTATCTACCTGTTTAACGTCGATGAAGCCGGCTTAGCTGACACCGCTAAACAACAATCGTTGGCCGCACTTGTCGCCCCAGCCAAGGCACTATTCATTTGTGCTCAACTCGAAGCTGAGCTGAATGGTCTGGACGCCAATGACCGCATCGAAATGCTAGAAAGCTACGGCCAAAAAGAATCAGGGCTGATCAAAGTTATTCATGCTGCCTACGACACACTAGGACTGCAAAGCTACCTAACTGCCGGGGTGCAGGAAGTTCGAGCCTGGACAATCCCCAAACAAGCCACTGCCCCGCAAGCCGCTGGCGTTATCCACGGTGACTTCGAACGAGGTTTTATCGCTGCCGAAGTTGTCAGTTACCAAGATCTAATCGCCAACGGCTCGTTGACCGCCGCCAAAGCCACCGGTAAGGTTCGCACTGAAGGTAAAACCTACGTTATGCAGCCAGATGACGTTGTCGAATTTCGATTCAACGTTTAGGTTTGCGGAGTGCCAATTGACCCGAAGCGACCAATCCGACGTCGCATCATTAGCGGCGGGTTCATATACGGGTTACGTCTCTGTGGTACGGGAAGATTCTGTGAGTTTGCTCCAATCACTGCCTGGTTACCAAGATCCAGCATCATTGCATAAGGGTCAGTGCTAGCAATGGCTGCGGTTGGGATAGCTGATAGCTGAGCGGCTACTGGTTGAATCGGCGCAGCAGCTACTGGCCTACCCTGTGGGACCTGATCAAAACCATTAGTTGACCCGATTACCGCCGGATCAGATGAATATTGATGCCTGACTTCCATGACTTTCTGTTGTATCTGATTAGCTACCTTGCGTAAAATCTGTGGTTTGTAGGAAGTAAACGAAAGGTTCTTAGTTGGGGTGCAGACTTTCATCGTGCCGCTCATTAACTGGGCACTAAAGTCTACTTCAGCAATCATGTCGTAGCGCATATCTTCTACACTCAGGAAGAAGACTTTTTTATCCACCAGTAGCAGTCTTTGGTCGGTTGCCACGAAAGTTGCGAACCCGCCCTGATATCGGCCATTTAGACAGGCGTTGATTTGTTCGCCTGGAACAAGGATGTGCTGGAGCTCAACAATCTCGGGTCTCCCCCAAAATTTGCTATTAGAACCAATGGCTTCCAGTTGTCTCTCTACTTCTTTTAGACTAACCATTTCTTCCCTCCTTCACGTTACAACCTAATGATATGCCTAGTAGTTTGTAAGCACAGCTACATTTATCACAAACCGGCTGTGATTTGCATCACACTATTAACCAGAGTTTGCAGCAAAAGGTAAGATAGTTCATACTAAATACATGTTTAGTAGTACAAAACAAAATGAAGACTTGGTAAAAGTCTTTCATGGAGGCACCAAACTTACCTATAAGAAGGGGGAGTTTGTAATCCGCCCTGGTGAAGCGCCTTCAGGCGTTTTTTTTATAGAAACAGGCCTAGTTAAAGCCTACAACATCTCTAAATACGGCGAAGAAAACCTTTTAATAATCCGCAGATCCGAAGAACTCTTCCCGCTAATATGGGCCATAACTGGGCAAGAACGCAGTATTATCTATCAGGCGATGGACAACCTGGTTTTATGGCGAATTAGCCGCAAAGATTACCTCAAGGATATTCATAACGACCCTAAAATGCTGATGCCGATGCTCGAAATGACACTCGAGATGTACCGTCTACACTCTGAGCACATCATTAATCTCGAATACCGTACGGTGCGCGAAAGATTAATTTCTTTCTTATTAAATACTTCCGAGCGCTTCGGTGAACCAGGCCCGAAAAAAGGCATTATCTTATTGAATGTCCCCCTTAAACAGCAAGATATAGCCAGCTCAATTAATGCTACCCGCGAAACTACAAGCCGTGAAATTGTTCGTCTGGAACGACTCGGGCTAGTCTCTGCTAATCATGGCAAAATTAGCCTACTAGATCCGAACAAGCTCCGCGCCTATCTCTGATTTACTTCCAATTCAACACGATGTCTTTGATAGTAGTTATTATCTCTTCATGAGTTGGCAAAGTATTATCTTCATAATAATGATTAGTGTTGATGTAGTTTTCGGTGACGCTAAGGCAATACATATCATCGGCTAGCAGGTGCATTCGGTCGACCGCATCCACGCTAGCTACTGGAGTTACGACGATTAGTTTCTCTAGTTTGTATGGCTTTAGGTATGCAGCGGCAGCATTGAGTGACAAGCCTGTACTTAACCCGTCCGAAACCAAAATAACATTATGGTAGCGTAGCAAATCCGGCTCAATAATACCGCCACTGCCCAACAGGCTATTCATGCGATGGAGCTTTTCTAACTTTTGCTGTTCAATATAATTGCGGTACTCCGACTGAAAATCTTCAAGTTGACCGGTAGAAAATGAACCGTTGAAAGTAAAGCCGCCGCTTTGATCAATACTGCCCACCGGAGAATTCTCGCCCGGCAAGGTCACAGGCTCAGTTAAAAGCATCATCAAAACACAGTGGAGTTGGGCTGCAATATTACTGGCAATCACAACCCCCCCATCACTCAGCGCTACAACAGCACAGTTCTCATAACGGTATTTAGGAGTAATTAGTTGAGTTAATTTGCCGGCTGCTTCGGTACGGTTTTTGAAATACATGGGCTCAGTCTATCACAGAGGCGGACTAGCGTGTTATCGAAGTCAGAAGATAAAACCGTTCACGATTCCCGCGAGCTCCAGCCACGGCACTATCGGCCTTGTTTTGGATTATAAATAACTTTTGTACCCAAGTTTCAAAATCCTTTAAAATCTGCCGGCGAATTGTATCATTCTTTATGACACCTTTGTGTTTATAGCTATCACCAGCCTCGAATTGCGGCTTGACCATGACGACGAATTGAGCACCGGGCTTGACCAACTTAACAGCGCTGGGCAGTATTTCACGGAGGCTGATAAATGATACGTCGGCCACAACAATATCAGGCTGAACAGAGGGATTTTTAAAATTGCGAATGTCAGTTTGTTCAAATAGTAGTATTCTTGGATCCTGCCGTAAACTAGGGTGAAGCTGATTTGTACCCACTTCAACTGCCAATACCTGTTCGGCTCCGTGCATGAGTACATATTGTGTAAAGCCGCCGGTAGACGAACCAATATCTAGGACGGTTTTACCGTTAAAATTTAGTTCAAATTCGTCAACCACAGAGGCCAACTTCAGCGCTGCCCGCGAAACATATTGTTCCTGGGCAGTAACTTCTAGCCTGTCGTAATCCTCCACCATGTGACCGGCCTTGGTTACAATTTTTTGATTAACCAGAACGTTACCCAGCTTAATATAACTGGCTGCCTGGCTACGCGAACTAACCATGCCCTTTTCAACTAGTGCTTGGTCAAGTCGCGTTCTCATTAGGGCAACCTCATTCCTACTCCTTGACGCGTTCGCGGTAGGCACCAGTTGCGGTATCAACACTGATAACATCACCAGTTCGGACAAAAGCCGGCACCTTAACTACTAGGCCAGTCTCGACAGTGGCGTCTTTCATGACATTACTAGTAGTGTCACCTTTAACGACGTCTTCGGCATAGGTAATCTTTAGCGGAACATTCTTGGCTAACTCGACGTTAATAACCTGGGTATCGAACAGTTGAGCCTGAACAGCATCACCCTCTTTTAGGTAGCCAGCCTTGTCGGCCATATCATCAGCCGATAGTTCGAATTGCTCATAGCTATCCTGATCCATAAAATAGAACTTTTGGCCGTCATTATATAGGTACTGCACGTTTTTGTTAGTGACGTCAGCTCGTTCGACAGCTTCGTTGCCTTTGAAAGTTTTAGCCAAAACCTTACCGTCAATCAAACTCTTGATTTTGACGTTTACGATTGACCCGCCACGACCCATTACCTTTTGAGAATAATCAGTGACGCGATAAGGCACGCCTTCGTACTGGAAGACGGTACCTTTTTTAAGATCGGTTATGCCAAATGCCATAGGAACTCAACTTAAAGTTTAGTTAGATGCTACGAATGGTAGTAGGGCGAGGTGTCGAGCGCGTTTGATAGCCTTAGACAGATGCCGTTGCTGGCTCTCTGTTAAACCGGTCTTTTTGCGGCTCTCAATTTGACCATAAACGTTCACGTAACGCTGCAAGGTCTTAAAGTCCTTGTAGTCGAAATACGCGACGTCGGTACGGTGTTTGAAAATCTTTGCCATAGAAACTTATCTCCTTAAAACGGAATATCGTCTAAATTAATTGGTTCATCGCCGATATCTTCGATAACGACGTCGTCTTTCTTTTTACTGGATTTTGGTTTGTCGCCAGTTGGTTGAGCAGTGCTAGAACTTGAGCTAGCTTCTGGCGTATCGCCACCACCTTCACCACGCCCACCGAGGAATGTAACGTCAGAAGCGTTAACTTCTACCTTGGTGCGCTTTTTGCCTTCTTGTTCCCAAGAACTGCTTTGCAAGCGACCGTTAACCAGGACAGGTCGTCCTTTGGTCACATATTGAGCTACTCGTTCACCTAGAGGGCCCCAGGCAACTACATCGACGTAATCGGTAGCTTCTTGCCATTCGCCGTCACCACTTTTATAGCTGCGGTTCAGCGCAAGGCTAAAGCTACAAACGCTTTGGCCGCTTGGAATTTGGCGCAACTCTGGGTCGCGGGTTAGATTGCCCATTAATATGACTTGGTTAAAACTTCGTGCCATCTCTTTACTCCTCTTTTTTATAAGACCTATGTCTTGCTTAACTGATAGTACTTATACCCTAAACCCGGCGTGGGCGGGGCGTCAAGCATAATGAATTTTTAATTAGCTGTTTACTTTTCGTCGTCTGGTTCAGAACGGTCGTCGTCACCGCGATCGCCACGAGCTGCCGCTTTTTCGGCTTTTTCAGCCTTAGCTGCTTCGGCATCAGCAATCTTTTTGAGATCGGGTTTAACGATCTGGTAACGAATGACTTCGTCAGTGATGTTCAACGCTGTCTCGATTTTTTTGGCGGCGTCACCGGGCATTTCGGTCGTATAAAACACGTAAACGGCATGCTCGTTTTTGGCAATTGGATAGGCTAGCTTTCGCTTACCCCAATTGTCAGTGGCAGTCACCTTGGCACCAGCATCTTTAAAGATTTTGGTAACCCGTTCTTCGGCCTTGGTCAGGTCGACTTCGAGATCGGGATGATACAGCACGGCAATTTCATATTGCGCCATATAAAGGATCCTTCCTTTGGTTAAAGCCCATCCCCCTAAAGTGATGAGCTGAAGTTAATAACCTAGCTATTGTAGCCTATTGACCCCTGTTTGTAAAGGGTTACTGGCCTGGGAATTCGTCTTCGGAGCTATCCTGGGGTACTTCTGGGGTTTCGATTAGCTCTGGTGATGCGGCGGCCTGGTGCGGTGGGAAGACTTCTTCGATCGAGTGGACTAACACCTCTCGCGGGCGGGCGCCGTCGGCTGGGCCGACAATGCCCTGTTCTTCCATGGCTTCGATTATACGGGCGGCCCGGGCATAACCTACCCGTAAGCGGCGTTGAAGCAGGCTGGTAGAGGCTTTTTTGCCATCGATGACTACCTGAATGGCATCTCGCCACATATCGTCGTCAGCCTCGTTAGCGCCGTAATCGGCCACTACCCCACCCTTACCATTTAGCTGGACCGGTTGGCTGACAACTTCGTCGTCATATTGCGGCGGACGTTGCATGCGCAGGAAATCTGTCACCTTCATAGTCTCAGCATCCTCAATAAAAGCTGCTTGAACGCGTTTTGGCTTAGGCATGTCAGAAGTTAGTAGCAGCATGTCACCACGCCCTAGTAGCTTCTCGGAGCCAATTTGATCAATGATAGTGCGGCTATCTACCTGGCTGGCGGTCGTAAAGGCAATGCGGGCTGGTACGTTGGCTTTGATTAAACCAGTGATAACATCTACCGACGGGCGCTGGGTGGCCAATACTAGGTGAATACCGGCAGCACGTGCCTTTTGGGCTAGACGAACAATTAATGCTTCAACGTCGCGAGCAGCCACCATCATTAGGTCGGCTAACTCATCAATCACGATCACGATGTAGGGCATGCCCTCTTCTTTTTTCAGGTTATTGTATTCCTCGATGTTACGACGACCAACTTCGGCCATGGCCTTCAAGCGACGTTCCATTTCAGCCACTGCCCATTTGAGAGCGCTAATGCACTTCTCGGGTTCATTGATAACTGGAGTTAACAGGTGAGGAATGTCGTTGTATGGCGTTAGTTCAACCTGCTTTGGGTCAATTAAAATTAGCTTAAGGTCTGATGGGCTATTACGGTATAGCAGGCTGGTTAGAATATCATTGATCATGACAGATTTACCAGAACCAGTTTGACCAGCAACTAACAGGTGGGGCATTTTTGCCAAGTCGCCAACGATTGGTAGGCCGGCAATATCTTTACCAATCACAAAACCGAGCGGTCCTTTTACGTCCTGCCACTCTCGAGTGGTTAATAGGCTGCTCATACGGACGGTAGCGGCCTTAACATTAGGCACTTCGATACCAACCGCTCGCTTACCAGGAATTGGCGCTTCGATACGGATAGAATGAGCAGCTAGGTCAAGGGCTAAGTTATTCTCCAGGGCAACTATTTTGGTCAACTTAACACCGCTCGGTGGCTTTAGGGTGTACTGCGTAACCCGGGGGCCTATATTGGCTCCTTCCATTTCAACATCAATACTAAAGTTGGCGAAAGATTGTTCAATCGCTTTGGCATTACCTTCAACGTCACCGGCATCAGCCTTATCTTGTTTCTGATTAAGTAACGAGATTTCAGGAAATTTCCAGTCAGGATCACTAGCTGCTGTTAGGGCAGCATGATCATCTGATGACGATAGTTTCTGAGCCGAGTTACGGAAACTAGACATGCGAGCCGGGTTACTACTATGATGAACCACTGGTACGCCCTCGTTCATCTTAAAAGCACTAGGCTCACTTTTCTGCTTAAGGTCAGCCAGCTCTTCTTCGCCTTCAGGGCGTTTAAACAGATTGCCAAGCTTGAGTATGGCCTTGGGCGAGATACCAAAAGCAAAGAAGAAGGCTAATACAGCGAAGATGATAAACAGTAGGCTTGCTGGGATACCGTCTAGAACAGATAGAACTGCATTGCCAACCCCCTGCCCGACCATCCCGCCTTTACCGCCAACATAAGTGTCGACCTGTTTAGATGCAAAGGCGACGTTAAGCCAGGCTGCGCTAAGAGCTAAGAAAGCCAGCATGCTTACAAATTTCGCCAATGGTATTTGATTGTCCTCACTGACGAATTTATGAACACCAAAATATACCAATGCGATTGGCGCCAACCAAGCGCCCCAACCGAGCATCCAATAAACAGCGTGAAACAGGGTGGTCGGCAAGGCGCCACCAGTTCCAAAGCCGCCTATAATCAAGAAGAGAGCGGCCACTATCATTAAGACAGCACCTGCTAGAGCCCAAAAGGGTGACTTCTCGACGACTTCGGCTTGTTTTTTCCGAGGAGTCCGTTTTGCTGGTTTTTTCTTTTTTGCCATATGCGTTTTATTGTATCACTTTTTATCTGTTTTACAGGGTTAACATAACGCCACTATTATAGCAATATTTACAACACTTGTCAATGACGCTTGTGTTTAGTTGGGTTGATCGCTGCCAAGTAGGCGGGCGCGCATTTCCTGAAAGCGTTTTTGCTGATCGGCAACAAGATCCTCGGGGGACTTTTCGGGAGCAGGAGCTGTCCCATTTTGGCGTTGCGGACGACCGCCGCCGTTAACTGACTTCCCTTCGGGCTTCCCGCCACCGATTACATTTACGACTGGGATGACAATTGGCGAACGACCAGTCTGTTCATACAAAAAGTGGGTAACGTGTTCTTTAATCTCTTGCTTGAAGCGATCAAGCTCGATCCGCTTAAAGCGCTGGCCAACGGCTCGACGCAATTCTGCCCGGAACTCATTCATTAGGTCCTCGGAGTCACGCATATAGATGAAGCCACGGCTAATGATGTCGGGGCTGGTCAGCAAGTTTCCAGTTTTACGATCGACAGTTAATATAACCGCTACTAGTCCTTCCTCGGCCAACATGATGCGATCCTTAACGACTACACCACTGACGACAGTACCAGTTTGGTCAACCAACAAGCTACCGTGCGGTACCTCGGGGCCAAGCTCAGCTGTATCGGCAGTCAGTAGAACGCTGTCACCGTTATTAGGCAGGAAGATATTACCTCGTTTCCAGCCTTCTTCGATAGCGATTTCGGCATGATAACGTCGTCGTAATGCGCCACCGTGAACAGGGATAATATACTTAGGGCGGATTATGTTAATCATCTCGCGAAGCTCGTCACGACGGGCGTGCCCAGAAACGTGCAACGGTCCACAACCATCCAGCTCATGAGTTGGATGACGGAACAAATGAACCCCTTTTTGAGACAGGCTGTTACTAATTTGATCGTAACGAATCTCATTCCCAGGGATTGGAGAAGAGCTAATCGCAACCGTGTCTCCAGGGTGCAGCTTGATATACTTGTGACTGCCTTCGGCCATTCGCTGCAAAGCAGCATTCGGCTCACCTTGCCCACCAGTACACATAACTAAGAGCTGCTCATCAGGGACATTAGCAGCATCTCGCAATGCCATGATTGTGCCTTTTGGTACTTTTAAGATACCTTGGCGAACAGCAATCTCGGCGTAACCCATCATGCTGCGACCATCGAGAGCAACCTTGCGGCCGGCAGCGACGGCAGCGTTAATTACCATTTGAATTCGGTTCATGTTACTAGAGAAAATTGCCACAAAAATTCGGCCGTTGGCTTGGTCAATAACATCGTGAAAACTCTGCTGTAGAGTATGTTCAGTTGGCGTCCGACCCGGAGAGTCAGAGTAGCTACTCTCAGTTAGCAGCAGCAATACGCCTTCATCACCAAGCTGCTTAAGACGATCAATGTCGCTTGGCAACTGGTCGAGTGGTTCTGGGTCGAGGCGGAAGTCACCAGTGGCGACAATCCGGCCAACTGGCGTATCAAGGACGACGGTGGAAGCCTCGGGGATAGAATGCGTTACACGCACAAACTCAACCATAAACGGTCCGACTTTAAGGCGCTCGTGAGTGTCCATATTCATGATGATGAGCTCTGGCTTGTAGTCACTGCCCGTTTCGGCATTAATATCATCAAAACTTTTCTCGACAATGCCGATTGTAAAGCGCGAGCCATAAATTGGCGCCGGGAATTTTGGCACAGTGTGTTTTAGGCCACCAATGTGATCTAAGTGTCCATGTGTGATTATGTAAGCCCGTAGTTTGTGCTTAATGCTTTCTAGGTAAGTAGTGTCCGAAATTGCGTAATTTACCCCTGGTAAATCAATACCGAGGTTAATCCCGCAGTCCAGCACAACGGCGTCGTTCTGCCATTCGATCACGGCCATGTTCTTTTCACCGACATCTTCTAGCCCACCTAAAAAGGTAACCTTGAGCTTGTCGAAACCGTCACCGACTGAAGCGGGTGTACGGCGAGGTTTTGCATCACTGCTAGCGGCGCTAGCATAAAGGCTGATGGCCTTCGTGGCATCATCTTGAGTCCGACGTTGCGCCCGAATGGCCGCGCCACGGCTAATACCGCTAGCTGGCTTACTACCGGCTGGTTTTTTGCTAGCCGGGCGTGGTCCGCGATTAGGATTAGGCCCTGCAGGACGTTTTGGGTTGTTATTGTTGTTTGAGCTACCTTCAGAACTTGGTTCTGGTCTTGGTGGTCTCGGTTTAGTTGTTTCCATTAATATTTTCTCCTTTTAGAGTTTAGTGTTTGGAATTTCTAGTTAAAGTGTTGCGAGGACTGCCGGAATAGTGGCAAAATCCTCAATTAAGGTCTTACGCAGACCGCCGTTATATAAAGCAGCTGCCGGGTGAAATAGTGGCAAATAAACTTGTCCTTCTATACTTTTAGGCTGGCCGTGTACATCACTAATCTTCATACCTGGCATGAAGCACTCCATACTGTGCCTGCCTAAAGTGATAATTAATTTTGGCTGAATAATCGCCATCTGTTGCTGCAAGTAAGGCAAAAATGCCATTTTCTCTTCCGGCAACGGATCACGATTCTCCGGTGGTCGATATTTAACAATATTGGTGATGTAGACATCTTCTCTTTTAAGATTGATTGTCGCCAGCATCTCGTCTAAGAACTTACCGGCCGCCCCAACGAATGGCAGACCTTTAATATCTTCGTTCTTGCCCGGTGCTTCTCCAATAAAAACAATTTGCGCCTCCGGGTTACCATCGCCAAAGACTAGCTGAGTGCCTTGGGCTGCCAGTTCCGGGCAAACTTTATCCTTTAGGATTTTAGTTTTTAGTGTTTTGAGTTTAATCTGTTTGCTCATTTTTTCCTAAATATGTGGACCAAATTCTGGACACTACCGATTAAAAAGAAGAAGGCGAAGGCATACTGCCACCAGCTACCAGTATCGATGGCCCGGGAGCCAAGAATATAGGCTAGGGCCAACTCGATGACGGCAAAAATAGCGTGCCCTTGTCGAGTTTTGTGCCAATTATCAAATTGCTGTAATGCCTTCATGATCCCCCCTATTTCTTAAGTTCGCGCGCGGCAGCTTTCATGCTCAATTGCAATCGACCCTTGTCGTCGATAGAAACTAATTTAACGGTAACCTTGTCGCCCTCTTTAACGACACTGCGAGGGTTCTCGACTCGATCTTCGCTCATTTCACTGACGTGTACCAGACCGTCTTTACCAGGCATGATTTCGACGAAAGCGCCAAAGTCCATGACGGTCTTAACAGGTGCATCGACGTAAATTTTGCCAATTTCCGGTTCGGCGACTAAGAATTGAATGAATTCTTTAGCTGCATCGATGGAGGTTTTGTTAGGGCTAGAGATAAATACCAAGCCATCGTCCTTAATGTCGATTTCGGCACCAGTGTCAGCGATGATGCGATTGATCATCTCACCACCCTTACCAATAACCTCACGTATTTTGTCGGGGTTAATCTGGATTGATTCGACACGAGGAGCGTATGGGCTCATCTCCCCCGGCTTATCAATTGTGGTCAACATGTGCTTGAGGATATGAGATCGACCGGTTTTACCTTCGTCCAGAGCCTTTTTAAGGACGCTGACGGGCAAACCATGCAATTTCATGTCCATTTGTAGTGCCGTGATGCCTTTAGCTGTTCCAGCGACCTTAAAGTCCATGTCACCGGCAAAGTCTTCGGCATCAGCAATATCAGTAAGAACCAGCGGTTTGTCACCGTCCATCATTAGACCCATAGCAATACCGCTAACTGCTGCTTTAAGTGGGACACCGGCGTCTAGTAATGCCAAGCAACTGGAACAAGTGGCAGCCATACTGGTACTGCCGTTCTGGCTCATAATTTCGGTGACACTACGGATGGTGTACGGAAAGTCAGCTTCGGATGGCAAAACAGCACTTAGAGCTCGTTCGGCTAAGTAGCCGTGACCAATTTCGCGGCGGCCTGGTGAACCGAGGCGCTTAACTTCACCAACCGTATAGCCAGGGGCGTTGTAGTGGTGGAAGTAGCGTCGTTCACCTTGCTTTTCCATAGTGTCAACTAATTGCACATAGCTCAGTGGCGCAACGGTAACAATGTTCAAGGCTTGCGTTAAACCACGCGTAAAGATGCTTGAGCCATGGGTTCGGGGTAGAACACCAACTTCACTACTTAGCTCGCGAACTTCATTAAGTTTGCGTCCATCAGGGCGAACCTGATCTTCGACAATCCCCTTACGCACATCTTTGTGCAGGGCCATCTGGAAGGCATCGTTATAGTCATTCTTAGATTCTGCAAAGCCATCTTCGCCAATCTCAGCCACAAAGTGATCTTTCATCTGATCGCGTAGCTGACGAACTAAATCATTGCGCTCTGGATATGGTCGGCGCAAGCCAACCCCAAGCTTACCGCTCAACCAGGTTTCAACACGTTCTTGGATGTCAGTATCAGGCAGGCTCAAAACGTATTCCTGAGCTGTTACGCCAACTTTCTTGGCTAGTTCTTCCTGTAGTTTAATGGCGGGTTGAATTGCCTTTTGAGCGAATTCGATTGCCTCAACAACCTCTTCTTCGGTGACTTCGTTAGCACCGGCTTCTACCATCATAACGCCGTCTTTAGTACCGGCTACGACTAGGTCGAGTTTACCGTCTAATTCGGCAGGAGTAGCGAAAGCCTTGAACTTACCGTCGACTAAGGCAACACGAACGCCGGCCACAGGACCGTCAAACGGCGCGCCAGTCAGCATAAAGGCCGCGCTCAGGGCAATCATGGCGACCATGTCGGGGCGGAATTCAGGATCCATACTAAGGACACTGGCCACACCCTGAACTTCGTGCCTGTACCCTTTCGGCCATAAAGGTCTAATAGGGCGGTCAATTATCCGGCCAATCAGGATAGAATCATCGCTTGGGCGACCTTCGCGCTTGATAAAGCGTGAGCCGCTAATCTTACCGGCAGCGTACATCTTCTCTTCGTAATCAATGCTTAGCGGAAAATAGTCGAAGCCTTGTAGTGGCTTGTCGCCGACCATGGCCGTTCCAAGAACTACTGTATCTCCATAAGTAGCTAGAACGGAGGCAGTGGTTCTAAAGCCGACTCGCCCGATTTCTAGGGTTAGGGTTTTGCCGCAGAACTCTGTCTCGACTTTAATAATTGGTTTTCCGGCTGGGTTAATAGTTGTTCCCATTTGTATCCTTTCAGATAGTGGTTTGGTTGCGCGGGGCAAATATAAGGTGGCTTCTTGTGCGGATTTGCCAGGCAATATATCTGTTACTGCACAACCAATACCGAGTTATTTAGTTTTAATGTGCACAAGCTTCCGGCCAGCATGTGGCCGTGTAGTCTACGCAAATTAGCGACGAATTTTGAGTTTTTCGGTGATTTCGAGGTACTTGTTGCTATCTTTTTTAGCTAGATAACGCAGCAGGCGCTTACGTTGGCCGACCATTTGTAGCAAACCACGACGAGCCATGTGATCTTTTTTGTTAGTCTGCAAGTGACCAGTTAATTCAGCGATACGGGCGGTTAAAATACCAACTTGCACCTCTGGAGAGCCGACATCTGTCTTGCTAGTCTGTAGATCCTTGATAATAGCTTGCTTCTTTTCGGTTGAAATCATTTACTTCCTTTATTGTCTAATCTTAGAGATTGGTGATGGCGTTGGTCGTATTATAGCAGAGTCTTCCCTGTTTAGCAACCATATAACAACTTTTTTACTCAGTCTTCGACCCGGAGATTTTGGTATATAGTTTCTGGACTCAATTTGTCTACAAGCACTGCGTCTGCGACCTGGTATTTATTTATGTTGAGGCGTCGCAATTCGTGAGTATAGGCTCCTGTTTTAAGTACTTCACCAATGTCAGTTACTAGCGAACGGATGTAGGTGCCACTAGAAACTGAAACTTCAAACTTTAAATCTGGGTAACTGTAAATAACAGCTTCAATCGCATAAATTTTCACCAGGCGGGGCTTGATTTCGGGTGTCTTTCCATCACGAGCTAATTTATAGGCTCGTTTGCCATTAACCTTAATGGCCGAGTATATAGGTGGGGTCTGTTCAATCTCACCCTTAAATTTCTCCAAAACCGCTAGGATATCTGCTTTGGATGGTACCGATTTAGAAACTAGAGTTTTTTCGCCCTCCTCATCCCCAGTTGTGCTGGTTTGCCCAAGGCGGGCCGTCACCAAGTAGGATTTATCTAATTTAGTAAATTCTTGGGCCTTTTTTGTGTAATCACCTAGCATCACGATAACTAATCCAGTGGCCAGCGGATCGAGTGTACCGGCATGACCGACTGGGAAGCGTTTTTTTGCAGTCTTGTTTAATCCGGAATCTTGGATAATGTGCCGAGTACGGTTAACCACATCGAAACTGGTCCAACCAGAAGGTTTATCGATTAATAAATAGCCATTCACAAATGAGATTATAGTGCAGGGTTCGACATGCTGCCATCATATGGCGGCATTAACGGGGGTGGAACCGGTGGAGGTGCGGTTGGACTAGTAATTGTACCGGTGGTATCCATTGGCTGGCTGGGAGGCATAATACTGGCTGGAACGCTTGGGTTATTCGGGTTTACGCCATTAGCATCGGGTGGCGCACCAAATGGATTTGGGGTGGCTGGCATTTGCGGAACAGTCGGGTCTGGTGTCGTAGATGGAAAACTAATTGGTGATGGTGGCAACGTCGGTTCGATAGGGTTGTCATTACCTAAGTCTGCCCCGAGTGGTTGTGCACCAAGCGCAGCGATTGGCTCTAGTGGGCGGCTGGGTGCTTCGGATGAGATAGCCTCATCAACAGCTTCCCTAGCTTCTTCTACCTCTTCGCCGTTACTTGAATCGGCTGGTTGCGGCACTTCATTTAAATGCGGACTACCGACTTCAGCTTCTAAATTACTCAGGGTCGGCAGGTCGTCTAGAGGAGCCGGCTCGCTTACAGTTGGCGTCGCCTCAACCGGCGGTTCAACTGCTGGTACAGTGGGCAGAGGCTGTAGTGGCTGGCTGGCTGGGCCGACTGGTCGATTTAAGAGCTGTGGCATCGCCGTTGAAGCTTGATCTAACGAAGGTAAAGATAACGGGTCAGTCGAGGGATCGAGTTGAAGATGTTCCGGCCGGCTATTAGCCGTTAATTGACCCCCCATGGTCGGAGGTTGCAAGGTCATTCGACTAACATGTGCTGGTTCATCGTTAGCAGACGGTTCACGAAGATCAGTTGCCTGCCCGATAGCAGTGTGCGATATAATCGGCGAATTACTGGTGTTTTCTGACACACCCAACAGACTTGCAATATCTTCGCTGTCGTCGGCTTTGCTATCAAATTTATCTTCGCTGACTGCTGGTATTTCAGGTTCTGGATTTTCCAATATCTCTTGATGGGAAATACGAAGTGACCCGTCAGCATCTGGTTCGGTGCCCGAGTCAACGACATTAGCGGCTGTCGATCCATCCAGAGATGGAATTGGCTGGGCAGCCTGAAGTTTGCTGGCAATCAGTTGCTGGTTAGCACCGGCAGCCATCAATTCTGAGGCTAAAGCCATGGTGCGAGGTGAAGTTTTGGTATTGCTAAACCGGTCTGTCTCAGCCACGATTCCAGTCATAAAGGCAGTGGCCATCTGGCCGTCCATCGGATCAGTTGTTAGCCCACGAGCTAGCTCGACAAGCATTTCCGACAGACTACTGGCGTTCAAATCTACCCAGTTAATGGCCCCCAGGTTACCTTGGTCTTTATTATTTACAGATATAACAGTGGCATCATGCAAAATTCTACCGTGAGATGTTATGGCTTGGTCTAAATCAGTTCGTTCGTGAACGCCTAAAGCAATAACAGCATCGACATTAAAGTCACCCTGGCTAAAGTCTAGGTCTTTGTCGCTCAAACTGGTGCGATACGGTGTAATAAAAATCTTGACGACCTTGTCCTCTACCTTGTATCGCAACTTATCGGCCTTAGCTTTATCGAGGGCAATTATAAAATCTCGCAAACTATCAGTATTTTTCTCTAGGGTATCATCTGGTTTCAGGAATTCTATAGTAGAAGGAACTTGGCCGCTAAACACAGCTGTGCCGTGTTTGCCTAGTTTGTTCAGGATCAAAGTAAAACCGATGCAAGCTGCTAGCTGATCGACTGAAGGATTGGCACTAACTGTAACTAATACATTATTGGCCTCTTTGAGGCGATCAATTATTTGTTGTCGGGGGTTTTGATCCATATTGTTTTTTATTTTGCTGTAACTCTATTGAAAATCGTACCACCTACGCTAATGTTTGTCTATACTTTTATTAACACCGTACCTTTACATTATCGCCCCTGTCGGGTATAGTTGTCAGGATTGACCAAAAAGATAAGTTTTAAAAAGGACATACATGCCCATCATCAAATCAGCCAAGAAACGAACCCGAACCGCCAGCAAAGCGACGGCTCGTAACACCAAAACTAAGCGTACTTTTAGAAGTGCCATTAAAGCCTTTCAAGCATCTTTAACCACTGGTAAGGATGCCGCTAAGTCACATAGCAAAGCACAAAGCACAATCGACAAAGCCGTTAAAAAAGGTGTCCTCCACAAGAACACTGCCGCTCGCAAAAAAAGTCGCCTAGCTAAAGCCGCCAAAGCCGCCGGTGCTAAAACTAGTGGTACTAAAAAAGCCGTAGCGAAAAAGCCTGCTACTAAAAAAGCCCCGGCCAAAAAAACTACTAAGAAGTAGACAAGCTCAGTAAGTAACTAATCATAGCCTCGTCGCTATCGATGGGCTGACTCTTTAGCCTTCTATCGAGTTCAGCTGCGTTATGAACCCAGATCTTAACTTCAGCTAATGTACAATTACGGGCAACATTCTGGGTTTTACTAACTACGTAAGGGTTAACCTTGGCCTGGCTAGCAATAACAGCCGGGTTTTTGTCCCCCGCCGTCTTAACCAAGGCCAGAATATGCAGTTGCCAAGCCAGCATTGCCATAATCGCCAATGGCTCAACTTTTTGCTGACGCTGTTCGTGATATAAAGTTACAGTTTTCTGTTTTTGCCCGCTTAAAGCCGCATCCAACAAGTCAAAGACGCTACTTTGCGGATTTGGTTCGGTCATTTCATCAATCGTCGCTCGATTAATTGCCAGCTTGTAGTTGAGTAATTTTTGTACCTCGTTAGACAGTAGTAGCTGATTGGAACCAACCCGGTGCACTAAATATAGGGCGTCCGCCAGGCTAAGGGTGCCCTCACCCGCCTCAGCTTCGGCGGCTAGCCACTGCGTTAGCCCACGCTCATCTAACGGTATAAACTCCCTAAAATCGGTCTGCTTTTTGAGAGCCTTGTAGTAGCTAGTTCTCTTATCGAGCTTGGGTTCAACGATTACTAAATCTGTAGCGTCAGAAACCTCATCTAGAAGTTGTTCAAGTTCATCCTGAACAGCTTTTTGGGCAGAGGGTTGTCGGAATATAATAAACCTACGATCAACTAGAAATGGCAAGGCCTGAAGGATAGACCTTATTTGTTTTAGATCTACTTCCTGACCATCGTACTGCTCCAAGCCCAAGTCGGTATAGTCTTTAATAAAATCTTGGCGTAACTTCTTGAGTGCCTGGCCAAGCGCGTAGTCGTTAGCACCAGTAAGAGTAATAATCATGCTTTTACCCTTTGCTCATTAGGGCAAATATGAGTTCCCCGCCCTGCTACCCGGAGTTTAATAATCTCGTGACCACATCGCGGGCAGCTTTGACCTTCACGGCGGAAGACATTAGCAAATGCTAGGTAGCTTCCCTTCTTACCAGTGGCATCAACATAATTCCTATCACTCGATCCACCTTTATCAATACTCAACTGCAGAACAGCCCTTAAGGATTCATACAGACGCCCGAGTTTAACCACCGATACGTCTTTTACCCTAGTAGCCGGATGAATTTTAGCTCCCCAGAGGCTTTCGTCGGCATAAATGTTACCGACACCGGCAATGACTGTCTGATCTAGCAATGCGGCTTTGATAGTAGTGTTCGGGCGTTTCATTAGTCTTTCCTGAAAATTTGTTTTAGTAAAGTCGGCTGCCAAAGGTTCTGGCCCAACCTTTTTAAAGAAATCTAGGTTCGGGATTTCGACTGTTGGCAATAAACGCATCCACCCAAAACGTCTTTGGTCATTAAAGAATAGTTGGGCATTGTTAAGTTGTAAACTAACTCGCGTTGAGCGATCGGGCAATTTGCCGATTAGACTGTCATTTGGATGCCCAGCGCCGAAACGTTCGCCACTATCCGCCCGATAAACAAGCTGACCAGTCATTTTAAGATGGATTAAAAGGGTGTAGTTAGTATCTAGCTCAATCATTAAGACCTTAGCGCGACGCTTAACGGCTGTGACTTTACTGCCAATTAAGAAACGATTCACGTCGGCTGGGCTATTGGGAAAGGACTTATCATAGCTGGTAATAACGTCGTCTATAGCCCGGTTAACTAATAACTCGTCCAGGCCGCGTCTGACCGTTTCTACCTCTGGTAATTCTGGCATACCTATATTGTAATGCATTGGCGGTGGGCAACCAGAAGCTTTTCCGTATACTATAGACATGACTCATGCCCTATCTGACATTCTGGCCGACCGCTTCGAGGAAGAACCGGGCGAAATCAAAGCCATCAAAACTTACGTCCGAGATAATTTTGGCGAGAACATAGCTATAGCCGTACGCGACAAGCAACTGATAATAACTACCCAGTCGGCTGCTCTGGCCGGAGCCCTGCGACCACACTTATACAAACTGCAAAAACTCAGTGGTGATGACATGCGTTTAACGATTAGAATCGGGCACTAGGCAGCACTTGCGACAAGAACACGACAAGCAATATCACCCACTCGAACGTCAATGGTCGGTCCCATCCGATCAACGTCCATTAAGGCGGCAAGTGTTAGGTGTTGCTCCACGAACTGGTGGCTAGTAGGGTCAACAGCTAAACCAGCCCAGTCGTCAAATACTTCTACACATTCAGTCGAATCTTTACCGGTAACGGCTCCAAAGTCTGATTGAAAATCAGCTCTACCTTGTTCTTCTAGAAACATCGACATGATATTTTTCCTGTTTATTTTTCTTCTATACTCTCTTTATACAACCACTAACTTAGAGAATCAAGGGCTAGTAAATATTGGCGCTGGCCGTACCGTTGTTAACACTATTTACAACAGCGCTATAATTCGGAATCTGAGTTTCGAACAAGGTCTTGGTTAATGCAATATTGCCACTAAATGGACCCTTGGTACAGGGCGCCGACCACGTGTTCATAACATCCTTGTTATTATCGATGATCAGATAGTGAGTTCTATTTTGGGTTGGGCAGATCGAGTCAGAGTTTACTGACTTACCCAAACGCCGTTCGTTGGTAAACGCCGCCCTGTTAAGAGCAGCCAAAAAAGCGCTGTAAGAAGTGTTGTCATTAGTGTAGGAATGGCTAGAAATAGCCTGGCCCTGGTAACCAGTAAAAATAGAAATATTGCGAGAATTAGGGCTAACGGTGATTTTCATACTACGATGATTCTCGATAGCATTGATTGGACCCTCAATATAATATTGGACTGAGGCATTGTTGTTAGTTGAGTAATCAGTCAGTTTGACTGATTTATGATCAGGGATAACAACATTTTTGCTACCGCCACGGTTAATAATAACCACGCCAAAGATGATCAGTAACACCACTCCTAGTGTAATCATAATGTATCTCATAAAGTGGAGTTATAATACCACATTTAGATTTTATTAGCAATGGTTAACCTTACAGCTCACCCCAGTTTTTGCCGGTTGTTACATCAACTTTCAGGATTACCGGAAGTTCATAGATAGACTCCATCGTCTGCTTGAGTACTTCGGCTACTCGCTCGGCTTCAGCCTCCGGGCATTCAACTAAGATTGAGTCATGTATTTGCAGTAGCTGTTTAGCTCCAAGTGGCTCAAGCTGTTTGTCGACTGCTACCATCGCTAATTTCATCAAGTCAGCAGCTGTTCCCTGCACCGGCATATTAACAGCGGCCCTATAAGCGGCTTCACGAACAGCAAAGTTGGACGAATGGGCGTCAGGCGTAGGACGACGTCGCCCTAATAAAGTTTCGACGTAGCCGTCATCTTTGGCTTTATCACGTAAACTTTCGATATATTTCTTGAGTTGCGGACGAATTTCAAAATACCTGGCGATAAAATCACGAGCTTCACCAAATGGCATACCAGCACCCTGGCTTAAGCCATGAGGACCCTGGCCATACATAATCCCGAAGTTAACTGCCTTAGCGGCATACCGTTGGGTTTTTGTGACCTGATCGGATGGTATGCCGTAAACCGCCGCAGCAGTCTCAATATGGATGTCAGAGTCACTGTTAAAAGCCTTGGTCATACCTTCGTCGCCACTCAAAGCAGCGGCGATTCTTAACTCGAACTGAGAGTAGTCCGCACTAACAAACACGTTACCCGGTCCAGCCACAAAAGCCGTCCGAATGCGCTTGCCAAGTTCAGTTCGAATTGGGATATTTTGTAGGTTTGGATCGGTACTTGATAGCCGACCGGTTTGGGCTATTGTCAGGTTAAAAGTTGTGTGCAAACGAGAGTTTTCATCAACCTGTCTTGGTAGCGCGTCAACGTAGGTACTCTTCAGCTTACTAACTTCCCTATATTGGCTAACCAAATCTATAACTGGATGTTGCCCTCTCAACTTATCAAGTTCACTAGCGGCTGTAGAATAGCCAGTTTTTCCTTTCTTGATTCCCTTTGTTGGTAATGCTAAGTCGTTAAATAACACCTCAGCTAATTGACTAGGTGAACTAATGTTAAAATCTTTGTCGGCATAACCGTAAATTTGTTGCTCAAGGTCGCTGACACTATCATCAATCTCAACCGAAAACTTTTTGAGGTAGTCACAATTTAGCTCAATCCCCTGGTATTCCATACCAGCCAGTACCGGTATAACTGGCCAGTCTACTTCCTTAGCTAAAGTTAAAAGTTTTGGGAACTGCCTTAGATCTTCGGTCTGTTTTTTGTACAAACCGTCGATAATGGCCATGATTTCTGGTACCCGGGTGACAAACTCTTCATCCGATAAATTATCGAAGCCAGGGCCTTCGTAGCCTAAGTCGGATTTTGCCAGTTCATCAAGCGATTGGACCCTTCTTAGGCTATCCAACAAGAAGGCTCCAACTAATACATCATGCCCTACTGGCGGTAGTTCAATCTTAAGGTTCAGTAACACTTTGAGAGTAGATTTAATATCGTAGCCAACTAATTCGCTGTCTTGCAGTACGTTTAGTACTCGCTTAATATCTGCACCGTCAAGTTTATTAATTTCGAGTAAGTAAACTGTTTTATTCTCATTGCTCAAAGCTATATACCGGGGGTCACGACCATGCTTGCCAGCTGCTCGGCTATGAATAAAAAGCTTCCCCGTTTTACCGAGGTCAAGTTTATTGAGCTCAACTCTGGAATCTATAATTATTGCTTTGCCGACCTGCAGTTTACTTGGGAGGTGCGCTGGCGCCTGAGCTTCGACCGGTAGTTGCATAATCTGCGGTAGTTGCCTTACTAGGCTACGGAATTCTAGCTTCTCTAACAGGTCGTGCACCTTGGTTATATTAACTTTACTACCGTCAACAGCTTGAGTATCCAATGTTATAGGAGCATCTAACCAAATTGCAGCTAATTGCTTGCTCAAATAGGCCAAATCTTTTCCAGATACCAGTTTTTTGCGTGTTGTTTCGCGAATTAAATCAAGATTATCATAGATACCATCAAGTGTTTTATATTCCTTGAGTAAATCAATAGCACCTTTTTCGCCAATGCCCGGAACCCCTGGAATATTGTCCGAAGAATCGCCTTTTAGAGCCTTAAGATCCAAGAATTGTTCCACTTCAATGCTGTACTTAGCTTCAAAGCTAGACGGTGAATACAATTCTATGTTACTCAAGCCTTTCTTGAGTGCAAAAACGTGTACATGCGGGTTAACTAGCTGGAGCATATCTAAATCTGAAGTTATTAACATAGTTTCAATATCTTTGGCTGTCGCCTGCACGGCTAGGGTGCCCATAATGTCGTCGGCCTCATAATCATCCAGCTCATACAGTGGCCAGCCGAAAGCATCCAGCAGGTCATGCAGAATTGGTATTTGCTCATAAAAGTCCGGTGGCGGTGGTTTACGATTGGCTTTGTACTGCGGGTACAGTTCCAGACGCTTGCGAATGTTGGTTTTGGGCTTATCCCAGGCCACGCAGACATAATCAGGCTTAAGACGTCTCAGTACCTCCAAAGCCATGCTTGCGAAGCCAAATACTCCGCCGGTCGGTGTACCATCCTTAGTCGATAGATTAGGCATGGCATAGTAGCCCCTATAAAAAACCGATTTACCGTCAATAATAGCCAGTTTTTTACGTTTGCTGCCAGCAATCGCCTGTTCCTCTGCCTCTGTCATACCTATAAGTATACCTTAGTCACTCAGTTACGGAACTAATGCTCCAATTAGAAAATACAGTTATGAGTGACGCGATTTAGATTTAGCTCCATCCTTAATCTGAATGGTAATGCCTCTATACCGTCAAGCAAATCATTCTTTTTCTCAACTTCTAGATAACTATTATTAGGCGTTAGTTCTTGAACACGAGGCATGAAAGTTGATTTAACGCCAGGATCTTGATTAGCTTCTATACTTCCCCTTTGTTGTTACATAGAATTGTTAACTCGCTAGCAATTAACACAATCATGAACATTCTAGTTAACACGAATTATTAGATAGCTGGCTAGACCGTCTAAAAATTCGTGGCCCGCATTAGACCAATGTTTTTGACTGCTATTTAATGATTCTTTGGCCTGATCGACATATTTCTTAGCTTGCCGGCGAGCGTATTCTAAGGCACCGGTGTTTTTAATAATTTCTTGGCAGCGCTCAAAGTCTTTATTGGTCAGTTGATTATTGCCTAGACACTTCAACAAGAATTGTTTTTCGGCGCTGCTGGCGTGCTTAAGTGCATAAACTATTAGCAGGGTGCGTTTGCCTTCGCGTATATCATCCATTGGCTCTTTGCCTGTTTCGGTAACACTACCAAAAGTACCAATAATATCGTCGGTAATCTGGAAAGCCTGCCCTAATGCCATGGCGTAGGGCGTAATGTCATCGGTGGCATGACAGTCAGCTCCGGCTAGTACCATGCCGACATGCAAAGGGTTCAAAATACTGTATGCAGCTGTTTTCCATTCTTGGACAAGTCGAACGTCAGCCTCAGTAACATTTTTAGAGGTTTGATTAATAGCGTCAGCAATTTGGCCGTGAGCAGTTACTACTAATGTCCGATTCAAGATGCTCAGAACATTGCTACGTAGCTCGGGTGACACTTCCAAGTTAGCTAAAATCATCATGGCTGCATGATTGCCCAAAAGTGCACCATTAGTAGCTAGAGTTTCACCAAGATGTTCGTTTTTTGTGGTCTTGGCAAGCTTAGTATGAGCCGCTGGCCCACCCCGCCGTAAAACTGATCGATCTTGAATATCGTCAATTACTAACAGATAGGCATGGACCATCTCTATGGCTCGAGCAGCCTGCAAAATCATCGCCTGGTTGGTGCCGCCGCACATCTTATAAGCTTCAATTACCAGAGACCCCCTCAGGCGCTTCCCGCCCCGTCCGAGTACATCGCAATAAGCTTCAAGGGCTAATTCTGAACCCGAACCATATTTTTTATTGGTAGTTGTTTTTAAATGGTTAACGTATTGGGCAATGTCATCATTGATAGCTTGTCTATCAGTCTTAAGAGTCTGCTCAAAGCTAGCCATAGTTTAAAACCCGAGGGCTTTTTCGGCATCGTCTTTAAAGGTTTCGACACTGTTGCTACTATTTCCCAGCAAAATATCAGCCTGAGCCTTAACGTCACTAATGTTTAGAGTAGCCGCATCGCCAGAATGGTGCATTTCCCGTTCCTGATCGGCCATAAATTCTTCGAAAGTCTTGCTGTCCTCGGATGCTTTATCGACACCACGATTGGCGGCGCTAATCCGATCATAGCGTGTGCGTGGTTCAGCGTCGACCCAGATTACCTGGCCACCTAGTTCATGAATTCTGTAGCCTTCGCCTGGATGCCTCAAACTACCAACCACAAAGCCTTGATACTGATCTTTGACTTTTTGGTATTGCTCCCAGGCTCGGTCGACGACTGCCGACATACCGTACTGGCGACGCCATTCGGCGCTTAGTTTAGACTTGTGCTCTCGATCGATTGGCCAGCCTTTTTCACGAAGGCCAGCTGCCAATAGATCGGTCGCAGAAGCCACAAAAAAACCGTGCCGTTCGGCCAACATCTCGGCTATCGAGTCTTTACCTGCACCATTAGTCCCGGAGACACCGTAAATCTTCATGATTACCTACTTAATATAGTCGTGTAGCTTACGAGCGTCTTTGTGCTTGCGAAGTTTAGCTAAGGCTTTGGCTTCGATTTGTCGAATCCGCTCGCGAGTAACACTAAATTCTTGACCGACTTCTTCGAGTGTATGACTTTTGCCATCTTCCAGACCAAAACGTAATTTAAGGATCTTTTGTTCACGTTCGGTTAGAGCGCTAAGCATATCTTTAACGTGTTCTTTTAGCAACTGTCCGGTAGCCGCTTCTTCTGGACTAACTGAGTCTTCATCTTCAATAAAGTCACCTAATACAGAATCCTCTTCATCATCACGAACGGAAGCGTCAAGCGAAGAAATATCTTGTTTAATCTTCATGATGTGCTCAACTTTATCAACGTCGATTTCCATTTCTTTGGCGATTTCTTCGTTTGTTGGCTCGCGGTTTAACTCTTGTGTCAAACGTCGTTGCGTACGTAGTAGCTTGTTAATGGTTTCCACCATGTGAACTGGGATACGGATGGTGCGGGCTTGATCTGCTATGGCACGGGTTATGGCCTGTCGTATCCACCAAGTCGCGTAAGTACTAAATTTAAAACCCTTGTCGGGATCAAACTTTTCGACAGCACGCAATAGACCAGTGTTACCCTCTTGAATTAGGTCAAGTAGGTCCAGTCCACGCCCAACATATCTTTTGGCAATTGAGACGACTAAACGCATGTTAGCTTCAGCCATCTTATCTTTCGCACCGGCGTCGCCAGCTACCACCTGGTTAGCTAGCTTCAGTTCTTCTTCGGAGTTTAGCAGCGGGATTTTACCAATCTCGCGGAGGTACAAACGAACCGAGTCATCTGCGATGTCATCTAGATAAGTCTGATCATCTAGGACAATTTCTTCTTCGTCCTCGGCCCACTCAGCAGTAAACTCGGCAGCATTAGGCTCAGTTGCGCTGACAATTTGCAAGTTCTGCTCGGCAAGCTGGCTGTATAGAGCGTCCAAGGCCTCAACATTGGCTGGCAAATCAGGAATTAAAGCGAAGATATCACGTTGGTCTATCTTGCCGCCTTTTTTGGCCTTGGCAAGCAATTTCTTGGTGACACCAGCAAAATTAACGTCCACAGCTTTATCTTTAGTGGTTGATTTAGCTTTCTTAACCATGGGTCTCCTGCGTTTTAATTTAGTTTGAGTAGGGCATCTAATTCTTTTACTTTTTGCAATAGATCAGAAGTTTGCGATTCACTGGCATTAGCAAGCGCGGCTGTAAGCGGAAGTTTTTTAGTTTTCACATAGTTTTCTATCAGGCGAACCTGCAGCCGAGCGGCTTCGTAGCGAAGCTCTAAAGTCTCGAGGTTTTGATAGAGTTCCTCAAATATTACTGATAATATTTTAACATAGTCCTGCAGGTCTGACAATTCGGTTGGAGCTTGGCTTGTACCATCAAAATTGGGGTGATTTCGCAAGAAGTCAAAAAGCAGACGGGCTGGTTTTTCTGGCAACATTTCGGAACTTAATGGTTCCAGAAAACTCCGCAAATTTGGAACAGTTAAAGTCAAAGCTAACAGGTGGTTTTGACTCTTGATAACTTCGGCAGCTAAGACTGGCTCGCGAGTTACGGCAGCCCCAGCTTTCAATCGAACCGGATCTTTTTTATCACGTAATTTACTCAATAGGGCATCTTTGCTTACACCAATCGTTTGGCCCAGTTTTTCCAAGTAATGCTCCTGCTCAACTGGGTCTTGCAATACCTTAATAACCGCCAACATGACGTCGCTGTATAATCGTTTTTCTGGAGCTTTAGTTAAATCCAGACGCTCCTGATAGACTCGCATCAACCAGTCAAGGGCATACTCTGGCTGGTCGATCACCTCTTGCCAAGCTTTGGGATTATTCTGAATTAACTCGTCGGGGTCTTTGGCCCCCTTGACGGTTACAATACTTAAATTGACACCAACCTTGCTGGCCAAAGGAATGGCTCGCTCGGTAGCGGCAATCCCGGCCGTATCCTGATCGAAAGCTAAACGAATATCTTGGACAAATCGACCAAGTGCCTTCAGGTGATACTCGGTAATGGCTGTTCCAGCCGTTGCCACCACGTTAGTGACGCCAACTTGATGGCTAGCCACAACGTCCATGTTGCCTTCAACGATTACCGCGTACTTGCTTTTACGAATCGCTTCTTTGGCCAGGTGCAGTCCAAAGACGTGCCGAGACTTATCGTAAAGAGGTGTTTGTGGGGTATTAAGGTACTTAGGCGCATTGGGGATATCTTCTAATAGCCGACCAGTAAATCCGATTACCTGGCCTTGGGCATCCATCAGTGGAATCATAATCCGGCTACGGAACATATCCGATGGCCTAGAGCCACGTTGAGTACTTAAGCCGGCACGCTTCAGCTCGTCGGCTTTGAAGCCCTTTTTAATTCCAAAATCGGTTAAAGCCGCCCCATTGTTAGGCGCATAACCTAGTTGAAAAGCTAGAGCCGTAGCCTTGTCGATTCGTCGCTTTTTAAAAACGTAATCCATTGCATCGGGGTTCTTACTAAGGTGAACCTGGTAAAAACGAGCAGCCAGTTGATTGACCTCTATTAAGCGCTCTTTAAGCTTGCCCTCTCCGGGTCGGCTTTGGTATTGGCTGAGCTCTACCCCCGCCTTACGGGCCAATATTTCCAAGGCTCCCTTAAAATCGACCCCTTCCATCTCCATGACAAAGCTAAACATATTACCGCCTTTGCCGCTACTGAAGTCATGCCAGATCTGTTTTTCTGGACTAACCATAAAGCTAGCCGTCTTTTCGTTACCGAACGGGCTCAAACCCTTAAAGTTGCGGCCGGCGCGCTTAAGTTCAACGTATTGACTAATGACGTCCTCGATACTTAGTCTTTGTTTGATTTCCTCTACAGCATCCATCGTCCACTTATTGTACGCCATCTGGCCAATCAGGGGTTGCTTATGCTTAAATATAGGCTATGCAACTCAACCAACCAATTCCACCACCCTACGCACATGGCGATAACCCCTATGACTTTATTCTTAACGGTAGTAAGAAACCAAAAAAGAGTTTGATACCTTCCGGAAATTCTCGCAAAAATCGGATTCTCTTAGTTCTCGGCGGTTTAGGTGTGGTCATAGTAGTTGTAATGATTATTTTCGCTCTACTTTCTACCGCTGGCAGCAGTAACAAAAAGAACTTACTCGCCCTAGCCCAAAGTCAGACCGAAATAATCCGCGTCAGCACTGATAATGGTAGCAAATTACGCGACACAACCATTCAAGGCTTCGCCCAAAGTGTCTCGATGGTAATTACGACCAACAAACTCCAAACTACCAAATATATGGGGAAGCAGAAAATTAAAGTTAATCCTAAGACCCTGGCTCTCGGCCGAAGTACGAAAACTGATAATGCCCTGACTGCCGCCGACGAAGCTGGACGTTACGATGACGAGTTGTTAAAAATCCTAGAGAAAGATCTGACCGCCTACAAGACTCAACTTAGTTCGGCTTACAAACAGGCCAGCAGCAAATCAGAAAAAACCTTACTTAAAGAACTCTTTGATCAGGCAGTTTTGCTAACTAAAAATCAGCCAACTAGCTCGTAGGAGTGTCGGATCATCCCCTGGATCTCTTCCCAGGGTAACTGTCCGGATAAAATGATCGTATTCCAATGCTTTTTATTAAGGTGATACCCTGGTAAAACTGTTTCGTACTTTTCCCTTAAAGATTCGGCCAGTTGCGGATCACATTTCAAACTAATTCTAAGTGGAATTTTGCCTTCGTCAATTAATGCAAACATCTTTTCGCCCTTTTTATAAACAGCCACCCCTTCTCCGAATGGATAATCCAGTCGGGCATTAGGCATGGTTAGAAGAAAATCTTCAACTGTCTTGTGTTGCATTTTTCTTGAACCAATCGAGGTAACTCTGCAACTCGGCAATGCTGGCTTGAATATCATCAAAAGCGCGATGAGTTGAATTCTTTTCAAAGACTTCGCCGTGTTTGCCTTGCATCAAAATCTTAAAACTACTGACATCTAGCATACGATAGTGCAGTTTGAGGTCGAGTGCTGGCATCCACTGCTTAATAAACTGACGATCGTTATAGATGGAGTTGCCACCTAAAACGGCTAGCTCATCACCAAACTGGGCATCTAAAATAGTAATTATTTCTTTTTCTACCTGAACCAACGGTTTGCCCGTTTCGAGGTTATTAACGAACGCATCACGGTTCTCTGGGTAATCTTTCCACCAGATATTAGCTTGCATCCGCTTAACAACAGTGTCTTTCGGCTGCTTGACCATGGCCTCATAGCTTGCCAAAGTTTTAAAGTCAAAATCAGTTATTTCAGCAGCTATCTCAAGGATAAGATCTTGTTGAGCATCAAGCCCGGTCATCTCTAAGTCAACCCATAATATCTTAGTTGGGATGCTGTTTTTATCGATCATTTCTTTATAAAATCCAAAGCCACTGAGTTAATACAAAACCGTCGGCCAGTTGGTGTTTGAGGGGCATCATCAAAAACGTGACCCAAATGGCTACCACAAACAGCGCATTCAACTTCTACACGACTGACCCCAAGACTACTGTCATCAACCAATTTAATATTTTTGTTGTATTTAACCTCATAAAAACTAGGCCAGCCACTCTGGGAATCAAATTTGTGTTCACTACTGAATATCAGCGTACCGCAGGCTGCGCATGAATACATTCCGGTAGCGTGATTATTCAAAAGTTTGCCACTAAACGGTGCTTCTGTCCCCTTTTGTCGCAATACCGAGTACTGCTCAGCTGTCAGTTTCTTCTTCCAGTCCTTGGATTTATCGATCATTTCTTCTTTTTCTTGATGTCGAGTCTATCGAGCTTAAGGCCATGTATAACGAAATATACGATCGCCATAACTAATACGAAGCTAATAAGTTGCATGAAAAAGGTGCCCCAAGCAAAGACCGCTACCTTACTACCGCTGGTTATACGTAGGGCTTTCTGGCCCAAATCTCCGTTACCCGGGAGAACCAGGCCAAGCACAGGGTTGACCATTGCTACTACAAAAGAGTCAACTAATGACTTAACCTGCGTACCCAAAACAATACCAATAGCCAGACCAACAACACCTTGATCGCGGATGAAATTAACAAAACCCTGAAAAGGCGTTAATACTAATGGAACTTCAAGGGGTGGGTAGCTAGTTACTTCTTCTTTTGTCTCACTCATATACAGCCATTCTACCCTTGTTAACGGGCAATACCAAGCATAAGCCCTAAGGTTACATTTTTTCTGGGGTCGGTATGGTCAACAAGTTTAGCCCGTTTTTAAGAATTTTGGTGTAAGTTTCGACCAAACTCAACCGCACCGCTTGGCGCGGATCGCCAATAACTCGGTTATTCTCATAAAATCGATTAAAAACTTGGGCTAACTCATACAAATAGGTGCAGATAAGGTGCGGGCTCATCTCGCGGGTAGCCTGCTCGACAACTTCGGCATACTGGCTCAGGTAACGAACTAGACTGCGCTCCCCTGCCTCTAAGATTGGTTGGGTAATCGGTTCACTCGATGCCTTAGCTAAAATCGAGCAGGCTCGAGCATAGGCGTACTGAATATAAGGGCCCGAGTTACCCTGTAAACTGACCGACTCTTGAACGTCAAAGGCAATATCGCCCCCAATCCTATGCTTCAAGAAAGCATACTTGATGGCTCCTAAAGTAATGTCGCTACGCAATTTGTCGTCCTTTGCCTCAACGGCCTTACTGACTGTATCAACCACATCTGCCGCCCGCGTAACGTTACCGAGCCGGGAGCTCATCTTTTTCCCATCACCAAAACGGATCGTACCATGACTTAGATGCCCCTGCTTACCGGCCAACTTGCCATCAATCTCAGCCAGAGCCGCGAAAACTACCTTCATGTATTCCACCTGATCATTTCCAGTCATAATCACCCTACGGTCATATGTGAAGTCATCGGTTTCGGCCAAAATCACCCCTAAATCCTTGGTCTCATAAGTCGGTAATTTGGCCGAGGTTATAAAAACACGGGTGTGAGTGCCGCCATCTTCGCCGGGAAAAATGATTGCCCCCTGGCTTTCTTTAAACACATCCCCAATGTGAGCCTTAACGGCCTCCAAACCTCGATCTGTAACCAAACTTTCGGGGTAATATTTATCAAACGGAGCGACCTTTAGAGCGTTATAAAATTCCTTGAAATAGTCGTAACTCCAAGATCGACATTCCCAGTATATTTTAGCTAGCGGGCTATCGTGATCATCATTACTGTGAATTTGGTAGACAGCTTTGTTAAAATCTTTGATAGACAGGGCGGCCTTCGGGTCATCTTCATAAGCTTGCGAACCCCTAACATATACCTGACTTAGCCAACGGGCATGTTCTTCTGGTTTAACGTCGGCTAGTTTGTCGGGTAATAAACCACCCAACTCCTGTTCGATACCGTAAAGGCTTTTGGCGACAGGCAAGCCGACATCGCTACCAAAATTAGCCCGAAACACGACAGCGCCTGCCTGACTAATTAGACCACCGATTACATCTCCAATAATAGTCTGATAAAGATGCCCGGTGTGAAGTTCTTTAAATGCGTTTGGGCAGGAGTACTCTAGCAGTATCTTTTGGTCTTTAAATACCGGCCGAGGTGAGGCATGCGCCGATGACCAAATTGACTCGTCTGAAAGCGTTATGTTTAAGAATCCTGGTCCGGCAACTTCGACCTTAACAATACTTCCGTCGTTATTGGCTTCAACATAGGCCTTTATTTTTTCGGCCACATCTTGGGGTGATTGTTTGATTTTTTTAGCCAGTTGCAGGGCAATGTTGCTGGCAAAATCACCAAATTGTTCATCGGGGCGTGTTAGCTCGGGCTGTTCAGTCAGACTAAACAACTCTTCGCAGGCTGTCGTCAAAAGCTCTACCAAATAGGTCATACTAGCTAGTATAACAGAGAGCTTATCGCTCTCTTCTCTATCCAAGGCAACTAGTTGATAGCTAACGAAGTAGATACTACTAAGCAAGATAAAAAACGTGCCCATTGTGTCTCAATTTTGACCCCAATAACCAGTGCTTCCAATCCACAGTTAAAAACACTCTTCCGATAAATAAACCCACACTCGACAAAGCTAGTATTAGTATCAGTCGATTGCGAGTTCGAGCCAGTTTTGCTTCAATAGCCCCCCTATTACAGCAAGTAAGTTATAATAAGGCCGATGCGCGACAGCAAAAACCCCCTTGAATCCATCAGAAATGTTGTTCGTCACGGCATGATGCAAATCGCTAAAGCTCTTAATAAAGTCAGCGGTGGGCGGCTCAACCCGAATGCCGTTACGTTATTCGGTTTCGCCATGCATCTGCCGATCGCGGTACTAATTGCTCGCGGCCATTTTATCTACGCAGCAATCCTACTGGTAATATTTGGACTGTTTGATGCTTTAGACGGTCAGCTAGCCAGACTACAGAACCGGGCCAGCCAAACGGGCATGTTATTAGATTCTGTGACCGATCGTATGAAAGAAGTGATAATCTACATCGGCATCGGCTACTTTTTTGTCTGGTCAAGCCATCCTAACTACGCGGTCTGGACGATCGCGGCCTGTGGGGCTAGCGTAGTCGTCAGTTACATCAACGCCTGGGGTGAAGTTGTCACCAAGGACATTAAAGATGATGGCCACGTGACCAATAAAGCTTTTCGTGGTGGCCTAATGACTTTTGATGTCAGAATGTTCGTTATCATTATCGGTTTGCTTGCCAACCAACTGCCTGTAGCCATCGTAATTATTGCTGTTCTTGCCTGGTTCACAGCCTTTGGCCGCTTGTACCGAATTAGTGGCTACCTTAAACGAGCCTGACCATGCTAAAAATTGATCTTCACACTCATTCCATCGCCTCCGTCGATGGCGGTATAACTGTTCAACAGTACCGTCAGCTCCTCGATAAAGAAAAACTAAACTATATTGCTGTAACCGACCATAACCGCATTGATTTTGCTCAAGAGCTACACCGAGAACTAGGCGATAAAATTATCGTCGGCGAAGAGATTATGACTACGGCTGGTGAGCTGATTGGCTTGTTTTTAACCACGGCGATTACTTCTGGAATGAGCCCGCTGGATACAGTTCATGCCATCCATGCCCAGGGAGGTTTGGTTTACTTACCACACCCGTTTGAAACCATTAGACACGGCCTACAAATTGATGTTCTGGAAAGTATGTCAGAGTATATCGATATTGTTGAAGCCCATAACGGCCGAGCGGTACTGCAAAACCCCAAAAACCAGGCTCTGGCCTGGGCCAGGCAGCACAGTAAACCAATGGCAGCCAGTAGTGATGCCCATGTCTGGTTCGGTGCAGGTCACACCTACACTGTTGTCGAAGGGCAGATAGCAGCAAAACAACTAAAGAAATGCCTAAAAAACAGCGCTATGGTCACTGGCCGACCGCCGATAACAAGCCTATTATTCCCTAAGATCAACCGCTTGCGTAACAAGTTATGGGGTCAGAGATGAACCCTTGGCTAACGGCACTAGTCTTCTTTTTGCCGGCTGGCGTTGCAAACGCTACCCCAGTTTTAGCAAATAAAATTCCACTGCTAAAGTCATGGAATACACCAATCGATTTTGGAGCCTCAAGGCACGGTAAGCGGCTACTAGGTAACAACAAAACCTGGCGTGGCATGTTGAGCGCCAGCCTAGCTGCAGGAATCACCGCCTTACTGTTATCACCAATCGTTGATTACGACCGATCATTAGTGGTAACCTTCGGTTTTGGCTTTTTGATGGGATTTGGAGCTTTATTTGGTGATGCCGTCGAAAGCTTTATTAAACGTCAGCGCGGCATCGCTGCTGGAAAAAGTTGGTTCCCATTTGATCAAATCGACTACATTATAGGCGGTTTAGTATTTTTAGCGCCAGTCGCCCATTTAAGCTCCGGCGAGATGGCTCTTATCTTTATCGTCTACTTTGCACTGCATTTACTGACAGCCTATGCCGCCTATCTGCTTGGCTTAAAAGACCGGCCCATCTAACCAGCTAACTCCCGTTTCGTTCTTTTTTACGCTGTTGGGGTGTCTCATCAGGACGGGAATAATCATCATCTAGGCGCCAGGTAGTCCCCTGCTCCGGTGTCGATACTTCAATAATATCGCAGTCTGTAATACCCTCCAGCCGATGTTTTTGTCCAACTTTAGTACTGTAGCCTTGGCCGGCCACAAGTTCAGTTTCAATTAATTGACCACTGCTGTTCTCCCATATGACCTTGGCTTTCCCTTGGCTCAAATACCAGCTTTCCTGCTTCTCATCATGCACCTGTAAACTTAATCGAGCTTTAGCATTTATGTGCAGGATTTTACCCATATAAGGAGCATCTTCTGACACCCAATGAATCTCGTAGCCCCAAGGTTTTTCGATTCGTTTTGAGTATGGCTGGTTATTAAAATGTGCCTGATCGGTCATTAAAGTTCCAGTTCTTTTTTGAATTTTTCTACCAAATCGACCGGAGCCGGGTTAAGCCCGTTTAAAAGTGCCAGGTAAATACTAACGAAATCACCGAGAGCCGAGGTCCAAAGTATTTGCTGTAAAATTGTCTCGCCCTGGGCCTGGACAACAATTGGGTCGGGCCGCATACCAGATAAAAGCTTAGTACTAACATCAAATCGCTTTTGCACTCTTGGGTGCTCCAAGGTACTGCGTAAGTCAATGACTACATATGGCTTATTAGTCGGCTGCTTACTCCAGCCGATAAATTCATTGTGATTAAATTCAGGCAGCTGGTTAGCCCAGGCAATGTGCTTGGCATTTTCGTTAAAACTAATTTTCCATTTATAAGCTGCCGGAAATAGCTTTGGGCCACTGTAAATAACAATCGACTTCCCCATTAGCTCCTGAGCAATTTGTTTAGCTGGGTTATCTTTAATAGGAACATCCGCGCGCCATCGAACGGTTTCGCGGGCCAAAAAGGCTGCCGCAGCCTCAATATCGGCAACAACGCTATTAGGAACTATGACGCCAGCCATCTCTAGTATAGTTAACAAGGCCTTGTAGTTAGATAAGACTGTGTAACGCGGTTGAACGGCTTTAGGCAAAATTATACAGGGGTAACCCTTATCCTCAGCAATTTTTTGAAGCTTGCCACCGCCGGTGATAATGGCTATCTGGGCACCTTTTTTCTCGGCTTCTGACAGAGCTGATAAAGTCTCCTCGGTATTACCTGAGTAGCTAGAACAAATTACTAACGTTCGTTCATTGACAGCAGCCGGCAGATCATAGTTGCGAATCACCGTAAAAGGCAGACTAATTGGTGGCCAAGACCCAGCCAACAGGGCGGCCAGTGCTGACCCGCCCATAGCAGCATAAACTATACTATTTATCTGTTGAAGGCCAGTGTGGCCCGACAGACTAAAACTTTCTTGTAGCTGTTGAGCTTGTTTTTCAACCGTGCCAAGTGCATCTTGGACGTCGCGTTCATTGATATAAGCCAGATCATCTAGCATTGAATACACACCTCCAGTTATGTCTTTTATTATACGTCATTATTATGCTATAGTGCTTATACTTTAGCAGTACAATAGGGGGGTGGAATAATGTTTGGTCACGACGAAAATGATAATCAGCAACAGGACGACAATACAGCTGTCGCTCCGACACCGGATACTACTAAAGAAGATGCCGTAGTGTCCACTTCAGACGCGCCAATTATT
>Ga0194055_10000385_pt1 | contig 35152 bp, 23 predicted proteins | sample SepL449m_MetaG_FD_155482 | JGI IMG/M metagenome (GOLD analysis project Ga0194055, IMG submission 155482) | Anoxic zone freshwater microbial communities from boreal shield lake in IISD Experimental Lakes Area, Ontario, Canada - Sep2016-L442-9m | ecosystem: Environmental > Aquatic > Freshwater >... | reverse complement strand
CTCGGTGCTGGCGCACTTGGTGGTCTGGCCGTCTTTTTGGTGAATAAATTATTGGATACAGTAGTTTTTGACGAATCAACATCGTCCACTGTGAACAATGTTTCATTTAGCTTCACAATTTCGGCGCTGATAGGCCTTTTTGTGACGTGTGCTGAACCGCTATTTTCAAAAAGTTTTGGAAAATTGAAATCGACTGCCTTGTTGGCTTTGCCAGGAGTAGCAGGATTTGGCCTGCTTGCAGGCTTCATAAGCAACAAGTTTTACAGTTCTGCTTCTGAGAGTTTATACAGTCAGGCTTACGAAATGAGTAACGCATATGGCTGGTCTGAGCAACAATATATGGACTACCTCATAAGTCATAATCACATGCCACGAGGAATTGCTTGGATGATCTGCGGTATCGGTGTTGGTCTCACTATTGGTTTGGCGTCCAAATCCGGTAAACGACTAGGACTTGGAGTCGCTGGTGGCGCAGTTGGTGGTTTCTTGGGTGGCTACCTTTTCGACTACATACAAATTGAAGCTGCTGCTCAGATCGCTGGACTTGTAGTGCTCGGATCACTAATTGGTGGATCAGTTGCGCTTCTAGAGCAGACGGCTAAATCGCGCTGGATTGAAATCGTTGCAGGCGGCATGGCTGGAAAGCAGTTCATTCTTTACAAGCGTGAAGTCGTAATTGGCTCTAGCCCAAGCGCCGACGTCACGCTGATTAAAGACAACGGTATCGCCCAGCATGCAATTTCAATTAATGTTTCCGGTACTGATGCGCAGCTTCGTGCGTTGTCGCCAAACATGCCTGTGTACGTTAATGGCAATCTCGCAAGTCAGATTCAGCTGAAAGACGGCGACAGCGTGATTCTTGGTAACACCCAGATTAGATTCCGCGAACGCAGCGCTCAAGGGCAAATGCCTGGTGGCGTCGTTCGATGAAATTTGCGCTAGGAGTTATCAGTTTTGGGTTAGTTGCACTTCCTGCATCTGCAGTTGTCGCTGACCCAACTGAAGTACTAAATAGCTCCTACACGATCTTCACACTCACAGGCAATGGCGCCGGGTTCGTTACTGACGGTGGTTATGTAGTTACCGCGCAGCACGTAACGGATGGGTCGGCCACGGTGAAAATTGTGGCATCTTTACCTAGTACTGAAACTGTAGTCGGCGATGTAATTTGGGAAGACGCAAAGCGAGATGTAGCAATTATTGAGCCGCGTCAGACTCTTGTGGGCACGCCATTGACAATCGCAACTGTTGCACCAAAAGTGGGCACCACCGTTTATGCAATTGGCTCACCAATTCGAAGTACGGTTCTCTCACGTGGCACCGTAACAAATTCACTCGATGCGGATGGTTACCTAGAGGCAAAAATTGGCATCGATCATGGCAACAGCGGCGGACCACTTTTTGATGCTAACGAGCAAGTTGTTGGAATGGTCGATGCTATGAGCACCGATGGACAAAAGACGGCCTTCGCTGTGCCCGCCGATGAAATCTCAGTTGTGTTACAGGATGCAAAAGACAACAAATCTGGCGGCATCATCCCGGTTCACATCCCAAAATCAATTATTGGCAAAGCAACGTTCTACACAGTTGCGTTGGCTCTGGCGCTCGCAGTTATTTTCCTAATTGTGAGCATTCGACGAAAGTTACACAGAAGATCCCAAGAAATTTGGGTTTCAAGTAAAGCAATAACAATATCTATTGAAAATGAGGAATAGAAATGCCAGCAATTCAAGTCACAATCACAGATGCAACAGGTAGCAAGACTCAGAAAGCGAACCTTCCCGATGATGCACAGCTGCAAAGAATCGTGGCAAAACTAATTGATGTGTTGAAATTACCTGTAACGGCTCCAGACGGTCAGCCGATGTCTTACAAGTTCCATCATGTGCAGTCCTCTCGTCAGTTACGCGACGATATGACTTTGAGCGCTGCTGGGGTTCAAGCCGACGACACCTTGCGTTTGGTGCCTGAAATCGTTGCAGGTTAATTTATTGTGCTCGATTTAGTCCAGGAAGAGTCTAGATACGACCGCCAAGAACGTATTACTTGGTGGGATCAGGCTCAGTTGCTTAATTCAAGTGTGCTAGTTGTTGGTGCGGGTGCACTTGGCAACGAGATTGTAAAAAATCTGTGCCTCGTTGGTGTTGGCAATATTCATGTACTTGATATGGACAGAATCGAATTATCTAATCTAGCTAGGTGTTCACTTTTCCGTGACGCGGACGAGGGCAAGTTCAAGGCAGAAGTATTGGCTGGCGCAGGAATGCACATTAATCCCGATGTGAAAATCACATTCGACACTTGCACAGTGCAGCAATTCGGCTCTGGGAAAATTGCCGAATTCGATGTGATTATTGCCGGGCTAGACAACCTTGAGGCGCGACTTTGGGTCAATTACCATGCGCGTCGAGCGGGGCGTACCTGGGTCGATGGCGCAATTGAGGGGCTACAAGGATTAGTTAGAGTTTTCACGCCTGAAGGCCCTTGTCTTGAGTGCACACTAGGGGAGTCAGATCATAAGAATTTGTCTCATCGCAGATCTTGTGCGTTGCTAACACCCGATGAATTGATTTCTGGCAAGGTCCCAACCAATGCAACCAGTGCCAGCATTGTCGCAGCTTTCGAAGTTCAAGAGACCATCAAACTTCTGGTAGGACGCCAAGATCTGCTTGCGATAAGAAATCAAGTTTGGCGTTTTGAAGGCGAGACAATGCAGACTTCTTTGATGGGGTATTTTGAAGACGAATACTGTCAGGCCCACTTCACCTACCCAGAAATAGAACAGCCGATTGCATTTGAGTCTGATTGGGTGTTCCAAGTATTAAAAAATGTGGGAACACCGGATTCTGAAGTTCTCGCAATCGATTTTGAAGACAATGTGATTGAAATTTCTTCGTGCGCAGACTGTAATCCTGGGGCTGCCACAGTAGTTGGCTTGCAGTCGGTGCTACCTACTGGTGCGGGTCGGTGCGATGTTTGTCATACAGAGTTAAGCGCATCCACCTTTACTTCCATTTCGCCCGAGAGTCTGGCCAAACTTCCAGCGTCGGGTTCTTGGATCTGGCCAGAGTCGGAGATTGTAACTTTACGAACACAAGATCGGACCTTCCATGTTCCGCTGACTAGGAGTCAAGCATGACAGCGTTACCTAAAGTTCAAATCGAAGCTGATGTGCTCGAAATTATTGAAGAGCATTGTTTTTCTGAGACCACACTTGAAGTAGGAGGGTTCTTAGTTGGTAAAGCGGCTAAGGGAGTAACCTCAATCGTTCATGCCTTGCCTGCACTTAAAGCTGTTTCCGGCCAAGTTAACCTAACTTTTGGGCATGATGCTTGGGAGGATGCCCTGGCTACAGTTCAAAGTGATTTCCCGGACGAAAAAATCATTGGTTGGTATCACTCGCATCCAGGATTTGGTTTATTCCTGAGCGATTACGACTCGTTCATTCAAGAGAACTTCTTCTCAGATCCTTCACATGTTGCCTTAGTTGTGGACCCACTGGCTGGAAACCTGGGCTGGTTTGTGGTTCGAGATAGTGAAGTAGTTGAACTATTCCGCGAGGACACCAGCCGGGACGCAATTCTGCCACCAGCGGCCGAGAAAGTTGACTTGGATGAAGAGCAGGTTGAGAAGCGCGAGGGCGGTTTGGTTCGCATGCTTGTTCTAACTCTTGCTCTTGCCGCAATTTTAGGATTGACAATCGGTTGGTATGTACACAACAACGCGGCAGTTAAAGATCAACAAGCTAAACAAGTCGCGGCTATTGCAATGCAACAAGAGGCATCTGTAACATGTCAGGAAAAGTTACAAACCTATAAAGAGAAGTTTCCTAAGATAAATTTGGACAGTTACTGTGTACTGATGCAGAGTGGAATGGGTTTTTCAAAGGAAGTGCTGCTAGCGCAAATGGATGCTTATGGAATCAGCCAGGCAAAGGGACTTAACGAAAAGGTTTTACGCTGGTTCAATCCAAATCTTGATAAAGACATTTCAACCCCTGGAAAATATCTGATAATCCCACAGATTGTTCTGCCAGTTCCAGATGAGCCTACGACGACTCCAACCGTTACTCCTCCGGCATCAATTTCCCCGTCACCTTCAGCAACTCCATCGGTTAGTCCTCTGGTTTCAAGTTCACCTTCAGCGACTACACCGGTCCTTCCTCAATTTTCAATTCAACCTTCGACAACTCCTAAGGGGAAGTAATGGCAAATTTTTGTGGAAGCTGCGGAGCGGGACTAAATCCGAACGCTAAATTTTGCAATGGATGCGGGCGTCCGATAACTGCAGCTAAACCAATGTGCCCGACCTGTGGGCAAGACATGCCGCAGCAACCAGCGAGTTCTGCGCCTTCGAGTTTTGTCGGCGCTCATGTTGCACAACCGGCAGCTCAGGCAAACCCACCCGTTGGCACACAAGCTCCACTCGGGAATCCGGCGTTCCACATGCCTTTGTACGGCAAAGAATTCGTGGCAGGGCAGCATTGCGGCAATTGCGGATTCGATGTGCAGGGCAATGCTTGTGCAAGATGTGGAACCGGGGATATAACTCCGTTAAATTAGGTGCACCATCAGAGAATCATTGACAAGCGATTTGCGTGATTGAAAACCAATTCTCTTCTGCAGACCAGGTGCCCTGGTATACAAGCACCATTTCTTGTGGATTCGAACCAATACTCGCGTATTCGTAGGCAGTCCCTGAGTCAACTTCCGAGCCATTTTCGGTCAACGCGATTCCAAAATCAATAGTTGTGCTGCTGGCGCAGTACTGATGATTTACTACCTCAACAGTTAAGTAATCGGGGCCTGTGTCCTGGCCCCACTTCCAGGCATAATTAGGATCCGTGTCGTCTTGGGTGTATCCGGATGGTACCCAGTCGGTTCCTGGGTTTTTATGTCATCAATCTTTGAATCTAGACCCGCAGCTTGAGTTGATACATCGCTCAAGGATGGGTCTGAGTTGCAGCCAGTCTCCATTTGGCTAACGATGTCAGCCACTAGTTCTGATGCGCTGCCTAGTTTTGAATAATCTTGCGATAATGCAGCTTTCAATGCTTGATTTGCTGCAGCCTTTGTTAGTGTGTCGTACTCGTCCACGAAATTAGTCGAAATGTCCAAGCCTGTTGTGTAATTGCTATTAATACTGCTTTGAGTATCGTCCATACTTGAAACTAAGTCAGTCAAGTTGCTGCCTATTTTTATACAAGCATCGCCCAAAAGATTATTGATCTTTGTGGTGTCGCCTTTATACAAACCACTCAATGTCAAAGAACTATAGTCTGGAGCGTTCATAGTTCTGATCACATTGATTCCCAAAACTAGCGCAGCAATCAGCGCAAATGCACTTGCAATGGCGATGATTTTCTTGCGCGACCCATCCTTTGTTGTCTGGAAAACAGGGGTCTCAAAATTTGGCTGGCTAACTCTTTGTAGCGGGGTATTTAAATCAGGGGCTGGGTTTGAACAATATACGCAGGGATTACTTCCCGCTGTGATGATGACGCCATGGGGGCAGGTTTGTGGGGGAGTAACTGGCTGAACTGCTGGCGGCTGGTTTACTTCAGTCTGAGTTGGATTTGGCCCAGCAGGCGAACCACAAATTCCACAGAATTTCTGGTCTGCGCTAAGCGCATGTCCATTTATGCAAAGCATGATTCCACCCATCTCAAAACCGCAAACTAAAGATACCGCATTTTAGCAACGCGTGGAATCTAAGTGCTACCTATTGGATTGGCGTGAAATCAACTTGCCATTTACAAATGCTCGAATCATGGTTACCTACGTCGGTAGTTGGGACCATGTTGATGTAGTATTTGTCAGCCTCGAGTGAGTAAACGTTATCAGTCACAGTCCCAGGCGTCTTCATATCAAAGCGACCGTTGTATCCGTTGTTGTCGTTTAAGCCAAATTGGAAAATCCAATAATCACATGCAGTAAATCCGTGAAGCTTTACCTCATAATCACCTTCAAGCTGGAACGCTTTAGTGGACATTTTGCCTTGCCCCTTGTAGATCACGGTGCCTGAAGTGCCAGTTGAATTCTCGCCATTCGTGCCTGACGAAGACTTGTTGTAAAGGAATTGGTCGAAGCGCTTAATGGCCTAAAGATCTATGACATTCCAGGTGTATTGCTTGAGATACCTGAAGACGTATTCATCTGTCTCGAGAAATTTATGCGTTCATTTTACGAACAGCATGAAGAGTCGGATCGTCAGAGTGCTTTGGAAAAACAACTAAAGTATGCCCTGCATGCTGCTCTCGATCAGTATTATTCATCTCTCGAACAATTTGATCTGACTGAAGAATCGCTCTTGCAGAATGGGTTCGGACCTAACCCAGAAATCGACTGGGAGAACTTTTAGTCTTATTCATCCTCGTCGTCGGAATCCTGCTCATCTTGCCCACCGGCAATGCGTCCCTCAGCCTTGAGAGCACCCTTTGACTCTTTGAATTCGACGTATTTCTTGGCCAACTCTGGATGCATTTCAGTTAATGCAATCGAGTCGAGTGAGACTATTGGGCGGAAATTTCGTTTCCAGGCGCAGATGCCCTCGATGCCGTCGTTCGTATCGCAATCGAACTTGAGCTGCGCTATCGCTATTAACTTCTCCCACTCCGCGAGGGCTATGTTTTCCAGCAATATTAGATGATCTTGATTTAGAGATGCCGCATTCATTGTGCCATTCTGCACCTCTTCAATATGTTGCTGAATTTCTGCGCCAATGGGGTAGACCTTGTTTTCAAGAACGCCTTGAACTTCGGCAGAATCCATTTTCTTTGGCAGGAAAGAGTGATACCAGCGGTCCTTTGACTCAGAAAATTCCGCGGATAAATCGGGATGGTCCTTCTTGAATTGTGACGTGTTAAATGTCCACTTGCCCTTTCGAGCCTCGATCTTGGCCGCGCCCCCAATAGTCTTGCCCGCTTCGATATGGCCGCGCCAAATTGCTTTGATCTGGTTATCAAGACCTTTTAAGTATTTAACAGTTGCGTCCTGAACGTGGTAGTCGAGGAAGTGGGCCAGGACTATCTCAGTTGTAGCTATGGTTGTTCCATTGGATTCAAGTTTGTCTAGTTCATCGGCACGTTCAAAAAGCGGTCGTGTTTTTTCGGCATCATTGGCAAGCGATTGTGCAGTTTGAATTACGTTTTCGAGCTCGAGGTCATTGAACTTGAACCATTCTCCTGGGACTCGATTGGTAGCAAACATGCGATGGAGCAGAGCCTCAATACGGTCGACAGCAGGGGTTCGGATTACGTGATGAATGTAGAGTGGTCGCGGGTTCCCGGTCTGATGCTCGGAAAGCCGGTCGGCGGAAGTGCGTGCATCCTTCTCGCGGACCAAGCCGACCTTGACAAAGTCGGTGGGGGTGTTTGTGAAGAAATCCTTTTCGCGGATGAAATAGATTTCGCCTGGGGTGAGTGTCATGGGGAGGGTCTCCTTCTTTTGGGACCATCAAACTAGCACTGTGGTGTGACATTTCGAGCTTTAACCTTTTGAGGCTAACCCTGGTTCACTCATTAGGGCACAAACAAGAACCCATATTTTTCCGTAAATCAAAGAGGTATTGCTGTTAGTTGAAATGTGGAGCCTTCTTAAATCGGAGTTCATCTACGTTGCTGTCTCACATCCAGGGACAGAAGGAGAAAAGTAAAGTTTTGGTGAACGGTTTTGAAACTGTCTCACCCCTATTCTAAGTTGTACTGATAACTTAATACCGATCAAGAAAGTAGCGCTAAGCCCTTCGGCTAGCTACGCGGCAACCGCTCACTTCGTGCACGGTGCCCCCGAAGGAAGATCAGCTGTTCGACACTCGAACAGAAGTAACGAAGGAGCATTCACATGCCAAAACCAAAAATCCGTCATTACCCAACCAAGGGAGGCCTAGTTTCAGGCTTCGGCAACATCCGATTTGTCATGGATGAGAAGAATCGAGATCCGATCGTTCCTGAATATGAGGATAACTGTGGGGATGGCTGCAATCTATTCGAAGACATGGGTCATCACGTCCATATGATGCAAGTCAAGGCTGGCATCCGTAAACCGCTCTACAAGATGAAGATTGTCTCGACCGGGCCGAATTACTTCATCGCAGTTCTTAATCGGAAGCGCATCAAGTTCTACACCCACCGCGCACCACAAATGAAGGCGCTGCTTAAGTTCTACGGTCCGCGTTTAGTCGGTTGGTTGCACGAATACTCGCTGTTTGAATGTCAGGGTTATTTCTTCAGTGTGAATGCCGATGCAGAGGATTTTGAGGAATGCACAATAGGCCAGTGGAAGAAGCGAATGGGCATTAAGCGTGTTTCGCCGAAGCCGTGGGTGCAGGCACATGTGCAGCCAGATGTGTTGCGAGCCGCAGGGGATCTGAGTGGGTCTCATTCCCCGAATGATTCTGAATCAAGTGAAAACAAGAAAACGGAGAGCAAAAAATGACGGTACGGTTCACAATTCAATCCGGAATTGATGATGAAACCTGGCAGGCTTACTACCAGACGTTGATTCAGTTTCATGTACACGGAACTCCAGTGCAGCAACGTTTAAACATTCAGGCACCTGAAACTGGCAAGGGAGACTGGGTTTGGGGTGACCAGGTGCAGGAAGTGTTTGTCCTTAGCCCAGGCAATCCCTACAGCCAGCTGCTACCCGACATGGAGAACATTCAGCGCGAAGCCGAGCTTGTAAAACTAGTTAGGGCTTCAGGCATCAACTTCGAAAACTGCGTTGGCATGTCGCCTGCCGGAGAGTGGGCAGAGAGGTCGCTGATGCTCTGGAATGTTGATGAAAAGGTAGTTCGTGATTGGGGGAATCGGTTCGAGCAGAACGCCTACTTCCGACTAACTCCAGAGACTTTTGAGGTAATCAGCTTGGTTGACAGTCGCTATCACAAATCCGGTTGGCAGTCGCAGCTGATCGAAAGTGATGAATTTGAGGAGGACTATCTTGGAACTTGGTGATTTCTTGTGATCGGAAATGGCTAGATTGATTTAATTGGGCTCATATCCGTTGGCAAAAAACATTTAAATCTATGAAGCGAGTCGTTGCTTTTCTTTATAGTCTAAAAATTGTGCAATTAGCCACTATTCTGGGGCTCATCAAAGACCATTCATTAGGAGAATTTTCTACATGGCCGAGAACTCATCTAAGAGTCGAGCCGGAGGGGTATCGTAATGAAAATTGAGTTAAATGACCTGGTTATTCAGAAGCAGGCCGATCAAGTGCGTAGTCTCGCAGCAAACATGCTCGGCGAAAAAGTTGAGGCAACAATTACTTCCTTCGTTTTTACGAATGATGAAGGCTGCGTATTGTTAGCTGGTCTGCATGAATTTGACGATGGAACAGCCCTTTTTAGCGGGATTGAGCTTATAAATGGACCAGCACCATATCAACGTGCAATTCAGGCGGGCCGAGTTGAAGTTAAGGACTGGCAAGATGATCAGTATTCCTCCAGGATTAAAGTGTTCAAATCTGAATCAGGAGAGCACCCTAACTTGGCAGGTTTAACTTGGGATGACTTTTCCAAATTGGCGGACGTAGCAGATGTCCAGACTTTGCTCAGGGAGTACGGTGCTGTTGCTCTGGGTACTGCTGGCGACATTTTAGCTGTAGCTAATAGGACGAAGAATCAATTAGCCATGACGTATCCAAGGGGAGACATTCGATCTTTGGCTGTGATGTGGGGAGTAACTCGAATTACGGCAATCGCTAAAAAGTTTGGCTCCACAGGGTATGCAGGGCAATGATTCTTGAAATTAATCCACCTCAAAGTGATTCCCCGCAGGAAGTCCTTGGTGTGTATGGGGCTTTAACGCGTACTTTTGTTCTCGACATGCGAAATCTCTTCACGCAAAATTTGGAGCCTGAACTCGGATCTGATTGGTTTGAGAAGTTACGAAATCAGAGAAAGCCTCACTTCGACGACACAAATCTAAATGATCCAACTTTTTACCTAAAGGAACCAGCACTAAACCCCCAAAGCCCAACCTGGAAATTTTTACCGGGACATAACGCGATCTTTAAGAATAATCTTTTCAAGCTTTTGCGTATCCGTAATGAATGGGCCCATTACGCATGGGAACCAACAATAAAAAATTTATCTGAAGTTATCTCGGTGTTAGCAGACATAGCGAGTGTCCTGAATTTGCCGCATAGCCAAAACTACATCCAAATTCGCAGTAGATGCATGGAAATTATTGGTGGCCAATTCGCGTCTTCCAGTAATCCTTTCAATGTGCTCGAGGGATTGTTTAAGAAAACAGCAGAAGTTGATGAGATCGAAACAAATGTTTTGGCTGAAATTCAACATGAGGTTGAGGTCGGATTAATAGAAGTTGCTCGACAAAAACGCCCGCCAATTGGAGCGTTATGGGAAGGCCCAGTGGGCAGTCGAATTCTAAAGTTAGTGAAAACCACTCGGGACGTTTTTGACTTATCTGGAAACTCTGTCAAAGCTGAATTAGGTCCACAATCTGACGTTGTAATTGCTAAGTGGTTAACGATTCTCAATGCAAATGCCGAACTCAAAGTAAGTGAGGAAGATGGAGCGATCGCTGCACCGTTAGGTGGACGCCTGCATCTTTTGGGATACTTCGGTGAAATGCCAGAGCCGGATCCATCCCAGATTCAAGGATTCATTGGACCTGAGAAATTCGTTGTGAAAAATGGCTATGTTGTTCGAGGCGGCTCAAATGTTCTGCTGGTATACACCCCCTTGCCTGATGCAGAACTGGACAAATTTGAAGGTGCAGAAGTCAGGGTAACAACCCATGGGGATGTAGCACTAACGAATTCAGAAAATTTAACGCGTATAAAGATTGGCACTGTTCCTCGCGACGAAATGGTGCCAAGTATCTAGGCCTCGATTTAGGCATAAGCAGCAAAATTTGAATGGTTATGTGCCTTTTGCGCTGTCAGAAATACGAGCCCCTTCTCTGCTTAGTTGTATTCTTATCTCATGACTGATTCACCAGTTGCGAAATGGCACAAAAATACCTGGATCCTTGGAGATATCGTAACTCGGGATGGGGCTGAGTATCTGGTTTCTTCTAGTAATGAAAAAGTCAAAGTAAAGCCCGGAGATCTAAGTTTAATTAAATTGACTGAGCAACCGCTTCTTGCCTGGTATCTAGATGGTAAAGATGTTTACTCTTGGCCGGATGACTCATTAGAAATCGTGCTCAAAATTCTCGAAATTACGAATGCGCCTATGGCAGAAAATGAGATAAAAAAGGCTGTTGCGGAATTGAAGATTAGCACGACCAACTTCAAACAGGATTTCGCCAGTATTGCTGTGCCACTGTCTGAACACCCACATGTTGTGGCAAAAAATCGTCCCGCCCGATGGAGCTGGGTTCATGATCCATCTTTGAAAATCGGTTCTCGAACTGCAGAAGATGTATTTTCAGATTTCCTCAGAGTTAAAAACAAAGATCTTGGCCCAATCTTAAGGTCGGAAATTGAAAGTCGTTTCCAGGAATTTACCGATAGTCAACGACTCTGTCTTTGGGCAAATGGATTTGATGTGTCAATAACAGGTGATATTGCACTTGATGAGTTGCCCAAAGAGTTTGTTGAACCTATTTTTGCCTTAATACTGATAAAGCCGGGATTGCCGGCTATCGTGTCCGCGAAATTACTTTTTGGATTACAAGCTAAGAAGGCACTTTCTGAAAAGTTGAAATCTGTAGCAAGTTCGAAAGAGTTGCCTGTGGTTTTGGAACTAATCTATTCAACTGGGCAGGAAGATTGGTTTGAGGCTCTAGCCAAAAATATTGATGGCTTGTGGGAGAACCAGGATCTCTTTGTTCAGGTAGCGAAGAGATTGCAGGGGAAGTCGAGAGTTGAAAAGTCTCTCAATAACCAACTTAAAACAATGCTCAATGAGATTGCTACCGGGGAAAGAAAAATCAAGTCGCTTTCACCAGACCTCTTTGACTATTTGATTTCGAAAATTACAATTTTGAAGTCAAATGATTTGAGAATGATAGTTCGCGAAGAATTGGTTACTGTCGCTACTGCCACGCTTTCACCTCGTGGAATTAAGAACTTGGACTGGCTAAGCAGGCTTTCGCTTGATGAACTGAATGCAATCCTTAATAAGGATGCGATCGCGGCCTATTTTCGTAAATCAGATTTTGGAAAAAACTTCATACCTGATCTGTATGAAAAGACAATTAAGCGTTTAGTTAATGAATCTAAAGTGGATCGTCGTGGCGCCGCTTCCATAATGCAGATTCGGCCAGAGATACTTGCAGTCTTGAAAGAAACGACTCAGGCCTTCTTTAGAATTCTCCTGAGCAAAGATCCATTGTCAAGTGATCTGGTCTCTGACCACGCCCTTACTGCTGAGTTGGACAAACTGGGCTCTGAAAACAACAGAATCCAGTCTGAAATACGAAACAGGGAACGTGAGGTCGAGGTGCTGGCAGATAAGGTATCGGCCCTGGAATCCATCGTTGTGGATTATGAGAAAAGTCGTAGCAGTAGTTTAAGTTCGCAGGCAAATTCTGTCGCTAGAGACCGAGCACAAGGCTCTATTGATGTGATTAGACAGTGGACAGCCAATCTTTCTCAGGTCCTGAAAGAATTTCAAGGATTGCCATTAGAACCAAGAACCAAGGCATATGACAGGCTTTTCGGCGATTTAGTTCAATATTCAATAGTTCCTATCGAAAAAATGGATGAAATTGTGCGTTTTGATCCTAATAAACATGATTTGCTGAGTCCTTCCAGTACGGGAAATGGAAAGGTAATTTCTCCCGGGTGGCTGTGGAATAACAACGGCTCTGAGGTTATGATTGCTAAATCAGTGTTGATTCCAGAGTAAGGAAATTGCTTTGATTGATGAAGCGGCCCAGGTGGGCCTGGATTTTGGCACCACAACAACATTATTGACCTACACGAACTCCGACCTGGAACTCACCGAGATCGTTCCATTGTCTTTCGAAAGCACGGGAAGAAATTGGTTACCGAGTTTGGCCGCCTACGTTGATGGCAAAATAGTTGTGGGTCCGAAAGCTGAAGCGGCACCGCATTGGGCACAAATTCCATCCGCCAAACGCCACATAACATTAGGTCATGAATCGGTCACTCTGATTGACGAAAATGGGACTCACGTTTCAATCGACTTGGACGAAGTTATTGTTGCAATTCTTAGCCATGTGGTGGACATGGCGCTTGAAAGGGGAATGGACCTTCGAGAACGAACTGTTCGTCTCGGATGCCCATCAGCGTGGAATGGACCACAACGCAGAAAACTAATTGAATGTGCGCAATTAGCAGGGATGAATAAAGTCAGCATTGATGACATCCGCGATGAGCCGGTTGCGGCCGGACTCCAGTTCTTTGATTATTTGCGTCGACAGGGACGTGAATATCGTGGGAATTTATTAGTCTTTGACATGGGTGGCGGAACTCTTGACGTTGCCCTTCTCAAAATAAATTCACGCTTAACCGGCGCTGAGGTTTTTGTACTCGCAAGTGATGGAAATTCTTTTGCCGGAGATGCATTTGATGAGTATTTTGCAGCCTTGATTGCTCCGCAACTATTGAAGAATGAAGAGACTGAATTGCCCAAAGAAGTGTTCTCCTATCTTTCTAAACAAATAGTTGAATCGGCAAAGAAGTCGGTTGAGTATACGGGGACGGTGAGCTCTCTTGTAAACGACCCATACTCTGAAAGGACTTCAACTGGCGAGGTTCAACTTACAGAACAACAATTAGTCGAGGCACTTGATCCGATAATGATTCAAGCAAAGGCCCTTATCGACAGAACTCTCAGGCAATCAATTTTGATACATAATAATGAAGCCACGCACGGTTCTGTAAGTAAAATTAAAACTAAAGACCTATTGGAAGATGTCGATACAATTTTTCTTGTCGGTGGTATGACTCAATTGCATAGCTTACGTAAATCACTTCAGGAACTATTTCCTGGCAAGAGCATAATCTCGCAGTTGGACTTGCAATGACAGAGCTATCAAAAATATTTAAGCCTGAAGAATCAGTTGGGCTTGGCCTAGCCGCATTCAGGGAGCCCGATGGATTAAATTTATTCAGGCCTCCATTCGACATTAACCTAGAGTGGATCAGCCGGAGCGGCGATAAGAGAGTTATAAATCTGTATCCAGCATTTGAGCCGATAAGCACCGCCAATTTGATGCAAGACAACCATTTCAATCATTCGGTTAATATCCCACGAGAACAACTACCCGAAGTGGTTGATGGCTACATTGTGATTCGAACGCCCAGCGGACTTCTTGTCAAAATCAAGACCGAGACCCCAGAGCTTGTAGATCCTGAGGGAAAATTGGTCAAGAAGTCTGAGACACTTGTTCTTAACTCATTGGAAGTTAAATTGGGTGCAAGTGATTTTCGATTTGTCTTCTATGCAAGTGGAGGGATTGTTATTCATGACTGCATTGGACGTGAGCATTCCTTGAAGATCACTGAATGGCCAGCCATCCGATCAAATCGAAAATATGCGAATGGGGGTCCAACTATCACGGCACAGGCGAGTTTTGATGCGAATTCTCTTGATGGAAAAGTTGGCAGTTCCAGAATAATTCCATCTTTTGGTTACCCCCATTTCTGAAATTTATTGCTTAATGAGTATGACTGCCACCGGTTCAAGACTCAGAGCCATGTTCTCCTGAAATGTCAGCTTGTCCAGTTTCCTATTCAGTGATTCTCTTTCGCGGTCAAGCATTACGAGATGCATCCGCTTGATTTTGCTATCTGTATCGTTTTGAATCTGTTGTTGGATACTGTCAATTTTTCTACCTGATACAGATTTAACTGTTTGTATTTTCCTTTGCACAACAAGCTCGTTCTCTATGCGAAGGCTCTCGTGCTCAGTGTTATATTTCTGCCTCATCTCACTCATCGCCTTTTGCAGCGCATTTTCGATAGCATGAGCCGAAGGATACTCGCCCTGCCATGTCTGCAAAGTTCTTTCAGCCAGTGATTTCAGAAGTTCGTCACCAACATCTTCTGCAAATTCGCCAGTTCGCAAATTGATTGCGAATGGCCATAGTTCCAGTTTCGGTTTGGTTCCCGTGGCTTTGGCTAAATAACATAAAACCAAGTGGGGATCAGCTTTATTAAGGCTCGGCAAAATTCCGACACCAAATTTTGTCTGATTCAGCGAATCGCTGAGCCTATTGAGAGCAATTTTCACGAATGGGTGACGGACACTGAGTAATTCGAAGTCGTACTTCGACGCATAATCAGAAGACAATGTAACTTCAATCCGCTCAAGATTCTCGCATCTCTGCTTAAGTTCCTGGATTCCTAAGGTTGTCCCATACTTTAATGAACTATGAAGATATAGCTCAGCAGCAAGTTTGGTGGATCCGCGAATAGTGAATCTCTGGTCACGCGGATCTGTATGAGGCATTGCTGTTATAGACGATTCGAATAGAGGTAATGCGTATTCCATAAGATTGAGGAGTTCCTGGTTTCCAATGTAACGACCACGAGCAGGTGCATCATTGTCTAGCCAGCCGTCTATTGACGCCTGATCTAGCCCGAGCAAGATTCCCCGATTATTCTCCAAGTCTTGAAGAGTTCTGCGCTGGTTTTCAAGAGCAACAGCGATACGATCAGCTTCCAATTCCATTTCCTGAGTTGAGCGGTTGGGATCCAATGCCATTGAAGATAGGTGTTCAATGTCCGCAAGAATTATCGGGTCTAAGTCTCCAACTGTGTCCCTAAATATGTCGATTCTTTCAAACAATCTGGAGAGTATTTTTCCTTCAATCGTGTCTGCAATTGTCATGTTGAAAATAAAAATGCGTTCATTTTGCTGGCCAAAACGGTCTAGTCGACCGATCCGCTGTTCGATCTTCATTGGGTTCCAGGGCAAGTCGTAGTTGACTAAAACATTGCAGAATTCGAAATCGAGACCTTCACTTCCAACTTCGCTGACGAGTAAGATATCAAATTTTCCAAGCCTGAAGTCTTGGATCATTCTTGTGCGTTCTTTCTGTGGCGTTGGACCGTACATGAGTCGCACGTTAAAACCGTCTTGTTCTAATCGCAGCTGCAAATACTCGAGTGTCATTTTGAAAAAGGAAAAGAGCAACACTTGAGGCATGGGCCGGCTACTACTTCCGATATTGTGCTGAATTTGCTTGAGAGTTTTCTTCAGCTCTTCATATTTTGAATCAAGTATTCCTCTGTTGTGAATCAGATTGATGGCGTTAGTGAGCGCGCCATCAGTTGCAGGAACATGCCCGGTGAAATCCAGCAACTGGTCATCTGTAAAACTATCGAAATCATAATCTTCGACGTCTTCAGCGGTTAGTCCACGTTTATTAGAAATCTTTTCCATACTCGCAGGCAGACAGCTCGTTGCCTGCCTGAGTGGCATCTGGAGTGCCCACGGTACAACGTAGCCACTATCAAGTGCTTCTTGATGGAGTATCCTTTGCAAGATTTCGTAGTATGAACGTTCCTCGGGGGTCCAAGTTACGTTTACCATTCGGGTGTCGCGAACCGCTCTACCCTGTGGAACATCAACTTTTCTGGTCCGTGTGAAGATTGTCGACAACAGACTCAAATCTGCGAGTAATCGTTTTGCTTCAGAGATAGATGCAAAATCACTGCGATCAAGAGTCTCGAAAATTGCAACTAGTCTCTTAAATGCTGGCTGTCCCGTTACGCTTGGCCCGTACGGCATGTTATCCAATTCTCTGAGTGAAGTCAGCAATTCTTCTGAAGCGGGGAAGTTGTTGGATAGTAATTTGGAAGCGCATTCATTCAGTACCCGATTTGGTTCGATCTGCTCTAGGTAAGTTTCCAAGGTCGGGAAATTACCCTCATCCAGCATGTTTAAGAGATTAAATAGATCATTACTTCGCATGTTTACGGGTGTAGCGGAGAGCAATACGGACTTGTCAGCCATTGATACAAGCGTCCGACCCAATTCATTGGTCAGAACACCTTTATTTCGCATGTGATGTGCTTCATCGATTATTAACAAATCGAATCTGATAGAAAGTTCAATCAGACGATCCAGTTTGTCGTAACTCCGCAAGCTTTGCATGCTTGCTATGCCAACTATGTCTCGATCTTGACCGTTCTCAATGTCTTCAATGAATAGATCAAAATGCTGCCTTGTCAGGATGGGGATGTCTCTGTCGAAGCGTCGTCGCATTTCGAGTTGCCATTTATCTCTGAGGTTGCTCGGTACGACTATTAGTACGTTACGCAAGTCTCCTCTGTGTTCGAGTTCATTCCAGATGATTCCGGATTCAATGGTCTTTCCGAGGCCAACCTCATCCGCTATGAGAAGTCCATCTAAATCATTTGTTATCAATTTAAGTGCAGGTTTATATTGGTAGGCCCGATAAACGGTTTTTGAAGCTGCGTATGAATAGATAGTGTCTGTGAGGGAGTTGGTCAATTTTATGTATGTCAGGCTCGCAGAAATGTCGTTGCTGCTACTTGGTTGATTTTGAATCCAATCACGTGGGTCAGTGGAGTCCGCATCATACTTGACCAGACTATTTTCGCTCGCTTGCTGTCTGCGCCCATTGATGTCCACTTCATAGAACACTCCGTCTGCCGAAATATCAATTCTTACGACGTATCCTCGGGTTTCGATACCCGGAGTTGTTCCTGCGAGTACAACTATGTCGCCAATTTTAAATTCGGTTTCTGAATCTAGGGGTACAGCTACAGTCCAAAGTTCATCGATCGTGAATCTAGTTCGTACTAAGTTATTGGAATCATCTGTGTAGTCGTAGGCACATTCTGTAGTCATTGCTTCATCTTGACCGCGAGTTACAATTACGATGGTTCGATCATTTGGAATGTCGTGGATGTAGTAGCCTTTCGGCGCTACTAGGGTTCTTGCGTTGTGAAATCGAATTTCTGGTCCGAAGTCCTCGTTGAAATTACCCTTATCAAGGTGTGCTTCGCCTACCAAGAGTGTGCGGAACTTGTCCCACCCAGAGATGTGCCGAGATGCTGAGTAGGAATCTGGAAAGTAGAACAGGTCATTGTTAGGCATGGGGAAATCTTACGGATAGAGGATATAAATTGCACAAAAATCAGGGTATTTCTTTGATAAATTTGGCTGATAAACAACGCAATAGTCATTTTCTACTAAACTGCCTTTATGCAACTGTCATCAAATAAACAAAATCTAACATCACTCTTTTCTGGAAGTTCCCAACTGTTAGTTCCTGCTTATCAGAGAAATTACTCCTGGACTTCTGAGCAGGTGGACATTTTCTTATCAGATTTGTTCCATAGTGCTGAGACTTGTGAAAGCCACTTCTTTGGTCCACTCGTCGTTCTGGAAGAATCTGATGGCAACCTCTCGCTTATTGATGGCCAGCAGCGCATAACGAGCGCTGTGATGTTTTTATGCATTATCCGAGACCGAATCTCATCATTTACTAGCGACACCTTGACTGTGAGTGACATGCAAATTCCGTTAGCTAGTCAAGTAAACGCTTTGCTTTACAAGCCAAACATGAAAGCCACACGTTTCTTGCCGAACTACCAGATCCAGGAAGTTTTCAAAGCGTACATATTGGCGAGTCCAGGTGCGCCAGAGCGAAAGCAACTTAAGAAAAAGGGCGGTGGAATGAGTGATGCGGAGAAGCGCGTTACAAAAGAACTCCGTGCCTCTTATTTCCGCATGATTGACAAACTTGATGAGTGGCTGAATGGTACAAATGTCGGTATCTCCGAGGACGAAAAAAAGCAAAAAATTTATGAATTGCTTGGCGCGCTTCAAAATGCCTTCGAAGTACTGACAATAACTGTCTACACTCTGGCTGATGCTTATACGTTGTTCGAGACATTGAACGACCGAGGACTGCGTTTGACTCCAAGCGACCTGCTTAAAAGCGTTACCCTCAAGCACATTGACTTCAACACAGCTGCTACCTTTACATTCGACCAAGCGCTTGATCTTTGGGATGGCGCAGTTGATGCGATTGGAGACTATCCGTTCACGTCTTTCTTAAGGCATTACTTGCTTACGAAACAGAATGGTCCGGTCCAGGCGCGAAAGATCTTTACTGAATTTACGAAAATTATAGATTCCTATGGAGCGAATGGCGCCCAAAAGAATCTCAAAGAAATTTCTCAAGCGGCTTCTATTTACGCGCAGATTTTGAATGTCAAAAGCCAAACTGGTAACGAGAAGCTTGATAATTTGTATAAGCGTATGAACTTGATTGGTGAATCTCATCGGATTTTCCTTCTCAAGTTAGAGCTACTTTGTTTCAGCGACGAATTGAAGCTCAAGGCTGCGCAGGCTGTCGAGTGTCTGATGTTCAGGTGGGTTCTCACTGGTGGAAATGCGCAGACGCTTGAGACTAAATTCCAAAATGCAGCCCATGCACTTGGTGATCAAAAAGAGGCATCTGTTTTGGATTCCGTGATAGGACAGTTGCTAAGCGACGTTCCTTCCGATGAAAAGGTGCTACTTGCTATGCAAGATGAGGCCTCTCCGACCTTCCAATTCTACGTATTGAAGCGGATCAATTTCGCTCTAACCCATGCAGAGTTAGTCTGGCCACAAGAAAAGATCAATGTGGAGCATCTAGCCCCAAAGAAGCCAAAGGAGGGTAGTGACTGGCTTGATGTGGTAGCTCCTTATACGCAGGCTGACCAAAATGACGACGCTTACTCAGACTTCGTTGGCAAGTGGGGCAATTTGACCTTGTTGGAATTTGAAATCAACAAATCAATCAAGAATGAAGTCTGGCCCATTAAAGTTGCGGGCATCAATGAAAAGACAAAGGGTCTGAAAGACTCACAGATAAGGTTGACAAAGGACTGTGTAACGCAAGTGGAGTGGACAGCAGCTTCTATTAATGAGCGTTCTCAGTGGATAGCAGAATCAATGGTTGAGATTTCTAGCGTGGACAATGTATTTAAGGCTCAAGTTCACATGTCTCCATTAATTTTCGGACAATAAGTCTTTTAGGGGAGATGTCCTTCGGGTGGGTCCCCACTAGGGCCTTTTTGCATTGATAGAGTTGTTGTGATTCCTTACCGCTCCGAGATAATGTCCGATGCGAGCCCTAAACTTGCGGGTATTACGAACTTTCTAAGGATGAGTCTTGTCGGAAACAAATAATGCTGCGTTTATTTGGTCTATCGCAAACTTGCTTCGAGGTGTTTACCGTCAGTCAGATTATGGAAAGGTGATTCTTCCCTTCACTGTGTTGCGACGGCTTGATGCTGCTCTTGAGAGTACGAAAGAGCAGGTACTGGCAGTAAATCGGGACAAGAGTGCAGTTGGCGCAGCTTTAGAATTCAATCTTCAAAAAGCATCTGGCTACATCTTCTATAACAACTCGCCTTATGACTTGAAAACAGCCTCTGGCGATACATCAAACTTGAAAGCAAACCTTCTGTCGTACATCGGAGGTTTCTCACCAAACGTTCGTGACATTTTTGAACGCTACGAGTTCGCTGCGCAGTTAACAAAGCTCGATGAGAATGACCTCCTACTTCTAGTTACACAGAAGTTTGCTCAAGTGGACTTACATCCAGACACTGTTTCTAACGTTGAGATGGGTCTGATCTTCGAAGAACTCATCCGTAAGTTTGCTGAAGCATCTAATGAGACTGCGGGTGAGCACTTCACACCACGTGACGTTGTCCGTCTGATTGTGAATCTACTTTTTGCTAACGATGATGATGTGCTCAGTAAACCAGGTGTTGTACGCAGTGTTTATGACCCAACAGCTGGAACTGGTGGCATGCTGTCAGTCGCTGATGACTACATTCGTCATCTCAATCCTGATGCACGACTAACTCTGCACGGCCAGGAACTCAATGGTGAGTCCTATGCCATCGCCAAAGCTGACATGGTTATCAAGGGCCAAGATATTAAGAACATGGTTTGGGGTGACACACTCACCAATGACGGACATCACGGTGAAACCTTTGACTACTGCTTAGCGAACCCGCCGTTTGGTGTTGAGTGGAAAAAGCAGCAAGACTTTGTCGAGCGTGAACATAAAGATCGTGGGTTTGATGGACGCTTTGGTCCGGGAACACCAAGAGTCTCAGACGGTTCACTTTTGTTCCTTCTGCATCTGGTGAAGAAGATGAGACCCAATTCGCAAGGTGGTGGGCGTATTGGCATTGTTCTCAATGGCAGCCCGCTATTTACTGGTAATGCTGGTTCTGGTGAGTCTGAAATCCGTCGCTACCTCTTAGAGCAAGACCTTGTTGAAGCAATCGTTGCATTACCAACAGACATGTTCTACAACACGGGTATCGCAACCTACATCTGGATTTTAGATAACGACAAAGTCAAAGAGCGCAAGGGTAAAGTCCAGCTCATTGATGGCACACAATTCTTTGACAAGATGCGCAAAAACCTTGGCAGTAAACGTAAAGAAATCAGCGAACTAAACCTTGAAGACATCGTGAAAGCGTATGCAAACTTCGAAGAGTCCGAGATCTCAAAGATTTTCAACACAACAGATTTTGGATACCGACAGATTACTGTTGAACGCCCATTAAAACTGCGCTTCATGGTGACAGACGAAACAGTCGATGCTGCAATACTGGCTAAACCAATTCTTAAACTCGAACCAGAGGTACGCGAATCACTCGAAGCAGCACTCAGGTCGGCAGTCGTTCACAAGGTAAATGATCGTAAGCACTTCATTGAATGGCTCAGTGGCCTACTGGCCGAAGCAAATATCAAACTGCCCGCACCAGCTCTCAAGGCACTTGTTAACGAGTTTGCCGAACGTGCAGAAGATGGGGAAGTTTGTACTGACGCCAAAGGCAAGCCAGAAGCCGATTCAGAACTACGTGACACTGAAAACGTTCCGCTGAATGAAGATGTGGACTCCTATTTTGAGCGAGAGGTTCGCCCGTACGCTCCATACGCCTGGATTGATGCAAGCAAAGAAAAAGTTGGATACGAAATCCCATTCACGAGACACTTCTACAAATACATCCCACCAAGACCACTTGAAGAAATCGATGCAGAACTAAACATCTTGGTTGCAGAAATTCAGACTCTGTTGAGCGAGATCGAAAAGTGAGCCTTCAATCAGTCATTGGGCCAGTGCCAGAACATTGGGCAGTCAGACCGTTTTTTGCGACAGGTCGGGCTGTACAAACTAAGAACATAGGTATGCGTGAGAATAATTTGCTCTCGCTGTCTTACGGACGAATTGTTGAGAAGGATATTGATTCGTCCGAAGGGCTATTGCCTGAAAGCTTTGAAACGTACCAGATCGTGCAACCGAACGACATGGTTTTTCGATTCACAGATTTACAAAATGACCAGCGAAGTCTGCGTTCGGCACTTGTAAGAACTAGTGGCATAATCACTTCGGCCTATTTGGCATTTAGGCCAGATGCGAACGTCATTGTTCCCAGGTTTCTTGATTACCTTATGCGTTCCTATGACCTATCTAAGGTGTTTTATCCGCTCGGTGGTGGTGTTCGCCAGTCATTAAAGTTCGACGACGTAAAGCGACTTGGAATCATTGTTCCGCCTCTTGACGAGCAGAAGGCCATCGCTGATTTCCTTGACCGCGAACTCGCACAAATCGATGCACTCATTGAAAAGCAGGAATTATTCGAAATTGTTTCTCAGCAGCGAATCAACTCAAGTGTCTTGACTTCGATTACTGGAAATGGCGCCCTATTTTTAGATCCAAGTAGCAGCGAGATTTGGAGGGGAGAGTTACCGCTTGGTTGGAGCGTTCGAAAGTTATCACATTTGTTTGGGTCAATTGGAAGTGGCACAACACCAACAAGTGATTCTGACGAATACTATGGCGGGACAATTCCTTGGGTCACCACTGGCGAACTTCGCGAAACTACAATTCTTGAAACGTCGCGCTATGTGACAGGCAAGGCGATGAAGGACTTTTCGGCGCTTAAGTTGCACCCAAAGGGCTCCTTGGTGATTGCAATGTACGGTGCAACTGTTGGCCGGCTTGGCTTTCTCGGCATGGATGCCACTGTCAATCAAGCGTGTTGTGTCATGAGTAAGCCTTTGGACCTTGACATTGAATATGTCTATTACGCGTTGCAGGGACTGCGTGAAATTTTGGTTTCCCTGGCTACAGGTGGTGGCCAGCCCAACATTAGTCAAGGTCTATTGAAATCGTTCATGATCCCAGTGCCTCCACGGAAGGAGCAGATTGAAATCCGAGAGCGCCTTGAAATTGAGATGAAGCAACACCATGACCTTCGAGAAACTAACAGTCAAATCTTGAAAACTTTGCGAGATCGGCGTCAGTCCCTTATCTCGGCTGCTGTGACTGGCAAAATTGATGTTCGGAAGGTTTCGTGATGGCTGATCACAATGAGTACAAGTTCGAGCAAGAGCTGTGTGAGTTTCTTGAAGCATCTGGCTGGCTCTATTCCAGGAGCGATGTTGGTTACGACCGTGAATTAGCGCTTTACCTTGAAGATGTTCTGGGTTGGCTATCGGATACTCAGCCGAATGAGTTGGCAAAGATCGTTAAGGCCTCTGATGCTGAATCAGTCCAGGCTAAGGCTCGTCAGGGCTTGCTACAGCGCCTTGCAAAGTCGTTAGATGCAGAACTGTCCCATGGTGGCGGGGCTCTTAATGTGCTTCGTAAGGGCTTTAAAGATGGTGCTGCAAAGTTTGAGATGTGCCAGTTCAAACCAGCTGAGTCGCTTAATCCCGCAACCATGGAAAAGTATGCAAAAGTGCGACTACGGGTGATGCGCCAGGTGCACTACTCAACTAAGAACCAAAACAGTATTGACTTAGTTCTCTTTGTGAACGGCATACCGGTAGCAACCCTTGAGTTGAAGACAGATTTCACTCAGAACGTTGAAGACGCCAAGATTCAATACAAGAAAGACCGGCTACCGAAGGGTGAGCCACTACTAAGTTTCGGGCATCGTGCATTGGTGCATTTTGCTGTGTCCAATGCTGAAGTGTGGATGACGACCAAACTTGAAGGCGAATCAACCTTCTTCTTGCCATTTAATAAGGGCGATGATGGACGCTCGGGTAACCCCATTAACCCTGATGGTTCAAAGACGGCCTATCTCTGGGAAAACGTACTTCAGCGAGACAACTGGCTCAACATTATTGGCAGGTTCATGCACTTAAGCATTGAACACATTGTTGATCCAGTAACTGGTGAGCAGAGCAAGCGGGAAAGTTTGTTGTTCCCTCGGTATCACCAGTGGGAATCAGTTACAAAACTCATTGAGGCTGCTCGTGCCGAAGGTGCTGGACACAACTATTTGATTCAGCACTCTGCTGGATCAGGTAAGACAAATTCCATAGCTTGGACTGCCCATCAACTTTCCACTTTGCATAACGATGCTGGTCGAAAAGTGTTTGATTCAGTGATTGTGGTGACGGATAGGACTGTGCTTGATGATCAGTTGAGCGCCGCCATAAAGGAGATTGATCACGTCACGGGCATGGTTGAAACCATTGATGACAAGAGCAGTTCGAAGTCGGCTGCATTGGCAAAGGCTTTGAAGGAAAACAAGCCAATCATTGTTGTGACGATGCAGACGTTCCCGTTTATTCTTGGCCAGATTCAAGAGTCTGCAGCGGCTAAAGACAAAACCTTTGCCATTATCGCTGACGAGGCACATTCTTCACAGTCCGGTGCTACTGCAAACAAACTCAAAGAAGTGCTTAGCGATCAGGATTGGGCTGAATTGCAAGATGGCGGCGAGTCGAGTCTGGAAGATGTTCTTGCTGTTGAAATGGCTAATCGTGCTGAGGCGAAAAACATTAGTTTCTTTGCTTACACGGCAACTCCTAAAGCGAAGACAATGGAACTCTTTGGACGTGTAGGACCTTCTGGCTTGCCTGAACCTTTCCATGTGTACACAATGCAGCAGGCGATTGAAGAGAAGTTCATTTTGGATGTGTTGCAGTGCTACACGCCGTACAAACTAGCATTCAAGCTCACTCATGATGGGCAAGAGTATGACTCTGAAGCGAAAACAGTTGCCCAGAGTGAAGCCTTAAAGGAGCTGATGAACTGGGTGCGGCTGCATCCAACCAACATTGGCGCCAAGGTTTCTATCATCATTGAGCATTTCCGTGACAATGTTGCATGGCGTTTAGATGGTAAAGCTAAGGCAATGGTTGTTACTGGGTCACGTAAAGAAGCGGTGCGTTACAAGCTTGCGTTTGATAAATACATTCAAAGCCAGGGTTACACAGACATCAATGCAATGGTGGCTTTCTCTGGTGAAGTAGATGATCCAGAATTGAGTCCAACTGGTTTCACTGAAAACAACATGAACCCTGATCTACGTGGCCGTAAGTTAGCCGAAGCGTTCAAGACTGATGAGTATCAGGTCATGTTGGTGGCTAATAAGTTCCAGACAGGTTTTGACCAGCCGTTACTAGTTGCCATGTATGTCGATAAAAAGCTTTCAGGTGTAACTGCAGTACAGACGCTGTCGCGGCTTAACCGCACAGCCAAAGGCAAAGATGTCACTTTCGTTCTCGACTTTGTGAATGAACCTAACGATATCCTGGAAGCATTTAAGCCATATTTCCGTGATGCTCAGCTTTCCGATGTGACTGACAAGAATTTGGTCCATGACATAGCTACCAAGCTCGACCACAGTGGCATTTATGACCAAAGCGAAGTTGAACATGTTGCCAAGACCTTCAAAGAAAAGAAGGGCAATAATGCGCTCTCAGCTTCACTTGCGCAGGTCAAGGACCGGTTCTGGAAAAAGCATGATGCTGCAGTGAAGGCTAACGATAAGTTGACGGTTGATGAGCTTGTAGATTTCCGCAAGACTGTCGATGCCTACATCAAGACCTACGATTTCTTGTCGCAGCTGTATAACTACGGCGATACGGATCTTGAAAAGAAGGCTATTTTCTTTAGGCTTTTAGCGCGAGAAATCCGCTCAAACAGTCCACGTCAAACAATAGATCTTGATGGCGTAGAGCTAGCCAAACTTGGTTTCAAGAAAAATACCGAAGTCAAAATTGATTTGAGTGGCGAACACGGCACGTTAAGTCCTCCGACAGCAGTAGGCAGTGGACAAGGGCATGACCCAGTCCTAACAACTATTCGCGAAGCTGTAGAGCAAATGAATGCCATCTTTGATGCCGCTGACCTAACTGGTGGCGATTCTGAGGGCCTCGTTGCTTATGTTTCTGCCAAAGCACGTGAAGATGAGGATATTCAAAAGCAGGCTAAGGCAAATACCGTTGACCAATTCTTAGCCAGTCCAGACCTAGAACACATCTTGCTTGGCGCACTATTTGCATCTCAAGGCAACTTCCAAACCATGAGCAAAGAACTTGCTGAGGATGAAGCCAAACTTGCAGTGTTTGTTAAAGCCATCGGCAAGGTTGTGCACGCGCAGTTGGCAGCCGTGTGAACATGGAACTAATGGTGATTTCGTGGATGAAGTGATTGAATCTGCAGACATAGAAAACGGCGATGAGCCAATTTACCAATTTCATCCGGACAATTGTGATCATGAATATTCAGTAAATGACTATGTAGAGCACTGGATTCGCTGTGGACTCTGTGGAATTTACAATTTCAATCTAGCAAGATTTGCTTTGCAAAAGGATTTTTCAGGGCTTAAAGTTCAGATTCCATTTACCGAAAGAGTCGCAGGTGGCCCTCTCGTTGAATCTGCGCTTGATTGCCTCAACGCTTGGGAACCTCTGATTGACGCGCTTGTGTCTTGCGAAGTGAATTCGTGCAATGATTCTGCGCTTGTTTGTGAACATAGAGTTCGATCAAGGCTGCGTGCATATATTTGCTTAGTTTTGGCTCATACAATGTATTTCAAAAATGAGAGAGATGTCCGAGTTGATGGGCGCCATGTGGACCAAATTTTGGCCAATTTGCACGACAATGTACTCAGTATTGGGGGGTATAGTGTCGTCGACTATTTTGGATGGCCAGCTTCTACAGGGTTCACTGCACACATAATTGAGGACGAGGCCGCAGACACACTTGTTGGGTTGGTTTCTTGGTTACTGTCCAGTGAAGAAAACTTTCACTTGCCTGTTAAAGAACTGTTACGACAAACACTATCAGACCTGACGAATACTGCTTGTGCGATTGATGGGCTTGGATTCACGGGAGAGAGGGCTGAGTTTTTAGACAAGATTTTTGAGGAATTAGATGTCGCGAACAATGACATGCCTATTTCGAAAGGAAAAGAATCGCTTCTGACTGCCAGCGAAGTAGTCGACAAATTGAAGCGGCTAATTCTAGAAAACGTGGACGAAGGAATCAGGCCGATCGCTTATTTATTAGCCTATACAACGCTGCATCGCTCTAGGTGTGAAGGACAAATTAGTACCGACTTTTCGGATGAACTCATAATCCGTCAAGAGCTATTAGTGCCAGCGCTCAAAAATGGAAAACTAAATTCTGAATTGTTTGGAATTTTTGAAGATAAAGGGAATCCACTTTTTGGTACCTTTGCCAAGTGGCATGGCGACGAAATCAAGGAACTAGATGAAGAAGTCTGGCAGTTGGTTCACCAAACTATTCATGAGTTTCCACTTCGAAAAACCTGCTTTGTTGTGCGTGATGAAGAATTAAAATTAGATTTTTTGTGGGAATGGATGATGATTGCAGCCGAATATCAAGTTATAAATGGTTATCCATCTGAAACAGAATGGTATGTACAAGCGGAATTAGCTAGATCTCAAGAACCTCAAATGATGTCAGAGTCGTACCTAGCGTTATTGCAAGATGGAAATGAGATACTTTCAGACAAAAGTGTCATCGTAAAAAATGACACACCTGTCGATTTTGATTTAGAAAATTTCCTGAGGATTAAGGGCATTTCCGATTATTTAAGATCTCTGATTATTGATTTTGTTGCATTCGCTGATTCGATTGACAAAAATGCTGGTTTAACCAATCACTTAATTTTTCAAGGTAATCCGGGAACGGGGAAAACGACCGTCGCCGAAATCATGGGCGAAGTACTTCGTGGAAAGGGTTTGCTTTCAAGAGGGCACGTTGTCACTGTTACCCGTGCAGAATTGGTTAGCCCATACATTGGTCAAACGGCGGTACAAACATCAAATATTGTCAAGTCTGCACTCGGTGGAGTCCTTTTTATAGATGAGGCTTATACGTTGAATCCTGGTGAGCTCTCCGATTCTTCACGCGACTCTGGGCAAGAGGCAATAGAAACCTTGCTCAGAGAAATGGAAGTTCATCGTCACGAACTCGTGGTAGTCGCTGCGGGGTATACAAACCTTATGCAGAGATTTCTTAGATCGAATCCAGGCCTATCTAGCCGGTTTCCAAACGTTTGGACTTTTCCTGATTTTTCACTTCCTGAACTTCAGGCTGTTGTTGCGGGACGGGTGAGTGACTTGGGCTACTTCCTGCAAGATGATTGTCTCGAAACTGTCGCTAGTGAGGCTTTGAGATCTATAGGAAAGGAGGGATTTGGCAATGCTCGGTGGGCCCGCAATTTAGCCGATGCCGGTGTTCGCGCAGCTGCCGCCAGAGAGAACAAAGAAGGCAAAAAAGACAGACTCGTGTCACCTTCAGATCTAAATAACAGGCCGCCGTCAAGGAGTAGTCGATTGACCTTGGATGAGGCCAAAAGTGCATTGAATGATTTAGTTGGGCTAGAACAAGTAAAACGACAGGTAGATGACATGATCGCCATGGAGGAATTAAACATCAGAAGGGAGGCTGCGGGCCTGCCTGAAGTGAAACCAGCTATGCATTTAGTGTTTGTGGGCCCTCCTGGAACCGGTAAGACTGCTGTAGCCAAAATACTGGGGGAGATTTATTCATCTCTGGGCGCACTTACCAGTGGACACACGATCTATGCTGATCGCTCAAAGCTTGTTGGTGGCTTCATCGGTCATACTGCATTAAAAACGTCCGAAGTAATTGAGAAAGCGCTAGGCGGAGTCTTATTTATTGATGAAGCATACACCTTAATTCCAGAGGGCTCTTACAACAATTTTGGTCTAGAGGCAGTAGAGACTCTGATGCAGTTCATGGAGGAACATCGGGAAGATTTGCTAGTAATAGTCGCTGGATATGAGAAAGAAATGAATCGATTTCTCGATAGTAACTCGGGCCTTCGCAGCCGTTTCTCAAAAACGCTCAAATTCGAAGCATTTTCAGCACAAGAATTTGTGGATGTCTGTCTCAGCAGTTTGGAAAAAAACGGATTAGCCCTTGATGAACCTGCTCGTCTCCAGCTGTTTGCCTGCGCAAGCGAGTTATCTGCGAGAGAAGAGTTTGCATCAGGACGCACTGCGAGACTGTTGGTAGAGCGTATTTTGATTTCGCAGGCGCGGCGTGTAAGGCAAGATAAAGAACTTCCCATTGACGCGATTACAGATTCAGACATTGTCGAGGCAATGACTGGATTCTCCGATTCAAGTCAATAGATTTATCAACAGGTGAGTGTGGACATACGAACCACAAATACATCTTTTGGCCCCTGAAGATAGGGTGGTGAGAATAAACCCTTCTTATTGGTTGGCATTACAGTGAGGTGTGGTTCTCGTAGTTTTGAGAAACTGATTCAGTTTGGACAAGAAAACATTCGTGATGCTGACATAGACTTAAAAGCAACAAATGTATTTGTTAAATGGCATCGGGAAATGGACTTTACCCTCGATGAAACCTGAAAAGAACTACACGATTTCTGTAGGTGAATTCTCCAAAGTATCTTCGTCATCTTCGATTTCATCATCCAATTCAACTGGTAACAAGGCACGCTGTGCGGAGTGAATTTCTCGTTCCAGATCATCTCGAAGCATTTTCAATCCCTTCCGCAAGTTTTCGCTTGCCTTATCAATACTCGTAATGTGCTTTTCAGCTTCATTAAATCGCTCAATCGCAGTGATGCTTGTCTGCAGGTGCTCAAGAACTTGTTCCGTAGAATCGGCGTCAAGCGATCCGGTTCGGGTCATCGTGGTGAGTTTCACAAATTGGTAAATCGAACGCAAAAGTTCGATGTCATCAACTTCCGGATCAAATGCGAGGACAACAGTTTTCATGTCGCTAATCCAAACTCTTTGCCCGGCATTTGGCATTAAATCAGGAGATTTGCAGAGCCCAATAAAGCCCTCGGCCCTGCGATTTCGTCTGGACTCTTTAGCTTCTTCAAGCCATTGTTTTGAAGTTAAACTTGTATCCTTTGCCTCTGCCACAATTCGAGCCTTGTGCGCGCTGCCGGTGAGAAATTCTACGACTGCATCACCGCGTTTGCTATTGCGAACAAACCCGGTTGTATTTCCAGTTCCTTCACACATATCATTATGAGAGAGCGCGATGCCTTTTAGAGCCTTTACAGCTAGTTCTTCATACTTAACTCCACCGATTGGAGCATTGCCTTCAATTTCTTGGCGAATGACATCGCCACTCATTGCCGTCTGAACCTCGTTCACTGTTGTGCTGAGCGCATCTAGCTTTTCTAAAAGAGATCGGAGTGGGGAAGTGGGATGTGAAGGATCGAGCAAAACTTCAATGCCCTCCTTCTGGTCCTTGAGACGTTCCTTGACATTTTCTGTCAGGTTCTTGCTCAGTGTGTCCAAGCTCTTAGAAAGAGCATTTCGCAGGGGAGTGTCTTCGCCAGAAAAGGCTGCTTCTAGATCCTTGGAAAGTTTGTCAACAGATGCGGCGATGCCTTTCTGTAGATCGCCATCCTTGTCGCTTACCTTCTTAAGTTCGCCCTCAACAAGCTGGCTGACTGTTTGCGCAGATTGAGCGATGTCCCGCTGTGCTGTTTCAATCGCATTTTTAATAGTTTCAGCGCCTGTGTTCGCATTGAATACTAGGGCTGCTTTGGCGCCAATCTTGATGAGGTCTTCGATTAGGTCTTCAGGGTTTCCTCCTGCATCAATGTGTTGCTTGACCAGTTCAACAATTTCAGGATCCTTAATTTCCAATTCATCAATAATCAAGATGTGATCATCCTTGATATAAACGCGGTTACCTGCTGGTTCGATTAAGTCAAGATCGTTGCTCATTGGTACCTCTAATCATGTGTTGTGCCTAAGTTAGCAGATAGTGGTTACAGAGAGGGATATGGCTAGTATCATGTGGGATTTCAAGCAAGGAGAGCACATCAAAAGTATGTTATGTGAGAAAGTTATTGGCAAAGGCGTTTGCAAAATTGGAGCCCGGTCTTACTAGGAACTTGCCTTAGTTAGATTCCGATGCTGTACTGTGCCTGCCCTCCGAATCTGCTTTACATTTGTGACGAATGTGGAGCATGTCCAAATCAAGACTCTGAGGATTCATAGAACCGCTCAAGATCTATAAAGGTAGATTGAAAAATCAGAAGTTTATTATTGATTAGACGATACGTACATGCCAATGATTAAATCAGCGATTTCGTTGTCCCCTGGTTAAATTCAGGAGTTTAAGAGCTAATCATTCGATTCGCGTAAACTCCAACTATGGCCATAACCGTCCGCGACATCGCTGTTGATGACCTTCCTGCGCTTATGCCGCTCTGGGAAGAGATCCAGGCCGAGAATGCAGGACTTGATGTTTCTGTGTTGCTAGGGCGCATCGAGATGGCTGAATCGCAGAACATCCGCTTGCTGGCTGCCTTTGAAGGCGAACAAGCTGTAGGAATCACGATGGTTGCTATGGCTGATGTTGGCACCTGGGCCGAGCTGCCTGCGGTGCAGCTAAGTGGCTTGCATGTGCTCTCTAAAGCCAGGCGGCGTGGTGTGGCAAAGGCGTTGTTGAATGCGGCTCTGGTGTGTGCTGATAACTGGGGTTGCACCAACTTGGTGGTTACTGTGCCACCGGCATCGCGCGAAGCAAACCGGTTCTTTGCTCGATTGGGTTTTGCGCCGATTGCTACCAAGCGCATTGTTGATACTGCCGCGCTTCGCCGAATGATCTCTGGCGAACCAAAAGGTTTGAGCGCAGCTCGGCTACGCCGGCGCTTACGCGAAACTGGACTTAGTTAATTTACTTCTTCTCGCGAATCAGGCAAGTAACGCGCGCTGAACAAATGCGGGCGCCATCGGCATCAACTACAGATACGTCGTAAACCGCCAAAGTGTTACCCAAAGTAACGGCTGTGGCTGTGGCAGTAACAATGCCGTCGCGCGCTGCTTTGTGATGGGATCCGTTAACTTCAATACCCACAGCAACCCGGCCCTCACCTGCATGCAAGTAAGCACCAATGGAACCAAGAGTCTCGGCAAGGGCAAGTGATGCGCCGCCATTTAGCAAACCAAACGGTTGGGTGTTGCCAGCAACTGGCATTGTGCCCACAACCTCCTGGGCAGTGGCCGAGACGATGCGGATGCCAAGTTTGTCGGCCAGCTCGCCAGCACTTGGCAATTCCTGTTGCTCTGACACTGCTAGCTCCTTACCCACCTGAAACGCGAAGTCGTTAGTTCACAACTTACCTGCTCGGGCGTCTGGCGCACCACATAGTATCGGTGTGTGGCACAAACTAATGAGTTTCTAATCCTCGACGGACATTCGCTGGCGTATCGCGCATTTCATGGCTTGCCGGTTGAAAACTTTGCCACCAGCAGCGGCCAACACACTAACGCCGTTTATGGATTCTTTAGCATGTTGGTCAATGTGTTGAAGGAGCGTAAACCGACTCACATTGCCGTAGCTTTCGACCTTTCGCGCGAAACTTTCCGCATGGCCGCGTATCCCGAATACAAAGCTGGTCGAGCCAAAACTCCGCCAGAGTTCAAAGGCCAAGTTGAACTAATTAAACAGTTACTCGAAGCTCTGAACATCTCGGTAGTAACCGTTGAAGGTTTTGAGGCCGACGACATCCTGGCCACATTGGCGCATCATTCACCAGAGCCCGTGCGCATCATCAGTGGTGATAGGGACTCATTCCAACTAGTGAACGACAATGTAACAGTGCTTTACCCGCGCAAGGGCATGAGCGATTTAGTGAACATGACAGATGAGGCGATTCGCGAGAAGTACGACGTAGGAGCGGCGCAGTATCGCGACCTTGCCGCACTCGTGGGCGAGACCAGCGACAACCTGCCCGGCATACCAGGCGTTGGCCCCAAAACCGCCGCCAAGTGGATTAACCAATACGGCTCGGCGCTTGAAGTTTTGGCTCACAAAGACGAGATCACGGGCAAAGTTGGCGAAGCACTGCGCGAACATGTTGCCTTGGTTGAACGGAACTACGAACTAAACCGCCTAATTGACACCTTGGACATCCCAACTGATGTAACCGCATACGAAAAGCGTGAATATGATGCTGCGGCTGTTAACCAGTTGCTCGATGCTCTGGAGTTTGGCGCTTTACGGGCGCGGTTGTTTGCGGCATGGCCATCGGGTGATGCGGTAGCAGATGCTGCGGCGAGTGTGAAGGCGGGTTCGGGTTCGAAAGCTGTCAGCGCTGGTAAGACTGCAAGTTCAGCTAAAGCGTCCGAAGCTAAAGAAGATGCTTCGGCAACCCCTGCAGAAACCGGCGAATCCTTCAACACCGAAGCCACTCAGGTTGATGCCAAAGCACTCAAGAAATGGCTTGGCGATCACACCGAAACTCCTGTGGCACTTAGCTTTGCTGGCAAGTGGGGGCGTGGCACCGGAAGCATCGACGCGGTTGCTCTAACTGCCGAAAATGGCTCAGCTATTTGGTGCACGTATATACAAGGTGAAGAAGTGCTAACAAATTGGCTGGAATCTGATGCGGCGAAGATTGTGCACGATGCTAAAGGTCCGGCCATTGCGCTGCTTAATCAAGGTGTTCGCCTGGGTGGTTTAGTTAGCGATCCCGCAATTGCTGCATACATAGTGTCGCCAGGCACCCGAAACTTTGAACTTGGCGAACTTGTCACGCGTTACCTACACAAATCCCTCACATTGGCCGATAAGCCTGAGGAAGAACGTTCGCTATTCAGCGAAGAGCCTGAGATTTCAGGGGAGTTGCTGGCCATGCAGGCGCGGGCAACTTTGGAACTGGCAAAGCACTTCGATCAAGATCTGGCCGAGCGCGGTGGCGCAGGTTTGTTCGCAACAATCGAGATTCCGTTGATTGGTGTGTTGGCCGATTTGGAATCTGCAGGTATTGCGGTTGATGTTAATGGCTTGCGTGGATTGGAAGCCACCTTCGATGCCGATGCGCAGGCAGCTGTGAAGCAAGCACATGCCACGGTTGGTCGCGAATTCAACCTTGGTTCGCCAAAGCAGCTGCAAGAAGTTCTGTTTGAAGAGCGCGGCTTGCCTAAGACCAAGAAAATCAAAACTGGCTACACCACCGATGCCGAAGCACTCGCAGGTTTGTTAGCCAAGTTCCAAGACGACGAACTACTAGTTGCCCTTATGCGTTATCGCGAAGTTTCAAAGTTGAAGCAGACGGTAACCACATTGCTTGGCTGCGTTGCCGACGACGAGCGCATCCACACCACCTTCAACCAGATGGTGGCTGCAACTGGGCGGTTATCGAGCACCGATCCGAACTTGCAGAACATTCCAATTCGCACCCCCGAAGGCATGCAGATTCGCGACACCTTCGTTGTTGGCAAAGGCTACGACACATTACTCACTGCCGACTACAGCCAGATTGAAGTTCGCGTGATGGCTCATCTTTCAAACGACACAGGTTTGATTGAAGCCCTGAAGTCGGGCGAAGACCTCCACACCACAGTTGGCTCGCAAGTATTCGGCGTGCCAGCAGCCGAAGTTAATGCCGACATGCGCCGGCAAATCAAAGCGATGTCGTACGGCCTGGCTTACGGACTTTCGGCTTACGGACTTTCGCAACAGCTTTCAATTTCGGCCGGCGAAGCCAAAGGTTTGATGGACACCTACTTTGAACGCTTCGGCGGTGTGCGCGACTATTTGGCACAGATTGTGGTCGATGCTCGCAAACTCGGCTACACCGAATCTATGTTTGGCCGCCGCCGCTATTTGCCAGATCTAAACAGCGACAACCGCCAACTACGCGAGATGGCCGAGCGTATGGCTCTGAACGCCCCAATCCAGGGAACAGCCGCCGACATCATGAAGCTCGCAATGCTGAAAGTTCATGACGCATTGCGCGAAGCCGGTTTGAAATCCCGCCTGTTGCTCCAGGTGCACGATGAACTCGTGCTGGAAGTCACCAAGGGGGAGTTGGAGCAAGTTACGGCATTGGTTACTGAGTGTATGCAAGGTGCGGCAGATCTTTCAGTTCCATTAGATGTCTCGGTCGGTGTGGGTAAAACC
>Ga0194055_10000384_pt1 | contig 35158 bp, 37 predicted proteins | sample SepL449m_MetaG_FD_155482 | JGI IMG/M metagenome (GOLD analysis project Ga0194055, IMG submission 155482) | Anoxic zone freshwater microbial communities from boreal shield lake in IISD Experimental Lakes Area, Ontario, Canada - Sep2016-L442-9m | ecosystem: Environmental > Aquatic > Freshwater >... | reverse complement strand
CATGCGGGGGCTCTGGGTGAAGATCTGGACGGCATCAGCACCGATGTCCGCCCCGTGCTGCAGGGCCGGGACCAGGCCCTTTCCTGCTCGTACATGCGCTCCGATCAACATGGCCGCACCGTAGCAGCGGGTCCCCATATGTCGTGCGGTGACTTGCCTGCCTGGGGCTCAATTCACCAAGTGAGCGCCGGATCCCCGATGATCGCCGTATCCCAAGGGAACGGAACCCCAATCAAACACCCGCTAGCCCCAGCAGCACGCATCTCGGCCAGCCCGCTGGTCGCTGATGCCGCATCCAACCCTGCCTCGATCGCCACTTGGCCAAGCACACCGGTCACCACATCGCTGGTCGACTGATCCACCCCTTCGCCCAGCAATCGGACTGCCTCCACTACCCGATCGGCCCCACCGTCGACCACCACGACGTCGGCTCGACCACTGATGGCGGAAACCAGACCGCTCGACCACGGCCCATTGCCACGCAGACAGACCACCAGCGGCACGCCGCCAGCCTGGACTGGGGCTGGACGGTTGACCGCTCCCTCCACTGCATAGTGCTGCCCCGACCAGGTGGGTAGATCGTCCTCGAGCACCGCTCGGCAGACCACTAGGGCCTCGGTCAGGCGCTCGATGTCTGCATCGTCGGAACTGTCGGCGTCGAGCGTCAACAGCGCTCGGCCATGAGAGATCACATCGACCCCCGTGACGATCTTGGCCAGGATCGACGGAGCACGCCGCTCCATGCGGTCAGCCACCACTCCGAGGTGCACCTGTTCGGTCTTTACCGCCAAGGCACCCAACAACGAGTAGGCCTCGTAGGGGGCCCCGGTCGGCCCCTCGACGTCCGACTCGGACACCCACAGCGAACGGAGTCCTGCCCGATCCGCGGCCTGGGCTGCGGTGATCGCCCGCTCTAGGATCCCCTTTGCGCCGTCGTGCGGCCCGGGGGCCCGTAGCCACAGCCCTATTCCAGCAAGCCGGCCGTCAACGTGTGAGAGGTCGTTCATGGTCGAACCGTAGCGTCCGAACCACCCAGTTGCCGCGGACGATAGCCTCTGACCTGCAACAACGGTGTCCGGTCGGCCACTTAGGACCGAACGCCGAGCGATCCACGCGGAGTGCACCATGAGTTATCGATCATCAGACACCGACCCACACCTGAGGTCCCCCGACGACCAGGGGCTCTCCCTCTTGGTGGTCGCCTTTGGACTGGTCATCACCGCCCTGCTGGTGCTGTGGGTGGCCAAGGCCACCCTGTCGTCCGGGTCGGGATCCCCTTTCCACGGTTCGGACCAGTCGGCGGCGGACGCCGATGCCATCCGAGCCCAGCAGAATCTGTCCACCGCACTCACCTCGGTGCGACTCGCCGCGGCCGGTGGCGAGGGAATACCAAACGCGTCAGCGCTGCAGGCCGCTGAACCGGCACTGACCTTCACCTCGGAAGCGTCCACCAGCCCGAGCACGATCAGCGTGGCGACCACCACTGATGGGACTGGTGCGGCGTTGGCGACCCGGTCGAGCAACGCGACGTGTTGGATCATGTGGTGGGCACCGACCGGAGGCACCTGGTTCGGCGCCCAGACCGGACAGGCCTCGTGCACGGCCCCGGTCTTGGATTCGGCGCCCGTACCGTCTCCAGTGACCAGCGTGTCCATCGGCTGGCAGCAGGGGATCTTCCCCTCCGTCTGACCGGCGCCTCCATTGACCGGTGCCTCGGCTTGCTCGTCCCGCGCATCAGGCCCGGGACCACCATCCGGACCCAGAGGTGAGCAGGCCCTGTTCCACCAATTCATCGCCGGCCACCAGGAGTGCCGACAGCGATAGGCCGGTCCGCAAGAGCACCGTCTCCACCGTCGTCGGCACATCTTCGACGGCATCCCACACCGCACGTTGGATGCGGTCGAGCGCGGTGCCCTGGTCATGGAGCACTACTGGTCCGGTACGGACTGATTCCAGGGGGGCCTTGCCCTTTCCTTGGCGAGCCAAGGAGACCGCAGCCAGCACGTCGTCGACGTCGCGGACTGGTGTGCACCCATCGACCAGCAACTCGTTGGTGCCATCTGAGGCCCGGCTGTGGACCGAACCGGGCACGGCGCACACCGGTATCGACCGCCGGGCTGCAGCTTCAGCCGTATACAGAGATCCGCCGTTGCGATGGCTCTCGACCACCACCACTACATCGGAGAGGGCGGCAATGATTCGGTTCCGAGCCGGAAACACCCTCGGCCGGGGCTCGGTGCCCAGGGCAGCCTCAGACAGGACGGCCCCGGCCGATGCCACCCGCTCCCACAACACCCGGTTCTCCCTGGGGTAGGGAACGTCGAGGCCGGTGCCGACCACGGCCACGGGTGGAGCCGCCGTGGGCCCAGCGGCCAGCGCACCCGAATGGGCGGCGGCATCGATCCCCCGGGCCAGACCGGACACCACCACCACGCCGGCGCCAGCCAACTGCTTGCCCAACTCAGAGGCCACCTTGGCGCCATACGGCGTGGCCGACCTTGTTCCCACTACCGCAACGGCCGGGCGGGCCTCGAGGACGGACGGGTCCCCCGAGGCACACAAGACGGCGGGCGCACCAGGATCGCCCACCAGGGCGGCTGGATACCCTGGGCGGCCAGGCAGCAGGAGAGAGACTTCGGCGGCTTCATACCGCTGAGCCACTACTGATGGATCACACGCTCGGGCGGCCGCGGCAAACCGTCGCCCGGGATCACCCGGGTGGGTGCCGGCCCGCACCGCGCTCCAGGCCAGTGCGGGCCCCAGTCCATCGAGCAGTCGGGCCAACCGCACGGGAGTCATACCGGGCAGATCCACCAGAGCGGCTGCACAAGCCGACTCGGCTCCGTCGTCCATGGTCATCGACTGTCCTCCCCTAGGAGGATCGAGCGGTCGCCTCGCAGGAACAGCGCCTCGGCCATGTGGCACCTAGCGACGCCCGGTGCGCCTCCGTCCAGATCAGCGACGGTGCGAGCCAATCGGTGGACCCGGTGCAGTCCCCGAGCACTCAGGCGTCCAGATCGCACGGTCCGCTCGAGCAGGGCCGTCGCATCAGCGTCGAGCGGTGCCCACTGCGCCAGTGACGACGCTGGCAGGTCGGCATTGACGTCGACCCCACGCCCTGCGGCCAGGGCGCGTGCGGCCGCCACCCTGTCGGCCACGGCCGCCGATGACTCCCCCGGGGAGGAAGCCATCAGATCGTCCGCCGACGGGAGATCGACCCGCACGGCGATGTCGAACCGGTCGAGGAGGGGGCCAGACAGGCGCCGGGCGTATCGGGACCGGGCAGCAGGCGTGCACCGACAGCTGCCAGGTGGGCCGCCGTGACCACAGGGACACGGGTTCATGGCGGCCACCAGAAGAACACGCGCCGGATAGGTGATCGATCCACGGGCCCGGCTGACCCGGACCAGACCGTCTTCGAGTGGCTGACGCAGTGCATCGAGCACCGCGGCCGGAAACTCCCCCAGCTCGTCGAGGAACAGCGCCCCGCCATGGGCCAGTCCGATCTCCCCTGGGCGCATGGTCGCCGTGCCCCCGCCGATGAGCGCCACGGCCGATACCCCGTGATGAGGAGCCCGGAACGGAGGCCGGACCATGAGCTGGCCAGTCCGGGTTGGCTCACCGGCGGCCGAGTGGATCCTGGTGACCTGACGGGCAGTAGCTGGGCCGAGATTGGGAAGGAGGCCGACCAGTCGGTTGGCCAACAGCGTCTTGCCCCCTCCGGGTGGTCCGACCAAGAGGAGGTGGTGACCGCCAGCGGCTGCCACCTCGAGGGCCCGCCGGGCCACGGGCTGGCCGGCCACGTCGGTCAGGTCAGGCATTGGACCGTCATCAACCGCATCGGCGTCGACGTCATCTGTTGGTTCCTGAACTGGCGGGTCGACCCACGGCCTACGCCCGGCACACCGGGCTACGAGGTCGGTCAGCGTCGGCGCGCAGACGCACGCTCCCCCGGCCAAGCGGGCCTCACCCACGTTCTCCTCGGCCACGACCAACCGGTGCGCCATCAGGGAGTCAGCCAGCACCATGATGCCGGGCACCCCCCGCAGCGATCCATCGAGGCCGAGTTCACCCACGAATGCATAGCCATCCACGGAGCGTTGGTCGAGCACGCCGGAGGCCACCAGGATACCGATGGCGATAGGCAAGTCCAGGCCAGCACCGGCCTTCTTCATGCCTGATGGTGCCAGGTTGACGGTGACCCGGCGTCGGGGCCACGGTAGACCGCTCGACACCAGGGCCGCCCGCACCCGGTCGCGTGACTCGCGCACGGCGGCATCGGGCAGGCCGACGATGGTCAGCCCGGGAAGCCCATTGGACACATGGACTTCAACGGATATCAGACGGCCGTCGACTCCATGGAGGACGGCGGATGGGACGGTGGCGATCACGGTGCCTCCCAAAGCACGCGTAGGAACTCAGGAGGACCGGCTGGGTCAGATGACCCGTCATCGACTCGATCGATGGAACTGTGCCGACGGTCCTCGAGGCACCGTCGGCACAGTACGCATCGGCTGTTACAGCGTCTTCGCGGGTGCCCGGTGCATCAACGGTGCGCGTGCACCTGAGTGGCATCGCCGTAGGCGGGCGTCCCGTAGAACGAACTGAAGCGCATGTGTGCGCCATGGCTCTTGCCCTGCAGTGACCCGCTGCGGACGAACATGGACTTGTCGGCCAAAGTGAACACCAAGAACGTGCTGCCGTCGGGTGCCACACTGCCGCTCACCCAGAACTTGTCTGATCCCGTGCTCGCTCCGAAGAAGTAGCCGTTGCTGTAGCTGCTGATGGCGAACGGTTCGGACCGCCCACCTTCGAACTGGGTGTCCCGCTCGGTCCAGTTGGTTCCGGCCAGCCACGAGTACTGCGGCGAGTCCAAGGGGTCGGCCGACTGGGTCATGTTCGTCATGTCGCCCAGGGTGGTGAAGTCAGGCGCCCCAGGAATCGTCGTGGTCTTGGTCATGTTGGCCCACTGCAAGATGTAGGGAGTCGCAGTCGTCTGGCCCTCGGTCAGCGGGAGTTGGGTCTGCATGGTCATCCTCCACTGCCCCGAAATGAAGATCATGTGGCCCTTGGCGTACGAGGTCGGCAAGGTGTTGCCGGGCACGATGGTCATGGAGATCACACCAGACGGAGAGATAGAACCCGCCATCGTCGACAGCGGCCCATAGACAGGCTTTGACCACGTACCAGTGCCACCAGGAAGAGGACTGGGGATATAGAACTGGATGACGGACTGCGTCAGACCCTCGTACTGACCGTTCACGCAGGTGAAGGTGTACCAGTTCTCGAAGGCTTGCGGCAGGTGAGCCGCGCTGTCGGCCCCGACTTCGTAAGACTCCAGGTTGACACTGGGCACGACCCATTCACCCGCCACAATGGCGTCCCACTTCGTCGTCGAACCTTGTTTGCCGCTGTGGTGCGACGAGGACGTCGGCGCTGCAGAAGCGCTCGAACCCGTGCACGCCATCCCCACGAGCAGCACCGCCACGCTAAGTCCGATACCCGCACACAACCGACGAAGACCGCTTGGCCTCGTTGTCGTCGAACTGCGAACGTTCACGGTTGTCATGGTCATTCCCCTTTACACCGGAGCACCGGTTGCCCCCGCCGCCTAAGACACTAGACATTGGTAAAATGCACGGCAAGTGTGTGTCTATGGGCCGCCGACAAGCCGAAGGAGGCTGGCCTGTCGAAGCTCTGCTCATTCCTGACGCAGCTCGATGCACCGCGTCATTGAAACTGTGGGAGTGGAGCGGCTGGCGCCACACCTTCTGGCATCGCGCCGCCCATCTTCACGGGTGCCCGGTCAGCGCCCTTCGAAGGTGGGCGACCGCTTTTCGATGAAGGCGGTCAGCGCCTCTCGGGTGTCGTGGGTGGCGAAGTTCGTCGCCTGAGCCCGGGCCTCGTCCTCGAGGGCCTGGTCCATGGAGACGGCCATCGAATTGTTCAACATGGTCTTGGTCATCGACAGGGCCAGTGTCGGACCATCGGCCAGGCGCCGAGCCCAGCCGTCCACGAAGGTGTCGAGTTCGGCGTCGGGCACCACCCGGTTGACCAGTCCGAACTCGGCGGCCTCGGTCGAGGACAGGATGTCGGCGAAGAAGGCCAGCTCCTTGGCCCGGTGGAGGCCGATGAGGCGAGGCAGCAGCCACGAGGAGCCGAAGTCGATCGACAGCCCCCGCTTGGCGAAGATCTGCGAAAACCGGGCCGACTCGGAGGCCACCACCAGGTCGCAGCCGATAGCCAGGGACATGCCGGCCCCAGCTGCAATTCCGCCCACCTTGGCGATCGTCGGTTTGGGGAAGCGGTGGAGTCGCAAGGCCACGTCGGCCAACGCTCGCATCTGGACCAGGTAGGGATCTCCCGGGCGCCCGGCCACGTCTGACGGGTCCGACAAGTCTGCACCCGAGCAGAACGACCCACCAGCACCGGTAAGGACCATCACCCGGGCGGATCGATCAGTAGACACATCGTCGAACACGGCGAGGAGCTCACGCCACATGGTGCCGTTGGCTGCGTTCTTCCGCTCAGGGCGGTTCATGGTGACAGTGACCACGCCGTCAGTCCGGTCGACGATCAGGGTCTCGAAGGATTCGCTCATCCGCTCAGCCTAGGAGATAGGGATTTCGGGACGGTACCGATACGAGGAGACGTCGACCACGAGATAGGGTGCCCCGTGCATCGCATCCGAATGATCGTCCTGTCCGTCCTGTCTGTCTTCGTGGCTGCCGCCACCGTAGGAACCGGGGTAGGGACTGCGTCTGCGGCCCCCACGGATACAACGTCCCCCACGACAGCGACCACCATTCCGGCCAAGACCGTCTGGCTGTGCCGCCCAGGCCTGGCCGACAATCCGTGTACCCCCAGCCTCACCACCACCAAGGCGACGTTCTCGGGCAAGGTGCTCGGGATCAACAAGACCCAGGCAGCGGCCCACCCGAAGATCGACTGCTTCTACGTGTACCCGACAGTCAGCGACCAGAAGTCACCCAACGCCGACCTGACCGTCGACCCTCAGCAGCGGTCCATCGCCCTCTACCAGGCTTCGATGTTTTCGCAAGACTGCCGGGTGTTCACCCCGATGTACCGCCAGCTCACCTTGTCCAACATCGGAGGGGCTGCCACGCCAGCTCAGGTGACGATGGCCTACGACGATGTGGCGGCGGCCTGGCAGACCTACCTACGCCAATACAACAAGGGCCGCGGAGTGGTCCTCATCGGACACTCCCAGGGCGCGTTCGTCCTCCGCAAGCTCATCGCCAACCAGATCGACGCCAAGCCGGCGGCCCGAAAGCTCTTGGTGTCGGCGGTCCTGCTCGGTGGCAACGTCACCGTCAAGAAGGGCTCGGACACCGGTGGCGACTTCCGCCACATTCGGGCGTGCCACTCCTCTACCCAGGTCGGGTGCGTGATCGCGTATTCGACATACGGCGCCACTCCGCCAACCGATGCAGTCTTTGGGCGCACTACTGCTGCCGGCATGCAGGTCCTCTGCACCAACCCAGCCGCGCTGGGCGGCGGATCAGGCCTCTTGAACCCATTGCTGCCGACCCAGCCGTTTGCCCCGGGATCGAGCCTCGCCGCCGGGATCTCCCTGCTCGGGATCCACGCCCCCACCGTCACCACTCCGTGGGTAGGTGCTCCCGGGGCCTACACCGCTCGCTGCTCGTCGGCCGGTGGGGCCAACGTGCTGACCATCACCCCTCGTAATGGGGCGCCACTGCTCCATCCGAGCCCCCTGGTCACCTGGGGCCTCCATCTGGTCGATGTGAACATCGCCCTCGGAAACCTGGTCAACGTGGTGGCCAGCGAAGCGGCGGCCTACCACCCCGCCCACTGAGATCTCACTGCCCCGCACTCCGCCTAACACGCACTCCGACTAAAAGGCGTCCTCGATGACCTCGACCACGCCGGCGGTGATGTCGACCACGTCGAAGCGGAGGTCGACCAACGCCCGGCCCGAGGCCGGTGTCAGCTCGGCCAGCCATCGGATGGCCAGTCGGCGGATGCGACGCTGCTTGGCCGGAAGTACCGACTCGGCACCGGTGCCGAACGCATCAGTGGTGCGGGTCTTGACCTCGCAGAAGGCCACGATGCGACGCCGGCGGACGATCAGGTCGACCTCGCCCTCGCGGCGACGCCAGTTCCGCTCCAGGACTTCGTAGCCGTTCTCCTCGTACCAGGCGGCGGCCATGTCCTCGCCAGTGATACCCAGTGCCCGTCGGTGTGCAGCCCCCGTGGGCTGGTCCGCGTGCAAGGGAACCGGCGCGTGCAAGGGAACCGGCGCGTGCAAGGGAACCGGCGCGTGCAAGGGAACTTCGGTCACTGGTCCTTGTCGGGCAGGCGCTCGATGTTGACATCGCGGAAGGTGAGGATGCGCACCGAGGGCACGAACCGGGCCGGCCGGTACATGTCCCACACCCAAGCGTCGGTCAGCACCACTTCGACACAGGCCGGCGAGGCGTCCGACCGGACCGTCACGTCGACGGTGTTGGCCAGATAGAAGCGGCGTTCGGTCTCGACCACGTAGGCAAAGAGCGGCACCACAGCCCGGTACTCGTGAACCAGGGCCAGTTCGATCTCGGACTCGTAGCGCTCGAGGTCCTCTTCACTCATGAGAGATGAGACCGCGTCGGCCAACCGGTCTGGACGCATGCCTGCAGCATCAGAGCGGCACCGTTAGGAGCGCGCAGTCCGCAGTTCCTTGATCTTGGCCGCCTTACCACTGCGGTCACGCAGGTAGTAGAGCTTGGCCCGCCGCACGTCGCCCAGCGATACGACCTCGGTGTGGTCGATGACCGGGGAGTGCACCGGAAAGGTGCGCTCGACGCCTACGCCGAAGCTGACCTTACGCACGGTGAACGTCTCCTGGACGCCAGTGCCCTGGCGGCGGATGACCGCACCCTGGAACACCTGCACACGCTCGCGGGTGCCCTCGACTACTCGTACGTGCACCTTGACGGTGTCGCCGGCGCGGAACTCGGGGATGTCGTCCCGAAGGCTGTCACGGTCGATGATGTCGGTCGGGTTCATGGGGCGCTTCTCTTTCGAATGGGGGCGATCTCACGCCTACCGACTCCCAACTGCGCCGCCACACGTGTGGACGGGCACCGGTCGTCGACGTAGACACCGGACAGATCCGATGCCGACTGGGCTAGTCAATGGTAGCCGTGTTCGCGCAGTAGGCGCACCTCGCCGTGATCAGCTAGGAGTTGGACCTCCTCGGAGGTCAGGCCTCCCCGCGCATCCATGAGGTCGGGACGGCGCTGCAACGTCCTGACCAGGGCTTGGGCCCGCCTCCACGCCTGGACCCGGCCATGGTCACCGGAGCGGAGCACCTCAGGCACGTCGAACTGGCGGAACTGCGCCGGTCGGGTGAACTGGGGATACTCGAGCAGCCCGACGGCAAAGCTCTCCTCGTCGGTCGACTGCTCGTTGCCGAGGACACCGGGCAGAAGGCGGACCACCGCCTCGACCACGACCAAGGCCGCCAGTTCGCCGCCGGCCAGCACGTAGTCGCCGATCGACAGTTCCCCGTCGCACAGGTGGTCCGCCACCCGCTGGTCCACACCCTCGTAGCGACCGCACAGAAGGGAGAACCCGACAGGCAGGTCGGCCATCTCTCGGGCCACATCCTGGTCGAAACGCCGCCCCGAGGCCGACAGCAGCAGCAACGGACGGGGAAGGCCCTCTGGGTCCGCCTCGACCGCCTCTACGGCCTCGAATACCGGTTCGGGAGCCAGGACCATGCCCGCCCCCCCGCCGAACGGCGAGTCGTCGACCGTCCGGTGGATGTCGTGGGTGGCATCACGGATGTTGTGACTCCGCAGATCGAGTCGGCCGCGGTCTTGTGCCCGCCCCAGAATGGACGCCGCGCCGTAGGTGTCGATCACCTCGGGAAACAGGGTGAACACGTCGACCCGGAACGCCGCAACTGGCACCACTGGGTCCGTCGAGGTCACGGAAGGTCGAGCAGGCCGTCAGGGATGTCGACCGTCACCCGGACGCCCGGCTCCGATGCGATCACGAAGTTGAGCGGAATCAGCCCGACCCCGGCGAGCACGAGCAGGTCGCTGGCCGGATTGGCCTCCACTCCGGTCACTGTCCCGAGTTCGGTGCCGTCGGTATCGACCACCATCGAGCCGATCAGGTCGTGCACCCACAGGGCGTCGGCGTCCTCCATGGGGGCGGCGAACAACGGGGTGTCGCGCAGGGCCTCTGCCGCATCGATGCCGTTCACCCCGTGCAGCGTGGCGATGAACCGCCCGCGGTGGGCCGATGACTTGACGATCTCGAACGACCGGCCATCCTCGGCGTGGAGGATCGAGCCCGCCGCAGCGCGCTCTTGGCGGTTGGTCGTCAACGAAATGATGACGTCGCCACGAAGCCCGTGGGGCTTGACGATCTTGCCCACCCCCAACCGCGGTGTGGGATCGCCAGCAGCCACAGTGCTACTGGCCTCTGCTTCGGGGGCTCCGGCACCATCGGCACCTTTGCCGGGAGCCGGAGAGGTCATCGGCTGATCAGTCGTCGACGATGTCGACGCTGGTCTGCACCCCGTCACGGGCGCCAGCGGCGGCGACCACCGTGCGGATGGCCTGGGCAACGCGACCACGACGGCCGATCACCCGGCCCATGTCCTCGGGGGCTACATGGATCTTGAAGCGGACACTGCCGGACCGCTCTTCAGTGTTGATCACCACGGAGTCGGAGTCAGAGGCGATCGAGTTGACCAGGTACGAGACCACGGCCAGCGGCGTGCCGCCTGAGGCGTTGTTGCCTTCGTCGTCGTCGTCGTCGTACTCACCATCGTCGTCGCCATCGTCGATGGTGTTGACGTCGTCGATCGTGTTGACGTCATCGATGGTGTTGACGTCGTCGATGGTATTGATGTCGTCGACCGAGTCCTCGGCCATGCCGTCAGTCACTTGGCCGCCTTGGCTGCTGCGAACTCGTCAAGGGCGCCGGAGATCTTCAGCAGCTTCTCCACGCGCTCGGTGGGCTGGGCGCCCTGGGACAGCCACTTGACGGCCTTGGCGTTGTCGATGATGACGACAGCGTCTGGCTCGGCCAGCGACTTACCCCGGGGGGCGTAGGTGCCGACGATCTCGATGAACCGACCGTTGCGGGGCGAGCGGCTGTCCGCCGCCACCAGGCGATAGGTGGGCTGCTTCTTCTTGCCGATCCGCACGAGGCGGAGCTTTACTGCCACGGTAACTCCTCTGTTGTATGGGTTCTTCCTGTGGACACGCTGTTCGGTGCTCCTAGACGTGTACGACGCCGACGATCAAACCGCCGATCTACGTTCACTGTTCGAGGTCCTATCCGACCACATGGCCGGAGACGCCCGAATGAGCAAGCATAGGGCATTCCCAACCCGTGGCCCACATGGCGTCCTGCGCGCCGGTTACGGGCCAGGGTGTCTCACCGGCAGATGCTGGGTCGCCGGTAGCTGGTCACCACCACATAGGCGGTTCAGTTCAGCGAGCTTTGGGGGTAACCCGGCCGCCGCCTTTGCCCTTCTTGCCGCCCTTGCCCTTCTTGGAGCCTCCCGACGAACCGCCAGTTCCGGCGAACGGATTGGGCTGGCCAGCAGCGTCACCACCTGCCCCCATGGCGGCCATGTCCATGCCACCCATGGCGGCCATGTCGGCCATCGCCTTGGGCGACAGCTTTGGTCCGCCCCGACCCAGCAACCCACCGAGTCCACTCATCGCTCCACCCATACCGCCCTTGGTCAAGCCCTTCATCATCTTCTGCATCTCCTTGAACTGCTTCAGGAGGGCGTTGACCTCAGTCGTGCTGGTGCCGCTGCCGTTGGCGATGCGAACCCGGCGGCCACCGTCGATCACCGATGGGTCGACCCGCTCGCCCGGGGTCATCGATCGGATGATGGCCTCTACTTGGCCTATCTGGCGGTCATCGATCGATTCGGAGGCCTGCTTCATGTCCTTCGACATGCCCGGCAGCATCCCGAGCACACCGGAGATGGAGCCCATCTTCTTGACCTGCTGAAGCTGCTCTAAGAAGTCCTCGAGAGTGAACCGGCCCTCCATCATGGCGGCGGCACCCTTGGTGGTGACCTCCTGATCCATGGTCCGCTCGGCCTGCTCGATCAGGCCGAGCACGTCCCCCATACCGAGGATGCGGTCGGCCATCCGATCCGGATGGAACTGGTCGAAGTCGTCGAGCTTCTCACCGGTAGATGCGAAGGCGATGGGTCGGCCCACCACCTCCTTGACCGACAGGGCAGCCCCGCCCCGTGCATCGCCGTCGAGCTTGGTCAAAATGACGCCGTCAAGGGTCAGCGCTTCATGGAAGGCCTGCGCCGTGGCCACTGCGTCCTGGCCGGTCATGGCATCGATGACCAAGAACGTGTAGTCGGGCTGGACTGCCCCGGCGATATGCCGGATCTCGTCCATCAAGGCCTCGTCGATGGAGAGGCGTCCTGCGGTGTCGACGATCAGCACATCGCGCCCGAGGCGCTTGGCCTCCTCGAGGCCGGCGGCGGCCACCGATACCGGGTCCGATGCCTCGGAGAAGACAGTGACACCGGCCTGTCCACCGAGCACGCGCAACTGCTCCACGGCGGCCGGGCGCTGGAGGTCGGCACCGACCAGCATCGGGTTGCGTCCCTGCTGCTTGAACCAGCGGGCCAGCTTGGCCGAGGCCGTGGTCTTACCTGAACCCTGCAGTCCAGCCAGCAAGATGACCGTCGGAGGTCGGCTGGCGTAGCGGATCTGAAGCGTCTCGCCACCGAGGATGGTGACCAACTCCTGGTTGACGATCTTGATGACCTGCTGGCCCGGGCTCAGGCTCTGGGACAGCTCGAGTCCGACGCACCGCTCTCGGACCGCCGTGGTGAACTTGCGGACCACCCCGATTTCGACGTCCGCCTCCAACAGGGCGGTACGGATCTCACGGAGGACCTCGTCGACGTCGGCTTCGGACAGCCGTCCTCGACCTCGCAGTCGGGACAGGATGCCGTCGAATCGGTCGGTCAGGCTCTCGAACATGGGGTGCTCAGGTTACCCGAACGCCACGGGCTCATCGGCATCGTGCTGATGGAGGTCGTTGAGCCGTGCAGCACCGACGAGCGCCCGTTCAGTGCCTAGAAGAGCGCGTCGACGAATGCCTGCGGGTCGAAGTCGACTAGATCCTGGGCTCCCTCGCCCAGGCCCACCAGCTTGACCGGGAGACCCAGTTCGCGCTGGATGGCGACCACGATGCCGCCCTTGGCCGTACCATCGAGCTTGGTCAGCACCACCCCGGAGACGTCGACCGCCTCCATGAACACTTTGGCCTGGGCCAGTCCGTTCTGGCCGGTCGTGGCATCGAGGACCAGTAGCACCTCGGCCACATGTCCAGGGGCCCGGTCCGAGACACGACGGATCTTCTTCAGTTCCTCGATCAGGTTGATCTTGTTGTGCAGGCGACCGGCGGTGTCGGCCAGCACCAGCGGGTACCCCTTGGACGCCGCCCGCTGCACGGCGTCAAACACCACCGACGACGGGTCGCCGCCCTCGGATCCGCGGACGATGTCTGCTCCCGACCGCTCGGCCCACAGGCTGAGTTGCTCGCCGGCCGCGGCCCGGAAGGTGTCTCCCGCGGCCAGCAGCACCCGGGTGCCCGATGCCGTGAGCCGGGTCGCCACCTTGCCCACCGTGGTCGTCTTGCCCACGCCGTTGACGCCGACGAACAGCCAGACGTCCACGGTCCGCTCCGGCTCACCCTCGACCGGTGCTGGGCGGGAAGAAGCGATGTCGGCCAGTCCCGAGGAGTCCGTGGTGAGCATGGCCACCAGATCAGCTTTGAGGGCGTCGACCAGGGCATCGGGGCCGCCGATCTCCCCTGACTTCACCCGAGCCCGCAGATCGTCCATGAGTGCATCGGTGGCCCCGACCCCTACGTCGGCTCGGATCAGCGCTTCTTCGAGGTCGTCCCAGGTAGTGCCGTCGATCTTTCCTCGGGCTCGGATGGCGCCCACGTAGCCCGACAACAGACCACGGGCCTTACCCAGGCGGCCACGGTAGGACGCCGGCTCCGGCTCTGCCGCAATCGGTGCGACGACCTCGGGGGCGGGCTCTGTGACCAGCGGTGCTGCCGTATCTGGTGCGCTGGCCGGGGCCGAAGCAGTAGGGGCAGTCGACGGGGGGTCGGCAACCGTCTGCTTGCCCTCGGCGACCGCCGTCGTATCCAGCGCTGTAGATGAGGGGGCCTTGCGTCGGACCCGGGTGGCGATGGCTACCCCACCGGCCACTAGGGCGACCGGCACCACCACCACGAGGCCGATGACGACGTCGGAGGCTGCGGTCAGCGAGGGGACATCGATCACAGGTCGGGTCCGCCGACCGGCTCCGCCTCGACACGGGCGGTCGATCCTTCACCGGTGATCACCGGTGATCCCGGGGCATCCATCCGCCGGGCCACATCGTTCAGCGTCGGCCGCGCCAACTCGGCGGTATCTGCATCCACGGCGTCGGGTTCGGTGTCGGGTTCGGTGTCGGGTTCGGTGTCGGGTTCGGTGTCGGTGTCGGCAGACTCGGAGGCCAAGACTTCTGCCTCGGTGGCGACAACATCGGAGCCAAGGTCGACGACATCGGAGCCAAGGTCGTCAGGCTCGTCGCTGGCCTCATCGGCCAGGTCGGGCACAATCACCGGGGCGACCGCAGCAACATCGACCTTGGTCGTGGGGCGGGCGTCCAAGGTGTCGACGGCAGTCCGGTCGCGAGGGACCTTCTGGCTCACGACCTTGGACGAGCCGCCCGGGGCCATGGTGACGCCGTAGAGCGCGTCGGCCGCCTCCATGGTGCGCTTCTGATGGCTCACAATTATCAGCTGGGCCTCTTCGCGGAACTCGTTCACAAGAGCCAGGAAGCGCATCAGGTTCACATCGTCGAGGGCAGCCTCGACCTCGTCCATCAGGTAGAAGGGCGACGGCCGGCTGCGGAAGACGGCAAACAGGTACGCCATGGCCACCAGCGACCGCTCCCCACCCGACAGCAGCGACAAGCGGCGCACGTTGCGTCCAGCCGGACGCACCTCGACCTCGACACCGGTGTCGAGAAGGTTCTCGGGATCGGTGAGCGACAGGCGGCCCGTCCCCCCCGGGAAGAGCGAGGTGATCAGGTTGGAGAAGTGCTCGTTGACGTCGGCGAAGGCCGAGTCGAAGACATGCATGATCTCTTCGTCCAGCGTGCGGATGATCTGGCGCAGCTCGCGCTGAGCCTTGCGGACATCCTCGACCTGGGACTCCAAGAACTGGTGGCGCTCACCGAGCTCGGACAGCTCCTCCATGGCCAGTGGGTTGACCGGTCCGATGGCGGCCAGCTCCGTCTCGAGCTGCGCCACCCTCTGGACGGCATCGACCCCTTCGGCCAACTCGGGTACCGGCGCATCGATGGCGTCCTCGGGTCCACAGCCCAACTCGCGGCGCAACGTCTCCACTACCGCCTCGCGGCGCACCGTGGCCTCCACCAGGTCCAACTCGGCCTTCTGGAGTCGACTGCGGGCCGCAGCCAACTCGTGCTCACTGACCGCACGCTGGCGCCGCAGCTCTTCGAGTCGAGCCCCCCCGGCACGCACGGCCTCGAGCTGGCGGCGATGACGGTCACGAAGCGACGACAGCAAGGCGTCCAGGCCGGACTGCGCCTCGGCCACCACACCCATGAGGCGCTCGACGGCGGTGGCATCGGCCTCGAGACGGGTGCGGCGCTCGGCTGCCTGCTGGCGCTCCTCGGCATGCCCGGTCAGGCGGCGCTCGACCTCGACCAGGCGCTCGGCCAACACCCGGCGGCGCTCCACCAGTCCGGCGGTGCGCACCTCCCACTCGTTGCGGGCTGCCGCGGCTGCCGCCATCCGCTCGTCGATGTCCCGGCGGATCTCTCGGGCCGCCGCCACGGCTCCAGCCGCCGCTACCCGGGCGTTCTCCAACTCGGGCATACCCGCCACCAACTCGGCCACCCGGGCCGCATCGCGTCCGATCCGCTCCTCGAGCTCCGCACGGTTTCGTCGGATCTCCTCGAGTTCGGTGCCGAGGAGGTCACGGTCGCCCGATACCCGCTGGCGACCTACCCGGGCGGCCTGATGGGCGACCTCGTTGCGATCGTCGGCCCGGACTGCCTCGGCGGCCGACTCGCGAGTCGACTCGACCTCGGCACGGGCCACCGTGCGCTCTTCGCTGGCCCGTCCGGCTTCGGCCTTGGCGGCGTCGGCCCGGTCGCGGGCTTCGTCGACCACGGCAGCAGTAACCACGCCACTACCGGCGCGGACCCGCCAGCCAGTGGACGAGAACCGGTCCCCGTCCCGGGTGACTACGACCAGATCAGGCCGGGCCAGCGCCAGGTCGATGGCCTCGGACCAGCCCCGCTGGGCGCAGCACGATCCATGCAGCAGCGTGTCCAACACAGCGTCGAGCCCCGGGTAGGAACGGCCGCCGGTGCGTGGGCGCACGTGGCTACGGATCGACTCAGTGCCCTCGGGGGTGGCGGCGCCGGACAGTTCACCGCGACGGGCAGCAGAGTCAGTGAGAGCCAGTACGGCTCCGGTGGCCCCACCCTGGCGCAGTCGGGCCAGCGCCGAGCGGGCCGGCTCGCTGCCCGATACAACGACGGCAGCCAGCGATGCCCCGGCGGCTGCTTCGAACGCCTCTTCCCAACCGCTGTCCACCTCGACCAAGTCGAGCAGGGTCCCCACTACGCCATCGACCCCAGCCAACAACTCGGCTCCAGCCGCGCCTCGGGCCTCGTCGAGGGCACGCTCGAGGGCATCGGCCCGGGCGTGGGAACGGGCGTGCTCCTGCTCGGCTTGGCGGAGGGCCTCTTCGGCTACTTCGAGGCGCCGGGTGGCGGTGACCAAGGCGGCCTCGGTCTCGGCCCGAGCGGCCTGCAGTTGATGACGGCTCTGCTCGGTTTCGGCCAGGCGCTCCCCTAGCTCATGATCTTCACCTTCGAGCAGTCCGGCACGTCGTTCGACGGCACCCTGTCGGGCGATGAGCTGGTCGAGTGTGCGACGGTCGCGCTCCAAGGCGTGCTCGAGCGAGGCGAGTTGGCCCCGGGCCACGGTGACGGCTTCTTCGGCTTGCCGGAGCTCGGTCCCATCCCCACGCGACGCCAAATGAGTGTCGAGTTCGGCGGCTACGGCAGCCTCGGCCGCCATCAGTCCGTCCTGTTCAGGTGCGAGATCGGTGGCTTCTTGACCAGCACTCTCCAACTCTTCGGCCAGCCGGGCCCCTTCGGCCTCCAGGGTGGAGACCACGTCGGCATCGGCCGCCGCGTCCAAGGCCTGGGCCAGCGATCGCCGGCGTTCACGGAGCACACCGGAGAGACCTCGGGCCCGCTCCACCATGCCTTCGGTACGGCCGAGTGCGGCCGTCAGGTCGGACTCACGTTCGGCCGACAGTTCATCAGCCGTCCGCTCCGAGTCGGCATCGAGGGTTCCCAAGGCGGCCTGCAGCCGGACCTCTTTGGCTCGCTGCTCTTCTTGCAACCGGAGACCTTCGGCCCGCTGCGCATCGAGCGATCCGAGCTCGGCGCCGGCCACATGGAGGCGGAGGGCACGAAGCTCATCGGCCAACCCGGTGAAGGACTGGGCGGCTGCTGCTTGGCGCTCGAGGGGCCGAATCTGGCGCTTGACCTCACGGACCAGGTCGAACAGGCGCTCCAGGTTCTCATCCGTCGTGGCCAGCCGGCGCTCCGAGCGCTCGCGGCGCCGACGGAATTTCAGGACACCGGCCGCCTCTTCGATGACTGATCGGCGGTCCTCGGGACGAGCTTCCAAGATGGCATCGAGATGGCCCTGGCTGATGATCACGTGCTGCTGGCGTCCGACTCCGGTGTCGGACAGGAGTTCTTGGATGTCGAGGAGTCGACAGGGTGCGCCGTTGATGGAGTACTCGCTGTCGCCCGAGCGGAAGAGCGTCCGGGTGATGGTCACCTCGGCCATGTCCGCCGACAACTTCCCCGAGCTGTTGTCGATGGTCAGGGAGACCTCGGCCCGGCCCAAGGCCGGCCGGTTGGACGTCCCCATAAAGATGACGTCTTCCATCTTGGCCGAGCGCACCGTGCGGGGGCCTTGGGCGCCGAGCACCCAGGCCACGGCGTCGACCACATTCGATTTTCCGCTGCCGTTCGGACCCACGACAACCGTTACCCCCGGCTCGAATTCGAGCACGGCAGGATCAGCGAAGGACTTGAATCCTTTGAGAGAGAGGGACTTCAGGAACATCGGGCGCTCACCCTATCGGCACCCGCCGGGCCATGCAGGTGCCCTGTTCAGACCTGGCAATGCTCACACAGGAACGTCGAGCGCCCACCGGTCTTCACCCGCACGATGACCGAGCGGCACCGGCGGCAGGCCTGCCCTTCACGGTCGTAGGCCTGGTGCTGTTCCTGGTACTCACCGATCGCCCCGAACAGGTCGCGGTACTGCTCGTCGGCCAGCGACGAGCCTCGGCGCTTGACCGCCTCCGTCAGCGTCTCCACCATGGAGCGGTAGAGGCGGCGGACTTCTTGCGAGGAGAGCGAATTGGACAGCCGGTCGTAGCGCAAACCAGCGGCGAAGAGGATCTCATCGGCGTACATATTGCCGATGCCAGCCACGAACTCCTGGTCCATCAGCAGAGCCTTCAGGCTGGCCTGATGAGAGGACAGCAGCACCCAGAACTTCTCCCAGCTCATGATCTCCTCGAGCGGATCGAATCCCAGGTGAGCGAGCTCGGGCAGGGCGCGCTCGCCCTCAGCAGGCGCCGCCGACACGAACAGCTCGCCGGCCGCATTGTGATCGACCAACCGGATTTGGCCGCCCTGGGTGAAGGTGATGACCACCTGGGTGTGAGGAACCTTCGGCATCTTCACGTTCTTGACCCGGTGGAGCTGGCCACTCATACCGAGGTGGAGCACCAGGATCGCCCCGTCGTCGAGGACGATCAGGATGAAGTTGCCGGCGCGGTTGATAGCGGTAATGGCATGTCCCTCGAGCTGGGCCCGGAACTGCTTGGCGCTCGGATGGCGGCGTACCGTGCGACCGTTGCGCACCTCTACCAATTTAATCTTCCGACCGATGACCTCACCTTGGAGGTCTCGTCGTATGGTCTCTACTTCGGGAAGCTCAGGCACTATCCCCGCCTTTCTCGGCTTCCAACGATCCGCAGGCCACCTGGGCGGCCACCTGCTCGGCGTCCTTCTTTGAACGTCCGTCCCCCGTGCCGAGGCGTTCGCCAGCAACGTACACCGTGGCCAGGTACCTCCGGGCATGATCGGGCCCAGAACCTTGCACTTCGTAGTGCGGGACTCCCCTACCGAGTCGCACCGCCTCCTCTTGGAGGCGGCTCTTGTGGTCGGACTCGCCTGGCTCACCGACGGCAACGCTGATCCGGTGTGCCAATCGACGAATAACCAGGTCACGGGCACTGTTCATGCCTCCATCGATGTAGACGGCACCGATGATCGCTTCCATGGTGTCGGCCAGGATCGACTCCTTGTCCCGACCCCCGGAGGCGTCTTCACCCTTGCCCAGTCGGAGGTGCTCGGAAATTTCGAGTTCGCGGGCCAGATCGGCCAATACGCGGGCGTTCACGACTGAAGCTCGCACTTTCGACAGAACACCATCGGGCAGTTCGGGATACATGCGGAACGTGTGATCGGCCACGATCAGGCCCAATACGGCGTCCCCTAGGAACTCGAGCCGCTCGTTGGACTCGCGTGCCCCGTGCTCGGAGCACCACGACCGGTGAGCCAGTGCCTGCTCGAGCAAGGCCGGGTGGGCGAAGACGTGGCCGAGGCGATCGGCTAGGTCGAGGTCGCTAGCAGCCCAGGTGGCGTCGCCCTCAGGCGGCACCGGGTGCCTCAGGCTCCCCCGAGCTTGGCGTGCACGTAGTCGACAGCGTCACGGACGGTGCGGAGCTCCTCGAGGTCCTCGTCGTCGATCCGGAAGTCCACGGCGCGCTCGCTGAGCTCCTCTTCGATGCCTTCGACCAGTTCGATCAACGCCAGAGAGTCGGCGTCGAGGTCCTCGGCGAACGAAGACGACTCGCTGATGGTGGACGGTTCGATCTCCAAGATGTCGGCGAGCAGCTCACGGATCATCTCGAGAATCTGCTGGCGGTCGAGCGGACCCTTCTCTACGTGGGTCTCAGCGGGCACGGCGTCTCCTGTGTACGAGTGGCGACAGAGCCGTAACTCGACCCTGGACAGTGGGATGCTACCTGAGCCAAGCACGGTTCTGTGGCAATCAGGGATCGGGTCCGAAAACTCACTATCGACGTTGACGCCCCTCTACAATAGAATTTGGACAGTCAGCCCACCAGGGAAGTCCTGGGTCAGCGGGTAGGGCACCAGAGTGTTGAGAAACTGTGTGGACTCGACGCTCCTTGACGACTGAGGGGTCGCATGACAAGGCGATGGACGAACGCCGCTGGGCAATGGATACGGTGGCTGATGGGCGAGTCGAAGCTGCCCCGCCGAGGCCAGCGGGCCGCGGTCATACCCATGATCTTGGTGGTCATCTTGGCGGCGGCCGGCCTGACCGCTGGATCGCGCATCATGGCCACGGAGTCTGTACCTGCTGGCTACGGGCTAGAGGCCGATCCCCCGACACCACCTCCTGGATCGCTCGACCCGATCACGGGCGCCAACACCGACTCGTCATCCTCGGCGTCGTCCGACTCCGTCGAAACCACGACAACCCCGTCACCCATGCCTGCACCTGCCAAAGCGCCGCGAGTCCCGAGCGTACGAGTGAAGACCGCCCGAACTGCCGGTGCTGCCCGGGTCCCCAGGGTCGGCCGACATGCCAAGGGTGAGGCGTCCACCACGCCGACTACGTCGCCGACTCCGGAGCCCACCACGACCACCACGACGAGTCCCGACACCGGCGGGTGGGCCTAGCCCACCACGCGGCTCAGGAAGCTCAGGCGCCTCAGTTGGTGAGTGCAGCCGCCATGTCGTCGAGCCCACGAATCAGGGCGGCGGCACCGGCATCATCAAGGACGGAGTAAGCCGGACGGACCAAATCGTCGGTGAGCACTTCGGCGGCCTCGATGGCGGCCCGGTCGTCATCGCTGATTTCTGGCATGAAGTCGGCCGGCCAGCCGAACATGCGACCGTCGGCGGGCCGCTTGAGAAACTGTGCCGTGAGAGGGTCCACGCCGACAGCCCGCAGGGCAATCAGGTGGGCGCTCCCCCGCAACTCGCGCAGCGTAGTGATGATCTGCAGCGCCCGCCCGGGCACGTCATCCACCAAGATCTCTCCTCGGTAACCGGCATAGAGGGCCAGACCGACCGGATCGGCCGCCTCGTTGACGGCATCGGCTGCCGCCACCATGGCGTCGAGTCCGTCAATACCAGTCAGCAGGCGGCGACCCATCTCGGCGGCACAGTCCAGGTAGACCCGGGCTGCCTCACGGGGGGCGATGGCCTGCTTCCCGGCGTTCCACAAGCCGTCCACCATCTCGATGTTGAAGTAGCCAAAGGCGCTGGCCACCACCACCGGCTCCACGTCGCCGAGCACGCCGCCCCGTCCGATGGCGTACAACGTGAACCGGTCGATGCCGATGCGGGCGGCCGCCGCATCGGCCTCCGGGGAGAAGTAGTGCACCCATCCGATATCGCGGATGATGGGGCAAGCACGGGCCATGAGTTCATCGGTGGTCATTACTGCACAGTATCGGCGCCGACACCATCTGGCCCGCGGTGGAGGCCGGCTCTGGTTCCCCGCGCTCGAGGTGGGTGCCCTAGCCTCACCGCCATGCGCATCCTCATCACCGGGGCAGCCCGGGCCATTGGCGCCGCTACCGCCACCGAGCTCACCCGAGCCGGCCACGAAGTAGTAGCCACCGCCCGAGATGTCGGCCTCCTCGACCATCTTGACGTGGCCCTCCGCCTGCCCTTGGACGTGACCAACGACGCCTCGGTTGCGGCCGCGCTCGATGCCGCCGGCGACCTCGACGCCGTGGTCAACAACGCCGCTCAGAACGGCAAGGGGCCGCTCGAGAGCTTTCCGCTCGACCAGATGGAGGCCATGCTGCGGACCAACGCCCTCGGGGCCCTGCGGGTGCTGCAGCCCTTGCTGCCGTCGTGGCGCACCCGCGGCTCGGGTGTGGTGGTAAACGTGAGCTCGATCCAAGGGCGGGTGGCGACCCCGCTCGACGGCGCCTACTCGGCGTCCAAGCACGCCCTCGAGTCGCTATCCGAGACCCTCCACTACGAGCTGTCCCACTTCGGGATCCGGGTGGTCATCGTCGAGCCCGGCTACATCGACCCGGGCATGCTGGCCGGGGCCCGGACCCAGGGCGACCCGGCCTACGCCGAGCTGTGGGATCAGTGGGAGCACACCGACGTGGCCGTCACAGGACCGGCTGGACGGCCCGGCCCCGAGGTGGTGGCGGTGGCCATCCGCCAGGCCATCGAGAATCCGGACACTCCGCTACGGGTGCCGGTGGGCGAGGACGCGGCCATGGTGCTCGGAGCCCGTTCGTCGATGGACGACGCTTCCTTCGAGTCAGCCATGCGGGCCGTGCTGGGCGCTACCTGGTAGCCAAGCCGTCCGACCGTCAGTGGGCGTTTTGCAGGCTGCGGGCGGCCATCGACAGATAGTCGATGAGCTCGGTGCGATCATCAGGGGCCATGCCCATGGCATCCACGGCCGCCGTCATGTGGCGCATCCACGCCTCGGCCTCGGCCTGGCCAATGACGAACGGGGAGTGGCGCATCCGCAGCCGTGGGTGCCCGCGTACCTCGTTGTACGTCTCAGGCCCGCCCCAGTACTGGCCGAGGAAGAGGGCTAAGTGGGCCTTGCCCTCCTCCAGGTCGTCGGGATACATCGGGCGCAGCAGCGGGTCGACCGCCACGCCCACGTAGAACTGCTCGACCAGCGCGTCGAAGAACGGCTGGCCGCCCCACCGCTCGAACGGGGTCCCCTGGGACTTCCGCTTCAGTCGCACGCTACGACTGTAGGCGGTACGCGATTAACCTCTGCGACAAGCAGAACGTGTTCCACTTCGGAACCCGGTTCATCCACGGGAGGTCGCAATGTTCGAGTGGTCTGAAGAGCAGTTGATGGTCAGGGACGCCATGCGTCGGTTCATCGAGGCCGAGGTCATCCCCAACATCGATGCCGTCGAGCACGAGGGCGTGCCTCCCTACGACATCATCCGCAAGATGTACTCGACGTTCGGCATGGACCAGATGGCCCGCGACCGGTTCAAGAAGCAGCTCGAGCGCAAGGTCAGCGGCACCGAAGAGTCGGCCACCGAGCGGGCCGAGCGGGCTGGGGATGGTGGCTCGGCTGCGATGACCCTCATCCCGATCATCGAACTGTGCCGCCACTGCCCCGGCATCGTCACCTCCATGGGCGTCAGCGTCGGCCTGGCGGCCGGCACCATCATGAAGGGTGGCACGCCGGCCCAGATGGAGCGGTGGGGCCTCGATCTGCTGACCGCCGAAAAAGTCGGTGCCTGGGCCATCACCGAGCCCAACTCGGGCTCCGACGCCCTTGGCGGCATGACCACTATGGCCCGCCGCGACGGCGACGAGTACATCATCAACGGCTCGAAGACCTGGATCACCAACGGTCCCTACGCCGACACCATCGTGCTGTACTCCAAGCTCGACGACGGCTCAGACACCCCGATCCGCGATCGTCCCGTGCTCACCTTCATCCTCGACTCCGGCACCCCCGGCCTCGAGCAGTCCAAGCCGCTGCGCAAGATGGGCCTTCACTCCTCGCCCACCGGCGAGCTCTTCATGAGTGATGTGCGGGTGACCAAGGCGAACCTGCTCGGCGAGGTCGAGGTGCGCGGCAGCGCGGGGCGCGAGTCGGCCAAGTCGAACTTCATCACCGAGCGGGCGGGCGTGGCCGCCATGGCCCTCGGCGTCATCGAGGAGTGCCTGAAGCTCTCGGTCCAGTACGCCAAGGACCGGGTCCTGTGGGGAACACCGATCGGCGAGTTCCAGCTGATCCAGCTCAAGCTGGCCAAAATGGAAGTTGCCCGCCTCAACGTCGAGAACCTGGTGTTCCGCCACATCGAGACCTCGGCTGCGGGTAAGGACCTCACCTTGGCCGAGGCCTCGGCCCTGAAGCTCTACTCAGCGCAGGCCGCATCCGAAGTGGCCATGGAAGCCGTGCAGTTGATGGGCGGCAACGGCTACACCGCCGAGTACCGGGTCGAGCAGCTGGCCCGCGACGCCAAGGTCTTCCAGATCTACGCCGGCACCGATGAGATCCAGATCACCCACATCGCCAAGGACCTGCTGCGCCGGTAATCGGGTAAGCCGGTCAGGATTGGCGACCCGCCAACCCGAACCGCCAGCCTGCCTTCAGCACGTCTACTGCACGTCCGCCTACTGCACGTCCGTCTACTGCACGTCCGTCTACTGCACGTCCGTCTACTGCACGTCCGTCTACTGCACGTCCGTCTACTGCACGTCCGTCTACTGCACGTCCGTCTACCGCACTGAGGAGTCCCCCATGGCCTACGACATCGCCGGCGACCGGCGTCTCGACCCCCGGATCAAGGCGCTGCTGTCCTTCGTGCCCCAGATGCCATCGAGGGAGTTCGCCGATCGAGACGAAATGCTGGCCGCGGCCAACACACCCGAGGCCCTCGACGGTGTGGAGGAGTTCCGCTCCCTGATGGAAATTTGTGACACCCACGAGGCCGCCCCGGCCACCGGCCTGCGGATCCATACCGAGCATGTGGTGTCTTCCCCGGATGGCAACACCATCAACCTCCAGGTGATCCGGCCCGACAACGACGACGTGGTTCCGTGCGTGTATTACATCCACGGCGGAGGCATGACCAACCTGTCCTGCTACGACGGCATGTACCGGGGGTGGGGGAAGCTCATTGCCGCCAACGGTGTGGCCGTGGTGATGGTCGATTTCCGCAATGCCATTTCGCCGTCGTCAGTGCCCGAGGTGGCTCCCTACCCGGCAGGGCTGAACGACTGCGTGTCCGGGTTCGACTGGACGGTCGAGAACGCTGCCCACCTGGGGATCGACCCCACCCGGGTGATCATCGCCGGTGAGAGTGGCGGGGGGAACCTGACCCTGGCCAGCGGCATGTCGCTCCTGCGGGCCGGACGCATCGCCGAGGTCAAGGGGCTCTACGCCCTGTGCCCCTACATCGCCGGTGAATGGCCCCAGGAACGGCTGCCTTCTTCTACGCAGAACAACGGGATCCTGCTTGACCTGCACTCCAACGCCGGCGCTGTCGCCTATGGCATCGAGGCGTTCGAGGCCGGCGATCCGTTGGCTTGGCCGCTGTTCGCCACCGTCGAAGACGTGACCGGACTGCCACCGGTGGTCATCAACGTCAACGAGTGCGACCCATTGCGCGACGAGGGGATCGAGTTCTACCGACTCCTCCTCGAAGCCGGTGTCACCGCCCGGTGCCGCCAGCAGATGGGGACCATGCACGGTTGTGAGATCTTCACTATCGCCTGTCCCGACGTCAGCCGGGACACCGCACGCGATATCGCTGCGTTCGCTCGCGACTGACCGGGTCGGCCGATTGGTCGGCCCGCGCTCATGTGCTGACCGTTGGGGTCTGTTGGGGTCAGATAGTGCAGCCGACGGCGATCTCGAGCGCCGCGCACACCTGGCGCATTCGGTCATCGCTCAACCGCCCGACGCGTTCGATGAGGAAGCCCACCGAGACGCTTTCGACCGAGTCGAGGTTGATGGCGCAGCGCAGTGGAACGGGATCATCCCCGGGCTCGAGGACGACTTCACTGGCAAGCCCCCGGATCGTCGTCGTACAGGGGCCGATCAGCGTGCGGCGGAGCCGCGGGATCGCCTGATCCCGCGAGAGCACGACCACTGGGCGTCGTCCGGTCGAAGGGAGTTCGCACCACCACACCTCGCCCCGCTCCGGCAGGGGGGTCATGACGACGCTGAACGAAAAGACTCGAGGTCGCCCCAAGCGTCAGCTGTATCGAGTGGCTGGCGGTCATAGGCCCCGTAGGTCTGATCGATCTCCATCGTCCGATGGTTGGCCACAAGCGCAGCGAGGGCCTGATCGAGCAGCACGGAGTCGGGCTGGCTCGCCCTCAGGCCTCGGGCTCGCTCGAGCAGGCCTTCATCGACGGTGGTGCTCACTCGGACTCGTGCCATGGCCGACAGCCTACTGCGTGATGCCATATCCATGCTATATCTATGCCACACAAATGCCACACACTTCCACATGCATGCCCAGTCCCTGCTGCCACATGTATCCCGTGGGTGGTGGTGCCCATCGCTCGCACTTTCGAGGCTCGGCGCGAGCCGCTCGAAGTCAGAGCCGCTCGAAGTCAGTAGTGGCGAAGCTCCACGGTGTTTCCATCGGGGTCGAGGACGTAGAGCGAAGTGCCTACTCCGCGGGCACCAAACCGCTTTCCAGGACCAGCCACCACCTCGAAGCGACCTGAATCAGCCAGCGCCGCCAAATCCATGGCCGCCACCATCAGACACAGATGGTCGGCGTTCACGCCCGTCCGTGGCGTCTCGAGCAGGTCGATGATGGTGCCAGCATCCACTCGGACCGAAGGAAACGGAACGTCGCCCTGGCGCCACTCGTCCACCCGCACTGGCTCGAGTCCCAGGTCGCCACAGTAGAAGCGGAGCGATTGCTCGGCGTTTGCGACGTTGAGGACGACATGGTCCAGTCCGATGACCTCGACGGCTGCTTCCATAGGGGCAATCCTGATCGACGGAGATCCGGAGCGCAATCAGAACGATGGACAGCAAGGGCCGCCCAACCGGGAGCCCGGATCAGTCAGGCGTGTCGGCCGGCTCGTCGCCCGTCGGGCGCACCGAAGCGGCGATAGCGGCCACCATGCCGCCGACCGCCACGTCGTGGGCCACGGTGATGGCGTTGACCATGGCCACCGAGGTCGACGACCCGTGGCTGATGACGCACACTCCGTCCACACCGAGCAGCATGGCCCCACCGGTCGTTTCGGGGTCGAGGGCACTAGCCAGCGGCATCAGGTGCGGCAGGAGTGCGCCTGCGGCCTCTGCGGCCTCGGGGCGGCTGAAGATCTCCCCCAGCGCCGCCATGAGGAACCGGAGGGTGCCCTCCAGGGTCTTGAGCGCCACATTGCCAGTGAAGCCGTCGGTGACGATGACATCGGCCTGGTCATCAAAGAAGTCCCGACCTTCGACGTTGCCGACGAAGTCGAACTCCCCATGGCCCCCTTGAGCCAGAAGGGCGTGAGTCTCCTTGATCAGCGGAGTTCCCTTCGACTTCTCCTCGCCGATGGAAAGCAGGGCCACCCGGGGTCGGGCCACGCCGTAGCGAGCTGTGGAGTAGGCCGCCCCCATCTGAGCGAACTGGAGCAGCATGGGCACACTGGCTTCGGCGTTGGCCCCAGCATCGAGCATCACCGTGGGATACGACTTCTTGAGGTCCGGAATCGGGGTGGCGATGGCGGGCCGGATGACTCCAGGGAGTCGTCCCATACGCAGCAGGGCCGAGGCCATGGTGGCCCCGGTGTTGCCCGCTGACACCATGGCCATGGCTCGGCCGTCGCGCACCGCTTCGGCTGCGCGCACCAGCGAGGAGTCCTTTTTCCGTCGGACGCCGTGGCCGGGGTCGTCGTCCATGCCGATGACCTCGCTGCATTCGATCAGCGGCAGATCACCGGTATCGCCCATACCCCCAGGCAGTCCGACCAGGACCACGCCGATGGCGCCAGCCTCGGCAACCGTCCGCGCGCCCCTAACGATCTCACCAGGTGCCTTGTCGCCGCCCATCGCATCGACCGCCACCGGCAATGCAGCGAACGCTTCACCAGTCGGTCGGGGTGCGCCTCGCGCCACTAGTCGACTTCGATGGCCTGACGGCCTTTGTACCAACCGCAGTTGGGACACACGATGTGGGGCTGCTTGGCGGTGGTGCACTGTGGGCACACCGAGCGCGCCGGAACCTTCAGCACCCAGTTGGATGCCCGACGGCTGCGGCTCTTCGCCTTGGAGGTCTTCTTCTTGGGAACGGCCATAAGAAGTGCATCCTAGGTCAAGTCTGCAGGTCCTCGTCACGGAGGGCGTCGAGCCCAGCCCAACGGGGGTCCGTGGCCGGTGCGCACTCGCACGGTTCGGTGTTCCGGTTGGCCCCACACGTCGGACATAAGCCCAAGCAGTCGTCGGTGCACAGTGGGGCCAGCGGCAGCTCCAAGAGCACGGCATCGCGGGCCAGCGGCTCCAGATCGAGCTCGTCACCGATCAGCGGGTAGGCCTCCTCGTCCCGGTCGGCTCCGCCGACTGGCGCATAGCGCTCACGTACTTCGGCGGCCACGATTCCGTGCACCGGACCGCCACAGCGGCGGCACTCCCCCGACCAGGTGGCACTCACCACGCCGGTGGCGGTGATGCCGCCCGGATACGACGAGAGTGTCAGGTCGAGGACCACCGGCTCATCGTCGGGGACGACGACCGATACCGCCCCAAGTCCGGGGATCAGTCCCTCGCGGTGCTCCACCTTGGTGGTGCCAGCCTGCTTACGCAATGCCGCCACCTGGACGTTGAATGGCCGACGGTTCCTCGGCAGCCAACCGGCGGGTTCGCCTCGGGGTGCACCGTCAGTTGCAGGATCTGCCACGACAGACCTCAGACCAGATCCTGGTCGAAGAAGCCCTCCGACTCGTCCTCAGAGCCGTAGGCCACTTCGCCAGCCAGCGAAGTGTCTCCCTGGTCGCCGATCTCCACAGCGGGGATCGGGTTGACCTGGAGCTTCTCCCGACCGGCCTGCACGGTCTTCATGGTCCGGTCCAGCACGATCTCGAAGCTGGCCAGCTTCTTGTCGGCGTAGTCCTCGGCCTCGAAGCGCAGCCGACGGGCTTCCTCATTGGCATCGTCGAGAATCCGCTGGGCGACATGGTTGGCTTGGCGCACCACTTCGGTGCGCTGGACCATGCGCTCGGTCTGCACGCGTGCTTCTTCCATGATCCCGGCCGCCTTGCGTTCCGTCTCGACCAGGAAGTCCGCCCGCTCCTTCAACAGCCATCGGGCCTGCTTGATTTCCTCGGGGATCCGCTCCAGGGCTCCCTCGAGGAGTTCGACCAACTCCTCGCGCTCGACCCGGACCGACGAAGACAGCGGCATGGGTTTGGCAGTGAGGACCATGTCCATCGCGCTGCGGATGTAGGCCTCGGCATCGGCCTGCTCCACCTCGGCCAGCTCGTCGTCCATGTCGTCAAAGATGTCACTCATCAGCGAACTTCTCCTGGAGTCGCAGTGCGACCAACTTAGGCACGAAGGCGGTGACATCTCCACCAAACCGGGCCACCTCGCGCAGTAGCCGCGAGGCGATAAAGGAGTGGGCCGAACTGGTCGGAATGAACAGGGTCTCCACTCCAGACAGCTGCTTGTTCATCTGCGCCATCTGCAACTCGTTCTCGAAGTCGGAGACCGCCCGTAGGCCCTTGACGATGGCGCTGGCCCCGACCTCGTGGGCCACATTCACCACCAGCGTCGTCATCGACACGATGCGCACGTTAGCTAAGTGGGTGAGGGTCTCCTCGAGCATGTCGCGGCGTTCGTCGTCGTCGAACAGGGCCTCGCTCTTCTGCGGGTTGCGCAGCGCGGCCACGACCACCTCGTCGAACAGACGAGCCGCCCGTTCGATGACCTCGAGATGTCCGTTGTGAACGGGGTCGAACGACCCCGGGATGAGCGCAATCCTCACGATACGCCTTTCTCGGTGGCCCGTTCCGGACGGGCGACCGTCACGATGGTACCCCCATAGCGCTTGGATTTGAGTACTTCCCAACCACCAGGAGCAACGACCGGTGTGCTGGATTCCAACACGACCAGATCAGCCGGCAGCCGCGCCACCAGCGTGTCCCACCCGGCATAGTCGTAGGGAGGGTCGCACAGCACCAGGTCGAAGCGCGAAGCGGTCTGAGTCACCCACCCATCCACGTCGGCGCGAATGATGGCGGCATCCCCCCCGGTCTCGGCGTCACCGAGGCCAACGGCGGAAAGATTGGCCCGGATCCCCTCGACGGACTTGGCGTCCCGCTCGACGAAGGTGACCGAGGTCGCCCCCCGTGACAGGGCCTCGATGCCCATGGCGCCCGTGCCGGCGAACAGGTCGGCGACCAGGAGTCCGTCCACCCCACCCAGGGAGAACAACATGTCGAAGATCGCTTCGCGGACCCGGTCCGATGTGGGCCTGACGTTGGCGCCCACCGGGGCGGTCAGACGTCGGCCGCCATGCTCTCCCCCGATCACGCGCATCGCCACACCCTACCGGTGCCGTCTGCGACGGCCGTACCCGAGGTCACCTGGGCTGACGAAGGGTCCCCTGGGCCTAGGGGGACCAGAACTGCCCGGGACCCCTCAACTCTTGAACAGGAACTCAGCCTCGTCTTCATCAATAAATAGGCGCAGCTCTTCGATCAGGAGTCGGTGATCGGTCAGGTGGGGATCGGCAGCCACTAGGTCCACGGCCAGTCCGCGGGCATCGACCACCAGGTCCCGGTCGGACAGCAGCTTGGCCAACTTCAGGTCGGACCGACCCTTTTGGCGGGCACCGAGGATCGTGCCCTCCCCCCGCAGTTCCAGATCGACATCGGCCAGTACGAAGCCGTCAGTGCTCTCCTCCATTGCCGTAAGACGAGCGGCAGGTTCTGGAGCCTCGGACTCGGACAACAAGAAGCACCAGGCCGGATCGCCGCCTCGGCCCACCCGGCCGCGGAGCTGGTGAAGCTGGGCGATGCCGAACCGATCGGCATCTTCGATGACCATCACCGAGGCCTCAGGCACATCGACGCCCACTTCGATGACCGTGGTGGCCACCAGCACATCGAGCTCACCGGCCCGGAAGGCCTCCATGGCCTGCTCCTTTTCGGCCGGGCGCATCTGGCCGTGCAGCAGGCCGACCCGGAGTCCCTCGAGCTCTTCGGCCCCTAGCCGCTCGGCCTCTTCGGTGGCCGAAGCAGCCTCGATCTTCTCCGACTCCTCCACCAGAGGACACACCACGAAAGCGCGGTGGCCGGACGCCACCTGCTCGCGTACCCGAGCCCATGCGTGTTGGGCCTCGAGCGGAGTGCGGGCCCAGGTGGTGGTCACCGGCTGGCGGCCAGGTGGCAACTCGTCGATGACTGTCATGTCCAGGTCGCCGAAGACCACCATGGCGGCGGTGCGCGGGATGGGCGTGGCCGTCATCACCAACAGGTCGGGGTCACTGCCGGTGCCGTCGTCGCCCCGTCCCTTGTCGCGCAATGCGGCCCTTTGCTCGACGCCGAACCGGTGCTGCTCATCGATCACCACTACACCCAGCGAGTCGAAGGTCACCCGGTCAGTGAGGAGGGCATGGGTGCCCACCAGCAGATCGACCGTGCCGTCGGCCAGACCAGTGTGGATTGCGGTGCGGTCAGCGGCACCGGTTCGGCTGGTGAGCAGCGCCACCGACACTGGACGCCGGCCTTCCAGCGTAGATGCATCGGCGACCTCCAGGCCCTCGACCAGGCGCTTCACCTCGGTCATGTGCTGCTCGGCCAGCACCTCGGTGGGAGCCATCAACGCACCTTGGTGGCCGCCCTCCACCCCGATCAGCATGGCGGCCACGGCCACCACTGTCTTGCCCGATCCCACATCGCCTTGGAGCAGGCGGTGCATGGGCAGGGGGCCACCCAGATCGGACACCAGATCGGCCACGGCGCGGCCCTGGGCGCCAGTGAGAGGAAACGGAAGACGTCCGATGAACTGATCGACCAACGTGGCGCCCCCATCGGCCCTAGTAGTGGTGTGTCGGATCCCGCGGGCGTCTTCGTGCAACCGCTGGCGGCGAAGCACCAAGGCCAACTGGAGGCGGAGGAGTTCGTCGAAGGCCAGCCGGCGCCGAGCCGGCTCTACCTCCGCCATCGACTCTGGGCGGTGGATGCCGCCAAAGGCTGCGGTCCGGTCGAGCACCCGGTACTGGGAGCGAACGTCGACATCGAGCGGGTCGGCGAAGTTGCCGGCTCGGTCGAGGGCCTCGTGGACCAGGCGGCCGATCCGGGCCGAGGTCAGGGCAGCCTTTTCGGTCAGCGGATAGACCGGATAGATGCGGCCGGCCTCCGGCATGCCGTCTTGGCCGTTGTCCCCGGTGATTTCCTCGTCGGCTCCGCGCAGTACTTCGACGGTGGGGCTCACCATCTGAGGCGCATCCCGGAACGAGGTGACCGCTCCGAAGAAGAGTGCGAGGGTTCCCACCCGCAGCTGCTTGGCTCGCCATGTCTGGTTGAAGAACACGACCTTCATGCGGCCGCCCCGATCGGCAATCTCGACCTCGACCCGGGCCGGCGGCCGGCGGCCGCCGCCGCCCCGAGGCGGCGGAGCGGTGACTCGGGTGACCGACGCCAAGACCGAGGCCTTCTCCCCCACCTTCAGCTCGCCGATGGTGACCATCCGCGAGCCGTCGATATAGCGGCGGGGGTAGTGAGTGACGAGGTCGAACACCGTGGTGATCCCGAGCTCACCGAGGTCGGCGGCCACGGCATCGCCGACACCGCGCAGCACAGTGACCGGTAGCTCGGCCAGCTGGCCGAGGCGACGGCCGCCCATTCCACTGGTCCCAACGGCCCCGTCCGACCCGTCGGACCCGGGCGGCGTAGTGACCCCGGTCATCGGGTGCGGGGCGCCCGGGTGATGGTCACTCGATCGAGAACAGGTACGGGTACAGGGGCTGGCCGCCGTGATGGACCTCGGTCTCCACGACTGGGCGGGTCTCCTTCAGCCACTCGGTGATCCGACGGGTTTCGGCCGCAGACGAGCCTTCCCCTTCGATAATGGTGACCAGATCGTGGGCGTCGGTGACCAGCAGGTCGAGCAGCGCGCACGAGGCTGACGCCAGCGACTCGCCCACCACCTCGATACCGTCGCGGGACAGGCCGAGCCAGTCGCCGGCTCGCACCGGACCAGCATCGGTCTCCGAGTCGCGCACGGCCCGTGTCACCTCGCCGGGGACCACCTTGCGAGCCGTGGCCTCCATGGCGCTGGCGTTGGCCTCGCCACTGGCTTCGGGGTCGTAGGCCAGTAGTGCGGCGAACCCTTCGGCGATGGTCTCCGTCGGGACCACCCACACGCGCTTGGTGCTGAGCTCGTCGACCCGGTTGGCTACCGGTCGGATGTTGCCGTTGTTGGGCAGCACGATCACTTCGTCGGATGCGAGCTCGTCGACAGCTTCCACCAACTCCGCGATCGACGGGTTCATCGACTGCCCGCCGGCGATCAGGCGCTGCACACCGAGGGAACGGAAGATCCGGCCGATGCCGTCCCCACTAGCCACAGCCACCACGGCCGTCACCGGAGTCGGGCCGATCGGTGCCTCGGTCGGTCCCGACTCGAGGTCGCCGGCACCCTCGCGGACCCAGCGCTCCTCTTCGACCTCTTCGAGTAGGTCGGTGACGCGGATCGACCGGGGCCGGCCGGCGTCCAGACTGGCTTCGATGGCCGGTCCGACCTCATCGGTGTGGATGTGGCAGTTCCACAGACCGTCGCCACCCACCACCACGATGGAGTCACCCAGGCCGGCCCAGACCTCCTTGAATGCAGGGATGGTCTCGTCGGCCGCCTCGAGCAAGTACATGACTTCGTAGCGCAGTCCGGCCAGAGCCTCGTCGGCATCGCTGGCCCGACGATGGGGCGTGCCATCACCTGCGCCCAAGCCCACACCGACTTCGGGCAGCTCGGGAGGCGTGGGCATCGCCCGCCCGTCCAGGACCGTGAGCAGCGCGTCGAACAGCAGGACATAGCCGGTTCCTCCGGCATCGACCACCCCGGCTTGGGCCAGCACCGGCAACAAGGTGGGGGTGAGCTCGAGCGTCTCGAACGCTCCGGCTCGGGCCGCCTCGGCCACCTCGACCAAGGAGGCCCCGGCATCAGCGGCGGAGCGCGCCGCTTCGGCTGCGCCTCGCGCCACAGTCAAGATGGTCCCTTCTACCGGCCGCATGACCGCCTCGCGCGCTAACTCGTCAGCCGTGACCAATGCCGCAGCCAGCTCCATCGGGCCCGGTCGGCCGTCGGGAGCATTGAGTCCGTCGGACAGCCCACGCAGCAGCTGCGACAAGATCACCCCGGAGTTCCCCCGAGCTCCCATGAGCGAACCGTGGGCGATGGCCTTGCAGGTCGTGGGCAGGTCCGGGTTGACCAGGCCGTCGAGCTCGGATGCCACCGACTCCAGCGTCAGGGCCATGTTCGTGCCTGTGTCGCCGTCAGGGACGGGGTAGACATTGAGCCGGTTGATGAGCTGCTGATGGCTTCTGAGGCCGTCGCGGAACGTGCCGATCACTCGGCAAAGTTCTGTTGCATCCAGTGCGTCGAGGGCGACCATGGGCAGGATGCTAACCTCTTGCACTTACCCAGAGGTTCTTAGAGGAAGTCGGAGTGTCATGGCAGCGGTGTGTGAGGTCTGCGGCAAAAAGCCGGGGTTCGGAATGAATGTCAGTCACTCCCACCGGAGGACGAAGCGTCGCTGGAATCCGAACATCCAGAAGGTCCGGGCCATCGTCGATGGCGCCCCCAAGCGCGTCAACGCCTGCACCGGTTGCATCCGGGCCGGCAAGATCACCAAGCGTCCCATCCGCAACTACCCGGGCTGAGTCACTGGGGTGCTAAGTCACTGGGGCGCAGAGTCACTGGGGCGCTGCGAGTTGGCTCGCTTTGCCTGCGAACTCGCCACCCCGGAACTCCCTACGAACTCCGTCAGAACTCCGTCAGAACTGATGGCGCCAACCCCCCTCGGGTAGCGGCCCGCCATCGAGCGAGTAGACACCGCCCTCCCCCGTGCACCGGCCGATGGCCATGGGTGCACGCAGGCCGGCTGCCCGAAACGCCTCGACCAGCCCGTCAGGGTCGGGCGTAGTCAGGACTAGTTCGTACTCCTCGCCCCCGGCCAGCGCCTCGTGGCGGGTGGCACCGGCAACCACCACCGAGTCCCCCACTGCGAGGTCGAGCCCGACTCCCGAGGCCTTGGCCACGTGCACCAGGTCGGCCAGGAGTCCGTCCGAGATGTCGATGCATGCGGTAGCACCAGCCCGTCGGGCCACCGAGCCCTCGACCATCCGGGCCACCGGACGCCGGTAGGCCGCAGCCAGCTCGGACGGGAGCACTCCAGAATCTCCCGGATCTCCGCCACGCAGTAACCGCAACCCGGCCGAAGATCCCCCGAGTGGTCCGGTCACGAACAGATGGTCTC
>Ga0194055_10000381_pt1 | contig 35282 bp, 37 predicted proteins | sample SepL449m_MetaG_FD_155482 | JGI IMG/M metagenome (GOLD analysis project Ga0194055, IMG submission 155482) | Anoxic zone freshwater microbial communities from boreal shield lake in IISD Experimental Lakes Area, Ontario, Canada - Sep2016-L442-9m | ecosystem: Environmental > Aquatic > Freshwater >... | reverse complement strand
GACCCTATGAAAAATAGAAAATATTATTCATCATACTCTCAAGCGTTAAAAAGATTAAATTTAATTATTAAAGAAATTAATGTTTCTGAAGGTTATACTAAAAATTTATCATTATTTAATGAAAATAAAGATAATAGTCAAAGATATACTTTAAAACTACCAACTAATGAACAAGACGTTCCTGCTCCCGCACCAGCACCTGCTCCCGCACCTGTACCAGCACCTGCACCAGCACCTGCACCATCACCTGCTCCCTCACCTTCACCTGAAGATGATATGGGAATGGAAGACGATATGGGTATGGAAGATGATATGGGTAATGAAGAAGGACAAGAAGACGAACCTGTTACATTAAAAACTATTCAAAAATTAACAGGTAAATTGGCTCAAAAATTAAGAGCTTTTTCATCTGATGAAGAAAACAAAATGACATCTAACGATACCAAATACGTGATTAATTCTGTTTTATCGGCACTTGATTTAAATGCCTTAGAAGAAGAGGATAAAGAAGAAATTATGTCTAAATTTGATGGTGAAGAAGGAATGGGTGAAGAAGGAATGGGTGAAGAAGGAATGGGTGAAGAAGGAATGGAAACTGAACCACCTGTATCACCTGAAGGAGAGATGGCGGAAGATTTTATGAGCGATGATGATAAGATTGAGGAGGACCCTGAGGCATTTGTTAAAGGCATATTTGATATGGAAGAACAAGAAGATATTGAAGAATACCCAAGACACAATCCAAGAGGAGCTAGAAAAATTAGAAAAAGCGGAGATGACCATAGACTATCTGACGACCATGCAATTCGTATGGAAGAAATGATTGAGGGGATGTTCTCAGAATCTAAAGTTGATAACATCTTAAAAAAATATTTTAAAATTGACGAAAGAGAAAGAGTTTTAACTGAAGAAAAAAAGAAAAAACAATTAACTGAGTCAGATAAAAACAAAAAAACAGTTCAGAGAATTAAAAGTTTATCTGAAAGTGTTTCACAAGAAATTTCATCAACTAAAATTATTACAAAATACCCAAAGGCAAAACTTTTAGGTAAGAATAAAAATAGTAACTTAGTATTTGAATATAACAATAAAACACTTAGAGTTACACCTAAAGGTAGTATTCTATGAGTTATTTAATTTATGTAAACGAATTAGGACCAAACTATAAAGGAGATAATATTTACGAATTTATTTTCTCTATAGGTTTGGAAAGTATTTGGGGAGATTCTTGGGAATCTAAACCATCTAACGGATACCCATCACCACCTGATTTGGAACACATAAATAAAGTTGGAGTATTGAAAAACGATGAAGTAACTTTATCGGTGATACAAAATTCTGATTATTTTTCAATGATAGACGCAATTGATGGAGTTATTGCCTTATCTTGGGAGAACGAAACCGAAAGTACTAATTTTGAGGTAAACAAAAGATTAGTGTTTAGATTCGGAGAAACTGAGGAATCGGTTAAAAATAAATTGTATGAAAGGGACATAGTTCTTGAATTCGAAAAAAAAGTAGTTTATGAAAACTAATAATAGAAAAATACTTCAATTAATTAACCACGGATTTAGTGGTTCACTTCTTTCTGATTTGAATGAGGGACAAATAAATGCTTTACATAGTAGGTTATCTGAACAAGTCACTCCATTACCAGCAAAACCATCTTATAAAGTTGGTGATAAAGGAGGGGCATTACCACCAAGTGATAAAGGTTATGCAATTAAGAAAAATCCTAGTGATAATTCAGTAACCGCAACACCTATGGAAGAAGACTCGACATTAGATGTTGTTAACGACCCTGATGCAAGTGATGATGGAATGGGAATGTTTGAAGATAAAGAACTCCAAGAAAAATTTGAGTCAAAAAAACAACAAAAGTATTTCTTCGCAAAATGTGGTGATGGTAAAACCAAAGAACAAAAAAAATGGTGTAAAATGGCTGAAGAATTTACGGAAAAAACAAATTTTAAAAAATTACCTGAAAAGAAAAAAGAAACTAAGGAGAGTTATATGGATATGGTTGGTAAAGGATGGAATAAAAAAATGGAACTTGAAATACCCAAGATTAGACCAAGTGTTAGTATGGGTGAAAGTGAACTTGAAAAAAAAATCATGAAATTAGTCGAAAAACACATTACACCTAAAATGTCTAAGAAAGATTTTTTATCTTTAGTGTCTGAACAAGGAACTAAGGAAAAAGAAAGAACTAAGGAAAAGGAAAAAGAAAAAACTAAGGAAAAACCTGGCACACCTTATAAACCAAAAGAAGGTCCTGCAAAGGCCCCAAAGGCACACAAACATGAAGTTGACGAACAAGATGTTGCCCCTCCAAAACCAAAAACCAAAGAACCAATAACGAAACCAACAACTAAACCTGGAACACCTTATAGTCCTAAACCAGGTCCTGCTAAGGCACCTAAGGCATCCAAAGGAGAATTGCCAAGTTGGTTGTCATTTAAATCAATAGGAATTAAATTAAAATAATATGAGCCTGAATTTAAAAATGGAAAAAATATTAAGAACTAAAAGACAGTTAGAGAAAAAATCTTTATCTGAAGGTTTAACAAATAGAGAACGTTCTCTTTTAACTGAAATTAAATCAAGTTTAAGAGAGGCTCCGATTGATTACGAAGGACCTGAAAGAATGGAACCTGGAATTGAAAGAAAAATTACTTCAAAAGAAACTCCATATCACGAACATCCTGCGATGCCAGGTGGTGATAAAGACTTTATTGAAGTTGTTTCATCAAAACGATTTAAAGACTCTGTGGACAAGGTTAGACGTTATTTAGGTGACACGGCACCATTACAAGGTAGAAATCCTTTAATGAACCTTATGGGTATGGCTATGGGAGGTTTACGAGAAATCTCAAGAATTGAAAGTCAAAACAAAGAGTATCTTGAAAATTTAGCAATTGATTTGGTTAAGAAAGAATTAGGGATTCCTAAAGGAGCTTTACAGTTTGACGCCAAATTAGTTCATGGTGGTATGAGTGCCGCTGAAGGTATGAGAACAGAGCCTCAAGAACCTGAAGAAGAAGAAGTTGAAGACGCATTTAAAGAGGCGGAAGAACACACTGAAGATTTGTTAAATTTCGCAGATGCGTTCGAACAATTCAATTTAGAAAAAGCAAAAAGAAGATTTATTAACTCATTAATACAAGGGGCGGCATTTAAAGGTGGTCATATGTATGTTTTAGTTGGTGAAGAATTAAATAGATTAGACCCACAATTGTTAAACCTTTACGGTGTAACACAATCATTAATGGAACATATGTATTGGATATATCCTGATATGGAAGGAATGGCTGGTGGCGGCGGTGGACAAATGGGACAAAGTGAGGTTGATGAAGAAACTGACCCACCAACAGTTAAAGCAAGAGCCGCAACATTCCCATTACTTATTCACGAATTAGTAAAAGGTGTTTATGAGGTATTTGGTACACATGGTTTACCTGATGACCCAAAACAACAAGAATTGGTTATGAATGCTGAAGACACATTACCTGCCGAGATTTGGGATTCAAGATTAGGTCCTGTATTTTGGGAAAAATTTGTTGCAACATATCCATCGGAATTATTCGAAGACGATATGAAACATATCCAACATTATCTTTTCATGAGATTTTCTAAATTGGAGGCTAAAGAATTTTTTAGAGTTGCAAAATTGATTTTAAATGGTGACCCACAAGGAACTCAATTTATCCAAAGAATGGTTGACGAAATTGTTAAGGATTTAAAGAAACAAGATTACGAAGATAGTATGTCTAATGACGATGATGACGATGATGACATTGATTTATCTTCTTTAGGTTTCTAAAATAAAGATTAAATTTATATAAGCCCTCATTTATTAATTTAAATGGGGGTTTTGATATTTATATAAAAATAGTTTTATGACTTTAACAAAAGAACAGTTATTAATGGAGTATGTAAAATGTATGAGGGACACACCTTATGCGTTAAGAACATACTTACAAACCTACGATAACACAGTATCAAAATATGTCCCATTAGAATTATTCCCTGACCAAATTTCTTTGTTAGAGGATTATGAGAACTATAATGAAAATATCGCATTAAAATACCGTCAGGCGGGGGTTACAACAGTAACCGCAGGATGGGCATCAAAAAAATTAGTTTTTGCTAAAAAAGAAAGACCTGAGAAAATTCTAATTATTGCAAATAAGTTGGATACCTCACTTGAGATGGCAAATAAAATTAAAGCATTTGTTAACCAATGGCCATCATGGACTAATGCTGGGTTCTCAGTTGATAAAAATTCTCAAAAACATTATAAACTAACTAACGGATGTGAAGTTAAAGCGGTGGCAACCTCAAAGGATGCTTTACGTGGTTTTACACCAACAATATTAATATTTGATGAGGCGGCCTTTATTGAGGCCGACAGTGATTTTTGGTCCGCTTGTATGGCGTCTTTATCTACAGGGGGTAAAGTAATTGTTGTTTCAACACCGAATGGTTATGACGCAATCTATTACGAAATATATGACCAAGCATTAAGAAATATGAACGATTTTAAAATCACTGAAATGTTTTGGTATAGAGACCCAAGATATACTAAAGATTTATATCTTGTTAAGACAGATAATGTTATTCATTATTTATTAAACAAAGAAGAATACGATAAAGATAATATTATAAGTTGGGGAGATGTTTTATTTGAGGATAGAGATTATACAAAACTTAGAGAAATTATGGACGATGGTTATAAACCTTGTTCTTCTTGGTTTGAGGGGATGGTTAAAAAACTTAAATACGATAAAAGAAAAGTGTCACAAGAGTTGGAGTGTAATTTTTTGGGGTCAGGTGATAACGTATTTGATTCGGTATTATTAGAAAAGATTCGTGAAAATATGATAACTGAACCCCAAACAAAAATGATGGGAAATGCTTTATGGATATGGAAAGAACCTGTTATTGGTCACAAGTATGTTATGGGTGTCGATGTCAGTCGCGGGGACAGTGAGGATTTTAGTTCATTCCAAATAATTGATTTTGATACAAGAGAACAAGTTGCAGAATATGTCGGTAAATTACCTCCTGACACTATGGCCGAGATTTCTTACAAGTGGGCTAATATGTATTCTTGTTTTGTTGTGATAGATATTACAGGTGGAATGGGAGTTTCAACCGCAAGAAAAATGCAGGAAATGGGTTACAAGAATCTTTATGTTGACGGTGTTGATAGTGCAAACAAATGGAAATACGACCCTAAAGCGTTAGAAAAAATTCCTGGAATAAATTTTAATAATAAGAGAGTTCAAATCATTGCATCTTTTGAAGAGGTTATGAGACACGATTTTAAAATATATAGTGCAAGACTCTATAATGAGATGAATACGTTTATTTACATGAATGGTAGACCTGACCATCAAAAGGGTCACCATGATGATTTAATCATGTCTGTTGCTATGGCGACATATGTTGCCGAATCATCTTTTAGTAATTTAACTAAAGTAACCGAACATACTAAAGCAATGTTAGACTCTTGGTCGGTTAATAATAACCAATCGGCTAGTAAACAAATTGAATTCAATCCTGTAATACCTTATGGAGGAGACAGAATTAACCAATTCCCAAACACTAATGTTGGTCGTGAGGAATATGCAAAATACGGTTGGTTATTTGGTGGTCGTTAATATTTATAATTATGGGTAGGAATTTAAGAAAAAAATCAAGTAATTTATTTGCGGGTAGTAAGTTGAATGTTCCAGGACAAGGGATATACACTGTTAAGGCGTTTACGGGGAATAAATTACAGGTTGATGAACAAAAAAACAGAGTCCCAAGGCCGTCACAAACACCTTCCAATACCCCACCAATTATCACACCAAGTATTACACCATCTGTTACCCCAACTAATACTGTTACCCCAACAATTACCCCAACTAATACTGTTACCCCAACAATTACTCCAACTAATACTGTTACCCCAACAATTACTCCAACAATTACCCCAACAAATACGGTAACGCCAACAATTACACCAACACATACAACAACTCCAACCCCAACTCACACTATGACACCAACCCCAACCCCAACTCACACTATGACACCAACTCCAACTCAAACATTACCAATACCTAAAACTAGTTATTTTGAGGATTGTTGTGCATCAAGAAACAATCAATTATTTTTATTAGAAAACATTCCACCAATTCAAGTAATTAACGTAGGAACTGTTTATTATATTAACACAATTGGGTTTAGTGGTTGTGCGACTTGTATTTCATTTTCAGGTGTAGGGTTTACTCGGTATACGTATACATCGCCATTGACGGCTCAAACAGACTGTTTAACTTGTGTTGACATATGTCCAACACCAACTCCAACCCCAACTCCAACAATTACTCCGACAAATACGGTAACACCTACTAATACTGTCACCCCAACAATAACGCCCACTAATACGGTAACACCTACTAATACTGTCACCCCAACAATAACGCCCACTAATACTGTCACCCCAACTAATACTGTCACCCCAACCCCAACAATAACACCTACTAATACTGTCACCCCAACCCCAACAATAACCCCTACTAATACTGTCACCCCAACAAATACGGTGACCCCTACTAATACTGTCACCCCAACCCCAACAATAACACCTACTCAAACCACTCCATTATATGACCCTGACGCACAATTATATTTTAACCAATTAATAGGAACTATAAGTAATGGATGGAAAACAGCGGTAAACACGTTAGTATTACAATTAAAGTCAGATGGGAATTGGTCAGGATTGGATAGAATGTTTATACATGCTACCGAAAACCAACAAAACGCCACAATTTCATTAACAAATCCTACATCAACACCCGCGACCGAAGTTAACTCACCAAGTTGGGTTATTAACAGAGGTTATACTTCGAATGGAACAAATAGTTATATCAACACCCATTATAATCCATCAGTAGATGCGGTAAATTATAACCAATTTACTAATTCTGTAGGTGTATACGTTACAACAAATCTTAACGTACCTAACGGTACTGATTTAGGTATTTATAATGGAAGTAGTGGTTACGCAATTTACGCAAAAGATGGCGGATATTCGTACTATTTCCTAAGTTCCCCTAGTTACGTTTATTTTGCAAATCTTGACTCAAGAGGAATGTATTCAAATAAACTATCATTTAATTCAGGGATTACATCAAATAGATATCAATATAAAAACGGTGTTCAAATAGGTATAGGAAGTGTTAATCCTGTTTTAATAAATCTACCTTTTTATGTTTGTGCAATGAACTATAATAACACACCAAATTTCTTTTCAATAAGACAAATTGCAATGAATTTTTATGGTGGAAACATTAATAACGTAACTTTTTATACCGCATTTCAAACATTCGCAACAACTGTTGGATTTAACGTATAAGGTAAAAAAATCAAACGCTTTAATTACTTTAAACCTTTTGTATATTTATTGTAGAAAGAATTAAAATACTCACATGGAAAATAACGACAATGGAAATTTAACGGTATGGCAGAGGTTATCCCACGCATTTGGGCCTAACGCCTTGTTAAACCAAGATTACCCAACATATAAGTTCGATAGAAAAGACTTATTAAAGACTACTTCTAAACAAGAATACGATAAAGAGTTATTACAAGCTCAACAAACTTATTACTTATCCAATCAATGGACAAAGATTGAAAGTAACATGTATACCCAATCGGTTTATTATGAACCAACAAGATTGGCGTCGTTTTATGATTACGAAAGTATGGAATATACACCAGAAATTTCCGCAGCGTTAGACATTTATGGTGAAGAATCAACAACGGTTGATGAGAACGGATATATGTTACAAATCTATTCCGAATCAAAAAGAATCAAATCAATACTAGCCGATTTGTTTAATAACGTTATGGATGTTAATACAAACTTACCTATGTGGGTGAGAAATACTTGCAAATATGGCGATAACTTCGTCTACCTAAAATTAGATTCGGATAAAGGTATTGTTGGTTGTATGCAACTTCCAAATATTGAGATAGAACGTTTGGAAAGAGGTATGCCAGCTCAAGCAGCAAAACAAAACATTGATGAACCTATTGAAAACAAAGGTTTAAGATTTAATTGGAAAGCCAAAGCGATGGAATTTAATTCATGGGAGATTGCTCACTTTAGATTATTGGGTGACGATAGAAAACTTCCCTACGGTACTTCAATGTTAGAAAAGGCAAGACGTATTTGGAAACAATTATTGTTATCTGAAGATGCGATGTTAATTTATAGAACATCAAGAGCGCCTGAAAGAAGAGTATTCAAAGTATTTGTTGGTAACATGGACGATAAAGACGTTGAGGCATATGTACAACGTGTCGCAAACAAATTTAAAAGAGACCAAGTTGTTGATAAAAATACAGGAAATGTTGATTTACGATTCAACCAAATGGCGGTTGACCAAGATTACTTTATTCCTGTAAGAGATGCCGCGGCACCAAACCCAATCGATACTTTACCAGGAGCTCAGAACTTATCGGAAATTGCCGATATTGAGTATATCCAAAAGAAATTATTAACCGCGTTACGTGTTCCTAAAGCATTTTTAGGATTTGAGGAAATTGTTGGTGAAGGTAAAAACTTATCGTTAATGGATATTCGTTTTGCAAGAACTATTAATAGAATACAAAAATGTATGATTGCTGAAATGAATAAAATCGCAATCATTCACTTATTCCTATTAGGGTTTGAGGACGAGTTATCAAACTTTACATTAGGTTTAACTAACCCATCATCTCAAGCAGATTTATTAAAAGTTGATTTGTGGAAAGAAAAGATTTTACTTTACAAAGATGCGGTGACCGCTATCGAAGGTATTGCACCTGTGTCAGTATCATGGGCCAAAAAACATGTATTAGGATTCTCTGATGAAGAAATTAAACTTGATTTACAACAACAACGTATTGAGAAAGCGGTTGGTGCCGAGTTAACAAACACCGCAACAATCATCACTCATTCAGGTATCTTTGACAATGTTGATAAATTATATGGTAACAAATCAGGCTCAACTGCAAACGCGGGAGGAGCTCCACCACCACCTCCTGGAGGTGACGAAGGAGGAGGGTCAATGCCACCGCCACCACCACCACCCTCAGGACCTGAACCAGGTGGAGACGCGGGAGTAACTCCTGAATCATTTAAAAGAGATAACTTAAAAATTCTGTTAGAATCAAACTCATTAACGGACGAAGACTCGTATATTGATTTATCCAAAGGAAAAAATTCTTTAGGAGAAATGGAGGCTCAACTGAGTAAACTTCTAAAAGATTGATATTTATAATAAAAAAACGAAAATGATTAAGTTTGGTATATTAAAATCTAAGATAGAAAAAGTTTTATTAGAATCATATTCTAACGATACTTTTAAAGATGAATTAAAGAATTTTAAAAAATTGGTATTGGAAAATAAGAATCTCAGTAAGATATTTTATCTATACGATGAATTAAGTTCTAAGAAGGGGTTAAACGAAAATACAGTTAATGATTATATTCATGAATGTATCACTATGTATGAAAACACCATTAACAAAATTAAATCTTCTGAGTTAAATAATCTAAAGACTTGGGTTGGTAATGTTAAATCAGAAAACCTATACGAAACCGTTGACGGATTATTTTCAACTGACGTATTAACTATTGAGTCTAAAATCAAAAGTAAAAAATTAATCAAAGAATCTTTAATGGTTCCCAAACCAATTAGTCAAGAAATTATAAAATTACCACTATCCACAATGGTGAGTGTCGCTAATAAAACAATTTCAAGTTATATCAATGGATTAAATGAATCTGAAAAGAAAGATTTAATGAAATTTTTATCTACAGACGATTCAGTCTTAAAAGAAAATTTTGAGACAATTAAAGGAGAGGTAATTGTAAAACTAAAAACCCTACAAGAGGGTTCTGATATTGGCACATTAAATACAATTACCGAAACAATTGAAAAAGTTGAATCAGAAAAGTATGACAAACTATCTTATTTTAAATTAAAGAATCTTAAAGAAACTCTTTAATCTTTGTTAGATTTAAACTTTTGTTGAACGTATTTCGCTTTCTTCATCATCTCTCTATTTCTCACAGAATCTTTAACGAATGTTTTACGATTATTTAGTTCAGACATTTGTCTTGTTTTAATGACCTTACTTTTGTACATTTTTAGGGCTCTTTCGATATTACCCTTTTCCACTTTGATTATTAGCATATAATTACAAATATCTTACCATTTTAATTTATTTTGACTATTGGAACAAATATACCTATTTTTTTGGAAAATAAACTATAAAAATATGGAAATTAATGAAAAAGGGGAAAACCTCGCAAATCCAAGGATTCAAGTCTACTAAAGTCGTATATGGCACAGTAGACTCAATAAACTTTAAATCACTTTATTTAAATCTTCAAACATGGGTAGAACCAATAAAAGACACAGAGAATTGGAACAGGGTTGTTTTAAATCTAAGTCGGGAAATAAGACACATTGTACATAATAGTATTGATAGACTCTTATTTGATGACAACTTCATTGTTGATTTAGATTTACGGTCAAGTGGATTGTCCACAGGAAAAAAATCATTCTTAAATTTAGAAATTAACATTTACCTAAAAGAACAAGAAACAGACTTCAAATCAATTAGATTACGAGATTCTCTGAAAAAAATGACAAAAGACATTCTACAACAAAGTTTTAATGAACACGAATACTTTAAGTTTTACCCAACTAAAAATGGGAAAAGAAAAGAATTGGTGACACAAATAGATAATCTTTAATATTTATAATTAAAATTAAAGATGAATCTAAAAATTATAAAACCTGGCGAGTCAGGAAAAGGAATTCTTGTGGAATTCGACGCTGGATATATTTCACCAAAAAACGAAAAAAACTCTTTCATATTAGAATCAACAAATATGTTGGACCATTCTAAACCATTTGAGTTTTATGCGGTTTTACAAAAATATAATACCCCCAATAGAAACGGTAGAATATATCCTGAACGTATCCTTAAAAGAGAGGCGGACAATTATAAAAAACTAATTCAAAAGGGAACCTCTTTATCCGAGTTAAATCATCCCGAATCTTCCCTAATTGATTTAGACCGAGTGTCTCATTTAATTACGGATGTTTGGTGGGAAGGAGATACATTGATGGGTAAATTAAAATTATTGACAAGTCCAGGATTCCACGAAAGAGGAATTGTATCGACTAAAGGAGATATGGCAGCAAACTATTTAAGACAAGGGGTAACCCTTGGTATCTCATCAAGAGGTGTTGGGTCTTTAAAAAAGATTGGTGAACAGAATGAAGTACAAGACGATTTTGAATTAATCTGTTTTGACTTAGTTTCTTCTCCATCAACACCAGGAGCGTATCTTTTCTTAAATAAAGAAGATAAAGGTAATTTTGAAGAGAGCATTGAAGAAGAAAAAAGAATGTCTGTAGAAAGACATGTTGGGGATTCAGGAAATAAATCGCTTGACTTAATGAAGAAATTGAACGATTATTTAGGAAACAGATAAAAAAATTATTAAACATGGAACAAGGAGAAATTTATTTCGTAGCAAAAATTACAACCGATTCAGTTGATTCAGAATCAGGTAAAGTAAAAAAAGTAAAAGAAGAAAAATTAGTAAAAGGATTCACCCCAACTGATGTTGAGGCGAAAATAACTAAGATTTTTGAGGCGTATACCCAAGATTGGAGAATTACGGCAATTGTTGAAAGTAAAATTAATGAAGTAATAGAGTAAATTAAATTTCAATAATAAATTAAAAGGAGACCCAAAAGGTCTCTTTTTTGTTTTTTGTCAAATGGGAGATATTTATTAGGTAATAAATAAACCGATTGAAATTGGAATAAATTATATTTTTTTCACAATTGGTAATATTTATATATAAAAATATAAATTCACGATGGCAAAAGAAAAATCATTAGTAGAAGATGCAATCATTCAAATGAAAAATTTGGAAGAAGCGGTTGCCGAAAACGCAAAAGGAATACTTGCTTCAACAATGTCGCAAGAAATCAAAGAATTGGTAAAAGAATCTCTATTTGAACAAGAATCAGATGACGAGGTTGAAGACGATGCTGATATGGACATGGGTAACATGGACGTAGATGCTGATAACCAAGATACAGACGTTGAAGACGATGACATGGAAGATGACATGGCAGATGATGACATGGCAGATGATGACATGGCAGATGATGACATGGCAGAACCTATCGACTTAACTAACAAATCAGACGAAGAAGTTCTTCGTGTATTCCAATTGATGGGACCTGATGATAATATCGTAGTAACGAAAGACGCTGGCGGTAATATTAATCTTAAGGATACTCAAGCAAACAAAGAATATATGATTGTTGGAGAAGGAATGGAAGACATGTATGAAGACGATGAAGAAGAAGAAGAAGAAGAAGAAGAGTTTTACGAATCTGATTCTAATATTGACGACATCGTTGAAAAAGTTTTTAACGAGGACGACTCTGAAGAAATGATGGAAGACGAAGACATGTTTAACTCAGAAGAATTTGACGAGGAAGAAGACATGGTTGACGATGCTGACCAAGTTGTTTACGAAATCGCATTTGACGATGAAGAAGAATTGGAAGATGATGAATTCATGGAAAACAACATGTACGAATCTAAATCAGGTAAGAAAACTATCAAACCAAAAGGGGTCGGAATGGGAAACCCTAACGTAAAAGTTTACTCTAAAAATCCAAATCAAGGAACAGGTTTCAAAACAAAAATGAAACAAGGTCCTAAATCGGTTGGAACGGGTAAAGCAAAATTTGAATATAAACAAGGTGAAAACGCAGGTGACAAACTTGGAAAAAACAAGATGGTCAAAAAAGTTGAAACCAAAGAAGGTGTACGTACATTAGGTGCAGGTAGTAGAGCGGGTAGAAAAGGTGGTTTACCAAAACCAAGAGCTCATTCGGCTTTCAACATGGCACTTAAAGAAAACGACACAAGAGAAGTACAAGTTCTTAGAGAAAAGAATGAAGAATACAGAAAGGCATTAAACATCTTCAGAAATAAATTGACTGAGGTTGCGGTATTTAATTCAAACTTAGCATACGCTACACGTTTGTTCACTGAACACTCAACATCAAAACAAGAAAAAATCAATATATTAAGAAGATTTGATGGTGTAGAATCAATCAAAGAATCTAAAGGATTGTACAAAACAATTAAAGACGAACTTTCACCTACAACAAGTCAGTCAATGAATGAATCATTTGAGCGTAAAATTGAAAACGCACCAACGACAGGTTCAGCGATTAACTTAATTGAGAACAAAACTTATGAAAATCCTCAATTCCTTAGAATGAAAGACTTAATGTCTAAAATGAAATAAAAAATAAACTAAAACAAAACAAAAAAAAATACTAAAATGGGAGCATTATTAGAATCAGGTCTTGTCGGTAACATCGGGTTAAAACACCTTAAAGTTATCAAAGAAGATACAATTAACAAATGGGATAAATTAGGATTCCTAGAAGGCCTTAAAGGTCACCTAAAAGAGAACGTAGCTCAGTTATATGAGAATCAAGCGTCTCACTTAATAAACGAAGCTACTTCAGAAGGTTCATCAGGTTCATTTGAAACTGTTGTTTTCCCTATCGTTAGACGTGTATTCTCTAAATTATTAGCGAATGATATCGTTTCTGTACAAGCTATGAACTTACCAATCGGTAAATTGTTCTACTTCGTACCTAAAATTCAAGGGTATGCTGGTGGAACTGCTCAACTAGCAGATAACACTATACCTTACGATGGTCAATCAGGTCAACACTACGGTCCAGTTGGAGCGGTTGGTGGTTTAACTGCGGCACAAGCACAATCTGGTACAGGTTACAACTCAGGTACTGGTACTTATAACCCTACTTACAAGAAAAATCTTTACGATTTATTCTACGAAGGAAATGAAGGTCAATTAGACCCTCCAGGTTTATTCGATTACTCTAAAGGACAATGGTCAGCAGTTACTATGGGAACAACTATCCAAGTTTGGGAGAATGGTGGTTTAACTGACTTAACGGGAACAACGTTAAACGGTCAAAACGTTAGAAAAGTAATTGTTTCTATGTGTGGATTTGCACCTGTTGGTTCAGGAAAATTAATCGGACCTGATGGTAACGAATATGATTCTGAAGCTTTCTTATCGGATTTAAGAATTTATTCTAACGATATTTATACTGACCCTACATGGTCTGCAAGCACTGCGTCAACACAATGTCAAAACGTATTTAACGCGGCTCACCTACCAAATTCATTATTGTTCAGAGTTGTTACTCAACAATACGGTCAAGGAATTGTATCAGGATTAAACAGTATGCAATCAGCACCATGGGCGTCTGATGGTAATGGTGGTCAATTCAATAACATCTGTTCACCAACAGGTTGTATCTATTTAGAAGTTGATTTATCATGTCCTGCATGTGCAACTTGTGGTTCAGATACTTTAGATGGTTACACAGGAACTACTCTTGGTGTTGTTAACCCTAACGTGTTCAATGCGGTATTCAGACGTTACAAAGAAATGGAATTTGAAGACAAAATCGGAGAAGTTTCTTTCGAATTGGATTCTGTTACAGTTTCTGTTACTGAAAGAAAATTAAGAGCACAATGGTCTCCTGAGTTAGCTCAAGACGTTGCGGCTTTCCACAACATCGATGCTGAAGCTGAATTAACGGCTTTATTATCTGAACAAGTTGCGGCTGAAATCGACCGTGAAATCCTTAGAGATTTACGTAAAGGTGCAGCGTGGAACTTACGTTGGGATTACAACGGTTGGAGAAGAATTTCTGCAACAACTAACTACACTCAAAAAGACTGGAACCAAACATTAATCACTGCGATTAATCAGTTGTCAGCACAAATTCACAAGTCTACTTTAAGAGGTGGAGCTAACTGGATTGTTGTTTCTTCTGAAGTTTCTGCGATTTTTGATGATTTAGAATACTTCCACGTATCTAACGCGTCTCCTGAGCAAGACCAATACAACATGGGTATTGAAAGAGTTGGTACATTAGCTGGTCGTTACCAAGTTTACCGTGACCCTTACTTTCCACCAAACCAAGTTTTGATTGGACACAAAGGAACGTCATTGTTAGACACAGGTTATATCTACGCACCATACGTACCATTACAATTAACACCTACAATGTATAATCCGTTCAACTTTACACCGATTAAAGGTATAATGACGAGATACGCGAAAAAAATGGTGAACAACAGATTTTACGGAAGAATTACCGTAGATGGCGTTAGAACATTTGATTTAAGAGAATTGAGATAATCAAAATCTTAAAGAATAAGACTAAAGGGACAATTTATTGTCCCTTTTTTTATATCTTAATTTTAATAGTTGATTTTTTGGTCAAATAACTTATATTTATGTATATGAGAAAAATAGAATTAACCGAATTACAAGTTAAAGAAATAATAAAGTTATACACTGAAGATTTACTAGGTTCTCCCACTATTAGTGAAAAATTAAAAATACATAAAACAATTATCTTAAATACTCTTAGGGATAATGGTATTGTCCTTGGACCATCAGGTAGAAGAAATATTGGTGGTAGAGAAGTTTCTATGAAAAAATATGAATCAAAACCTGAAACAAAAAAAAGAAAAAGTGAAAATCACAAAAAATGGTCCGAAAATAACCGAGACCATCTTAACGAATACCATCAAAAATGGAGAGAAAAAAATATAGATAAACATAGAGAATCCAAACGTAAGTATCAACAACATCTTAGAGATACTGACCCCATCTATAAATTAATCTCTTATTTCAGAACCGCAATATATCAAGTATTAAAGGAGAGTAATGTAGAGAAAAATAAACATTACTTTGATGTATTACAATACACACCTGAAGAACTAATAAAACATTTAGAATTACAATTTAAGGATGATATGATATGGGAAAATTATGGTGAATGGCACGTTGACCACATTAAACCAATCTCGTCTTTTAACATTGTTGAGATGGGTGATGAGGAGTTTATGAAATGTTGGTCATTGGGTAATCTTCAACCTATGTGGGGGGAAGAAAACATACGAAAGTCTAATAAATTTTAAATAAAATTTTTTTTTTTTTGAGAAGTCGGATATTTATCTATTAAACAACTAAAAAAAATGGGAAAAAGAGTAATAAGATTAACTGAGTCTGATTTAATTAGATTAGTTAAAAAAGTAATTAGAGAACAAGAAGAAGAGGATTGGTCCGATAACGATGAAACTGAATTATCTTCACTAGATTCTAAATACAAAGATATCCAATCTCGTATGTCAAATAAATCTAAAGATATTCAGTCAAAATACCGTAAAGATGATGGTGAGGTTGAGCAGAGCGATGATTTCTATGATGAAATTGGTGCAATGTACGATGAACCCGATTATATAGAAACTAATAAAAAACGTGATGATTTATCGCGTAAAAAAGGTAATTATCAAGAAAAAATGAGATATGGTGATGTTGTAAAAAATAGACCTTCAGATTTTGATGTTGAAAGATATAGTTCAGAATATGATAATTTAGAACCTGAAATTGGGGATTTGAAAAAAGGATACCCATACCTTAAAGATGAACCAAATTTTGATACATTTGCGGATAAGTATAAAAAATACGATAAATCTGATAAAGGAATGAGTTTAAAATCAAAACAAGATAGAAGAGATTATCTTAGAAAAAATTTAGATAGAGACTACACCCATCCATCTCGAAGAAATCAAAAATAAAATAAAACAGAATAATGGAAAAAGGAGACAAGAAATTGTCTCCTTTTTTTATGTACGATAATTAAATCGTATGGTTTATTCATTATAACTCACTAATCCAACGTATATATAATTTTTGTTGTATATTTATAATAAACCATTAATCATGAAAAATCTATTATTAAGTTTATTAGTTTTATTAACAAACATATCCGTTTCTCAAACATTATATAAATACGATTATGTTGAGACTTATAGTCTTGATTGGTCAGGAATATGGTGGACGCCAGCACCAACTGCGGGATATTACACTAACGCATCTGTTAGTCCAAGTGCAAGTGCGGCACTTTATGGTTTGGGTGGTGGAACATCGGGATATGAGTCAGATTGGTATTCGTTTCCAAATTTAGTTGTCAACCCATATAACGATTATTATTTCACATTTAGATTGGCGTCGTATAGATTTACCTCAACTAACGCTACAAGGGGTGTGGACGTTGGTGACTATATTATCGTTCAATTAAGTACTGATGGTGGTACAGTATATAATAACGAATTACAAATTACAGGTAATAATAATGCGTATTGGAACTATAACACAAATGCTACTTATACTAAAACCGCAAATGGTGTGTTAACAACAATTGGTCCGTCTGCGGGTGGAGATAGGACTTCTACAGGTGACGGGTATTCTGTCATAAGATTAAATATCCCACCGAACACTTCTAATATTGCCATAGACATCTTTACAAGGTCCAACGCTTTAGGGGAAGAATGGTGGATGGATAATTTTCAATTATATGAGACAGTAAACAGTCCCCTACCAATTGAATTGTTATATTTTAATGGTGTATCGTACCCTAAATATAATGTATTACAATGGTCCACCGCATCTGAAATTAACTCAAGTCATTATATTATTGAAAGAAGTGTTGATGGGATAAATTGGTCACAGGTGGGTAAAGTAAATGCGTCAGGTAACTCAACAAGTGTGTTAGATTACAGTTATGTTGATTTATTTACAGAGTATACGATTAATTACTATAGATTGATACAGTTCGATTATGACGGTAAATCAAAAAAATATGATATTATTGGTTTAGATAATAGAACTAAACCAAAGACAATAGTTAAATATTTTAACTTATTGGGTCAAGAAATTAATGAATCAGACGCATTAGGTGTAATAATTGTTGTTTATAGTGACGGGACAACTCAAAGAATAATAAAATAAAAGTATTTATATTATATGAATGCTTTAAGAGAATTAATTAAGGAGAATCTATTATTAGAGAAAAGAATTGCTCAAATTGTACATGAGATACAAACTCAGTTCAATTTTGAGGTTTCAAGAACAACCCATTCTTCTGATAGGTCAACAAGACCTGAATTAAACGATACGTATAACCAACGAGAAATTACTAATTTAGAAGTAAAAGAATTTGTTGCACTATTCATTAGGGAGATTGCGGAAAGAATTGTTTACCGTGAAATTAATGACGGTGACGCTTTTGTTATTAAATCAAACAAGTGGGAATTGGCTCTACCAATTATACCAATTCATAATGGGGGTTCAAGTTGGACTTTATTATTCAGTACTGCCTTTAGAGAGTCTGAAAGTAATCCGTTTAGAGTTGGTAAAAATCAATTAGTTTTGTGGAGATAAAAAGAGGGTGGACATTGTATCTAAATCGTCTTCCGTTCCACCCAGTAAGTTAGGATTGTTTCGTTCTAACCCGTTGTGAATAATTGTATCTGAATCGTTTCCCTTAATCACATTACAAATATAAGTATATTTATTGATTCCACAAAATTTTTTTTGGAAAACATTGATATTTATATATTAAACAGAAAAAAACATGAAAAAATTATATTTTTTAAATGAAGAAGAATCTAAAAGGATTTTAAATCTTCACAAAAATGCGACTAAAAAACAATATTTATCTGAACAAGAGTTAGACGAGGCCGATATGGGTAAGGTTGCATCAAATGCCGCAAGTGGAGCAATTATAGGTTCTGCCTTGGGTCTACCTGGAGCAATTATTGGAGGAGCGGTTGGAGCAATTTATGGATTACTGAGTAATAGTAATAGTTCTGACGGGGCTAAAAAAATATTACAAGCTTGTACTAATACAGAATTAGTAGGACCTGCTTCACAAACAAGACAACAATTAAACGCTATTGCGGATGGTCTTAATACCGCAATTGAAGGTATGGGTACTGATGAAGATGCTATTAAATCTAATTTACAAAAAATCACCACTATTCCTGATTTATGTGCAATGGCAAAAATATATCAAACAAGACACGGTGAAGATTTATTTGATGCCATTGATGGTGATATTGACTCAGAATCTGAATGGAAAAATTATGTTTACTTACCATTATTAGATGCTTACGAAAATAGTAAAGAATTAGGGGAAAAGGCGGCTGCGGCAGCTGCGGTAGCTCCATCAGGAACTACATCAGGAACTACATCAGGAACAACCGACACTACAAACGTAGTTAATAAAGGTGGTGTTTCTAACTTACAACCTAAAACCAAAACGATACAATCTACGTTAGGTGTATCACAAACAGGTACTATGGACCAAGCAACAATCGACGCATTAATGGTTAAACTACAAGGTAGTGGTCAATAATAATCCACTAATATAAATTAAAAAATATAACAAAAAATAATATGAGAAAATTAATTATAACCGAAAGTGAGAAACGTAAAATTCTTAATATGCACGGGTTTAAAAAAATGTTATCTGAAGCAACATTAGTTGACGTACAAAATTTATTAAATACTAAATTTAGTTCGGGTTTAACACCTGATGGTAAATACGGACCTAAGACCGCAGCGGCAATTGAAAAGGCTTTAAGTGGTGGTTCACCAGTAGGTCAACCGGAGATGATGGTTCCAATAAAGGCATCATTAAATCAAACCCCTACTATTGACCCTAAAATGACTATAAAAACACCTGCAGGAACTACAACAGGAACACCAAATGCTGGCGATATTGCTGGCGGAGACAAGGGTGAACCAAGTGACGTAAATTAAAAAACAATACAATCAATTAATCTACTTGCCGTAGAGTAATTTGTTGCTAAAGGAATGTCGTGAACATTACATATCCTTAATAACATACTAACATCCACTTGATGTGGATGAACTTCCAAGGGGTCGATGAAGAATATAACTACATCGACCTCTTTGTTTACAATCATTGACGCAATCTGAGCATCACCCCCCATTGGTCCGCTAAACATTGTTCGAACCTTTTGTAGACCCGCATGAATTAAATGTTTACCTGTAGTTCCCGTGGCAATTACCTCAACATTTTTTGATGTGAAAAAAGGGATTCGTTTCATTACAAACGATACCATATCGGCCTTCTTACCGTCATGAGCGATTAACGCAATTCTAATGTTGTTCATCTTGGGTAGGTTCTTCAATTTTTGACAAGGTTCTAATACATTTTGAGATTACTTCTGTTTCACCCAAAGAATATACACCTGATTCATGAGCATACTTAACCGCCTGAATTAGAACGTATATTGAGTTGTCTCTATCCATTGTTTGTAACAAGACATCCAGATGGTCCTCATTTAATAGAGGTATGGTGTTAAATAATTTTCCAAATAGTTTTTGTTCTTCCATTTTAATAGTATAAGATATTTATAAGTATAAGTAATAATTTTCAGAATGTTAAGAGATATTTTAAATAAGGTAAAACGAGAAATTATCAAAGAGGCAACAGGTGATAGTGGTGGTAGAGGGTCATACGTTGGTCCTATGCAACCCGGAACAAAGGAGTTTGATAAAACTGCCTTACAACCTTTTAATGTCCCTGTATCGAAGTATAATGACGCAATGTTGGCTTATGATAGTTACGATGGTAAAATGAGTTTACCTAAGAAACAAACCTCTAAGATTGAACGTAAAGCTAAGAAAGAATCTGACTATCTTAAGAAACATCCTAACTTAACATTGAGTGATGATGATGGTAATAATATTAATCAAACTCCTGGATATAAAAAGAAAATTGTTCCTGTTAATGAGTGGGTTGAAATACTGCCTGTTGAGAAAAGTCCGTTAAGGAATTTCATCAAGGGTGTTTTGAGGAAATCCCTCTGAAGATTCTATTTTATCTAAAATGGTACGTAAAGAATGTTTAATTTGAGATTTAACTTCCTCTTTATATTGTTGTCGTATAACTTCTGTCTTATTATCGTACATCTTCGTTAGTCTATCCCACTCTCTGTCATACAATGAAACATCATAATGGTACACATGATTTGTGACACTAACACGTCTATCGTCAAGAATAACAAATAACCCTAATTCGGAGTTTTTAATAAAACGTTCTCCTGATAACGGAGCGATAAGTAATTTTGAGTTTGGGTGGTTTATTAATGACCGGCAAATCCCCAAACAAATTTTTTGGCTATCGGTTAATTTTTCAATAGGTTTTAGACCTGTATATCGCGTCCAAATTAACCATCTGACATATAACTGTTTAAATATTTTTTTCATAGTTTATTTTACTATTAACAAAGATATACAAAAAATATCAATTATAAAAGTATATGAGTTAAAAATCGAACTTATTATTTTTCATGTATGCGTTATCGGCATACCTCAAAAAATCTTTACCATAGATTACGGACAATCTGTCCATAACCAATTGAGGATTTTTTCTCATATAACGTAAGATATCTGCAGGAATTTGGTCACTATATCTCCCGAATAACCCTTCGATATCTTTTTCTCTTGGGGTCATTTTTATATGTGGTTCTACGGTAAATTTAGGTTTACCTATTTCATCATCGAATTCTTGTTCGTTAACGATTCTTTTAACAAGTCTGTTTAAATCGGACTCAGTTAGTTTAACTATTTTTTTCATATTGTTTACGAGTTTAATCCGTTTATTCCTCCTAATGCGATTGCGTCTAAAAGGACTACCGCATGACCTTGTTCGTTTGTCCAAGTAGGGTGTGGGGGGGTTATTGATACTGTATTACCACTACAATCGATAACACATACGTTATATTCAGTTCCTGCACTTATCGGGGGTGGTGATATGCAATCATCACAACTTAAAAACGGCCCTGAAACGTATGAATAATTTGTTGCTCCCGTTGATGTTAACCCTGTAAAAGTTGCACAAAATGGTGTATTAGAATCAAACTGTATTTCATAAGTCATACCTGTTGTAGGAGCACCATATCCAGTACAAAAGTTAGTCGATTCTATATTAATTTCATCTCCTGTATCACATGTTATAAATGTAAAATTTAAAGACTCTGTATTATCAGTTAAACAGTCACAACAATCGTCATATGTAACACCACCATACTCATAACCTGAAGTTATAGGGTCTATTGTATCTTCTACAACAGTACCACAAAATACGTCTCCAACAAAAGTAAACTTTATTACCTGTCCCACCGCTAATGTTGCTGCAGAAAGAATGTATACATCATTAGTCAAACATTCATTTATAATATAATTTGTCATTTTAATTTGTTTTTATATAAATATCTCGTTTAGTTATTTAATCCGTTTATTCCTCCTAATACTATAGCATCTAACAGAACTACCGCATGACCTTGTTCGTTTGTCCAAGTAGGGTGTGGAGGTGTTATAGACACAGTGTTACCACTACAATCGATAACACATACATTATATTCGGTTCCCGCACTTATTGGTGGTGGTGGGTCAGGTGTACATTCAAAACAAATATCATAATAATTTGTTATTATTGGGGTAATTCCTGTTGGTTGTTGTGGACACGGATTCGCAATGAAATAACACTCTCCATTAGTTTTAAAAACATAAAATTCTCTTGGTTTAGAGTAATAATGTCTAACATAATCCTCTTGAGTCAAATTAAAAATATTATAGACTCCTGTTGAACAATTAATTGCTCTAACACCAATATTAATAGAGGAACAGTCTTCGCATGTAATTTCATCATCTGAAGTAAAATATTCCCCCGTTTCCAATCCTGGAGTAACAGGTACAGTTAGTGTAACACAAATAAATGGAACACTACCCCAAGATAATTGATAAGTATCTCCAGGAGTTGCGGTTGACGGAACTGAAACATTAAATACATAAGTGGTTGCGGATGTACATGCGGTCGCCACATATAAAGTTCTATTAGCATCCCCATTACAGCTCGAACAATTTAGAAAAGTTTCAAAACCGTATACATAATCACTTCCATAGTTCCCTTGACTAACGCTAGTAACTTCTATACAACCATAAAAAGGATGATAAAGAATATCTCCCACACTAACATATTGATAGGTGGTAGTTATACCTACAATTTCGGGAGTAATACAAATTGACCATTCTATAGTAAACCCATTACATTCAATACATTCTTGACATGTCGGTGTTGGGTCAAAATTTAGATAATAATTTATTGTGACAGGGGCGTCAGTCGGTCCAACAACTGTGAAACATCCTAAGTCAGTTGACAAACTAGATACCTCACCATTATTATATAACGCTGATGCCCAAACTACTTCAGTAATTTCAGGGTTTAAACAATCACTAAGTAATAATTTTGTATTACCTGATGATAAACATTCCTCACATAATCCTCTTTCATCAATTCCAAAATCACTTATAAATGTGTATACAAAAGAACAAGGGGATGGTGATACTCCTTGCACTACACCGCAATATAAATTTATACCATCTGAGTACGAAATTAAGTTGCCGACTAATGCAGACTCGAAACCAATAAGACCGACACAATCTATGATTTCATCAGTACATCTTATAACGTCATAGGATACGGTACTACCCGTTAAACAATCAGTACATCCTGTATAAACGGTATTTAAAGTGGTAACAGTACCAAGTTTTTCAGATAATAATTGAGCATTATATTCCCATTCACTATATTGAATTATATCATCAATTGTGAAACACGAAGATATTGGTCTCCCTTCAACTGATATTGACCCATTAAATACTTCTCCTATTATCGGTACACCTATAAAACTATTATAAGTAACAAAATATATACTATACCCAATACAATCAGATATTCTAATGACCCCATAATTGTCTCTTAAACAAACATCGCAAGTTTCGTATTGTGTTTGTGCGGAAATGGTACTACTGAGGTTATTGGTTAATGAGGTTATCTCATAACAATAATATTTTCCTGCAGGTGCTGGGACATTAGTTGCCGACCAAATTTCACCAACACTCGGGATAAAAGTATTAAAGTTAATAGATGATAGTCCACCATCTATACATAATGTTGAGTTAGGAGTTGCCATATTATTTAGTATTCACTATTTGAAATTTTATTTGTCTTTTATAAGTGTTGACCTCACCTGAACTCTCGACCTTAATATCGATAAAGTATTCATTCGGTATTTTATCTCTTGTATCAAACATGAAGTAATATTCATTTGGGGTCCTATTTATTTTTGTCCAATCTTGCACTTGTACTTCAGTCTGACCTTCTCTAACATAAACTCTATATGAAGCGTCAACTTTCTGTAATAATTTATTTGTACTGTAAGCTTGTTTGATTATCACCCCAACTTTTCTAATATCGGTATTTAAGATTTTTTCATCTTGTTTAATACCATAAAAATCAAATCCGTATAATTTAGGGTCAACCGATGTTGTTCCTATTTGGATTGAGTTTTTATATGGATATAATGTAAAGTCATTAGTTATTGGTGGAATTGGGAATCCGTTTAAACTTAAGTTATACCATTTATCTGAGAAAGTACAAGGTGTTTTATAACCTGATAATGGAGGTATTACCACTTCGTAAACCCCTTTGGTTTTTTGACAAGTTGTTAATCCTGTTAATCCAGGTATTTCACTACCTGACGCATCCAATATAGTCACACTCGGTAAATAATCTAAATTAACAGGTTGGCCATTGTCGTATAGATAAAGATAAAGTCTGTTAACATGTCCTAACGTGAATAGATTTCTATCGTCATCAATTAAGTCATCATAGTTAGTTTCTAAAAATGGTTCGTAGAATGTTTGGGTATGTCTTGTGAAGAATTGTGTTTCATACGCATCAGTTAATCCGATTAGGTTTTCGACCTGAGGTTTATACGCGATACCCCATCCTGATACGTTAGTCAACGTACCATCTAAGATTGCGTTTATCTCATTAGTCATATTAAAACTAATGTTCTCATTACCAAACTCAAAATGTTGTACGTCAACAATAGTTATCGCCGAATAATTAACTCCCGTACCCGTTGCGGTATTTGTGTTGTTATATATTCCTGGTTCAGTCCACACCCCAATAGTAGTTGTTTGAACCCAATTGGATGGTCTGTCAGAGAAGTTCTTATCAAAGTTACTATAATCATAGATTAAGTCCGCAAAGTCATAACCAACCCCTTCATCCCACACTTGCGGTGTTGACGGGTCGTCATTAATGTACGGAATTCTAAATAAGATTAGGTCAAATGAAGTTGCCCTCATTCTTGCCTGAGACGTTTTAGTGTTCAACAAGTCAACATTAAACCATGACGTGTTAGTCATTCTTAACGTATGTTTAGTTGTGTCGGGACAAGTAGTACTGATAGTACCATCAAAAACCTTTTCCATTAATAATGAAAGGTCTAAGTCAAAAATAAATCGACTATACCCATTTGGAAACTGAGATGTTGCCAAAGAGCCATAAAATAGTTCTGTCACAGGGTTTCTCCCCGTGTTGGTAAAACTATTAGATACTATCGTGTTATTTTTACTGAAATACGAATTGTTAATTGACATTGAATCTTTATTCAATAAATATCAATTAATTCGGATATTTTGATTTAAGATTGAATTTTCAGCATCTGCAAGTATTTGGTCAATCTCTGTTGTGGTCTGGCCATTACCTGCTGCAACAGGAATAGGTGGTACTGTTGCAATTGCGTGAACATGTCCTTTAACAAAGGAAAATATTTTTCTAAGTAGAATCATTAACTCATCGCCTCTTACAGTAGGATAAGTTATATTTGAAAGACTTTTTTCGTCCCCAATAAATTTGTCCTGAGGAATACCGTATAAAGTTTGTCGTAAACTAATCTGTCCTTTAGGTCCCGTTGAGTCTTGTGATAATAAATAAATTCGTTGAGCCCCTAACACTCCATAAGTAATTGATGATGGGGTAAATTCTGCAGGCGTATATGTTTCCTTTTTAATCTTGGATTGTGGACCTATTAATGGTTTACCGTTTTTATTCTCAGATACCAAGAAAAATCCACTAGTCACTTTACCTGTAGATAATTTTATTTTAGAATAAAATCTAACATAATTACCTAATTCCACCACATCATTTACCGTTGAGGAATTTGAAAATTTAATTCCCGTCTCATACGTTAATTTTGATGGTGTTACAATAAATGGAAACGAATCGTTAGAAAAGTTTTGTTGGCTATTAATAGTATATCCCGTAATATCTAAGTGACCTTTAAACAACCCTGCTACAAATTTATTGATTAAATAAACTGCATCGTCAAACGAGACATTAGTAAATTTAAACTCCTCTAATGGTCCTGTATAGTTAGTTCCGACACTTAATTTAGTTATGGTGTCAGGTTTAAAGTTCTGAGTGTTCACTATATCAGATGTCGGTAATACGTTATATAGACCCACAGTCCCATTAAAAACGTTTTGGGAATTCTCAAGATTATCAATATTCCATATGACCATTTTTTTAACAACTTTAACAATTTCTTGTAATTTAGTTTCGGTTTGAGGTTCCCCTAAAACTTTTGTTTGAGTAAAGTTAGATAATTGTAAAAACGACCTAAATTGATTCCCAATAGGGAGTTTATCTTTAGACAAGTTTTTAGTTTTTCCCGCCCTTATTAAAACTTCATTCTCTTTTACAACAACATCGGCACTTCCTCTACCTAAAAGAGAATTATCTCCAGGTTCAGGAAAAACACCGTAACTATTTTTATCTCGATAAGTACCATCAATATTTTTAATACTTCGACCCTCTTTGATTCTATCACCTGCGGAAAGAAATTTCTTGGCTCCTTGGTAATTTTCAAAAGGGGTTGTCATTGGTGATGAAAATGGCCCTTGAATATAAAATTGGTTTTGGAAAACAAAATTTTTATCCTGATAAATTATATGAACATATTCATTTTTTTTTGGGGTTTGGCTGATGTAAAATGGTAATAATGGTAAAAACACGAGAGGGTCTTTGGTAGTCCATATATCCGTTTCTTCATTCCAATTAGGTACTGCCTTAATAATCGATGCGTAGTCTTTTGTTTCGGGTATAACACGAATTCTACCCAACATCATTGGGTCTTGGTCGTCATAGACAATACCAGGAAATATTATTTGGTCTCTGTTAATTACGTCCATTCTTAGTTCTTGATTCGAATTCTTTTAATATTAGGTCGTAAGTTGATTCTAACTTATCAATATGATGAGTTAACTTAAGTAATGTTTCTTTAGTTACATTAAAGTCTTTTTGAATAATGTCCATAGCAAAGATTAAATCTTTGTTTGATTGTGTTTTATATTCTTTAATAATGTTTAAAGCTTTTTCGGAGGTTTCTTTCTTTGTCATAATTATGATTTTTTACCGTAAGCACTTGCGGGTACTGTTAAACCTGCCGGTGTTATACTTAATGGACCAACGGCAACTTGAACCTTACCGTTTTCCGCCTCTTCATTCGCCATGGCTTTCATTTGAGCAAATTTACTTAAAACTTCTAAGTTAGGACTACCATCAGGCATTGCCCCTGTTGGAATACCTAATTTTTGCATCTCCTCGATTGCCCCAAGAAACGCTCTTGATTCTGAATATCCGCTCATTAATTGTGATGCAAATAATAAAGGTAACGGTATTCCTTGACCACCCCCAAATCCTGAAGTAGCAATTTTTAATAACCACAGTAATTCATCGACAACACTTTTACATCGCCTCCAATCATTAATAAATTGTATGATGACTAATAACAATTGAATTAATTTTAAAATCATTATGATTCTTTTGTCCCCTTGTTCTTTAGCAACATCCATGATGACCTGTTGTATTAAGTTTTTAATATCTTTCTTAATTAATTCAAACAATTCTTTAACAAATAATGACCCTATTTTCGAGACTAAATTAATAACAAAACTTTTAAATTTTTTAGCAAAGTCGACAAAAGAATTAATTTGGTCAGTAACGGTATTCCCCAAAGATTTTAACATAGTAAAAATTGGAAGGAGAATTTTCGGTGATAGAATTGCGGTCACTAATCCTTGAGCAATTAATTTTACAAAATTTAAATTAACCGCGGCATTTATGTTACCCGAAATCGCCAATCCCGACCAATCAGGGTTATCTGTTAAAGATTGTGTTAGTGCGTCAGCGGCATTTACTAAGTCACTATCAGGTACAAATAGTAAATTATTTAACGAATCTAACACCGCACCAGAATCGACAGGTAATTTAACGTTATCGCAATTTTCATATTCGACAACACCATTTTTAATGTTATTTACTTTTAAATCAATATTCCTTAAATCTATTTCAGTAAATTCAAAAAACGAATCATCTACACCGTCTAATTCCGCAACCTTTGCCACACCACTAACGTCAATTTCTTTTTTATTATCAAAACAAAGACCTAATATTCTTTGTAATATTAACTCAAATTTTGTTGCGTCTCCGGCTTGTACTAACCCAACATTTGCCTGTATTGAGATTGCTCCCGATAATGAATTCATTATTGATGCCATTATGTTATGAAAGTCAACTATTTTAATTGTTTTATAGTAGTCAACCATAAATTCACCAACCTTATTAATGTTATTAACCCTATTGACTAAAGTGACTTTATACCAAGGACCTGTTTGTGCTAAGTTATCGGTTTCAACATACTGAATGTCAAAAAGGTCTTGACCTGATTGACCTATGTATAATTGACCATTATCGACTGAGTATGGTTGACCACTCTCAATTCGTTTATAAAGTTCTTTATTTAAAGAAAATGGATATTGTTGGACTTGTATTGGGTCTTTTTCGTATAACGCTTTACCAATAGGTTCTGTTGGGTCTTTTTTCAGAAGACCTCCAAGGTCAATTGATGATACTTTTATATAAAGAACTTGTCCGTTAAACATTTGTTGTTGGTCACAACCAACGGCATTTAATGCCTCCTCATTAAGAATTTCTGAAATTTTTGGCTCAATATTTTTTAGAGTTTGAAGTAATAGTTTTTTAACGTATTTAATTGAATTACTCCCTTTACCTCCAGTAATATTATTAATATCTAATAATTGTTCAAATTGAGATTTAATTTGTTTTTCGTAACGTTTAGTTTGTTCTTTTACCTTATCAAGACTTTGAGTAACGTCAGATTTTTTATCATCAAAACTTTCACCCGCTTTTTTTTTCGCGGCACTATATTGTCCCTTTAAATTAGTGTAGGATTTAGTTGCGGAAACTTTATCTTGTACTTTTTTATAATCGGCGTTAAGGTCTAAACTCATGATTATTTTTTCATTTTATATGTATCTCCTTTAGCGATATCTTTCTCAATTAAATTTTGGATGACATCATCATCAATATTTAAATCTGATATTGAGAATGATTCTACTGTTGAGTTTGATTTTTCCCAAATTGATGATTGTAATTTAGATAACGATAATTTTTTCTCAACGCAGTCGTTAATTATTTTTTGTTGTTTTTCGATTACAGGACCAATAAGAGTCATGTCTTCAGGTTCTTTCATCATCGCCAACATTTTATTTTGGATTCTTATCGCAGTATTACGTTGTTCTACAAGTTCATTGTAGATTTCCTGTAATAAAGAAAGAATTGATTCCTTCGTTAAGTTAATTTCTTTTTTTTGTGGCCTTCCCATTACAATAAATATTACTCCCTTACTTTTTTACTGAGACATCTTTTCAACTAGATTAAGATAAATTATTCTATATTTTTTCATAGAACTACGTATCTCTTTTGTCGATAAATTTGTCATTTCTCTCAGGGACAAGAGTATTATGTTTTTATTAAATTTGTTATTTGACGCGCCAACAAAAATGTTTTCATAATCATTAAATAAATCGTACAATGCGTGACCTAATTTAATTTCATTTTCATTTAACGTTTCCTCGTTTAAAAATTTGTCTAATTCCTTTAAGAAATTTTTAATTATTTGTTCTGAGTCAACGGCATCTACTTCCATTAGATACGAGAATTCGGGACTATTTTCGATACTTGATGATATATCTTCATATGAAATTTTTCGATTAGTTTCTTTTTGGTCTTTAATTATCTGACCCATTAGATAATTCTTACAAATAGTTCCAAAATACGAATAAGCCTTTTTTTCCTTTGCAGGTTTAAACTTATCTATTTTTGTCATTAGAAAAGAATGTGTGTCAGTATGGATTTCTATGAAGTCCATATCTTTACGATACAATTTATATCTCCTAATAATTGAGGAAATCATCTTGTCCAAAGGGTGTCTTAAAAACTCATTGTAGATTTTATTCTTTTCTTCTGAGGATTCGGTCGATAAAAATCTTACCACGGCCATTTCTTCTCGGACATCAAAATAATTTGCTTGTTTTGGTTTCCTTCCTTTCTTTTTTAAGTCTGTATCTGTTGTACCTGATAAAATTATTATTTCGCTCATTAAACTGTTTGTGAGGTATATTTTATGGCTCTATCATTGATAAAGAAATATTCTTTTTTCGCTGACTCCACCCAAAATCTAACTTCTTCATCAGTTAGATTGTCGTCACCATTCTTATAGTTCCAAAAAATTGACCCTTCACGTAAATTAATGTGCTTATAACCAATTTTAGGTATAGACATTATTTTTACTGAGTTATTTGTCATCCTTAAAAAGAATTCATAACCAAACGTTAATTTAAAAGACGGTTTCAATAAACCAAAATCAACAAATGATGATTTTTTAATAACCATTCCTGAGATTTGAAAGTTTTGATATGTTTGAAGTGTTTCATTACTTAAGATTCCCATTTCCGCAGCAATATTTAATGCAAAAGTTGCCTCATTTGTAAACCCGGCAAATTGACCTTTTTCGTCCGTATCAATAACGATAGGTAAGAATGCGTCAACTTCAGGATGAGCGATTGAGTACCTCTCAACATTTTTAAACCAAATGTTTGAATATTCATCATCAAATTCAAATAATGAAACCCATTTAGATTCTGATGACCTAACACCGTGATTCACTTGTTCTGAGAAATTAGGGTCCTTAGTCCAAACAATTTTATTTACTTTTAAATCCCCAAAATCAAAACTTCCTAAAAACTCAACTAATGATGTTTCATCAGTATGAACAATTATTAGTTCGTTAATTTTTTTTGTTTGGTTTTTAAGAGAAGTAATGGCTTTTTCGAAATATTCCGCAAATCCATTTGTTTTAGACGATTTAATTGGTAATATTACCGATACATCAAATTTTTCCATAGTATATATTTTTATTTTTTTTTATTCTGTTGGTTCTAGTTTATTTAATTGTTCTTCAAAAGAGTTTAATCTTGTTTGGAGAAATCCGTCAAAAAGAGAAATCACATTTTTTTCAAAATCAGTTTTTGTGCTCGATTCATTTACGGTTATTAACATTGATTCGTACATTTTTTCATTAACGTTATCTTCTAACCAATTTTGTAAAAAGTCCGCAACAAAATCTACTATTTGATTTTTATTATTAATCCAAAGACCATTATCTTCGTTCATCCATGATGGTACAAGATTAGGTACTAATCCTAATACAGGAACATTTGATTTCATTGACTCAAGAGGGAAGGTGCCAAAAGAACTTGTCTCGTCTACCCACACAGAAAGAAAACAGTCTTGTAGAGCATCTGCAAATTGTTTTTCGGTTAATCCTCTCATATCTCTAAACGTAATCCATCTATATTGAGGAAATTTAATGTAGAAGTTTTTAATGATGTTTGCGGTATCTCTTTGTTCTCTGGAATGAATCGCAATCATTGGTTTTGGTGGTAATGGTTGTAATCTAAAATTTTCAGAAATATATGGTGGAATAATATCGATAGATACTCCTCTCATAACATTTGAGATGTATTCTTTTTGGGTTTCAGAAGTTGTGATACATTTGTAAAACCCTAATTGTGCCCAAGTTTGACCTGGTTGTAATGTTTCTAACATATGGTCATATGATTGACATAACACAATTTTACCACAAGGTAATTTTGTGATTTGACCCATAACGAAACCATAAAGTTCGGGAACGATTATAAAGTCCTCAGGTGAAACCTCTAAGTTTTGACCTTCAATTGGTTGATGAGGTAATTCCATGTATTCACCACCTAACCATTCCGAAACACCTGTATAATCTGATTTTTCATGTAACATAACCATATTATATCCTTGTTTTGATAGTGTCATACCTAAACGGTAACTATAAGCAATCGACGCTTTGGCGTGGCCTTTAGTATCTTGAACTAAAAGATAGATTTTTGATTTCTTATCTTTCATGTTCTGAATTGATTTTTCTACTTTTTTAATTTGTTCTTGATTCATATTTTTAGTATTTGTTTATTAATTTTTTATTAATCAAACTGTTAAATGCCAGTCTAAAGGGTATTGATGCCTCATTACTTTTCATACCCATTTTCTCATCAATCGGTTCATTTTCGGTCATTAAAATTTCAATGAGTAATTTAACCATATCGTACTTAACCACACTTATGTGGTTTTCAGAAACCCCCGTAAAGTTTTCTGGTGGGGCCGCGTTTGTGAACTCTTCAATTTTATCCAAATCTAAGTAATAGTGTTCTCCTAATATTTTTAACATGATATTATCTCTTTTAATTTGTCTTCCAATTCCTTAAGTGACTTAATATTATGGGAAGTTTTTATGTTTTTATTATAGTCAGTTTCATATTTAATTAATATTTTATCTGACGGATGTTCTAATAATAAAGCAGGATTTGCCGTAAGTAAAAGGTCAATTTCATCCCACATGGAATTAATTGTGTAATTACTATAAAATTTTATTTTTTCTAACTGACACCCAAACTTAGATATAAAAAATAAAGAGGCCGGTTTAGATTTACCAATTTCATCTGAAACAATAATTAAATCATGGTTATCTCGTAAATTAACATATACCTCATTTAAATCGTTAAATGTCGAGTATTCTGAAGACTGAGAGTGTCCAAAAATTTCCATCGGGAATTCCTCATATAAAAATGAGAATAACTCCTCATCATTTTGGAATTTAAAATGGTCCTTCATGACTAAACTATCAACGGGTAATCTCATACCATATTCAAACGATTCCTCGTTCTCAATACCATCAGTTTTGTCAATTAAATATTTTTGATATGTTTGCTCAATCTTCCCGATTGTATTTCTCAGAACACCATTTATTTCAATACCAATTCTCATTATTCTTCGTATTTTTCTAAAATTTTGCTTATCAACTTATTTCTGACAATATCGTTCTTATCTTTAAATTCAAAAACGGATATGTCTCCACTACCTCTAAATTTTTCGATTGCGTCCCATAATCCGCTCTGAGTTTTATTTTTGTATTTGTCAGATTGTTCAACATCCCCTGAAATAAAGAATTTACTATTAAAACCTATTCGAGTTAATAGTAATTTCATTTGACTTGGTGATGCGTTCTGTCCTTCTTCAAAAATAAGAATTGAGTTGTCGATATTCATTCCTCTCATATATGCCAATGCAAATACCTCAATAACTTCGATTTCTTTTAATTTTTCTCTAGCCTCTTTACCAATAATTTTATTTAACAAATAGTAAGATGGGAAAATATAAGGGTCTAATTTCTCCTCAACATTTCCTGGTAATGAACCTAATTTTTCTTCGGCCTCAACTGCGGGTCTAACAATAATTATTTTTTCGTAAGGGGTTACTGGGTCGGCAATTAAATCAATTGCCGCTTTCATGGTGATATAACTTTTACCAACACCCGCGGGTCCTGAACAAACAGTTATTTCACTTGAGATTAATGTGTCGTAATATCTTTTTTGGTTGGTGGTTAAAAATTTTTCTTTAGTTTTTTTTTTGACAATTTCCGAAATCAACTCCTTCCTATTTAAATTCTTTTTCGACTCATCAGGAGGTTGATTTTTACTTGGTTTGTTTTTTTGCGTCATAGACATTTTTAATTTAAATTTATACCAAATTAATATAATGTAAACTAATTTGATTTTTTAGGTTACGATAACGTGGCTCTTCAGTTTATCAAAATGTTTAACAACGAAGGGTAATAAGTTTTTTTGGTAATCTTGTATTAATTTATTCATATTTTCAGAATCCTCCATCCTTGTTTGACTTTCATAATGATACGAAACTAAACTACCATCATAATAGTTATCATACCCCAATAAAAGACACTTTAAGTTTAGTTCAACATCTTCAAAACAACTCACATAATTTTCATTAAAGTACCCACACTTCTCAAATACTGATTTCCGAATCATTAATAACGCCCCCGTACTACCAACAATTTTTTTAGTTGGTAGGGTATATGAGTAGTAACTTCGTAAATTTAAGTGAGAGACTTGGAAAGACCGATTTTTATCGAGAAACGTAACGATACCATCATGTTGTACTGTATTATCTTCAAAGTGAAGTCTACAACCAACAGTACCTGTTCTAGGATTGTCTTTAAATGTTTTTAACATCCCATAAACAACGTTATTTAATATTTTAATATCGTTATTACAGAATAAAATAAATTCGTAATCTTTGGTAACATGGTTTTTTACCACATCATTATTTATCTTAGCAAAATTATAATAATCATATTCTAATAATTTAATATTACCAAAGGGTAATACTTTATTTTTAATCCACTCTTTTTCAGAGTCTGATGACCCAGTATCGGCGATAAAAATATCAAATAGGTCTTTGTTACAATGTTCATAGAACGAAGAAACACAATCAAATAAAAGATTAACTTTTCCTTTTGTTGGGATAACAATCGCAACTTTACCAATATTTTTTAACGGTTTTTCTTTAATATCAGGGACATAAACTTTGGCGGGTTTTAAATCTAACGGTAATCTATTACCCCATTTTTCCAAGAACTTAATTTTACTATCAAAAAATTCTTGATTTGGTTGACCAACTGATTGGTGGGTAATTTCAAAAGAAGATGTTACACCAATTTTAACACCATCTAAATAATTTGGAAGACAAAATGAATGGTCATAAAAATGAAACTTACCAATTGTTTCGTCAAAGTTATGTTTTATCTTAGTTTTATCAAACGATATAAAAAGACCATCGATTGTTACAACAGGTACTATATGAGGTAATTTTGTTGAATAATTATTTACCCATTTTTTATGTCCCTCAGGATGATGATAAACTTGACCAACCATAGTCTGTTTCATTTTTTCCCAATAAATCCCTGATTCAGGGAAATAACAAGAACCAGCTTTTCCAATTACACCGAATTCGGGGTTATTAGAAAAATCCTCAATCAGACGTTTACCCCAATCTTTCTCTAACTTAATGTCATTATGACAACAT
>Ga0194055_10000380_pt1 | contig 35348 bp, 32 predicted proteins | sample SepL449m_MetaG_FD_155482 | JGI IMG/M metagenome (GOLD analysis project Ga0194055, IMG submission 155482) | Anoxic zone freshwater microbial communities from boreal shield lake in IISD Experimental Lakes Area, Ontario, Canada - Sep2016-L442-9m | ecosystem: Environmental > Aquatic > Freshwater >... | reverse complement strand
CCGGCTGCTGCCGGCCGCCACACGGTCCGACGTGGAGCGGCTCTATGCCTGGTGCCGGTGGTGTGACGACGGTGTCGATACTGCTCCGTCACGCGCGGCGGCGGCGGCGTTCGTCGATCGCGCCATCGGCGACCTGCGGCTGATCGCGGCCGGGCGCGAGCCGGCCGCGGCCGAAAGCCTCTGGCTGGCTACGCTCGTCCGCCGGCACCAGCTCTCGATCCCGGCGGCGGAGGCCCTGCTCGCGGGCATGCAGTCGGACCTCGTTCCCGCGGCGGATTTCCATGTGGATGACCTGATGCGGTATTGCTTCCGCGTCGCCGGAGCGGTGGGCGTGCTGATGTGCCCGCTGCTCGGGCTCCGGGACCGCCGCTTCCTGCCCCATGCCGCCACCCTGGGCATGGGCATGCAGCTCACCAACATCGCCCGCGACGTCGCGGAAGACTGGCGGCGGGACCGCTGCTACCTGCCGGTGGAATGGACCGGCGGCTTGCGGCCGAGCGGCGCGGCCCCCGATGCAGAGAGTGTCCGCAGCGGCGTGCGGCGAACCCTCGAAGTCGCCGACGGGTTCTACGCGGCCGGGGATTCGGGGATCGCCGCACTGGACGCCGATGCCCGCCTGGCGGTCCGGGCGGCGTCGAGCATCTACCGGGCGATCGGCACGAAGATCAGGCGGCGGGGCTATCGGGTGCTCGAGGAACGGGCCCGGGTCTCGGCGCTCGGCAAGCTGGGACTGTTCGCCCGGGCAACGCTGGCGGGTATCATGCCGCCAGCCACTACGGGCAACGCCACGAACCTCGACGACGCGGCCCTGCAGTCGCTCGCCACCGCGCGAGACCTGCTCCTTCAACACGGAGTTTCGGCATGAAGACGGAAGCCTGGCGGGTCGTGTTCACGGGTTTGTCGCTGACGTGTGTCACGGCGACCGCGCTGTTTCTCATGGTCGCTGTGAACCCGAAAGACGCCGCGACGTATGGCTCCTCGCCGCTGGTCTACGCCGCCGGCTCAGCGGTCCTGGCGATCGCCTTCAACCGGGCATCCGCCTGGCTGCCGCGCCGCGCCCCCTCGGCCTGATTGCCGAACGACCGCGGCGACGGCGTCGGGCCGCCGTGCTGAACTCACTTTGCCAAAGTGTCCTCCGGCAATCTTCGAGACAACGAGCCGGCGTGCTGGCAGATATCGCTTCCCTCCTTGGCAGCTTGTCTTCACGGCCTACGATGCCGCGGTTCTCTAACCCCTGTTCCCGGAGAGATTATGTTGCACTCCCAGTTCGTCCCCGCGTTTCTTATGGCTGCCCTGATGCTGTTCGCCTCGGCAAGCGTGAAGGCCGCCGACATCGTGGAAACGGCCGTTGGGGCCGGCAATTTCAAGACCCTTGCGGCTGCCCTCGGAGCCGCTGATCTGGTCGACACGCTGAAGGGCGCCGGTCCCTTCACGGTGTTCGCGCCCACGGACGAGGCATTTGCGAAACTGCCAAAGGGTACGGTTGAATCGCTTCTGAAGCCGGAAAACAAGGACAAGCTCAAGGCCATCCTGCTGATTCACGTCGTTCCCGGCTCCGTCATGGCCGCGGACGTTGTGAAACTCAAGGACGCCAAGACCGCCGGCGGTTCGTCAGTGAAGATCTCCACGGACGGTGGTGTCAAGGTGGGCACTGCCAAGGGCATGTCCAACGTCACCAAGACTGACATCAAGGCGAGCAATGGCGTCATCCACGTGATCGACGCCGTGATTCTTCCTGAGTGATCGTCAGGAGTCTCAGATACAGTGCTTTGGCACCCCGCACGGTAAACCGTGCGGGGTGCTTTTTTGCGCGAACGTCGGGCTCCCGTCCCTGCCCCGCGGGCATCGTCGCCGGTATATTCGTGCGAAACGGAGCATCATGTGGGCCTTCTTCCCTGGCACCAGGCTGCGATTCTCGCCGGGATCACGTTCGCCGTCTTTTCGCCCACGCTCGCTTCGGGCTTCGTCTACGACGCTCGGCTGCAGATCCTCACCGATCCGTTTCTGCACGATCCGCGGAACTGGCTGCCGGTGCTCTCCTTCGGCACGCTGAGCATGGACGTGCTCGACTTCAACCGGCCTGTCCATCTCGCCTCGCTGATGCTCGATGCGGCGGTCTGGGAGAAGGAGCCGTTTGGGTATCACCTGACGAGCGTGCTCATTCACGTTGTGAATGTGCTCATGGTCTGGGCGGTCGTTCGCGGCATCCGCCGTGTTCCAGGCGCGGAGAATCCGGAGACCGCCAGTTCCCTCGCGCAGTACGGGCCGATGATCGCGGCGGCTGTCTTTGCCGTGCATCCCGTCGTGACGGAGGCCGTCTGCGAACCGACGTTTCGCGAAGACCTGCTGGTGACGAGCTTCTCGCTTGGTGCGCTACTTCTGGCGATGGGGCGTGCTCCGCAAGCGGCGGTCGCACGAGGTGACGATCGCTGGCGAGCGCTTGGTTGTGTGGCGTGTTGCCTGCTGGCCGCCGCCAGCAAAGAGTCGGGTGTGGCGGCGACGTTCCTGGTGGCGACCTATTGGTGGGTGTTTCGCCGCGACGAGAACGACGGATTCTGGCGCACCGCGATCGGTGGCGGAGCGCTGGTTACGTTCGCGTTTCTTGCGGCGCGGTTTCAGCTTGAGCCGACGCCGTCGAGGATTTTCGAAGCACGACCTGAGTATCCCGGCGGGTCGCTGAGGGCGGCGATGCTGATCGAACCTCGCATTCTTGCCCTCTACGCGCAGCTGGTTCTCATGCCGGTCAATCTCAGTGCCGACTACGGTCTCTATTCCGTGCGGCATCTATCGCTTCCGGTCGCCTTGGCGATCCTGGCCGGACTCACCGCTGCGGCGATCGTCGCAATTCGCATCGATCGGAGGATCGCCTTCGCGCTCGCCCTGATCGTGCTGCCGCTTGTGCCTGTGGCAAACCTGATTCCGATCTACCGTGCCGCTGCCGACCGGTACCTCTACTTTCCGATGACGGGCGTGGCGGTCGCCGTGGGACTCCTGCTCGATTCGACGTGGCTGGCGTCGCGGGTACCCCTGCGGACTCGGTGCGTCCTCGGCCTTCTGGCGGCCGTGGCGGCACTCGGGATGGCCTGCGTCGAACGGCAGAAGGTGTGGGCGAATCCCGTGGCTCTCTGGGTCGACACGTATCGGAAAAACCCCGTCTCGTTCACCGCGGCCGCCGGTCTGGGCGAGGCGCTCCGGGAGGACGGCCGCCTGGACGGGGCCGAGCAGGCGACTCGCGACGCCATCCGGCTGTCGGAGGGATCTCGCGGCGACAGCTGGGCGACGCTGGCCCTGATTCTCGACACCCAGGGCCGACCTGCGGAGGCAAAAAAGATGCTCGCGAAAGCGTTGGAGGTCGATCGAAAACTCCAAGATCCCGACGCCCGCGTGCAGGCATTGGCCATGGAACGGACGACCGCAGACGAGTTGAAGGTGCTGATGGGCAAGGTCGGGCTCTTGCCGGCTGCGACGGATCGCCCGTAATCCCGTCATGCGGGCTTCGGGCGTCGTGCCGCGGATACCGTGTCCCGCTACGGATCGCGGGTGAACGCCACGCCGAGCTGCTCCTGCAGCGGCGCGAATGAGACCTGCGGCAGCGTGGAGATGGCCTTGCGAAGGCCCTGCTCCCAACTGGCGCGGATTTCCACCAGATCGGTGTCGGAGGCCTCGAGCCGGCGGTAGCGCCTTACGGAAAAGTCGTCGTTGGCATAGAGGAGCAGGTCGATAGGCGGACCCACTGCCACGTTCGACCGCATCGTCGAGTCGAGAGAAATGAGCGCGTACTGCGCCGCCTGCTCGAGCGTCGTCTCGCTGAACCGGATGCCCCGGTCAAGGATCGGCCGGCCGTACTTGCTTTCTCCGATTTGCAGATAGGGAGAAAGTCTCGTGCAGCGAAGCGGATTGCCCTGCGCGTAGACCATATAGAGCTGCGGATGCTCGCCGCGGATCTGTCCCCCGATGAGCAGATTGACCGTGAAGCCGATCTTGTCGCGTTCGAGAAAGTCGCGGTCGAGCGCCGCCACATCGCGAACGTGACCGCCCACGCACCGCGATGCCTCGTAGAAGTTTGCCACCGTCGCGAGCCCCTTGCCCGCCCGAAACTCCTTCTCGAGTCGCGTCATCACCGACTGCGTGAGCGACAAGCTGCCACTCGAAAGAATCGTGAACATCCGCTCGCCGGGAACGACGAAGTTGTGCATCTTGCGGCACACCTCGACCTGGTCGATTCCCGAGTTCGTCCGTGAATCAGAGGCCATGACCAAACCCTGTTGGGTGCGGATTCCGAGGCAATATGTCATGAAAACTCCCGTTTGGCGCGCAAGTTGCTGTGCTACAACTGTCGTCCGCGGAGACTAGCGGACGCACTGCGTTCGTCAAGGAATTAGGCGAAGTTCGCGGTGCCCTGTGTGGAGCCTGCTCCGCCTGCGGGCATGGCCTGCTCGATTTTCGGGCAGGCGTCGGGCAACTTCGCAAGGCGGCTGGAATCGCTCAGGCGAACACGATGAACCCGTTCTCGAACCCCGCCGTCGATCCCACGCGGCCGCCGACCGCAGAGGAATCTGTGTTTTCCGGCTACGAACTCGGCTTGGCCTACGACGAGATGTTCGCCGCGTCCGACGGGCCGCGACCCCACTACGCCGCGCTCCGTGAGCGGTTGGCCCAGACATCGCCCGACGACTTCCGCCAACGCAAGGCGATGACTGACCTTTCGATGCGGGAGGACGGCGTAGGGTTCACGGTCTACCGTGCCGAGGAGGGGATCGAGCGGGTCTGGCCTATGGATCCGGTGCCGAGAATCATCCCGGCGGCCGAGTGGCGGCGGATCGAGGAGGGGCTCGTCCAGCGCATCACGGCCCTCAATCTCTTTCTCTGGGACGTCTACCACGAACAGCGGATTCTCCGCGACGGAGTGGTGCCCGCGAGGCTCGTGCTCCAAGGGGGCTTCTTCCGGAGGGAGTTCGTCGGGGTTGATGTGCCGCGGCGGATCTACGTGCACATCTGCGGCACCGACCTGATCCGGGCGGCCGACGGCACCTACCTCGTGCTTGAAGACAATGCCCGCACGCCGTCCGGCGTGAGCTACATGCTCCAGAACCGGCAGGTGCTCAAGCGGGTGTTTCCGTCCCTCTTCAACGACTACGACGTCCTGCCCAACGACGACTATCCAGCCGCCCTGCTCGACGTGCTCCAGTGGATCGCACCGCCGACGGCGGCACAACCCGTGGTGGTGCTGCTCAGCCCCGGCATTTACAACTCGGCCTACTTCGAGCACAGCTACCTTGCCCAACGCATGGGCATCGAACTCGTCGAGGGCCGCGACCTGTTCGTCGACGGCAATCGCGTGTTCATGCGGACGACCCGCGGCCCGCGGCGGGTCGACGTTATCTACCGGCGGATCGACGACGACTTCCTCGATCCACTCACGTTTCGTCCAGACAGCGCCCTCGGCGTGCCCGGTCTCGTGAACGCCTACCGCGGCGGCACCGTTGCCCTGGCCAACAGCGTCGGCACGGGCATCGCCGACGACAAGGGTGTCTATCCCTTCGTGCCCGCCATGATCCGCTACTACCTCGCTCAGGAGCCATTGCTGCCCAACGTGGAGACGTTTCGCCCGGAGATCCCGGCGGAGCGGAGCCATGTGCTCGCCAATCTGGAGAACTTCGTCGTGAAGCGGGTCAACGAGTCGGGCGGGTACGGCATGCTCGTCGGTCCGGCGTCGACGCGGGAGCAGCGAGAGGAGTTTCGTGCAGCGATCGAGGCGAACCCCCGCGACTTCATCGCCCAGCCCACGATCCAACTCTCCACGCACCCGACATTCGTGGATGGCAGGCTCGACGGCCGCCACGTCGATCTTCGGCCGTTCGTGCTCTGCGGAGAGCGGGTGACGGTGACACCGGGCGGCCTGACCCGCGTGGCCTTGCCCAAGGGCAGCCTCGTGGTCAACAGTTCGCAGGGGGGTGGCAGTAAAGATACGTGGGTGCTCGCCGACCACGGCAGCGACCCGTCTGAAGGGGGCCGCTGATGCTCAGCCGTGTGGCCGACGCCCTCTACTGGATGAGCCGGTATCTGGAGCGTGCCGAGCACGTGGCGCGGGCGGTCGATGTGACGTTTCAACTCGATCTGGATCTCCACGGGGTGCTCGCTAACCCCGTCGAGCTCGAATGGAATGCACTGCTGTCGCTGCTGCGGATGCCTCCGCCGGAGCCGCGGCCCGGCTCGACCGCGGCCACGGCCGCGATGCGCTGGATCCTGGTCGACACCCGCAATCCCGGCAGCGTGCTCTCGTGCGTGAACCGCTCGCGGAACAACGCCCGCAGCATCCGGGGCTCGATCAGTCCGCTGATGTGGCGCGAGCTCAACAAACTTCACTGGCGGCTCACCGACACGGGGCTCCAGTCGCGGGTGGCAGAGTCGCCCCACGACTTCTGCGAGGAAACGCGGATCGGCGTGCTCCTGTTCCACGGGGTCTGCGAGTCGACGCTCACCCACGACGAGAGCTGGCACTTCATCCAGCTCGGCCGTTATCTGGAGCGGGCTGAAAAGGTGTTGCGGATCCTCGACTCGCGCTATGGCCTGCTCGACGCGGGCAACGCCACGGATCTGCCGATCGCGACCCTGCAATGGAGTGCTGTGCTTCGCAACTGCGCGGCCTACGAGGCATACCGCCGGCTTTTCATCAGCCGGGTGGAGCCCGAGCGGGTGGTCGAGTTCCTGCTGGTCAACCCAGACTTCCCCCATTCTGTGCGGTTCTGTCTCACGCGGGTGGTCGAGTCGTTGGCGGTCATCGCCGGCCGGCTGCCCGACCGCTGCGACGACGAGGCCTCGCGGACGGTGGGCAAGCTGCTCGCCGACCTCGTCTACCTCGATGCAGCGGGGCTCAACGGCGAGCGCCTGCATACCTTTCTGGCCGACGCCCTGATTCGCTGTGCGCGGATCGGCTCGCACCTCCAACGGCAATACGCGCTCGCGTAGCCCCGTACCGTCCACTGGGAGCGCCTCATGATCCTTGAGATCCAGCACGAGACGGCGATCGAGTACGCCGATCCGGTCACGGAGTGGCTCTGCGAGCTTCGCATGGAGCCGGTGAGCGACGCCGCGCAGCGCTGTCACTCCTTCCGGGTCAACGTGGGGCAGCATGTGCCGATCCACAACTACCGCGATGGGTTTGGCAACCGCGTGCATCATTTCAACATCCTCCGGCCACCCACGGCGGTGAGAATCCTCGCGGCCAGCGTGGTCGAGACCGAGGACACGGGCGGCGGGCCGATGGCGAGTCAGGCGCACTTCGCCGCGGACTCGCCGGGGCTCGAGTGGGATGTGCCGCTCGAGGTCTTCGACTACCTGCCGCTCCGCGGACCGGCGCGGCATACGCCGCTCTTGGATCCGCTGCTGGCGGAACTCCGGCCGGTCCCGTGGATGCGGGTTGGGATGTGGGTCTGTCAGGTGGCCGAGTTCATCCGTGGAAGGTTTGAGTATGCCCGCGACGTGACCGACGCCACCTCGCCGATCGACCATCTGCTCGAGCAACGCAAGGGCGTCTGCCAGGACTTCACGCACCTCATGATCGCGGTGCTGCGGTCCTACGGCGTGCCGGCGCGATACGTGAGCGGCTACATCCACCGAGAAAACAACGACTCGCAGAGCCATGCCTGGTGCGAGGTCTGGCTGCCGGACGTGGGCTGGACCGGCTTCGATCCCACGAACGGCTGCCCGGTAAACGAGCGGTTCGTGAAAACGGCCATTGGACGGGATTTCACCGACGTGCCGCCCAACAAGGGCACGTATCGCGGTGGTGGCACCGAGCGGATCGTCGTCCGTGTCGCCACGCGGACGCTCGACCGGCTGCCGTCGATATCGTGGCACGAGCAACTCGCTCCGCTCGACGTTCCCTCCCATGCCGTGCTGCGGACGATGCCCGACTACACGTCCGACGCCACAATCGCCCAGCAGTGACGATCTCCGAGGGCGTCGGCTGAGAATAACGGCCCCCTGTGGGGCCTGCGGGCATCGCGGTAGGATTGCAGGCTTTCCGGGCCTCCCGATCCGAGGGCCGGCCCCCGTCCTGCCCCTCGCCATCGACCATGTTCGAACCCGTCCGCGGCCAACCCGATTTTCCAGCTCTCGAAGCGTCGATTGCCGCCTGGTGGCGGGAGTGCGGCACGTATGAGAAGTCGCTCGATCGCCGCCAGGGTGCGCAGCGGTTTGTGTTCTTCGAAGGTCCGCCGACCGCCAATGGCATGCCCCATCCCGGGCACTGCCTGACGCGGACGATCAAGGACCTCTACCCGCGCTACCGAACCATGCGGGGTCAATACTGCGAGCGGAAGGCCGGCTGGGATACCCACGGCCTCCCCGTCGAGGTCGAGGTTTGCAAGGAACTCGGCATCCACTCCAAAGCTGAGATCGAGGCTTATGGCGTGGAGCCGTTCATTCACAAGTGCCAGGAGAGCGTCTGGCGCTACATGAAGGAATGGGAGACGCTCACTGAGCGGATCGGCTTCTGGATCGACCTCTCCAAGGCCTACGTCACGTACCACCAGTCGTTCGTCGAGAGCGTCTGGTGGGCGCTCGCCGAACTCTTCGACAAAGGGCTCCTCTACCAAGGCCACAAGATCGTCTGGTGGTGGGCGCAGGGAGGCACGGCCCTCTCCAGCGGCGAAGTGGGTCAGGGCTATAAGGAGGTGGCAGACCCGAGCGTCTACGTGGCGTTTCCACTGCTCGATGCCGCAGGCACCCCGACGAACCGGAGCCTGGTGGCCTGGACGACGACGCCGTGGACGCTCCCTTCCAATCAGTTCGCGGCGGTGAAGGCTGACCTCGACTATGTCGTCCTGCGGGAGGCCGGCATCGCCGACGGCCCCGAATACATCGTGGCCGAGCCGCTCTCTGCACCTCTGGCCGAAAAGCTGAAGAAGGAGTTTGATATCATCGAGCGGTTCCCGGGCTTGGCGCTCGTCGGCCGCTCCTACCAGCCGCCCTTCGACACGTTCCGACGGCCTGGATCGCCAGCCACCGCCGCGCTCGCGGATGGCGGCACCGACGCCGTTGCCTGGCGGATCGTGGCCGCCGACTTCGTAACCATCGACTCGGGCACCGGCATCGTTCATATCGCGCCGGCCTTCGGCGAGGTGGACTACACGGTGCTCATCGCTGAGCAGGCCCGCTTCGCCGCGGGACAGGCGCCGACGCTCATCAACGCCGTCGCTCCCGACGGCACCTTCACCGACGTGTTCGGCATGGGGAGCGGCCGATTCGTGAAGGAGTGCGACCGCGACATCACCCGCGACCTGCGGGCCCGCGGACTGCTCGTCCACCAGGAGCAGTACGTCCACGACTATCCGTTTTGCTGGCGGGCCGACAACGACCCACTCATCCAATATCCGCGGCAGAGTTGGTTCATCCGCACGAGCCAGTTCCGCGAGCAGATGCTCGCCAACAACGCCCGGATCGACTGGCTTCCCGAACACATCAAGGATGGCCGATTCGGTAACTTCCTCGAGAGCAACGTCGACTGGGCGCTGTCCCGCGAACGCTACTGGGGCACCCCGCTGCCGATTTGGGTGTGCGAGGAAACCGGCCAGGCCGAGGCAGTGCGATCGTATGCCGACCTGCTCGCCAAGCCGGGGATCCAGGGCGCCGACGTGTTCACGAAGGCCAAGGCCGCCAACCCCGACCTCTCCGACGATCTGAGGGTTCACAAGCCCTACATCGACGCCATCACCTACGACTCGCCCTTCGCGAAGGCCTCGCGGATGCGCCGGGTGACGGAGGTGATCGACTGTTGGTTCGACTCGGGTGCCATGCCGTTTGCCCAGTGGGGCTGGCCGCATCGCGGCCACGCCGAGTTCGACGCCCAGTTCCCTGCCGACTTCATTTCGGAGGCGATCGACCAGACCCGCGGCTGGTTCTACAGCCAGCTGGCGATCAGCACGCTCCTGTTCGGGGAGGGTGGCCGCCCCTACCCACATCCCTTCAAGACCTGCATCGTCCTCGGCCACATGCTCGGCGAAGACGGGCAGAAGATGAGCAAGAGCAAGCGGAACTACCGCGAGCCGGCCGAGATTTTCGACAAATATGGGGCCGACGCGCTCCGCTGGTTCTTTCTCGCCGGCCAGGCCCCGTGGACGAGCATCCGCTACAGCGAGCGGGCCATCAAGGAGAGCATCCCCGAGTTTCTCCTTCGCCTCTGGAACGTCTACTCGTTCTTCTTGATCTACGCACGCATCGACGGGTTTGACCCCGGCCTGGTGCTTCCAGATCCCGGCATGCTCGAACACGCCGACCTCGCGAGAGCCCGCGGCTGGCGACCGGTAGCGGCGAGAGGGGAACTCGATCGCTGGATGCTCTCGGAACTCAACGCCGTTGCCGCGGCGATGACCGAGAAGATGGACGCCTACGACCACTTCGGTGCGGCCCACCAGCTCTCAACGCTCGTCGATGCCGTGAGCAACTGGTTCGTCCGCCGGAGCCGCGATCGGTTCTGGGCTGCCGGCAAGGCCGACGGCGGGCCGGAGACCAATCAGGAGAAGCTCGACGCCTACTGGACGCTCTACGAGACGCTGATCACGATCGCGAAACTCGCCGCGCCGTTCGTGCCGTTCACCACCGAGGCGATCTGGCGCAACCTCGCCGGAGCCGGCTTCGGCGGCAGGGCCACTGAGAGCGTGCATCTCACCGACTACCCCACGGGCGACGAGTCGCTCGTTGACCACGACCTCGTCCGCCGGATGGCGGTGGTCCGTGACGTCGCCTCACTGGGCCGTGCTGCCCGCGCGGCCGAAAAACTGAAAGTTCGCCAGCCGCTTCAGAAGGTCGAGGTGATCCTCGCCGAGCCGCGGGCCGATGATGCCGCCTGGCTGGTCTCCCACGCCGACCTTGTCTGCGACGAACTCAACGTGAAGCAGTTCGAAGTGTGCGGCGAGCCCGACCGCTACATCACGCGGTCGGTTTTGCCGGACCTCAAAAAGCTTGGTCCCAAGCTCGGCAAGGATCTTCCGAAGGCCCGCGACGCCCTGGCGAAGGCCGATGCGGCGGCGCTGCTGCATGCCCTGACGGTCCACGGCCGCGCGGAACTACCGCTCCCGGGCGGTGGAGTGGCTGTGGTGGAGCAGGACGACGTACTCATCCGGACGACCGCGAAACCCGGCTGGGCGGCGGCGGAGAGTGGCCGCGCCGTGGTTGTGATCGCCAAGGAACTCACGCCGGAGCTGATCGCCGAAGGACTCGTTCGCGAGGTGGTCCACGTCATCCAGACGCAGCGGAAAGCGCTCGACCTCGAGTTCACCGACCGAATCGAACTCGTCTTCGCCACGGAATCGGCAGACCTCCGCACGGCCCTCGAGCGGCACCGCCACTACATCGAGTCAGAGACGCTCGCCGCGTCCGTCCACTTCGGTACGCCGCCCGCGGCCGCCGAACCGCACGACATCGACGGCCACCCTCTCGCGATCTCGGTCACCAAGTCAGAAACAAAAAACGGTGCCAGCCACCAAATCTAGCTCATCTGCGTAAAGCTCGCTTACCCCTTTTACCCAGTTTTGGTGGCTGCCACCTTTTTATTCACCTTTTTATGGAACCGCTTCGTCTGGCTGTCCTACTCTCAGGCTCGGGCCGCACGCTCGACAATCTGCTGGAGCGGATCGCATCGGGCCACCTGGCGGCGACGATCGAACTCGTGGTCTCGAGCCGCGAAGATGTCCGTGGCGTGCGGATCGCCGAGGCAGCCGGAATCCCCGTGAGCGTGGTTTCGCCTCGCGGGGTTGCCGTGGCAGATTTCAGTCGAGCGATCTTCGACGCCTGCGATTCGTGTCGCGCTGATCTCGTGGTCATGGCGGGCTTCTTGCACCTCGTCCGCATCCCGTCCCGCTTTGCCGGACGCGTGGTCAACATTCATCCGTCGCTCCTCCCAGCGTTCGGCGGCAAGGGCTTTCATGGGATGCACGTTCACCGGGCGGTGATCGAGCGGGGCTGCACGCTCTCAGGGTGCACGGTGCACTTCGTTGACGACGAATACGACCACGGCCGGATTCTTCTGCAGAAGGCCGTGCCCGTGCTGTGCGACGACACCCCTGATTCGCTTGCAGCTCGCGTTTTTGCCGCGGAATGCGAGGTGCTTCCCGAGGCGATCGCCTTGATTTCGAAACGATCGCTATTCTGAACGTTTCCCAGGAGACCATTCCATGTCCCGCTCGCTCGGTAACGTGATCGCCGACTCCCTGCAACTCTCGCTCGGCTACGGGGAGCGGCTTCTGAAAAACGTCCCGGCGGAACGAGCCGGCCGGTTCGCGGCTCCCGGCGGCGTGATCGTCGAATCCAACCACCCGGCTTTTATCTATGGGCACCTGGGCCTTTACGCCCCCAAGATCCTCCGCCAGATCGGCCACCCTGCCCCGCCCATTCCTGACGGCTTTGAGATCGCCTTCTCGAAGGATGCGAAGTGCGTGGATGACGTGGACGGCGACTTTTATCCGCCGCTCGAACAGGTCGTGGCTTTCTTCCTAGAGGGGCACCGGATGACCACCGGGGCGCTCCGTAACACCGGGAACGCCACGTTCGACCAGCCCAATCCCGCCGAGGGTCGGATGAAGGAACTCTTCCCGACCATCGGCTCGGTGCAGGCCTTCTACTGCGGCGGCCATATGATGATGCACCTCGGGCAGATGAGCGCCTGGCGGCGAATGGAGGGGCTCGGAGCCGCCTGACGTCGGCATCGGATACACTCGCACCCCACCAGGAGCACCGCCGTTTATGGACCTCGCGCATCACCACGGGCCGATCTCTCAGCTCAAGTCGAAACTCGTCTGGCTGGGCATCGCCCTCACGATCCTCGGCATCCTCGCGATCGCCACTCCGTGGGCGGCGGCGACCTTCGTTGACTTCATGGTCGCGGGCTCTCTCCTTGCCGCCGGCGTCACTCAGCTTGGCGCCGCGGCGAGCACGTTTACGTGGCGTGGGTTTTGGCTCACCGTGCTCTGCGGAGCACTTTCGCTTGCTGCCGGCACGGCGATGCTGGCGATCCCCGCCGAGGGTGTGCATGCGATGACCACGTTCATCGGCCTTGTGCTGCTCTTCCAGGCGGCCGCCAAGCTGACTGCCGCCTTCTCACTTCCGCGGGACTTTCCCTGGGGCTGGATGCTCGCCGATGGCCTCATTGCGGCCGTGCTCGGCGGCATGCTGCTCATGAGCCCAACCCAGCAATCGGGTGTGTTTCTGGGGACCCTCATCGGGATCAACCTAGTGGCCAGCGGCGCGGCCTTCCTGGGCTCAGGCCTCTGGCTCAAGGAACAGATTGGCTGATCCGGGCAGGCGTTCTATCAGCCTTCAGCCGCAGTCCGTCTCGCGAGCTGCGCCCAGAACGCGGCGGCAGCCGTCCACGTTGAGAGCGTCTCCACGCTCACGTCCGCCGCCCCAGCCTCAGCGGCTGCCGCGAGCGCGACGCGAACCAGTGCCCTTCCTACGCCCCGGCGTCGGTGGCGAGGATCGACCACGAGCCAGGGAATCGAAAACCGCTGCTTCCCACTCACGGCCGCCTCGGCAAGACTGATCAGCCCCTGGACTGCCCCGTCGGTGCAAACAGCAGACCAGACCCGCACCAACCGGCCACTCCGGCCGCGGGCATCGGCCGCGAGTCCCTTCACCGAGAATCGCGGAAAGTCATCGGCGTACGCCGAAACCGATGCCAGCAGCCGCGCGACCCCGTCCGCCTCAAGGTCAGCGGCCGAGAGTTCCACCACGCAGATAGGCCTCTCGGCGAGGCCGCCTGACGTAGTTGCCGGCACTCGATGCACGATGACAGTCATGGCTGTGCCGATTTTGACGACTATTGCGTTTGATGGGAACTTTTTCGCCCATTGTCCAAGCCGGATTTCCGTCACGGCGTCCCTGTCTCACAGTAGTGTTCAACGGCCGCAGGGTGAGCCCAATCAGTACAGGTTTCGCCCGCTGGTCGCGTGATATGCCATAATGCCGGAGTTGCGTCTTTTGTGTGCGCGTAACCGTTCACCGAATGCACGAATCCTCGTTGATACCTGGCGGACCAGAGAGTAATATCAGCATTCTATGGTGGTTTCCGTTCATAATCACGAGCGACGCGGGCGGCTTCTCGACCTCATACGGGTCCGTGGATTCGCCGCTCTCGAGGAACTGGTTCGGGAACTCGGCGTTTCCGAGTCCACGGTCCGTCGCGACCTCGACGCCCTGGAGGAACAGGGGGCGGCCAAGCGGACGCATGGCGGCGTGCTCTACGCCGGCGGCATGCCCCGGCTTGCGGAGTTCGACGAGCGGCAGCCCGCCCACTGGGCCGCCAAGCGGGCCATCGCTGCCAGAGCAGCGGAGGTGATCAGCGATGGCGAGACGGTGCTGCTCGACGGCGGCACCACCACCTACGAGGTGGCGCGGCTGCTGGTCGGCCGGTCGCTCCAGGTCGTCACCAACAGCCTGCCCGTCGCCAACCTTTTCGCCTCCGAATCCCGGAGCGACCTCGTCCTTCTCGGCGGCTACGTGTCGCCACGAACCGGTGTCTGCCTTGGGCCCTACGCCAACGAACTGCTCGGACGGCTTCACGTCACCACCACCGTGCTCTCGGCAGCGGGCATCGCCGACGAGGGCCTGTTCAACGCGCACCTCCTGCTCGCCGAGACGGAGCAGGCGATGCTCCGGGTGGCGGGCCGGGTGATCGTCGTCGCCGACAGTTCCAAGTTCGGCAGAAAGAGCCTCACGCTCGTCGCCCCGCTCGCCGAGATCGACGCCTTCGTTTCCGACGAGGGGCTCACCGACGACTGGAAGGCACGGATCTCCGCTGCCGGGCCCGAACTGATTATCGCCGCTATCCCGCCCGAAGCGGAGGACGACCGCGACCTCCGCTCCTCCACACGCCGTCGCCACGCCTGAGAACGCCCCATGGCCATCGCATCACCCAACCTCAACGGTCACACCGCCAGCCTCGATCGCGGCTCGATTGAGCGGATCGTCCGCGAGATTGTGCTTGCCTCACGCGGCGTACCTCCGTCGCAGGCGGCTGTCGCTCTGAAGGCAGAGCCGAAGCTCGTGGTGAGCATCTCGGCCCGCCACTGCCACCTCACCGACGAGCACGTCGTGAAGCTCTTCGGTCCCGGCAGCACGCTGACGCCCATGAAAAGCCTCTATCAGGACGGCTTCTACGCAGCCGAGCAGACGGTGATGCTCGTCGGGCCGAAGCGAAAGATGCTTCCCACCGTCCGTGTACTTGGGCCCACCCGCAAGGCCTCGCAGGTGGAACTCGCCTTCACCGACGGCATCTCGCTGGGCATCGACCTGCCCGTGCGGCCGAGCGGCAAGATCGCCGGCACGCCCGGCTGCGTGTTGGTCGGCCCCGCTGGGGCGATCGAACTCGCGGAGGGTGTGATTCGCGCCGAGCGGCACGTCCATATGAGCTTCGCCGACGCCGACTTTTTCGGCGTCAAGGACGGCGACCGCATGAGCCTCGCCATCAAGGGCTCGTGTGGCACCGTGTTTCGCGACCTGCTCGTTCGAGCCGACGCCACGAGCAAACTCGAGGTGCACATCGATACCGACGAGGGCAACGCCGCCGACCTTGATCACGCTGCGGGCGTGGAGTTGATCCGACAAACCTGAGACCCATGCCACAGGTTGAAAACCTGTGCTCCTTCAGACAACACGAGCCCCACGTAGCACAGGTTTTCAACCGGTGCCCACACAACACGACACCACGTAGCACAGGTTGTCAACCTGTGCCCACTCGACGCGACACCACGTAGCACAGGTTGTCAACCTGTGCCCACTCGACGCGATGGCCAAGAAAAAGGCTGCCAAACGAACGAAGCGACAAAACACGACCGTAAAACCGGCGCGCGCCGGTGCGGTTCGCGGGGATGGCCCCGCAAAGGCTGGATGGTTGTTTGATCCTGGAACGGAGCGACAGATGGCAAAGCATACGGATGCCCTCGGCATGATCGAGGTAAAGGGTTTCACGACCCTCGTGGAATCAGTGGACGCGATGATGAAGGCGGCGAATGTCACCTTCATGGGCTGGGACAAGATCGGCAGCGGACTCGTGACGGCGTTCGTCTCGGGCGACGTGGCCGCGGTGAAGGCGGCGACCGACGCAGGTGCGGCGGCCGGCGGCCGAATCGGCGAGGTGGTGAGCGTGCAGGTGATCGCGCGTCCGCACGAAGACCTGCAGATCGTGCTGCCCACGGGCGGCTGATCGACACATTGATCACCGAGACCACATGGATCGATACGAAACCCTTCTTCAACCCATTTCAAAGGACATCAGATGAATACGGCGATCGGAATTCTGGAAACCAAGGGACTCGTGGGCCTCGTTGAGGCCACCGACGCGATGGCCAAGGCGGCCAACGTGAAGATCCTCAAGCGCGTCAGCATCGGCAACGCCTTCGTGGCGACGATCGTGCAGGGTGACGTGGGCAGCGTGCGGGCGGCCGTCGAGGCCGGCGCCAACGCGGCTCAGCAGGTGGGCGAACTCGTCGCCAGCCATGTCATTCCGCGGCCGGCCGAGAGCCTTGTGGCGGCCTTCCTTGCCTGATTTCAAGCCCGCATGGCCATCCGTGGCCCATGCGGGCTTGGCGGCCCTCGAGAACTCCATCCCATGAAAATCCTCGTCGCCAATCTCGGCTCCACGAGCTTCAAGTACCGACTCTTCGACCTGCCTGAACGGGCGGGCCGAGCCGGTGCGGAGCGGGAGCTTGCCCGCGGCGGCGTGGAGCGGATCGGGGCCACCGAGAGTCGCGTGTATGCGGCCGTCGGCGGGCGGGCGATCGAGAACGTGATGCCCGTACCGGACCACGCCGTTGCCCTGCAGGCGGCGCTCGAGCAGTTGACAGCCTCAGGCGGTCCGCTGACGAGCGTCGACGAAGTGGCGGCGGTGGGCTTCAAGGCGGTGCACGGTGGCCGCGTGAGCGGTGTCGTGCGGGTGGGGCCAGACGTGCTCGCAGCGATGGAGGAGATGGCGGCGGTCGCCCCGGCGCACAATCCTCCCTACGTGCGGGCCATGCGTCTGCTCGGCGAGCGGATGCCGGGTGTGCCGCTCGTCGCCGCCTTCGAGACGGGGTTCCACGCCACGATTCCCGACCGCAACGCCCTCTACGCGGTGCCGACCGACTGGGTCGACAGGCACCTCGTGCGGCGCTGGGGCTTTCATGGGGCGAGCCATCGCTTCGTGGCGGGGCGGCTGAGCGAACGTGTGCCGGGCTGCCGCCGAGCGATCTCCTGCCACCTCGGTGGGTCGAGCAGCGTCTGCTGGGTGAACGACGGTGCGAGCGTCGGCACGTCGATGGGGATGAGCCCGCAATCGGGCCTGCCCCAGAACAACCGTGCCGGCGACTTCGATCCTTTCGCGCTGCTTCATGTGGCGAAGCAGACGGGGCGAAGCTTGGAGGACCTGCTCGGCGAGCTATCGGGCAAGGCGGGCCTGGCTGGAATGTCGGGCACGTCGGGCGACATGCGGGACCTCGAAGAGGCGGCCGCGGCTGGCAACGACCGGGCTCGGACGGCGATCGAGGTCTACGTGGCGTCGATCCGGCACTGGCTCGGTGCGGGGATCGTCGAACTCGGGGGGCTCGACGCCATCGGCTTCGCCGGTGGCATCGGGGAAAACTCGCCGCTCACCCGCGCGGCGGTGCTCGCTGGCCTCAGCGACCTCGGGATCGCGATCGATCCAGCGAAGAACGAGGCCAACGCCTCCGGTGAACGAGCGATCCACGCCGCCTCGTCGCGGGTCGCGATCTGGGTGATTCCCACCAACGAGGAACTGATCGTCGCCCGGCAGGCGCGTGACCTGCTGGCGGCCGACGGCGGAACCGCGAACGGAAAAGGTGCCTGATGTTCGTCGCCCTGGTGACTGGCTCTGTGGTGGCCACGCAGAAGACCGAGTCGATGACCGGCCACAAACTACTCGTCGTGGAACCCTACCGTCTCGACGAGAAGACGCGTTCCACGCTCGTCTCGACGGGCCGCACCTTCATCGCCGTCGACACGCTCGGCGCGGGTGAGGGTCAGTTCGTGCTCGTCACCCAGGGCTCGAGCGCCCGCCTGACGCCCGAAACCAAATCTCTGCCCATCGACGCCGTGGTGATCGGTCTGGTCGACACCGTCCGCGTTGAGGGGAAGGAAGTCTTCAGCAGGAAATGAACCAACCAATGTCCACCGCCCCCACAAACGCCCCCGACATCGCTGCCATCGTCCGCCAGGTGATCGAACAACTGGGGGTCGCCGGCGCGGCGGCAGCACGGCCAGCCGTCTCATCCGCCCCGAGCGCGGCCGGTGCCAACGGCGTTTTTGGCAGCGTCGACGAGGCCGTTCGCGCCGCCACGGAAGCCTTTGAGCAGCTCGAAAGGCTCGGAGTGGAGGGCCGCAAGAAGGCGATCGCCCATGTCCGCCGGATCGCCATCGAAGATGCCGAAGACCTCGGTGCGATGGAGTTTGCCGAGACGAAGATCGGGCGGCTCGACCACAAAATCGAGAAGCTTAAGGTGCTCGGTGAGAAGGTGCCGGGCGTTGAGTTCATGCAGAGTGAGGTGTTCAGTGGCGACCACGGGTTGGCGGTGATCGAGCACGCCCCGTTCGGCGTCATTGGTGCGATCACCCCGGTCACGCACTCGCTCCCGACGATCGCCTGCAACGCGATCAACATGATTGCGGGGGGCAACGCGGTGGTCGTCAACCCGCACCCCAGTGGCCGGCGAATCGCGGCCGAAGGCGTGCGGCGGTTCAACGCCGCGATCCACCGTGACATCGGCATCGACAATCTGATCTCGCTCGTGGCCGAACCCTCGCTAGAGTCGGCGGGCCAGCTCTTCAACCACCGCGGCGTGAAGCTGATCTGTGTGACCGGTGGCCCGGCGGTGGCGAAGGCCGCCCTGCAGTCGAGCAAGCGGGCGATCGTCGCGGGGCCGGGTAATCCCCCGGTCGTGGTCGACGAGACGGCCGACCTCGACAACGCAGCTCGATCGATCATCGCGGGGGCCGCCTACGACAACAACCTGCTCTGCATCGGCGAGAAGCAGGTGTTCGTGGTGGCGAGCGTGTTCGACCGGATGATGGCGGCGATGGAGCGGGCCGGGGCACTGCGGCTGAGCCCGCAGCAGGTCGATGCTCTCACCACGCGGGCGATCGTGATGGCGGGCGAGGGCGTGCACCGGCACTGGGTGCCCTGCAAGGACCTCCTCGGCCAAGATGCGTCGCTGCTGGCGAAGGCCGCGGGCGCCGCGGGCCGCGAGGGCCTGGAACTCGTGTTCGGCGAGACCGACAACGACAACCCGTTTGTGCCGACCGAGCAGATGATGCCGTTCGTCCCCTTCGTCCGCTGCCGCGACGTGGACGAGGCGATCCGACTGGCGCACGAGAGCGAGCACGGCTTCCGCCACACGGCGATCATCCACTCCAACGACGTCCGGGCGATGACGCGGATGGGCCGCCTCCTCGACACCACGCTGTTCGTGAAGAACGGACCGAGCGTCGCCGGCCTCGGCCTCGGCGGCGAGGGCTACCTCTCGTTCTCGATTGCCACGCCGACAGGCGAGGGCGTCACCACTCCGCTGACGTTCACTAGGCAGCGACGCTGCACGCTCGTCGACGATCTCCGAATCCTCGGCAGCGCGTCGGCCGTTCGCTCGTGATGCTCCGCCCCTGACCGAAACCTCCACACCGACCGACACGCCCATGCAACTGGCCCGGATCATCGGCACGACGACCGCGACGGTGAAGCACCCGTCGCTCGCCGGCGCTCGGCTGCTCGTCGTGCAGCCGCTGATGGCCGACCGCCGGTCGCCGGACGGCGACCCCCAGATCGCCGTCGACACGGTGGCAGCGTCGGTCGGTGACGTGGTGGTGATCACGAGCGACGGCCGACTTCTTCGCGACATTCTCAAGAGCGATGCCACACCGGCCCGCTGGAGCACGATCGCCCTGGTGGACACGCCATGAGCACCCCAATGACACTCGATGCCGCCGCGGTCCAGGCCCTCGTTGAGGAGGTCGTGCGGCGGATCCGCGCCGCCCAGGCCTCGACCGGTGCCCACCAGCCCGCCGCTCCTTCTCCGCAGCCTGCGGCCGCAGCGAGCGGGGCCGCGTTGTCGATCCCAGACCGCGTGATCACGCTCTCCCATCTGGAGCGGTTGCCTGCGGCGGTCCGCGAGGTGGTGGTGGACGCCAAGGCGGTGATCACCCCCTCAGCCCGTGAGCATGCCAAGGACTCCGGGATCTCCCTGGTCCGCGGGAAGACGGGGGGCGCGACGGCCGCACCCACACGCCCCTTCGTGATCGCGCAGGCCGCCTGCCGGGTCGACGCGTCGGCCCGCACCGCCGCGATCGCCCGCGCCGTGCCCAACGCCCAGCAACTCCCTGCCTCGGGCCTGGCCGACGTGGTCGCGGCCATCGCCGCCCATGCCTCGAAAGACGCCGCCCGCGGTGTCCTTCTCACCAGCCGGCCGGCCGTGGCGATGGTGCTTGCCAACCGCTCCGCGAGCCTCCGGGCCGTCTCCGGCCGCGACGCAGCCTCACTGGCAGCCGCCGCCGCCGAGACCGCCGCCAACCTGCTGATCCTCGATCCTGGCCAGTTCACCGGCGGCAGCCTGGAACGGCTCTGCGCCGACTTCCACCGCACGGCCTCCGGGCCGCTGCCGGCCGAACTCGCCGCCGCGGCATCAGGCTGCGGCTGCAACACCCACACGCACTGAGTAACCCTGCCCATTCACCATGAACAACCAACCGACAGGCGGAGGGATCGGCGTGACGATGACGAGCGTAGGCGTATCCTCGCCTCCGCGAGGCAACTCATGCCGTCCCGAGGCCGGATTGGGCTGAAAGATCCAGACGCATGCGACTTGGCAAAACCATCGGCACAGTGACGCTCGTGGAACCCCACCCGACGATGCGGGGAGGCGCGCTTCGCCTCGTCGTCCCGCTGACGACCGCCGACCTCGCACGTGGCGATGGGCCCGCCGAGCCGCTCGTGGCCTGGGATGACCTCGGCGCGGGCGACGGCCAGCTCGTCGCCTTCAGCGAGGGGGGCGAGGCCGCCCAGCCCTTCCGGCCAGTCGACAAGCCCGTGGACGCCTACATCGCCGCCCTCATCGACCAACTCGACGTAACCGCATGACCGCTACCGCCCGCACGACTGGAACTGACACCGCCGCCCGCAGACTTTTTGTAGCCGGCACGCCGGCCGCAATCAGCAGTGTGGGCAAGAATCGTTAGGACACGAACCCCGCAGGAGCAACGCACCATGGCTACCATCACTCCCAAGACCACCGACAAATCGCTCAACCAGCTCAAGGAAGAGATCTGCGACATCGGCCGCCGGATCTACAACAAGGGCTTCGCAGCGGGCAACGACGGAAACATCTCGTTCCGCCTCGGACCCGATGCCGTGCTCTGCACCCCGACCATGATCTCGAAGGGCTTCATGAAGCCCTCCGACCTGTGCATCGTCGACATGGACGGAAACCAGATCGGCGGCACGCGGAAGCGATCGAGTGAGATCCTCCTCCACCTGACGATCCTGAAGGATCGCCCCGACATCAACTCGGTCGTCCACTGCCACCCGCCGCACGCGACCGCCTTCGCCGTGGCCCGCGAGCCGATCCCGCAGTGTGTGCTCCCCGAGGTCGAGGTGTTTCTCGGCGACGTGCCGATCACGCGCTACGAGACCCCCGGCGGCCAGAAGTTCGCCGACACCGTGAAGCCGTTCGTCAAGCAGTCGAATGTCGTGATCCTGGCGAACCACGGCACCGTGAGCTTCGGCGAGACGGTCGAGAAGGCCTACTGGTGGACCGAGATCCTCGACGCCTACTGCCGGATCCTGATGCTGTCGAAGGACCTCGGGCGGGTGACCTACCTGACGAAGACCGAGACGAAGGAACTCCTCGACCTCAAGGCCAAGTGGGGCTACACCGACCCGCGTCTCGACAAGACGATGGAGAACTGCGACATCTGCGCCAACGACGTGTTCCGTGCCAGTTGGGGCACCACGGGCGTCACTCGCAAGGCCTTCGACGCTCCGCCCCCGATGGGTGCGGATCCGGAGAACGCCACCCGCCCGGTGATGCCTGCCGGCCTCGACACCGAGGCCCTCGTGAAGGTTGTCACCGAGCAGGTGTGCAAGCAGCTCGGCATCGCGGCGGCCTGATCCCCCTCCTTGGCCCGGGGTTGCCCGGCGGCTCATCACTGTGGAGACGAGAACGTGAAAGTTGGCATCATTGGTGGCGGTGGGATCGTGGGCTCCTCGGCGGGCTTCGCGCTCCAACTGGGCGGGATCGTCCATGAGATCGTGATCGTGGATGCCAATCCCGACCTGGCCGACGGCCAGGCGCTCGACATGATGCATGGCGCGCCGGCGATCGCCGATCAGGTGATCCGGGCCGGTGGCTACGAGTGCCTCGCAGACGCCGACGTGATCTGCATCACCGCCGGCCTGCGGCGGAAGCCCGACGAGAGCCGACTGGCGCTCATCAACCGCAACGTCGTCCTCTTCCGGTCGATCCTCTCCGAAATCAAGGCCAAGGGGATGCGGAACGATGGCATCGTGCTCGTCGTCTCAAACCCCGTCGACATCCTCACGTATCTGGCCGAGAAGGAACTCAACCTTCCCAGGGGCCACGTGGTGGGCCTGGGCACGCTCCTCGACACCCTCCGCTTTCGGGCGCTGCTCGCCCTGAACCTGCAGGCCCCAGCCACACAGGTGCAGGCGATGATCCTCGGCGAGCACGGCGACAGCATGGTGCCCGTGTGGAGCAGTGCCAGCGTCGCCGGACTGCCGCTCGAAAAGTATCCTGGCTTCAGCACGAAGCTCGGGGCCGACGTCTTCCAACGGGCGAAGACGAGTGGCGCCGAGATGATCAAGAAGAAGACCGGAGCGGGATTCGCCGTGGGTGTGTCGATCGCCGAGGTGATCCACGCGATCGCCCTCGACGCCAAACGGGTGCTCCCCGTCTCCATGGTGCAGGCCGGCTGCTACGGGATCCGTGACGTGGCCCTGTCAGTGCCGACCGTCGTGGGACGAGCCGGCGCGGAGAAGGCTCTCGAGATCGAACTCTGGCCCAAGGAGGTGCAGGCTCTCAAGGCCAGTGCCGCCGTCCTCCAGAAGACGCTCGGCGACGTGCTCGCCTCGGTCTGACGTCGCGACATCCCTACCGCGACCCCGCCGCCCGTCGCCGGGCAATGTCCATGACGCTCACGCCCCAGATGCGTGCCGTGCCATCCCACGATCCCGTCACGAGGGAATGGCCATCCGGTGCGAATGCCACCCCCCAGACCTGGTCGGTATGACCGCGGAGCATCGGCGTGGCCCTCCCGCTGGCGACGTCCCACACCTGGGCCGTCCCGTCGGCTGATACGGCAGCGACCCGATTGCCATCCGGCGAAAACGCGGCCTTCCAGATCTGGCGAGCGGGTCCGGTCATCACTGAAATGAGCGAGCCGTCGTCGGCGTTCCACGCTCGCACGGCGCCGTCGGAGCACGCGGTCAAGAGCATGGCGCCGTCGCTCGAGAACGCCACCCAGTTCACTGGCCCCTCGTGCTGATCGAAGCGGCGGATCTCGGTGCCGTCGGCCACGCGCCAGAGACGCGCCGTGCGATCCTCGCACGCCGTCGCGAGGGTGTCGCCATCGGGAGAAAACGTCGCCCGGAATACCCGGCTTCCGTGCTTCAGGGGTTCGCCCACTCGCTGCCCTTCGCCAAGGTCCCAGATCCGGGCCGAGCGATCCTCGGAGGCGGTGGCGAGCCGCCTGCCGTCCGGCGAGAAGTCGACCGTGTAGATTCGACGCTCATGCGGCTTGAACCAGTCGCGGCGGCGGAGCGTGCTGCGATCCCAAAGCTGCACGCTGGCGTCATCGCAGCAGCCGGCCACCGTCGCGCCGTCCGGTGAAAACCGCACGTCATTCACGCGTCCGACCGCCTTTCGCAGGACCCCTTGTGGCTGCAACGTGGAGGAGTCCCAGAGTCGAACCACCGAGTTGGCCATGGCGGTCGCGATCGTTTCGCCGTCGCCGGAGAATGCAACCGAGAGCACCTTGTCGTCTCCTCGCATGATTTGCGAGATGCCGAAGTTCGCGTCCCACACTCGCACCGTGCCGTCGCCTGCTCCGGTCGCCAGCCAGCCCGTCGCGGGAACGACGGCGACCGACCAGACCCGCGACGTATGGCCTCGGAGGCGACCCTGCTCGAGACCGTTCGCCACGTTCCACACCCGCAGAACCCCGTCGTGAGACGCCGTCGCGAGCCGGCTGCCGTCATCGAGCCAGGCGACGCCGTTGACGCGGAAGGGATGCCGCATCGCCAGCCGGTCCGATCCCGTGTCGACGTCCCAGATTCGCGACGTGCAGTCCTCGCCGGCCGAGGCCACCTGTCGGCCGTCCGGAGAAAACGCCACCCCGAACACCCGCCCCTCGTGACCGGCGAAACGGGATGTCTGAAGGCCCGTCGGCATGTCCCAAAGCCGGATCGTGCCATCTGCCGCCGCCGTGGCAAGGGTCCCACCATCCGGCGAGAACGAGGCGGCGTGAACGGTGCTTTCGTGACCGTGGAGTTCCCGTCGCAGCTCCCACGTGGCCGTGTCCCAGATCCGTACGACACGGTCGCGGCCCGCCGTCGCGATCGCCGCGCCGTCGGGTGAGAAGGTGACCGCATAACTCGCCCCCTCATGGGCATCGAGCGCCTGCACGGGCGTCCGTCCGGCGACTGCCCAGATCCGCACCCGCCCGTCACCCGACGCGGTGGCGAGCAGCCGTCCATCGGGCGAAAACGCCGCCGACCAGACCGCATCATCGTGGCTGCCGATCGGCTCTGCGCTCCATTCCACCGCACCGTCCGCGCACGTCCCCATCCGCACCGCTCCGTCGCTCGCGCCACTGGCGAGCACGGTGCCATCGGCAGACCAACTCACCGCCGTGACATTGCCTGCATGACCCCCGATCACCGTCACCGATTCGTCGAGTGACGCCGCAAGGCAGTTCAACTCAATCGGATTGAGGGTACCGGCATCGGCGACGAGCGTCTTGGCATCGGCAAGGAGGCGGCCCGCCTCGGCCACGTTGTCGCGGTCGCGAGCCGCCGCCGACAGGAGCACGTTGGAGATATAAAGCTGGGCGCGGGCTGCCGCCGCCTGTTTTTCGGCCTCGTCCTCCTGCCGCTCGGCCACGACCCGCGCCTCGTCGGAGAGCCGTCGCTGCCGCTCCGCACGGAGATAAAAAAACGTGATGCCGGAGGTCGCCGCCACGAGCGACACCACCATGGCCAGCGCGGCTGCCGACGCTGCACGATGCCGCCGAGTGAACCGCACCAGCGATTCCGCGGGCGTCGGTGGCCTGGCAAGGATCGCCTCACCGGCGAGCCAGCGACCGAGTTCCGCCTCCAGCTCGACGGCGGTGGCGTAGCGATTCCCGGGCTGCTTCTCGAGACACGTGGCGATGATCGTGGCCAGCGCGCGGGCATCGACGGCTGCGCACCCTGCCCCGCGCGCGACCCGCTCGATGGCCGCCGTCGGCGCGGGAGCCGGGTCGTCGAGGATCCGCGCCGCCTCCACGAACGACATGCCGCGCAGGTCGTACGGCAGACTCCCCGTCAGCACCTCGTGCAGCACGAGGCCCAGGGCGTACACGTCGCTTCTCGCATCCATGTCGCCGTCGCCCACACCGAGTTGCTCGGGGCTCATGTATCGCAGCGTGCCCACCACATCGCCGGCCCGCGTCATCTGCGTGGGGTCGCCGTGGTCAGGATCGATCGAACGCGCAACGCCGAAGTCGATCACCTTGGGTTCACCGGCGGCATCCACGAGGATGTTGCCGGGCTTGAGGTCGCGGTGGATCACTCCTTTCTGATGGCCGTGAGCCACGGCAGCACAGACCCGGCGAAAAACCGCCACGATCTCGCGGACGCCGAGGCCGGCCTCGTAGGCGTGCCGCGTGATCGGCCGGGCCGCCTCGATCATCTCCATGACAAAGAACGGCACCTCGCCGGCGCCGTTGTCGTAGGTCCCAAACGTGAAGATCTGGGCGATATTGGGATGCCGGAGCCGCGCGAGCACGCGGGCCTCGTACTCAAATCGGCGGACGAGCGATGCCGACGCGAACCCGTCCCGCAGCACCTTGACAGCGACTCCACGTTCGGGCGCGGCCTGCCGTCCCTCGTAGACACGGCCCATCCCTCCCTCGGCGATCATCCGGACGATCGTCACGCCACCGAGATTAACGCCCGCCGGCAGGGCGCCGCTCCCCCGCGCGACCGGGGATGTCGACGTCCCGAAACCGAAATGCTCATCGGCGCGACTGAGGCCGGAGTGGTCCGTCGCCGAGGGATTCTCCGGCGGCACCGAGGTGTCGTGGCACGAACCGGGTTTGGGCACGTCGGCACGCATACGGCCGTTATACCCGGCGGCGGACGTGATACCCGGCGGCGGCCGTTATCCCCGCTGCGGCGGGACACCCCCAGCCTGGGCTACTCCACCTGCGTCCGGTGGGCTTCGCCCCTCATGCCGAAGGCCTGCTGCAGCAGGACATCCCGAGCCTCGCAGACCTGCCGGATCCGATCACTTCCGCGGTGAGGCCGCACTGTGCATCTCGCCGCGAGCCGCCGCAAGCGTCGCAGACGAACCTGTGCGGCCAAAATGATCGTCACGGGGTCGGCGGCGTCGCCCGACAGCCCCAGCAGCCGCATCAACCGTGTATCGTCCAGCCGGACAGGCGCCCCGGACCCTCCAAAACCCCGCATCATGCGATCGGACACGCTGCGACCCCCAAGCTTTTGTAAAGACGTTTTTTTCACCCAACGATTGGCCGCCTACTTTCTAAGGCGTAAACGGAGGGCGATAGGGGCAAAAAAATCTCGTACGATCGAAATTCCGGCGTAGAACAAGGGTTTTCCAGCAGCAGCATCATGCCGCCGACCGTCGAACCCGATCCCTCGAAGCTGACGTCTTGCCTCCAGCGGCTCGCCGCCGGGGATCTCTCGGCGCGCGACACCATCATCGAACTCTGTGCCGAGCGATTGCGACTCCTGGCCCACCGGATGCTCTCACGGTTTCCGAACGTCCGCCGCTGGGAAGACACGGACGACGTCTTCCAGAGCGCGGCGATGCGACTCCATCGGGCACTCGGCCAGATGGCGACCGACTCGCCGCGGTCGGTCATGGCGCTGGCCGCCACGCAGATTCATAGGGAACTGATCGATCTCGCGCGACGGCACGCTGGTCCCTCGTCGTTTGCCGCCAACCATGCCACCAACTTTGGAGACTCCGGCGATTCATCGAGCGACCTTCCTCCCCACGCGCTCGCCGACGCTCCCGAACCGCTCGATTCTCTCGATCGATGGACGCAGTTTCATGATGCCATCGCGGCACTGCCGGCCGAACTCCGCGAGATCTTCCATCTCGTCTGGTATCTCAACGCCGACCAGAAAACCATCGCCGGCCTCCTCGGCTGCAGCGAGCGGACCGTCAAGTCGCGGTGGCGAGAGGCCCGTGAGGCGGTCCGCGCCGCCCTCGACGGCCACGCCCCGGAATAACCGCGACGCTTCAGGCTTCCCGCTCGAGCGCCCGCAGGATCGCGATGGCCTCGTCGAGCGACGGCGCTGGATAGCCGCGTTGATGGGCCCGCCGATCGGCCTCGGCGAGCAGAATCACGTCGAGGAAATCGGGGTGGGCCTCGAGCCGCTTCCGGGCCCGATGGCCGATCGTCTGCTCGACGTGTTCCCGGGCCGCTGGCAGCATCTCCACCAGCCACGTGGTCCGATCGGTTAGCAAATCGCCCACCGCCTCGACCGTCGCCGCCACGGGATCGCTGCGGTCGATCGCCCGGCCCACGTCATGCACCAGCGCGGCGGTGAGCAACTCCTCGTCGAACGGCCTCTCGCGATGCACCAGATCAAACACCTGCAGCGAGTGCTCGAGGGCGTCGCCCTCCGGGCACTTCGCAGGATTCTGCCTCACCGTCGCGAGCAGCGACACCTCGGCCGCGATGGAGTCGAACCGGTCGCCCACCAGGTGCCGAAGCGCCGCAGTGGCGTCGAGATCCCGACGGACTTCGTCACAAACCTCCCGTGAATCAGGCAGTCGGTCGTCCGGCACCCAGCCGCGGGCCACCCTCCGCGCTGCGCGGAATGTCGCCCGCGTGGCATCAGTGCCTCGGGCCACGCCCCGCGCCGCCTCTTCGGCGATCCGCTGCCGCAGCCGATCACGACCTTCGCCGCGCACACCATCCGCGTCGTCGTCACGAGGAGTCATGGCGATGGCAGCGGCCTCCAGCGGATGCCACGCGCCTCGCCGGTCGTGGCGTAGGTCGCGATCCCGAGCGGCTGGCTGGGAATCACCTCGGCCCGAACCGAGATCCGTCGGTTTTCGATGTCTTGTTCGACGATTGCTTCGCCGTCGACGAAGCACTCGATCCGCTCCGGCGTCACCCGCACGAGGACGCGATACCAGCGGCCCTTCTCAAACCTCATCGTGTCGGTGGTCTCGTTGTCGCCGGCATCGCGATTGTCGATGCACGACAGGCCGGTGATCGAACCGCCCCAGCCACCGAGGATCAGCGTGCAGCCCTCGTCGCCGACAGGAAACGTCAGCCCACAGAAGAAGTCGTTGCCGTCGACGCGCCGGGCTTCGAGCTCGATCTCGTATCGCTGCCGCGGAATCTCCCCGCCCCAGGTGATGCCGTTGAGCTCGGCGCCAGGCGTGATCCGAATCGCCCCGTCCACCACCGTCGGGTCCTCCCCGCCGCCAAAACCCGTCGGCTTCCACTCGCCAAGCGACACCCCGTCGAACAGCGACCGCCACGCGGGGTCCGCCGCCGGGGTACCAGAACCCACCAGGGTTGCCGTGGCCACGATCGCCCAGATCATTCTCGCCTTCATGTGCTGGACTCCAGGCGTCGCCCGACAGTGCGACGGTGAACGATACCTCTATCGCGATCTCGTCGGCTCACGAAGCCGCCGATCACAGTCTACTTCTTCTCATTCGCCTTGGTCAGAATCTCGGCGAGCAGCATGTCCGCCGCATACACCCGCCGCAGGGCGGCCACGATCCCCGTGGCATCGACCGCCACCGCACGAGCCCGCTGGTCGTCGTACGCCACGTCGAGCACGAGCGAGTCGATGTTGCCGTCAAAAATGACACCCACGAGTTCACCGGCCACGTTCACCACCGGGCTGCCGGAGTTGCCGCCGATGATGTCGGCCGTGCTCGCGAAGTTGAAGGCCGTGGCCACGAAGGCTGCATCGTCGGCGAGCGTTGGGCGGGCCTTCAGCCACCGTGGCGGCAGGTCGAATGGCGGCATTTCCTGTTTCTCTTCGGCGCGGGTGAAGAGGCCGCCAAACGTCGTGATCGCCGGATAGGCGATCCCGGCCTGCGTGCCCCCCTTCACGACGCCGTACGAAAGTCGAAGGGTGAACGTCGCGTCCGGGTAAAGCGTGAGCCCCTCGCGGGCGAACCGGGCACGAACGATCTCCGCCTGGGCCTGCTTCTTCACCTCGTCGGCCGCCTCGGCGATCTTCCGCAGCCGCCGCGATTCCCCATCAACAAGCCTCGCAAGTTCAAGCATCGGATCGGCCGACGCTGCGACGGCCGCCATTCCGCCGTCGTAGAGTTCGCGGCGACGATCAGGTCGCGCAGTGGGGGGCGCCCGTCTCCCGAGATCGGTGCCCGCCACGGCCGCCGCCGCACGGTCGGCGGGCGACTTTCCGTCCAGCACCCGCACAACGAGTTCGTCGTCGGCCCCAAGCGACGTCGCCAGAAACGTGAGCGAGTCCGCGAGTTTGACCGTCTCGAAGGCGTCATAGAGCGGCTCATCGGTAAAGAGCTGCTGTTCGAGCGACTCCCGATTCGAGTCGCGAAACTCCCGGAGACGCTCGCCGCTGGGCTTCGACCGCTCCTCGACGGCCCTCAGGATGGTCCTCGCGGTGCGGAAGCAGTCGCTGTTGAAGCCGGCTCCTGCCTCGAACAACCGGTAGCGGACCGCAATCTCGTCGATCGTGCCCTGGGCGCGTTCGATTCTCGCAAACGGCGACTCTCGCCCCGCCAGTTCGGCCTCGATCTCCTCGCGGAGCCGCCGCTCCGCTTCCCGCTTGGCGGCCATGATCCGCGGGTCGAGCAGCCCGCCGAGCACGCCCGCTCGCGCCTTGCGTCCGTTTTCCACGCCGTGCACATCCTGCTGCGCCTGCCGCCGCTCCTCGGGACCACGGGCGGCGTAGGCACCGATCGTCGCCTCGAGCCGATTGAGGATCCGCAGGTCGAGCGGCAGCCGCCGATCGCGGAGCGACACGAGTTCCGCAACGGTCGCACCTCGATCGGTGTGGCCGGGATGCCCCGACACGAAGACCACGTCGCCGGCGGCCACCGGACGAGTCGCCCAGGCGAGATGGTGGTCCACCTTTACGGGCCGGCCTTCTTCGTAGGCCCGGAACAGGCAGATGTCGAGGTTGTAACGCGGGAACTCGAAGTTGTCGGCGTCGCCGCCGAAGAACGCGATCTGCTGCTCCGGTGCGAATACGAGCCGTACATCGGTGTACTTCTTAGCGCGATAGAGGTGATACGCAGCCCCCTGCCAGAGCGTGACCACGTCGCTCCGTAGTCCCGTCGCTGCGAGCGACTCCTTTTCGATCTCGGCCATCACCGCCCGGCGGGCAGTAAACGCCTCATCGGGCGTCATCTTCACCGTGACGGCCGCCTGCACCCGATCGGTGACATCCTCGATGCAGATGAGCACGTTGAGCTCGAGGTCATGGCATTTCAACTCCTCCGCCCGCGTCGCCGCCGCGAAGCCGCTGGCGAGCAGGTCGTGACTCGCGTCGGAGAGTTTGTGGATCGCGTCGGCGCCCACGTGATGATTGGTGAGCACGAGACCGTCCGGGGAGACAAATGCCCCGGAACCCCCGGAACTGAGCCGGACGCTCGATCGCTGGAGGTGCTCAAGCCACTCGGGAGTGAGTCGCACCCCGTGATCGCGTTCGATCCGCTCCAGCGGCGGGGCTGAAAAGAGCCACATCCCCTCGTCACCCAGAGCCGGCGTGGCTCCATGCAGCGCGGCGAAGCATACGGCCGCGACCGCCAACCGCACCACACTTGACACAATACTGTACATCGTTACACTACCCGGAGTTTTCGTGAATCCTGGCTGTGAGTCCTGGCTGCCTGAAGGAGATGACATGCTCGCCCGACTTCAGACTTATTCATTGTTCGGGATCGAGGCGGTTCCTGTCGACGTGGAAGTCGACGTGTCTGGAGGAGCCCTGCCGGCGACCGTCTTGGTGGGCATGCCCGATGCAGCGATCCGGGAAAGCACCCACCGCGTAGCTCGGGCCATGGTCAACTCCGGTTTCAATCGACCCAACGATCGAATCGTGGTCAACCTCGCCCCGGCCGAGTTGCCAAAACAGGCGGCGACCTTCGACCTCCCGATCACCCTCGGGATCCTCGCTGGGAGCGGGCAGGTTTCGACCGAGCGACTCGCCGACTACGCCGTGGTGGGGGAGTTGTCGCTCGAGGGCTCCACGCGGCCGGCGCGGGGGGCGCTCTCGATCGCGATGGCGGCGGCTCGGCAGAAGCGGGAGCGATCTCGCGATGAGCGGCCACTGAAGGGCGTCGTGGTACCGGCCGCGAGCGCCACCGAGGCCGCCGTCGTCGAGGGTATCGACGTGATCCCTGTCTCGTCACTCGCCGAGGCGGTGAAGTTTTTTGCTGGCGAAATCGATATCCCGCCTGCTCCGCCCCGCGTGGATGAGTGGTTCGATCGGTTTGCCACCTACGACATCGACTTCGCCGACGTTCGCGGCCAGGAGGCAGCGAAGCGGGCGATCTGCGTGGCTGCGGCGGGTGGCCACAACCTTGCGATGGTCGGGCCGCCGGGTGGCGGCAAGACGATGCTCGCGAAGCGCGTTCCCACGATCCTCCCACCGCTCTCAGCTGCCGAGTCGATCGAAACCACGCGGATCTACAGCGCGCTTGGCCTGCTGCAGCCCGGCCAGCCTCTGATGGCCACCCGACCATTCCGCGCCCCTCACCACACGATCTCCGAGGCGGGCCTGGTAGGTGGCCGCTCGATTCCAATGCCCGGCGAGATATCACTGGCCCACAACGGCGTGCTTTTCCTCGACGAACTTCCGGAGTTTCAGCGGCGGACACTCGAGGTCATGCGGCAACCGCTCGAGGAGGGGGCGGTCACGATCAGCCGCGCCAAATCAACGAGCCGGTTTCCTGCTGATTTCATGCTCGTCGCGGCGCTCAATCCCTGCCCGTGCGGATACCGTGGCGACCCGCGGCGAGCCTGCCAGTGCACTGGGCCGCAGGTCGACAAGTACATGGGCAAGATCTCAGGGCCGCTCCTCGACCGGATCGACATTCATCTCGAGGTCCCGGCGGTGCCCTTCCGCGAGTTGGCTGCAAAGCGAGGAGGCACGTCGAGCGGGCAGATGCGGGAGGCGGTGCTTGCAGCCCGGGCTCGGCAGGCGGCGCGGTTCGGCAATGGCTCTGGCCGTGAAATCCGCTGCAACGCGCGGATGTCGAGCCGGGAAATTCGCGAGCACTGCCGATTGCAGCCGCCAGCGATCGAACTCCTACGGGCCGCTGTCGCCGATCTCGGTCTGTCGGCGCGGGCCCACGACAAGGTGCTCAGGGTTGCCTGCACAGTCGCTGATCTCGACGCGTCCGACACGATTTCGTGCAGCCACGTGAGTGAGGCGATCAACTATCGGCTCCTCGACCGCAGTCTGTGGCAATGACACTGGCCCATCGGGAGGGGCTGCCTTCGGCCGCCACTTCCAAAAAAGCCACTCGACTGCCGTTGCGTTCGTCTGCCACACTGCCTGCATGACCGTTACCCGCCACGTGCCCGTCGCCCGCCGACAGATTGGAGCCTTCCAGGTTTCGCTGCTCGCGGCGGCGACCGCGCTCCTTGCCGCCGGCGGCGCGGCATTCTGCATCGACCTCCCAGTCGCCGAGTGGTTCAAGGCGCACCGCGTTCCCGGTGAGATCGGTCGGCTGGTCAATCTGCTGGAGATTTCCGGACACTCGCTCGGCGCGGCGGTCGTTCTCATCGCGGCGGTGACGCTCGACCACACGCTCCGCTTTCCCCTGCCCGGCCGCTTCGGCGTTGGCGAGAAGGCATTTACCAAGATGATCGCTGCCACCTACTTGGGTGGTCTCCTTGCCGATGTGATCAAGGTCACCATCGAGCGGGTCAGACCCCGGGCGGCCGATCTGGCGGGTGTGGCGTCGTGGCTCGGCACATTCGGCGATGCGTCGCTGGCGGTCGAGAAGCCACACGCCGCCGACCTGATGAGCTTTCCTTCGGGCCATTCCGCCGTGGCTGCTGGCCTCGCCGCCGCGCTGACGTGGCGGTATCCGCACGGATGGCCATTGTTCGCGATGCTGGCTGCCGCGACAGCCACCCAGCGGGTGGTGACGTCGGCCCATTATCCGAGCGACGTCGCCTGCGGTGCCGCGGTGGGCCTGATTGGCGCCGCCTGCTGCCTTGGCGGACAGCGGTTCATGCGACGTGCGTTGGCTCCCGAAACGGTCGCGTGATACGATCTGATTTCGTCGCGATCGGTGGCTCACGAATACCAGGACGCTCAGATCATGGCAGTCAAAAAGGCAGCAAAAAAGGTGATGCGGGCAGGAGGAGCCGAGCCCGAGAGGGCTGAGGCATCGGCTGCCGTCCCCACCGCGAAGGCCGGCAAGCGCATCCTGCTCGTCGATGATGACGCGGAAATCGTCGAGTCGATGCGGACTGTGCTCGAGTCGCGGGGATACCAGATTCTCGTGGCCCGCGACGGCAACCAGGGCCTTGTGCTCGCCGAGGGTGAGGAGCCCGACCTCGTCGTGCTCGACATGATGATGCCGAAGCGGAGCGGGTTTCTGGTGCTGGAAAAGCTCCGCCGCAGCCGGCCGAATCCAATGCGGGTGATCATGATCACCGCCAACGAGGGCAGCCGTCACAAGGCCTATGCCGAGATGCTCGGCGTCGACGATTACATCCGCAAGCCGTTCGCCATGGACCGGCTGCTGGAAAGCGTCGATCGGCTCCTGTCGTAACGGAGGCGAGATCAAGGACCATGCCTCGTCGCCTGGGACTCATCGCGGCCGTCGCCGTGTGTATCGCTGGGCTGCTGGCGAACGCAGCGGAGACCGACCGCACGCTCTGGGAACAGCCGGTCGCGACCATGCCAGTTCGCGAAGCCGGCAGCGACGCTGATACACCTGCGGCCGGCGACCTCGGGGCACCGTTCAGCGTGCCAGCGGGATTCGTCGTCGAACGCCTCTTCGCCGTGCCGAAGGACGAACTGGGATCGTGGGTCTGCCTCACGACTGACCCCAAGGGGCGGCTCATCGCCAGCGATCAGGGGGACAAGGGTCTGGTGCGAATCACTCCCGCACCCCTCGACGGCTCAGGCGTCACGAAGGTTGAGCGGATTCCCGTACCGGTCACCGCCGCGCAGGGGCTGCTCTGGGCCTTCGACGCCCTGTACGTGGTCTGCAACGGTGGCCCCGGCAGCGGGCTCTACCGCGTCACCGACTCCGACGGCGACGACATGCCGGATCATCTCGAAAAGCTTCGCACGTTCGAAGGCGGTGGCGAGCACGGCCCGCACGCGATCCTGCTGTCGCCCGACCACCAGCGGCTGTTTGTGATTTGTGGCAATCACACAAAACTGCCGTTCGAGGTGACCAACGTCACCGAGCCGCAGACCATGGGAGGCGTTCGGCCCAACCAACGTCGGACGTCGCTGCCGGCCGGCGCAACCAGCCGCCTCCCCGCCAACTGGGACGAGGATCAAATCATCCCACGGATGTGGGACGCCAACGGCCACGCCGTCGGGATCCTTGCACCAGGTGGCTACGTCGTGAGCACCGATCGTGACGGGAAGGAGTGGGAAGTCTGGACGGCTGGCTACCGGAATGCCTACGACATGGCGTGGAACGCTGACGGCGAACTGTTTGTCTACGATTCCGACATGGAGTGGGACTTCGGCATGCCCTGGTACCGCCCCACGCGGATCAACCATGCGTCGAGCGGCAGTGAACTCGGTTGGCGAAGCGGCAGCGGCAAGTGGCCGGCGGCGTTTCCCGACAGCCTGCCACCGCTGGTCGACATCGGCCCCGGTTCGCCCGTGGGCGTGACGTTCGGCTACGGGACGGCGTTCCCGGCGAAGTATCAGAAGGCGCTGTTCGCCTGCGACTGGACCTTCGGAACGATGTACGCGATCCACCTCGAACCTCACGGCTCGAGCTACGCTGGGAGGAAGGAAGAATTTCTCACCCGCACTCCCCTCCCCCTGACCGACGCCACGGTGGCTCCCGATGGCTGCCTCTACTTCACCGTCGGCGGCCGCGGAGGAGACAGCGAAC
>Ga0194055_10000378_pt1 | contig 35357 bp, 35 predicted proteins | sample SepL449m_MetaG_FD_155482 | JGI IMG/M metagenome (GOLD analysis project Ga0194055, IMG submission 155482) | Anoxic zone freshwater microbial communities from boreal shield lake in IISD Experimental Lakes Area, Ontario, Canada - Sep2016-L442-9m | ecosystem: Environmental > Aquatic > Freshwater >... | reverse complement strand
TTTGTCCTGATGAATGTTGGCGAGGTCTGTCCTGACCCCGTTGATGGCTTGCTCACGACGATCGCCTGGACGCTGCCCGGAGAAACTCTCGGCGGCTCGCCCGGCTCGCCTGAGGTAACCCACTATGCGCTTGAGGGTGCAATTTTTGTCACTGGCGCGGCGATTCAGTGGCTCCGCGACGGGCTGGGAATCATCAATCAGGCCGAAGAAATCGGGCCGCTCGCTGCGTCGATTCCCGACAGCGAAGGTGTCGTTCTCGTGCCGGCTTTCACTGGCCTTGGCAGCCCATGGTGGGACCCGTACGCACGCGGCACATTGCTCGGCATAACACGAGGAACCAGCCGCGCACACTTGGCGAGAGCAGTAGTGGAATCGATGGCATACCAAACCCGAGATGTGGTTGAGGCAATGACCGCGGCATCCGGACGCGATGTAAACGCGCTACGCGCTGACGGTGGTGCTTCAGTGATGGACCTACTGCTGCAAATCCAAGCCGATCAATTACAGGTTCCGGTGAGTCGCCCAACCGTTCAGGAAACGACAGCCTTGGGCGCGGCGTACCTCGCAGGCCTCGCCGAAGGCTTGTGGGCCTCGTGCGCCGACATCACCGCAAACTGGGTGCTCGATACCCGAGTTGAACCGGTCGCAACTTCTGATGTTGCCGATGTCGCCTATGCGCGTTGGCTACGGGCGGTCGAACGGTCGCGGAATTGGGAAACAACCTAGGAAACCAATCGCTGGGCCATCGCCCAGTGGATCAAACCTCGAGTTTTACGAGTGCCCGACGCAGATTACGGATTGCTTGGCCTGCTCGTTGTTCGTTTTCGATCAAGGCAAAACGAACATGTCCGTCGCCGTCAGGGCCGAATCCGACACCGGGTGAAACCGCCACCTGTGCCTCTTTAACCAAGTAAGACGCGAATGCCACTGAGCCCATCTCTCGATAAGGCTCAGGAATTGGGGCCCAGACGAACATCGTCCCTTTAGGTGGTTCCACCGGCCAGCCGATTCGGTTCAGTCCACCGCAAAGTGTGTCGCGACGGGTTTGATACATCTCACGAACGACGGTCGGATACTCGGGATCTTCGTTCAGCGTCACAGTGGCCGCGATCTGTATTGGCTGGAACGCCCCATAGTCCAAATAGCTCTTCAGTTTGGTCAGCGCGGCAACGATCTCGGCGTTGCCAACCATGAACGCCACTCGCCACCCAGCCATCGAAAATGATTTCGTCATTGAGTACAACTCAACGGCTACTTCTTTTGCGCCTTCTGCTTGCAGGATCGACGGCGGCGAATAACCATCGAATCCAATCTCAGCATAGGCATTGTCGTGCACAACAACGACTTCTTTTTCGCGCGCGAAATCGACAACTTTTTGCATGAAGTCAAGGTCGACACATGTGGTCGTCGGATTATGGGGAAACGACATCACGATGACGCGAGGTTTCGGCCACGAGTATTCCCAAGCTTCGGTCATGCTGGCGAAGAAGTCGTCGCCGCCCGAACCCAGGCGTACCTCGCGAATGTCTGCGCCGGCCAAAAGCGGACCATAAATATGGATGGGGTACGAAGGCGATGGGACCAATGCCGCATCGCCGGGCTGCAGCAAGGCCCACATCAGATGTGAGAATCCCTCCTTGGTGCCGATCGTGTTAATCACCTCAGTATCGGGGTCGAGCTCAACTCCGAAACGGCGTAGGTACAAGTCAGCTGCGGCTTGGCGCAACTTGGGGATTCCCTTGCTTGATGAATAGCGATGGTTTTTCGCGTTGTGCACTGCTTCGGCGAGCTTGTCGACCGCGATATCCGGCGAAGGGAAATCGGGATTGCCGAATCCAAGGTCGATGACATCGATACCGGCTCGGCGTGCTTCGACCTTGAGCGAATCAATAATGGTAAAGACATACGGCGGTAGCGACGTGATCCGGCGAAACTCCATCAGACCAAGGTAGCCGGAGCGGTGTGGCTGCTCGGACCGGACTCAATCCCGGACAAGCAGATCAGCAGCCAGCATCCCCGCCCCGATTGCACCAGCATCAGCTCCGAGTTCGGCCCCAACTATGCGCGACGGCGGACGATGCTCATAGGCCAACACCAACGTCGCATACGCAGCCCGGGTTGGCGCAAGCAGCAACTCCCCCGCGTCAGCCAATCCTCCACCAATGATGATGACTTCGGGGTCAAGCAAGTTTTCGAGGTTGGAGACGCCTAATGCAACCCACCACCCAAACTCCGACATCAAGGCCAATGCCTCGGGTTCACCTTCGGCTGCTGCGGCGGTGACGTGCTCGCCACGAACTGCATCTACGTCCCCACCGGCGCGAGCCACGATGGTGTCCGCGTTTCCGGCAGTGGCAGCGTCTCGAGCAATTCGCCCAAGTCCACTTCCGGAAGCAAAACGTTCCCAGCAGCCGCGTCGACCGCATGGGCATGGTGGGCCGTGGCGGTCGACCACCATGTGCCCGGGCTCACCGGCGAAACCAGCAAACCCTCGTTGAAGTTCGCCAGCGACGATCACGCCGCCGCCGATGCCGGTCCCCAAGGTCACGAGCACAACGTCGTCGGCTCCGCGTCCAGCGCCAAGCCGATGCTCAGCCACAGTCGCGGTGTTGGCATCGTTATCGACGATGACCGGTAAACCAATGGCGTGGCTGAGCTTTTCGCGCACATCAAGGTCGACTACGCCCGGCAAATTCGGAGCAAAGCGGATGACCCCTTCATGGTCAACCAATCCGGCGACACCGGTACCAACCGCAACCAAGGGTCGGTCATCTTTATCAGCCACCTCAGCACGAAGCGACGACACCAACTGGGCCATTGCATCGATGATGCCTTTGGCCCCCGATGGAGTGTTGACCCGGTGGGATACGAGCGCGACCTGAGGATTCTTGGGGTCAAAGACCTGACCCAAGATCTTGGTCCCGCCTAGGTCGAGCCCAGCAACGAGGCCTTCACCTCGTGGTAGTTGCGTTGGCGTAGGCATCAGTAACGCAGTATGGCTCCAATACGACCCAGCACGTCAAGATCAGCGTTATCGGTGCAAATTTCGACGTGACAGGACTGGCCTAATGCCGTGTCCACCGCTTGTTCGACAATGTCAGGAACCGCAACAAGTTCGGCTCCGCAACTCGGGCAGGTACGTCCAACTAAACCGAGGTGACCACATGTCAAACAGTGCCAACCCGACTCGGTGAATCCAGCTGAAACGAGTAATTGTTCAACTCGTCGTTCGAACAACGCGGTGAGCGTAGGGGCGAGACCAACCACGGCTCGTTGAGCCGTCGCCTGATGGTCTCGCAAGCGTTCGACGGCGGCGGACTCGCGCTGGCGCTCGACCAGTCGCTCCACGTCAAGGGTCGCTTCGCGAATCTCCGACAGGCTTGCGTGAACGCCGACATCAATGCGGCTCACTAAGCGTTCTTGTAAATAGGGATGCAAAGCATGCTCAACGGCGCCGGCTAGCGCACTCGGCGCCCCAATGGTGAGGTGTTGGAACGGTTCTTGTTGAAACTTATGAAATGCCACTGCGGCGGCGTGTCGCACGTGGACAGCCGCGAGTTCAGCCACATGGCTGGTGACGTCACCTTGGTCGTTGTGGCCGCGGGTGTCATAGTCCCGCGGCAGTTCATCAAATAACTCAGAGTGTTCGAGTAACTCGCCGAACTCAAACACCAGGAGTCGTGCTTGCTGTTTGTCGACTAGCAGCACACCGAAACGCTCAAACTCATGGGCGATCGACTCGAGTTGCGCTACCGCGGCGGACTCATTGATCACAATGCGGCTACGCACGGGAACCGGTAACGGAATCACCTGCCAAAAATCACTGGCCGCGCAGGAAAACATGGCCAATCCTCGAGTTGAAGATCGATCAAAGCCACCGCGCACATATTCGTCGATGCGAACTAAATCGGCCTCGACCGAATCAGTCAGCCGTCCGCTAGCACGCGCTGACCGCATGATTCTTTCAAGTTCGTGTTCATAGTCTTGATGCCGACTCAGTCTGCGCCCGTCAACATCGAGATAACAGCTCGTCACCGGAGCTTGATCGCCTCGGAACCCCGCCAATTCACGAATGGCAGATTCAGTAATGACACCCATGGCGCCTCCTCATTATGGATGTTCTTGGACAAAACATCCTTGATTCGATCGTATGCACCCGATTGCGATTGCGCGCGTCTGATGCCCGGAAACTTTGGCATCGACCGGCCGGCATCGAGCTAGTTCGCCTCGGGTTGACCCGACACAAATGCCGCTCGATGAATCCCAGCGGCATTCGCCCAATCCATAACAGCCGGATCATCGCTGAGGTAGATGACCTGTACCGCCCCCGCCATTCGATCAAGCTTGTTCAATAACGCCACGGTGTCACTCGAGTCGAGGTCAGATAGCGCGTTATCGATCACCATCGGAACCGACCCGGCAAATGAGACTGACCGTTGCGCGGCAAGTCTCGAGAGCAAATAAAACTCAATCGCTTCGGCTCCAGCATCGGCGTCGGATGGGTCGACCTCGAATGCGGGGTCACTTCCCGGCCGAGGCAGCTCGCCAGCGGCACCAATGCCGCCACCGGCAGTTGCGATCAAACCCGCCGCGATGGCTAGTAGCCGTTCGGTGGCAGTGGCCTCGACGCTCGTTGCCGCCTCGACCAGCGCGACGTGGCCTTCGAGCAATTCCGCATAATCAGCCGCCTCGACGTTCGCTAGTTCAAGCTCAGCTGCGAGCAATGCGAGCTCCTCGTTGCGCCGCTCGGTTTCTGCCGCCGTATCAACCGCCCCGTCGCTGCCGACATCAGCGTCAGCGCCTCCCCCGAGCTCGGCCTCGTCAGCGCCTAGTCCACCTCCCGATTCATCGGCGGACCCGTGCTCGGTTTCAGCCTCGTTTTCAGTCTCAGGCTCAGCTTCGGCAATGGCTCGCTCAATTTCTACGATTTCCTGGGCGACCCGCTCACGCCCAACCTGCAGTTCGGCGAGTCGATCATCAATACCTTTGACTTCCCCCAAGAACATGTCCGCAGCAAGCAACGTCCGGTCAATGCCCGGGTCATCAGATCCGACGTCAAGACCAACTAGCGAGAGTTGATACGCGAGCGCATCGACAAGTTCGTTGATCGTGACTTCTCGCAACGGCTCACGAAATGATCGCAAAGCCGCTTCGAGATCTCCTTGCTCATCGTCGCCGCCCAACAGATCAAACGCTTCGAGATAGACCACCTCAAGGCGATCAAGCAACGCCGAATACTCAGGGTCGGACTCGATGATTTCGGCGATCTGCGCCCACTGCATTTCGGCCTCTTCGACACCAGAGCGAGCCCGTTCGAGATGGTGCTCAGCGACCGGATCGATTGCCCACAGCCCTGCGCCCATCACATACGAACTCCAGGTGGTGAATCCGACACGGTCAAGCACGACCTGCTCAGCGGCGCGGGCTTCGTCAAACTGCTTTTGGCCACCGCGGCGCCGCCATCCGGACATCGCTGATTCGGCATCGATGACTGCACGATGGGCAGTTTCGAGTTCGTCCACGTCGGCCGGTGAGAGCGATGGTTTGCGAATGGACCGCTCCGCGTCAGCGAGTTCGGATCGAGCGTGCTCAAGCCGTTCAAGCACCCCAGCAGTGCCACGACCTTCAGCTTCGAGTTGCTGTTCAAGTGCAGCAACCTGTGATTGCAGCGACACGAATTCATCGGCGAGTTCCGCTGCTCGCTGTGACGGGACTTCCTCGCCCTCTTCGGGATTTCGGATGGCGTCAACCAGTACTTCAATTGGCCGAATATCGAGATCGGACAATTCGGAGAGACTCTTGTCGATTCGACTCAGTTGCGATTCAAGATCCGTCCGTTGTATTTCGAGGTCAGTCTCGGTTCCGGAACGAGATGACGCTCGATTCACGCTCATTCCGTCGAACTCGCTCACCACCGATTGGCCACCATCGACCTCGGCAAGCGCTGCCGCTGCAGCCTCGGCACGCACGACTGCTGCTGCATAGTCCGCTCGAGACTTGTCAGCAGTGGCGCACAAGATGGTCAGTGTCTCATTCGCCGACCGTTGTCGATCTCGCCCCGCGTCGAGGTCGGGATAAGTTCCCTTTGGAGCGCCAGCAATAAACCGTTCAGCTTCAATTCGGGCGAGCGCATCGGGATCGCCTACCACTCCAGTTAGATCGGCTTGCACGACTAGGGGATCGATATCGGTTCGCATGTCGAGCAATGCGAGTGTCTCGGGAGAAAGATCGAGCATCACGCCGTGGGCCTCGAGTAATCCACGAAGGGCCGGCAATCGGCCCTTTTCAGGATTGCCGCCAAGAGGTAATGCGCGAACCACTTCGATAAAGCGCTGCCGGTCGGCGTCATCAAGGCCGCCGACAACCGTCATCATTGGATGCAGGTCAAGCGGTGGGCTCATGGCGCCGTGAAGCTCAAGTTGCAGCAACCTCATGTTGTTTCGTCCATCAAATCCATTCCACTCAATCGGCACGGCCTGAGGCATGCCGAGCGTAGTTCGACGAAATCAAAATGCGACGCCTATCGAGATTTACGACACCCGGATGTGCTGTACACGGGAAGCGCCTTCCGCGTCAGCGCTCGTTGGCTGCGGACGAGACCGGTTCGGCGCAACCTTCGAAACCGCCTGAGACGCGGCTTGGGCAACCGAACTCAAGGTGTCCACGAGCGATTCAAGGGCGTCACGATCGTGGACTACGCCCTCAACTGCATCAATGAATGACCGTGCGGCCGCGATCATCTCGCTAGCTGCTGCTTGGAGGTGCTCGACGCCATCGCTGCCCGGGCTACCGGTCGAACGATTGCTCTCCTGATCATCCATACCCATCGAAACACCCTTGTCTTCGAGCGCACTCACTGAGTCGCGAACACTACCCGCAGCTCACCATTTCGCAGTTTTGCCGAACTTATCTCGCGTCGGCGAAGCGAATCAGGTAACACGATGGCTCGGCGATACGGTCCGACACGCACGAGCAGTTCATCGCCGCGTCGACCGAGTTCAAGGTCATCGTGATCAGCGAATGGCAGTTCTTGGGTGAGCACACACGTGTCACCTTTCATCTCGATGCGCAGCGGATCCGAGTCATGGAGAACTGCTGCTGGATCGTCGTCTCGGTAGACCTCGTCGCCGAAAGCTCGCAATCGATCGAGTCCGACCAGTTCCTCAGCCGCGAGGCGCGCCTTGAGAATCGGCAGCGGGGCAAACGATTCAGTGATGGTCTCGAGATGCTCTTCGTGGGCGAGTTTCCATCGGTCGAACCACGGATCGGAAATCTCGTCGGGCAACAAACGATTCGCGATCACCGCGTCGACTCGATAGCCAAACAAAGACAGGTAGGTATAGGTACGTCGAGCTTCAGCGATCACCATTCGTTCGGGGTTCACGACCAGTCGGACGCTGGTGATCTCGGGGTTAGATAACAACTCCTTCACTCCGTCGAGTCGTTCATAGAATCGTCGTGAAGCTCCGAAAACCTCGTCACTCGCAACCGGCAATTTCGTGACGCGACCAAGGACTGGCCCAATCACCCGATTGAGGCGGCGGCCTGCCGGAAACACTCGCTCCATGTACCACTCCAACAAATCAGGCAAGCTCAAGAGCCGGATCGTCTCGGCGGTTGGGGCGCAATCCACAACCAATACGTCCCAGAGACCCGACACCGCGTGGGTCTTGATGTCGCCGAGCGCGAAGACTTCGTCGAGGCCTGGCACCACGGCGAGTTCTTCGGCCTCGATCGCTTCGACCCCCGCCCAATTGAAGACTTCAACCAACCAGTTTTGGATCTCGCCCCACGAGTCTTCCATCCGCTCTTGGCTGTCAAGTTGCTGGCCGGACAATAACGAGGTGATTTCCGTCGGCTCGCTTCCAAGCGGCAAGCCAAAACTGTCGGCAAGTGAATGGGCAGGGTCGGTTGAGATAATCAACGTCCGCAGGCCAGCGTCAGCGCATCGAACCGCAGTCGCGGCCGCCACCGATGTCTTACCTACGCCACCCTTACCCGTGAAGAGTAAGACCCGCATTTAGGTTCCGCTGGAATCGTCGTCGAGGTCATCTTCGCCGATGTCAACCACCGGGCCACCCTCGACTCGCGCTTTCAACTCCGACAATGCAGTCTTGAGGATTCGAGCTTCGGCGCGACGTTTTACAAATCCCGGAATCGGAACAATCAGATCAACGGCAAGTTCATAGGTGACATCAGTCGTTGTCGGATCGGTTCCTGGTTGCAGTAAGTAGTTGCCGTCGAGTTCGCGCTCGAGGTCGCCGCTCAACAGTTCCCACCCGAGGCGATTCGGAGCACCGTCATAGTCATAGTGCAATTGATAGGTTGTGCTTCGTCCCATCGCCGCGGCGCGGAACTCGACGACCACGGGTCGTTCCTCATCGTCATAGGCGATCACCGTCGCCTGTTTCAGGTCGCCCGCCCATTCAGGGTAGGACTCGAAATCGACAAGCGTTCGGAAACACTCCTCGACTGACGCCTGAATAGTGGTCTGTTCTCTCGCCTGCTCGGCCATGGGGGCTGACGATACCGGAACTACGGCGCAATGACGGCCAAGAATTCATCCACGAACCGGAAACGTGCCGAACTTCGCTCCCCATAAGCCCATGACCCCGAGGCCGTACATGGGAGCGAGAAGCCCAAACGCCAGTGGATTTACGGTTGATTGCGAAAAATGTGACGAAGCCACGAGCCAAACCGACGCGGTAGCAATCGCCACGATCACCTCAACCAGAAGGGAAACTATGAGCGACCGCTGCACCGATTTCGGCGCGCTCCCAGCCAAAAAGAACAAACCACCCATGCCGATCGCATCGGAACGACTTCGACCGACGGCGACGGCATAGGCGCAAACGAATGCTCCGACACCGATGCAAAACAGGCTGAGTGCCACCGCGACCGCCAACGGCGCAAAGGGATCGGGGGCGACCGCGGCAAGCGTTGCCGTCACCGCAAGGCACGCTGTCCCGATCCATGACGATCGCACGATCCAAAGTGCCAACCCACTTTGGGCCGGTTCGCTGGGGTCTGAAGTTTCAGTGCGGTCGGGGTCCACCATTCGATCAGCCTTGCACTGTGGCGATCGCGCCGGCCAGACGCGCCGCGAGCACGTCGTAGGTGAATTCTGTTTCCACGCGTCGTCGTCCGTTATCAGCCAGTTCGCGCCGCAGTGATGCATTGTCGATCAGGTGTTTCAGCGATCGGCGAGTCTCCTCGACCGATGACGGATCCATGATCACCGAGCCAGTGACGCCGTCGACCACTGCCTCGTGGGACCCACCGCTCGTACCAGCCAATTGAGCGACACCTGCTGCCGCCGCTTCGAGAAATACGATGCCGAAACCTTCTTGTTCAAGTCCTAACCATCGGTTGCGGCACACCATCGCGAACACATCCGCACACCCGTGCACGAGCGGCAGGTCGTCATCGTCGACTCGACCCAGGAACCTCACCGATGCGCCACAGCGACGAGCGACCCGCTCCAGTCGAGCGCGATCGCGTCCGGTTCCGGCAATGACGAGTTGCAGTTGCGGATGGGTTGGAGCGAGCCGAGCCGCTGCCTGGATAACAACATCAAACCCTTTTCGAGGAACTAAGCGGCTCAGGCCAAGGACGATGATGGCCTCGGGGTCCAAACCGAACCGACTCCTCGCCGCGATGCGCTCGGCGTCGCTCAATCGCTGAAAGCGATTGACGTCGACTCCAGGTGGAATCACCACTGAAGGGAGGCGACCGCCAGCGGCCCGCGTCGCCTCAGCTTCGGGATAGCCACCCGCGGCAACTACCAAACTGGCGCCATTCAATACCCGGGCAAGAAGCGTGTGACTTCCCGGCAAGCGCCCGGGGACTGCGATTTCAGCGCCGTGGACGACAACACCATAAGGCCGCTCTAACGATGGTCCGATCAAGCCGAGCGGAAGTGCCGGATCGAGCAACACGATTCGGGCATCGACTTCTGCGGCAAGTGCATCGATGTGCCGACGAAGCATGGGAGTCGGCAACGCGACCCTCCCACCAATTCTTTCAACTCGAAATGGTTGAGCAGCATCCCATTGGCGGGCGTCGGGATGTGCGGTGGTCAGCACCGTTGTGTCGTGAGGTGGAAGTCGTCGCCAGAGTTCCCATAAGTACGATTGGATTCCTCCGACCTTGGGGGGAAAGTCGTTGGTGACGAGGAGGTGCCGAGAATGGGCGTTCGTCATCATCTTGGCAACCCAAGCGAACCGTGCGGTACGGACCGAGAGGTGACGGCTCGGTCAAGTTCGGCTCGCACCATCGGATCGGTTTCGAATCGCAATTCGGGCGGCAACGGATCAAGACCGAGCCGCCGCGCCGCCCAAACCGCATGCGATCGTACGATCGGATCGGTATCGGCGAGGCCGCGTTCAAGGGCGTCGGTGACACCAGGAGTCGTCAGCGTCGCCGAATTACCTAGCACGATGAATGCATTGCGCCGCAAATAGCGAGGCTCGCGCCTCGGGATGTACCAACGCCCGAAACGCGCGAGCAACTCGGCATCATCTGTCGCCAGCATTTCCAACACGTCAACCCACGATCCAGATTGGGCATGAGGCCCTGGGTCTCGCTGGTCGGGGTCGAGCAGCGGGCGACGGGATGGCGGACACACTTCCTGACATTCGTCACACCCGTAGATGCGGTCCCCCAACGCTTCGCGATACTCGATGGGGAACACGCCCTCAGCCTGCACCAACCACGCGAGACAGCGACGAGCATCTACTACTCCTGGACCGATGATCGCACTGGTTGGACAACCATCGATACACCGAGTGCACGATCCGCAACCGTCAGGCACTTCGTCGTCGTTGTGAGGCAACGGAGCATCGGTCAGCACTGATCCGAGTACCACCCAACTGCCGATACCTGGGATCAACACATTTGCGTTCTTGCCATACCAACCCAGTCCAGCTCGATGGGCCGCGGCACGATCAACGAGCGCGTTGTCGTCGAGTACGACTCGGGCCATCCAACCATCAGCCGATAGCCGTGCCGCTACCGCATCGAGTCCGGCGCGCAATTGTCCGTAATGGTCATCGGTTGCATAGCGAGCAACCCGCGCCATCGGGCGATCTTGCGACGGCGACGGCACAACCGAGCGATCATAGCGACGCGCTCCAACGACGAGGGACGCCACCGTGGGCATTGCGTGAGCCGGATTCGTTGAGCGTTCCGGATTTCGATAAGTGAATTGCATCGAAGCGGCTAGGCCTTGCGAACGCCGCTGTTCGAGAATGCGCCGCGTGGCATCGAATGGCTCAGCTGATGCAATGCCAACGCGATCAAGGCCAGCGGCAAGGCCAGCCTCACAAATTTCTTCGCTATAGCGGTCACTCAACACCATGCCATCGTCGCACGCGCAGCCCGATCGCCTCGACTTCGAGACCTTTCGCGGCGTCGGGCCGCGCACGTATCGGGTGAGCGAACCGTTCCTAACTGATTTGTCGCTGGTGTCGGAGTGGTGATGCCAACCCAGTTTCGGCGAGTAGGCGAAGGGCTCGAACTTCGCTGACTTGGATCACGACGGCCTCATCAGGCTCTCGAGAACATAAGAACGTCACAACACAGTCGGCGCAGGCCGTGGTGTGTTGCATCACACACTCGTCGCAGTCGATCGTGAGGGATTCATGTTGGATTGCCATCGTTGCTCCATTGACTCATTCGACGACCGGTCACCCGGCCACTACGCCCAACGACAACCTACGAAGGGGGTATGACAGCAACCAACGAGTTGGCGAATTACTGGGCCGTTGCTTGATCCACACCGACGTCGGTTGGCTCAGACGCTCCGGACAATGCGGCGACATCATCATCGGAGAGTTCAACCACCGCAGCGGCCGTTCCACACCATCGGCACGAAACCTCTTCGATGGATTCATCGAGTATTTCAAGGTCCTCGACCTCAAGCTCACCGCCGACCGAATAGTGATGAAACCCTCGGGTGCGACGAGTGGTCGTCACGTCGAAGCGGGTCAGGTTGCCACAGGCGCTGCAGCGGTAGCGAGAGGAAGTCACCGTGGGATGGTACCGCCAGCGTGAGCCTCTCAGGTCCTTGACTGACGAACATTTGTTCGCTACACCTGTGTCGATGATTTCGTTTGACCATTCGGTCCCTAGTCCCCCGTTACCGATTCCCCCGGTGGCGTCAGCTGATGCACGCGCATCACATCAGCGCAGCTTCGACGAACTCGGCACGCCCCTGTTCGATGTGACCTTCTGTGTCGTAGACCTCGAAACCACTGGCACCTCGGCACAGCTATGCGGGATTACTGAAATCGGCGCAGTCAAAATCAAAGGGGGCGAATTCATTGGCACCTTTCAAACCATGATCAACCCTGGCTCCGTCATTCCGCCAGAAATCACCGTGCTGACGGGCATCACCAATGCCATGGTCTTGCCCGCACCGAGAATCGAATCAGTGCTTCCGACATTGCTCGAGTTCATCGGCGACGCCGTGATCGTCGGGCACAACGTCCGGTTTGATCTCAGTTTCTTGCAAGCAGCGCTTGACCGAGCCCAACAACCAAAACTCACCAACCAATCAGTCGACACGTGCGGATTAGCCCGTCGCTTGGTCCGCGACGAAGTTGCGAACTGCAAACTTGGCACCCTCGCTTCACATTTTGGTCTCGCGCATCAACCCAGCCATCGAGCGCTCGATGACGCGCTCGCAACCGCCGACCTGCTCCATGTGCTCCTCGAACGCTGCGGTGGCCTTGGCGTATCAGGCCTCGACGATTTGATCACGCTGCCGAAAATGGCCGGACATGCTCAAGCCGACAAGTTACGTCTGACCACTTCGCTTCCCCGCCGTCCGGGGGTCTATGTGTTTCGCAATCGCGCCGGAGCGGTGCTTTACGTCGGTAAAGCCACCAATCTTCGAGCGCGAGTTCGTTCCTACTTCTCGAGCGATACGCGTCGAAAGATCGGCCAGCTGCTCGCCGAAACCCACTCGATCGATCACCGTGTGTGTGCCACCACGCTCGAAGCCGCGGTCATCGAAGTCCGCCTCATCCATGAGCACCTACCCCGCTATAACCAACAATCCAAGAACTGGAAGCGCTACCCGTATCTCAAGCTCACACTGAATGACCTATACCCCCGACTCTCGGTTGTTCGCCTTGCGCCTGACGATGGCTCGCTCTATCTCGGGCCATTGCCATCGACCCGCATCGCCAAACAAATCGCGGAAGCGATCGAAATGGTGGTCCCACTTCGCAAATGTTCTGCCATCCCCGGACACGCGTCGCGATCGGGGGTGTGTGCACCAGCCCAATTAGGCATCGCCGTCTGTCCATGTGCCGGCGAGGTCGAAGCACATGACTACGCCGTTACCGTTCAACGCACCGTCCGCGGTCTACTCACCGATCCTGATTTGTTGTTGTCACCGTTGATCGCTCGCATGGGCGCACTTGCGGCCGAGCAGCGATTTGAAGAGGCCGCCGACGTGCGCGAACGGGCTGCTGCCCTCACGATGGCCATTAGTCGACAACGCCGATTCGCTGGGCTCATCGACTCGGGCCGAATCGTGGTTGAGGTCGATGGCGCCGGAAGCGTCGAACTCAGCAACGGTCAACTCAGCCGATCCTGGGACCCCAACGCCGACTCTGCCGACCCGACGTTACTGAGTGCACCACCACTTCCGTTCGCGCCGGCGATGTGGGGAAACATTCCGAAACCACTTGGCCAAGACTTAGCTGATGAACTCAATTGCGTCGCGAGTTGGCTCGAAGTCCACGCCGGAATGTTTCGATTAGTAAGTACCGACCGGGGGCTGGCTTCCCTTCTGCCGCGCTTACCATCGCTTGATCCGCGACATTCCGGGCTCGTACGAAGCGAGCGACGCGACGGGCGAGATGATCCACGCCATGGGCGTGATCATCGTGACCGGCGCAAGCGGCACGCGGCGGCCTGAGCAACAATTCGTTCATCGTGCGCTGAGACCCGCCACCAAATCGGGTCCTATCAGCGATAGCCTCAGCCCGTGGGTCGCTTGCTGATCGTCGTCGTCGCAGTGCTCGTTACTTGGTGCATTTCGATCGGCTTCGTTTTCGTCTTTCTGCGCTGGCGACTCGCTCGGTCGAATCGGGTGAGTCCGGCTGTGAAGAGTCCGGCTCCGATCCGTTGGTTGTGGTTACCAACCCGCGTCGCCCGCATGCACCGACGCCTGCGAACTGCAGTCGCCATGATCCACCTCGCACCTTCGCGGCGTGTTCGAGAGTCTCCGTCACTATCGGTGGATCAACTCCGACGCGAACTTGAATATCAAGCGGTCGAACTCGATCAACATCTCGTCGTTGCAGCGCATCACCCACGTTCGTTTCGGCGCGGCTTACTGCGATCATTGGAAACACAGATTGCCGAAGTCGAAGCGCTTGCCGTCCGACTTTCCGGCATGATCCGACCCGACGAACTGCCCGCTTCTGGTTGGATGTTGCCCGATGCTGCACCCGAAGTGCTCAACCGCATCGCGACCCAACTTGATTTACTTGATGCAGCCCAAGAGCAACTCGCCGACATCGAACGAGCGAGCGGGCTCGTCGACATCGATTCACTGCTGAGCGAAACAAACGCGGCCGTCGCTGTCGTTCCTCCACCACCCAACATGCCAGCCCCGCTCGAAACCGGCCATAGCCACCGCTCCCAGGCTTAACTGTTTGAGAGCGTGACTAAGTCTTTAAGCGCTTTGGCTGCGTGGCCGTTATCAATCGCAGCAAACGCCAACGCCAATCCTTCAGCCATGTCCGTCGCCTTTCCGGCGATCAGTAGTGCAGCGGCCGCATTCATCGCAACGATGTCGCGGTAGGGACCGGCTTCGCCACCAAGTACGCGATGGGTGATCTCAGCATTCACGGTCGCATCGCCACCGCGGATCTGATCGACATCAACAACGGTGAGGCCTAAATCGGTCGGATCAATCTCGTACTGACTCACATCACCGTCGCGAATTTCCCACACGGTGGACCGGCCAGTGATGGTTAACTCATCGATGCCAATGTGACCATGTACGACCATCGCCCGCTGTGCGCCGCGTTTTTGCAACACGCCAATCACCGTTGGTGCCATCGCTGGATCATTGACGCCGATCAGTTGACGAGTCACTCGAGCCGGGTTTGCCAGCGGCCCGATGAAGTTAAACACGGTCGGAATTCCGAGTTGCGTTCGTACTGGCCCGGCGTATCGCATCGCGGGATGAAATGCTCGGGCGAAACAGAAACCGAGTCCGATCTCCGCGACCGATCGCGCAATTGCTGGACCGTCAAGATGTATTTCCACGCCGAGCTCAGCAAGGAGATCAAACGATCCACTGGTGGATGACGCCTTCAGGTTTCCGTGCTTGCAGATATGGCCACCTGCACCCGCGACAACGAAACACGCCATGGTCGACACGTTCAACGCGTGTGCTCGCCTGCTCGCGCCACCACCAGTTCCGACAATGTCAACAACGTCATGCAGGTCGGGCGACAACGTGATTGGTTCGGATGCTTCGAGCATCGCATCGACCATCCCCGCTACTTCATCGATCGCTTCGCCCTTCATCCGTAATGCGACGATGAACGCTGCAATCTGACCATCGGATGCCTCGCCCGCCAAAATTTCCGACATCGCCGCTTGACCTTCGGCCGACGTCAGGTCACGGCCCGAGGTAAGGGCGAGCAAGATCGGAGTCCATCCACCAAGGTCCTCGAGTGTCAAAGCCATCGATACCTCAGTCCGGTAGGAAAACTATGCGGTGCGTCGACGTTGCCGAATGATTCGACGGCGCTCACGTTCGGTTGCGCCACCCCAGACGCCATCACGCTCTCGGGCACCGAGCGCGTGTTCTAAACAGGCCTCGTGGACTGGGCAGACATCACAAACTGCCTTTGCCTCGGCACCGTCCTCGTCATCGAGGGGGAAGAAGATTTCGGGGTCGAGCCCTTGGCATGCTGCCTTGGACCGCCACTGCTGTTTCATCGGAACTGACCAACTCCTGCGAGGAGATGCCGTAAGGGAAGATTTGAGTATCGCCGCGCCTGTCCCTATCTGTCCAAATGGCCGCAATTAACCGGCCAAATCAGCGAGGAGCTCGGCCCTCACCTCGGCCGACAGTTCAACCTGGTGGCGATAATTCGGCTGCTCGAAGCCGAGGTCAATGCGATCGGCGGCTTGGAACGCCTGCACCTGCTCGGGGCTCAGATCCCAACGCAGATAGTGAACTGCCGCAGTAATTTCGTCCCGGGTAAGCAGTTTTTCGTGCTCTTCGTCAGGAGTGCAATTGACGACAGTGGTAGATCCAGCCAACTTGAGGTGCAAGGCTGCCGACTGCTCGATGCCAACCAATTTCGGAAGCCACTCCCGTAATTCGCCGTCATTGGTGAGTTCGATGAACAGCGTTGCCGACAGTGAACCGGCCTCGGGAATTAGCGGGTTATACGCTCGCAGTTCGCCTTCGATTGCCTCATCGCTGATGAGTTTTTCTACCCGCGCCATTTCCTGAATCTGAAACCGCACCGTTTCACGGTTTTCGAAGACCAACGTGACAACTGGTCCCACATGCACCCGGCGACGCTTTTTTAGGGCGATGATGTGCGTGCGAAACTCGGTTCTTTCGCGTTCGTATGCACGCTGGTCTTTAATGTCGTCAAGGGTCAGTTTCGTCACGGCTTCGCCTCTTCTTCTATGCCATAGGCCCTGGCCATGAGTTGCATCGGATGAACCGGTTGCATGCCAGTTTCTTGCAGGATGCCGCCATTGGCGAGGTTGCAATCGCCGGCGATGACTTCATTGCCAGCTTGTTCAATTTTCGCCGCCATTTTTTTGGCGATCTTGCGTGCCGCCTCGTAGTTCTGGTCGCGAAGGCCCCAACTGCCGTCGATCGCGGAACACTCGGCAACCACGGTGATCGTGGCGCCGGTGAGTTTCAACAAGTCACGACTCTGCATACCAATATTCTGCGCTCGCAGGTGGCACGGAGCGTGATAGGTGATTGCCGAAGGGACCTCTCCGCTAAAAGAGGTATCAAGTGACGTCGATCCGCTTTTGTGAAACTTCATGAGGTATTCGGCGGAGTCGTAGGTATTAGCCGCGACGAGCTCAGCGTCGGGCCCGCCGATGTAATCGACGTAGTCCTTCTTGAGTACATAGCCGCACGTCGCCTGCGGAACCACGATGTCGTGTCCAGCCCGAACAGCACGTGCCAGTATTTCAACGTTCTTTCGACCTTGGTCAACGAACTTCTCCACGTCGCCGCCGTGAAGCCACGGGGCACCACAACACACTTGACCTTCGGGAAGCGTGCAAGCGATCCCGTTTCGTTCATAGACTTTGACCAAGTCGTGGCCAATCGCCGGGTTGTTGTATTCGACGTGACAGGTAGGAAACAGCGCCACGGTGGCCTGTTGATCGCCACGCACTGCCCGAGCCGTCTTTTTGAACCAAGTCGAAAATCGCGTACGGGCGTAGGGCGGAAGTATCCGCTCAGACGCGATGCCGAGCGTCGCTGCCATTGCCTTGCGGGTAAAGGAGCCTGGCGTGCGAATCGCACTATTGGTGATTGATGCGAGCCGCGAATTGACCTTGCCAACAAGATCAGTGCGACCGAAAACCTGATTTTCGAGGCGGTCCTTGACCGAGACCTCTTTGCCACGAACTCGCACTTGTTCGGCCCGCAGCATCAGGCGAGGGAAATCGAGGTTCCATTCGCTTTGTCCAGGGATGTAAGGACAGTTGATATAGCAAAGCTTGCAGCCGAAGCACTCATCAACAACCTGGTTCTGTTCGGCGCGGGTCAGATGGGCGGCATCTTGGTCTTCGTGGGCGTCGATCGCCGCGAACAGGGTGGGGAATGACGTGCAAAACTTGAAACACAGGCGACAACCATGGCAGAGGTCGTAGACCCGGGTAAGTTCATCGCGCAGGTCCGCGTCATCGAAGTAACTCGGATGAAACGGGTCATAGGTTGTGGTCACTGCGAGAAACTCCTTAGTACCGGGCAAGCGCCTGACATGATCAAAAAACGCACTAGATGGTTTTGTGATGTTGATGAAGTGCAACGGCTAGGTGACGGCGAACCGACCCCAACCGTTGCCACGACACCAAGTGCGATTACGACAGGCTTGCGAGGCCCTCGGTGAACCGACCCGCATGGCTCTTCTCCGCCCGAGCGAGCGTCTCGAGCCACTCGCTGATCTCTTCGAAACCTTCGTCGCGAGCGGTCTTCGCGAACCCGGGGTACATCTCGGTGTACTCATAGGTTTCGCCGGTGATGGCCGACTTGAGATTGTCAGCGGTGGGACCAACGGGCACGTCGGTCACTGGGTCGCCGACTTCGGCAAGGAAATCGAAATGGCCGAATGCATGGCCGGTCTCGCCTTCGGCAACTGAACGAAACAATGCAGCGACATCGGGGTAACCCTCGATGTCGGCTTTCTGGGCGAAATACAGGTAACGGCGATTGGCTTGGCTCTCGCCCGCGAACGCTTCTTTCAAGTTTTCTTGGGTCTTGCTTCCGTTGAGTTCAGGCATTGACTTGCTCCTCATGCTTAGTGGTGGGTAGCGCTTTGGTTCTAGGTAATGGGTTTTCGCATTCGGCACATGATCCTCGAAAGACGATCTGTGTCGAGGTAACCGTGAAGCCAGTTCGGCCCGACGAAGGGACACGCACTGCCGTCGCATCGACATCAACGTCAACCACCTTGGAGCACTCGTCACACACCAAGTGGTGGTGCCGATCAAGGTTGGTATCAAAACGGCCTGAGCCATTGCCAAATTCAAGATGTACCAGTTCTCCCATCGATGCGAGATCGTTGAGCGTCTGGTACACCGTGCGAAGCGAGATTGTCGGCATCTCGTTTATGACGGAGGCATACACCGATTCGGCGGTTGGATGTTCGAGGTTGCCATACAGCGCCGAAAAAATACGTTGGCGTTGGGGGGTGACCTTGAGACCCTGATTCCGAAAGAGTTCGGTGAGTTCGGCCGGTGACTTCACGAGCGCACTCTAGCGCCAATTTGCAATAATTGTCATTTAGCCACGAAAGAAAATTGGACCAAGGTCTCGGTCCCTCGGTTCTTCCTCAATCCCGACACCCTCGTAGACTGCGGCCGTTGTCAAGCCTCTCGAACCTAGCCCGGGCACCGAAAGCGAGTTCTTGTTCATGTCAGGCACTTTTAACCGAACCGATTCGCTTCGCCGCCTCGCCGAAACCCAATTTGACGTCTTGGTCATCGGCGGAGGGGTCACCGGATGTGGCGCCGCGCTCGACGCCGCATCACGCGGTCTGCGCACTGCGCTTGTCGAACGCGACGACTTCGCCTCAGGAACCTCGTCCAAATCATCGAAAATGGTCCATGGCGGATTGCGGTACCTCCAGCAGGGCGATGTGCGACTCGTCTATGAAGCGCTCGCCGAACGGCAACGGCTTCGCAAAAATGCACCCCACCTAGTCAAAGTGCTTCCGTTTTTGCTTCCCGTGTTTGGCAAGGGTGGGGTCATCCCAAAAAAACTGTCACGCGCCCTTGGCAGCGCCATGTGGATGTACGACCTCACCGGCGGCGCGCGTATCGGCAAACTCCACAAGCGAATTAGACCCGCCGAAGCACTCGCCCACATGCCGACGCTCCCCGCGGAAAAACTTGCATCGTCATACCTCTATTACGACGCCCGCGCCGATGATGCGCGTTTAACTCTGACTCTCGCTCGCACGGCCGCTATCGACCATGGGGCAGTCGTCGTGAATGACACCAACGTGGTCAACATTGTCAAGACTCCTGAAGGCAAAGCGTGTGGCGTAGTCGTTCGGGCAACCGATTCCTTCGGTGAGACTCTGCAATTCGACGTGCGGGCCCGCTCCATAGTCAATGCCGCTGGGGTTTGGAGCGACGAGGTCCGCACCCTCGATGAAGGGACCGACCCCGACTCCATCCGCCCAGCGAAAGGCATTCACATCACCGTGCCTTGGTCCAAGGTGCGCAATGACATTGCGGTTGTCGTTCCAGTTCGAAAAGATAAGCGATCAATTTTCGTCGTGCCGTGGGGTGACTTCACCTACATCGGTACGACCGATACCGACTATTCCGGGCCAATAGATGACCCGCAATGCACTGCCGAAGACATCACGTACTTGCTTACCGCGATGAATGAGGCAATGACTGTCGAGCTAACCGAGGCCGATATCACCGGGACTTGGGCCGGGCTGCGCCCACTCGTACGTGACGCAGGAAGTGAAAAAACCGCTGACCTCTCGCGACGTCATCGAGTAGCGGCGTCAAAGTCTGGTGTTGTCACCGTCACCGGCGGCAAGCTCACCACCTATCGCGAGATGGCCGCCGACACAATCGATCGTGTCGTCAACGATGTTCTCGGTGCGAATTCAGTGAACCGAGGTGCCAAACGCAGCCGGACGAAACGTTTGGCATTGCGCGGTGCCGATGGCTACGCACAACTCATCGCGTCAGTTCCTACACCCGTTGCTGGAGCACCCGAAGACGTCGTCACCCACCTCGCAAATCGTTACGGAGGTGAATCCAACGCTCTGCTCGCCATGATTGAAACCGACCCAACCCTGGGCCAGCCACTGATCGATGGCTTGCCATACCTTCGAGCCGAAGCGATCTATGCCGTGCGTTACGAGATGGCTCGCACGCTTGATGACATTCTCAGTCGGCGAACTCGGGCCCGGTTGTTGGGACGAGACGCGACAAGTGACGCGGCAGCCACAGTCGCAGCACTTGTTGCCATCGAGCTTGGTTGGGATGATGCTGAGCAAGGTCGGCAAGTCAGCAACTACCAAGCCATCATCGAACACGAGCGCACCGCGGCCTCGCTTCCCGAAACCTTGCTCGACGCTGCAACCGGTGCTTAAACACGCGGCTTGATACTTCGGCGTAGCCTCAGCGCCATGACTACATCTCCTGCCACTGAGGCTTACCTCGGCCCCGGCGCACCAACGGCGCCAATTCAGATCGCTGGCAACGCCGCCGATTCGAAACCGCATTTCACCACTGCCTGCGTCGACGTGCCCGAGTCGGTACTTACCCAACTGCGCGACCTTGGTGTCGATGTGCAGATCGACGCCGCAACCCGCGCGGAATCAAGTCGCGACTGGTGGCCACTGGCGATGACTTGGGCTCTCGATGGCGAGGTGCCCGCGATTGCGGCTGCGGTCGTTCGCCCGACCACACCCGAGCAGGTTGCGGCGGTCCTCAAGATTGCGAATGCTGCGGCTATACCGGTTACCGCTGCTGCCGGACGCAGCGGCGTCTGTGGATCATCCGTTCCGTTGTACGGCGGAATCGTGTTGGACCTTTGCGAGCTTCGCGGCATTCGAAGTGTTGACGATGAATCGTTAACCGTCGATGTGCTCGCAGGCACATTCGGTGATCATTTCGAACACGAGCTCCGTTCAACTTACGGGCTGACCTGTGGGCATTGGCCCCAGTCGATCGCGCTCTCCACGGTTGGTGGCTGGCTTGCGTGTCGCGGCGCCGGTCAGCTTTCGACGCGGTACGGAAAAATCGAGGACATGGTGATCGGCCTTGACGTCGTGCTCGCCGACGGAACGATGGTCCACACCGAGGGCAACGCGCGTCAAGCAACCGGCCCGGATCTCAATCAACTTTTTGTCGGGAGCGAAGGTACCCTCGGCATCATCACCGGAGCTCGGCTTCGCCTGCATCCGGCACCCACCCACGAGCGGCGCTTGGCCTATGGATTCGCGTCATTCGAAGATGGACTTGAAGCGTGCCGAAAGATCCTTCGCCGCGGCGGAACTCCGGCGGTATTGCGACTCTATGACGCGATTGAAGCTGACCGCAGTTATAAGACTGGCGAACTTGCGGTTCTACTCGTGTTTGACGAAGGCGACCGAGTACTCGTCGATGCCACCATGGAAATTGTCGAGTCCGAATGCGAACAAGGCCAGCGCCTCGATGTCGCCCTTGTCGAACAATGGATGGGCCATCGCAACAATGTCGCTCAGCTCGAAAGTCTTATCAGTGGCGGATTAGTCGTTGACACCATGGAGATAACCGGTCCGTGGTCGCAACTTCCTTCGATTTATCGCAAGGCACTCGACGCCATTGGTGCAGTGCCCGGCACACTCGCGGCCTCTGCTCATCAATCGCACGCTTATACCGATGGGGCATGTCTGTATTTCACGTTCGCGGGCAAACCCGGATCGGACTCGGCAGCCAAGGAGGCCTACTACCGCGCTGCCTGGGACGCCGGCACCCACGCGGTGCTCTCAAGTGGTGGCGCGCTCAGCCACCATCACGGAGTTGGCATCAATCGCGCCCGCTTTATGGCTGATGCCCTCGGCGCTGGCCTTGATGTACTAGGTGCGGTCAAGGCTGCAGTCGACCCTCAGGGCATTCTCAATCCCGGCAAGCTCGGTTTGTCGAGTCACTTCGGTGCCAATCCATTTGCTGAACCGAACTGATGCCCAATTCTGACGCGGTTCCTCACCCAGCCGCATCGCCGCTGATTGATCGACAAGCGGTCATGCGCGGCGCAGCATGCGCACTCGCGATCGCGATCCCGGCTGGGTTCGCGCAGCGATTGACTGGCGAAGGGTCGAGCGTAAAGGGTTTGTTGTTCGCGGTGATCTTGATCGGATTTGGTTGGGGTGGTGCCGTCGCGGCAAAAGCGGGAACTGACCATCGGGGCCTTACTCACGGCACGCTCGCTGGAGTCGTAGCAGTGGCGGTCTATTTACTCATCGGCATGATCGCTCGAGCATCTGATACGACGTCAACGTCAACCACGGCCATCAAGTTGTCGTTCACCGCGATGTTGTGCGTGTCTTGCGCAATCGTCGGCGCGGAACTCAGTGAACGGCGAAGGCGACGAGCATCGGCCGAAACTATCGAAGTAGATGATCGCCCAAACGATCACGAGATCGATCCGCTGCAGTGACGATGACAGGGACGATGACAGGGACGAGGGAGAATCAACCATGAGCATTTTGGTCGTGGATGTCGGGACCAGCAGCGTACGGGCGGCAATTGTTCGTCCCGATGCGACGATCGCCGTTGAGCGGCACCGACAAGTTTTGCCTGATTCGCCCGATTCGGGATTAGTCGAGTTCGACGCGTTAACGCTGGCTGAGGTGACGTTAGAACTCGCGCGCCAAGTCTTGCGCGAGGGCGGCCCTATCGATGGTGTCGGTATCGCGACCCAACGAGCCTCGACGGTGGTGTGGGACCGAGCGACGGGAGTCCCCGTTGGCCCCGCGCTCGGGTGGCAAGACCTCCGCACCGTTGGCGATTGTTTGGTTCTGCAAGCAGACGGGCTTCGGTTTGCGCCAAACCAATCAGCGACAAAGTTGGTTTGGCTGCTCAACACCTATGACCCTGACCGATCTCGAGACTTGTGTTTCGGAACCCCAGATTCGTGGATTGCCTGGCAACTATCTCAAGGCGAATTACATGTCACCGATCTTTCCAATGCTGCCGTCACCGGTTTGGTCGACGGTGATGCCGCAGATTGGGATTACGCGTTGCTCGAACGGCTCGCTATTCCTCGATCGATGATGCCAACCATCGTCGATTCGATGTCGATTCTCGGGGCCGCTTCCGCACTTGACGGCGCGCCACCGATCGCCGGAATCCTCGGCGACCAACAGTCGTCGATGTTGGGCCAAGGAATCGTCGAATCAGGACCAGCCAAAATCACGTTCGGCACCGGCGGAATGCTTGACCTCATACTCGGTGATCAGCGTCCCGAGTTTGCGACTCGCGGTGGTGGCGGGACATTTCCAATCGTGGCGTGGCGTCGTGACGGCCAGTCGACTTGGGGGCTCGAAGCGATCATGTTGTCGGCCGGAACAAACATCGAGTGGTTGCGCGACGATCTGGGCATCATCGAGTCAAGTGAGCAATCCCATGAGATCGCATCGCAATGCAGTTCCAGCGATGGTGTGATGTTTGTTCCCGCTCTGCTGGGGCTGGGAACGCCGAAATGGGATTACGGGGCGCGCGGCACCCTGCTTGGGCTGACCCGCGGCGCGGGACGGCCAGAAATAGTCCGAGCGGTACTCGAAGGTGTGGCCCATCGCGGAGCCGACTTGGTTGATGCAGCCAACATTGACGGTGCACCCGATATCGCATCGATTCGCATCGATGGCGGAATGAGCCGAAATCCAACCTTTGTCCAAGCACTAGCTGACGCGACCCAACGAGTCGTTGAGGTGTCTCCCGTTGTCGAAGCAACCACGATGGGCGGCGCATTTGCCGCTGGACTGGCCATCGGAACCTGGGGAAACCTCGGGGACATTGCCGAGACATGGAGTCCGGCATCGTCGGTCGAACCAGGAAATCCCCTCGACCGAGACCGATGGGCCGACGCCGTCGAGCGAGCTTCGGCTTGGTTCCCAGAACTTTCAGGGCTCGATTTCTGAGTCATTGCCAGTGCCGGGTTCGGTTCGAGGGTCACGACCGGCAATAATCGCCCGGTGCGCACGTTGCCTCGATCGCCTCAACGGCCGATTCCATGACTTCTGCCAGATCGCGGGTTGTTGTCTGTTTGGTTCCATTGGCATGGGCGATCGCAAGTTGCGGGCCTTCGAGCCAATCAGATGGGCCGGTTGACTCGTCGTTGTCATCCACAGTGGTTATTGCCGACGACGACTTCGCTCCCAATTCCGTCACCGTCGAATCAGGCGCTACCGTCACATGGTCGAATCATGACGAGAATGACCACTGGGTCGTTTCGGCTCCGAGTGACCCAATTCAGTTTGATCTGGGCCGCGAGGCCAACGGGGTGACGGTGAACTTCACGTTTGTCGCTCCGGGGAACTATTCCTATTACTGCAAGCTCCACAATTTCATGAAGGGCACAGTCGTGGTGAAGTGAAATGCCTCGACCTGCAATCGTCTAGCCAGCAACGAAGCCCGGTGCGAACCGGTGCCCGCCGATCCACCCTGAGGAAGGACCAACCATGTCGATGAGGGCACTACGCCAACTCACCGAATACGCAGATCAACAGCATCAAGATGCAATGGCCACGCTGCAAGATGAGTTAGGCGATGCGCATGTCAGTCAGCGTGATCCCGACCAAGTTGCGAACCGGCGAAACTTTGTCCGAAACCTCGGACTCGGTGGGGCCGCGGTTGCATTTGGCACGATGTTGGTTCCGGTCGCAGGCCTGATGCCGCAGGCGATGGCGCAGGCCACCAAAGACGGCGCCGACATCCCGGGGGCGGATCTCCAACTCGTCTTGTTTGCACAAGGCCTTGAGTTAGCCGCGCGCGGCGCATACGAGGCAATGATCGCCACTGGCAAGATGCAAGGTCAGCCACAAGAATCCGCTCGCCTTTTTGCTCGTCACCATGGGGACCACGCGACAGCCCTTGCGGCGCTCACACCGAAAGCACAAATCGTTGCCGCTCCGAACGCCAAACTGCTGGATCTCTTTTCGAATCGAATCAACAAAGCAACAACGTTGACGGCTTTGATGCAGATCGCTTTTGATCTTGAGACCGGAGCTGCAGCCACCTACCAACTTGCAATGGGAGCGTTGAGTAACTGGCAAAGCGCGACTGCCGTCTCGACCATCGAACCGATCGAAGCGCAACATGCAGTGGTGTGGGGCCAAGCCCTTGAGCTGCCGATTGACCAGTGGATGCCAGCGTTTCAAACCGAGGCCAAGGCATTCAGTCCAACCACTTACGCCGCAGGCTGATCGCCGATGTCTCCGAGGAGTAATCAGAACATGGAAATCAATAACGACGAGGTGCGCCGGCAACTCGTCGAATCTCAGCGTGAACACGCCGAATCACTCCCCCGTTTTCGAGAGATGCTGAAGCGCTTGTTTGACCAAGACCGCGGCGTATCCGATGAAGCGAAAACTGCGCTGCTTGGGCTCCCGAATCGGCGTTCGTTCTTGACCTTTGGTGGCGTAGCCGTAGCGAGTTCGGCAGTGCTTGTCGCGTGCGCAACGCCGAAAAAGAAACAGCTTTCAGTCAGCGGACCGGCTGAAGTCGCAGGAAGTACGACAACTACCGCGCCGGGAAGTGCCGAGCGCGACCTCGTGCTGTTGCGCACCGCCCAATCGATCGAAGTACTTGCGGTCGCCACCTATGACACCGCGATCAATTCAGGGTTACTGACGACGCCGTCGGTGCTCGAAGCGATCACGTTGTTTCGCAGTCAACATGCTGATCATTCGAGTGCGCTGACGACTGCCATTCAAGGTGCAGGTGGCGATCCTTTCGAGACGGCAAATCCGTTTTTAGATATCGAGATTGTTCAGCCCGCGATCGCCGCGGCCAAGACCCAAACGCAGTTGGTCGCATTAGCGACGATTCTTGAAGACACCGCCGCTGAGACCTACACGCTCGGTGGTGGCGTGCTGACCACGGTCGAACTGCGTCAAGCGGCTCTGTCAATCGGCGCGACCGAGGCCCGGCATCTCACGGTGCTTTACGGCGTGCAAAATCTCTCTCCGGTACCGCTGCCATTTATGCCAACTCGTAAATCGGCGCCAAAAGGCTCATACATCGGGTCAGATGGCAAGACTGCTGCTGAGCCAGTCGCCGCTACGACAACGACTGCAACGGCTGCTCCGTAGGCGCTTTCGGTATCGGGGTGGCGGCCAGCGCTTCGGGCGACCAAACTGGAAACTGATGGTGAGTCAGCTGGGTGACCGCGGTTCGGCATTCGTATTCGTATGCATGACCGAGTCGAGGAAGGTCGGGACTCCAAAGGGAAGGGTGCTGGCTAACGGCCAGGCAGAGCAATCTGACGGAAAGTGCCACAGAAAACAAACCGCCGATGACTCAGATTGGGTTCGCTCAGTTCGAGAACAGGTAAGGGTGAAACGGTGCGGTAAGAGCGCACCAGCGTTCGGGGAGACCCGAGCGGCTCGGCAAACCCCACCCGGAGCAAGGCCAAGTGTGGGATGGGTTCCCGCCCGTCATCCGGTTCGCCGGAAGACACTCACTGGTAGGCCGCTTAGATGGATGGTCACCCGAGCGTCGGGAGACGCCGGACAGAATCCCGCCTACAGGCTGACTCACCATCACCACGCCCGTGACCTGCAGTTATGGGATCAAATAGCGGCTAACTCAGTTTTGGTGCTCAGTTGGTCCTCAGTATTTTGAGATCCGAGAACAAGATCGACGACTGATCGGGTTTGGTCCTTATTTCTAGGGCCGCTATGACTGCAGCAAATCAAGTGAGCGTTGATGGATGGCAAGCATGGAGAGTCACCCGTATCGGAAAGAAACTCAAAGATCTACGCAACGAATGCATCGAAAAATCGTTTGAGGACGATCCGCTTCCGTGACCAGTGGTCGCATCAGAATTTTGCGACGTTATGACGATCTAAATACCGAGTTAATTGACGATTTGGTCGAGTCCGGATGCGGTTGTCGAACTCCCATGGTTGTTTGTTCCGTTGATGATCGCCGGGTTGTAGACCGCGGTATAGGTGTGGGTCCCGACAGTTGGTTTGACGATCAGTGTGAAAACCATTGAAGTTTTGCTCGTTATCGAGCGTGGAGGTCTGCTTGCGACTAATGATCCGTTATCGTAAAAGTCAACTGTTCCCGTGGGGATGCCAGTACCGGGTGACACTGTCGTCACGGTTGCTTTGACGGTTACCGACTGACCCGAAACTGACGGATTCAGGCTCGAAGCCAATGTCGTTGTCGTCGATGCCGGATTGACCTGCTGGACCAACACTGCCGACGTTGACGGCGATGACGCCGCAGTTTTTTTGTAAACAACGGTAAGGGAATGGTTGCCGACACTCAGGTTCGCCTTGACCAGCGTCGCAGTTCCACCAACAACAGGTTTGGTTGCTAGCAGCGTGGCGCCATCATAAAAAAACAGTTTGCCGGTCATGACAATAGTAGTAGTGGCAGTGAATGTCACCGGTTGACCTTTCACTGACGGATTGGCATTCGAACTCAAGGTGGGGGGTGGTATTGACTGCCACGACGGTGAACTCTCGTTTGCGGCATTGTTGGTGATGTTGGTTTGGCCGGTGCCGTCCGCGTTCATCACATAAATTTCGTCGTTACCGTCCCGGTTGCTGTTGAATGTGATGTGGGTTCCATCAGGAGACCACGAGGGGGAGCCGTCATATGCGGCATTGTTAGTGAGCCGGGTCTGACCGGTGCCATCCGCGTTCATCACATAAATCTGGTAGGCGCCATCCCGAGTGCTGTTGAATGTGATTCGGGCGCCGTCAGGTGACCACGACGGCAGAAAGTCGTATGCGGCATTGTTGGAGATGTTGGTTTGGCCGGTGCCATCCGCGTTCATCACATAAATTTGGTAGGTGCCGTCCCGGCCGCTGGTGAATGCGATCTGGGTGCCGTCTGGTGACCAAGACGGGGAAAAGTCGTATGCGTAATTGTTGGAGATGTTGGTTTGGCCGGTGCCATCAGCGTTCATCACATAAATTTCGTTGTTGCCATCCCGGTTGCTGTTGAATGTGATGTGGGTTCCGTCGGGTGACCACGACGGCAGAACGTCGTATGCGGCATTGTTAGTGAGGCGGGTTTGTCCGGTGCCATCCGCGTTCATCACATAAACTTCGCCGTTGCCGTCCCGGTTGGTTTGGAATGTGATGCGAGTGCCGTCTGGTGACCAAGACGGGGAAAAGTCGCCCCAGACGGTATTGGTGAGTTGGGTGTCGCCGGTGCCATCCGCGTTCATAACCCAAATGTTGTCGCAACTACACGAGTTCAAATATTTGGAATACACGATTTTGCCATTGGTTCCGGGGAACTGACCAGCACCAGCCGGCGCAGAGCCCGACAGTGCGATGATCCCGCCGAACAACGCCAAACCGGCAATAACCGCGACGCCACGAAAACGTTTCATGTGAACTCTCCATGCTTGACAGCGAAACAGATGAAGTCGCGAACCCTAACCGGGAACCCAAATCGACGGGCGAAGTCAGACAAGACCAAGGCCGTTAGCCGTTCAGGCATGCCCTACCGATTTGGCGGTGTCGGTGGACATTGTAGGTCCACAGCGCGCGATCCGGAAAAGGAAACGTTCATGTTGGCGTTTCGCTATCCGAGCTAGATGTCACAAGAACCGAACGGGTAACGAAACACCGGGACCGTAAACCGGCAACTCAGCGAATGTTCACTGACAAACTCGGAGATAGTGAACGTTTCAGCCCGATCTGATAGACGGTCTGCGATTTCGTACATGTGGTCGATGGCAAAAATCGGTTGTCGTCAACAAACATTTTTTGATGACCCAAAATGTCGAGTCCCACTGTCTGAACCGTCCGAGCCTTCTTCGGGTGTGCTCACCCAGAGGTGTCTGTCGTCAAGGACCTATTCGACGAAACGATTCAAGCCACTCATTTTTTAATGAACGAACCGGTGATGTTCGACAGTTCTATTCACGTTGGCGCGATCAATTGGCTTGCCTAACAAGGATTTAGACCCACGTTCTTTGTCCCGTTGGGGCAAGTGGTATTCCACCACGCGGCACCGCCCAATTGTGTGCCACCCATCTTCGCACCGCTGAGGTTGGTGTTGTTGAGGTTCGCATTCCTCATGTCAGCATTCGTTAAGTCCGCGCCATGCAGATCGAGGCCATAGCAACAACCCATTCCAGAAGTTGGGTTGAGATTCGCTCCTACAAAGCTTCCACCCGGCACGAGCGTGTAACCATTGACTTTGCTCGGATCACACTTGTTGACATCGGTTGCCGGCTTGCAAAAAACGGGGACGCCCGAATAAGGATCGATGCTGATAACGATCGTTACATCGGGGACCGTTACATCGGGGATAACGATCGGTGGTCCGCCGTTTTGAAAGCAATACCAATCATCACTGGTGTATGCCCAGCCGCACGGAGAGACCCATGTCGTAGTCGTAGTCGTCGTCACTGTCCCTGCGATATTCAAGTTGCCATTTCTGCTAGCGACCCAACCCAACCCAACGACCGCACATGCAACCGCCACCAATCCGATTGCGATGTGTTGACGGCGACGACGATGCCGAGACCCTTTCGATGACTCAACCGTGTCACCGCCACCCGACCACGCCACCTGATCAGACTCTTCCGCCGAAAAGTCAATAAGCCAACCGTACTACCTAAAGCCCACACGCGCTAGGAATTGTCCCAACGTTGAGCGTGCCCTTCGATCAGGTCGGGGGACATTATGTCGGCTCCGGACAGGTCGGCTCGGCAGAAATGAATGTGTCTCAGGATGGTGCCTGCGAGGTTCGCTCTGCGTAAATCGACATTCTTAAGGTTTGTAAGGTCCCCAGCGGAACCGGAGCAGGACACGAGTGTCATAGATGGAGGTTCGCTTTCGCATCTGTTAATGACGAAGGTTCCGGCTGGATGTATCAAACTGGTTGACGCTCCCTAGGCGTTTACGGACAGTTGGTCAAGCAGACGGTGGTTGTCGGAGCTGCAGTCGAAGTCGTCGGAGTGCCGCTGCCGCCAGAAGTATTCCCGCTGTTTCCGGTTGTCCCTTTCGAACTGTTCGTCGCTCCATAGGCGACGACGCCAAACAGGACGACTCCTACTGCGACGATCCCGATGGTGAGTCGTTGGCGGTGACGCCGCTGACGTGAACTACCTGTCGTTCGCACCTCGGTTGTGTCGTCGTTTCCGGTCAATTCCATTTGGCACGCTACCCCACACCCCCGACACGCCCACGGCTAGGGTTCGCCGATGTCCAAATCTGTTTCGGGGACTGGATTGCCACCAAGTAACGCCTCTGCCTTTTAGCCCTCAGCTAGTCCTCAGGAGGTCGAGAAAGAGCAAGAAACAGTGCGAACTCGTGATTACTAAAACATGCAGCTCAGGCCGCTTTTTTAGACATAACCGCAGGTCAGCGAATCCGGCGTGACATTCTCCCGCCTACTGGCTGACTCACCATCGCCAATTTGGCCCAATTGTGAACTGACATCCAGCATTAGCTGTTTTTTGACATCGTGACATGAAGTCCAGGGACCTCGCGGAAACCCGAGACGTTGCATCTCCCTCCATGGATCATGGCCTGCGACATCAGACCTAACTACTGAAGTCCTTAACGCTGATAGACCTAAATCCCGGACACCTTCGCAGGGACCAGTGAGTTTATGGTCGTGGTGTTACCGATTTGACCTAAATCGTTTAAGCCCCGCCAGCGGGCGGCTCTGTGCGGCCTAGGTGCCGAGTGCCGGGGGTGCTCTCCGCTCACTTGAAGTACTTCCTGCGCTTGGCAATGAGTGCTAACACCGACGGTCGGTGCCTTTCGGGATCGTCCGCTGACACTTATTCCTGCGGAAGGGAAGAGATCTTGATAACTCATATCTCTGATGACTCAATCGTCGCGGCCATCGCTGCGTCAACGGTGTCAATCAGTAGCGGTGTGAGGGCGATCAGGCTCGCTGACGTAGGCCGACGGAATCGGTGGCGGTGCGGTGGACTCGTCAAGTGTGTCAATCGCAAGTCGCATCGCTCGGCGTGGATCGATCAGGAGCATCCCCATGACGACCGCTCCGAGCAAACCGAGGGCCGAGCCAACCGAGAGTCCGTCGGCCACGAAACCAATTCCCTCCTGTCCAATCGGTACGAAGATGGCCGGTATGACCGCGTAGGCAGTCATCACTGAGTTGCGCGACCCGGCCGGGGCGAACATCTGCACAATGGACCCCAAGATGGTGATGTTCATGTTGATGGTGAAGCCGACTGGCACTAGGAGGAGTGCAATCGCCAGAAGGGTGAACGCAGCGCTTCCGTGCTGGCGGAGCACAAGCGAGATCAGCAACATGCCAAGGCCGAAGACGAAGAAACAGATGCGCTGTGTGTGGCCCCAACCAACCCAACCGTGCGCCTTCGCCATGGCCCAGCCAAGGCCAAGACCGCCGACGATGCTTGCCGTCTGGAGTACAGATAGGTATTCGGGGTTTGTGCCGATGGAGCTCGCGATCGCCGGCAGGGTGACTACGTAGCCGCCCACGACGAAACACCACGCGCTGAAGATGCATGCCGCTTTCATGTCGACGCTACTCCTGATCGCAGCAAGTCCTTTGCGGAACGGTTCCCGTGGCTGGCTATGAATCGGTGCGCGCTTGAGGATCCGCAGAACCGAGAGCCCCTCAATCATTGAGGCCAGTGCGCCAAAGAGGAAGACCCAGGTTGACCCGACCAGTGCATAGATCCCCCCACCCAGCAGCAGGCCGATGATCGTCCCGGCCGCTGCGAACCGGCCCAGGGCTCCGTTGAACTCGGGCACCTTTCCCGGGGCTGCGATCATGGCTCGCACCAGGCCGGTCGCCGAACCCGACAGGGCGTAGAGGATGCCGGTCAGCAGGTACCACAGCAGCAGGCTGGCGGTGGTTAGATCACCTTTGACCGACAAGACGACTGGGATAAGTCCGACGAAACCGATGGCGATGCGGGAGTAGACGTAGAGCTTCGGGCCGCCCCACACGCGTGCCAGATACGTGGCCGGCCCAGGCAGCAAGAGGGCCGGCAGACTGGAGCACACCACGATCAGTCCAGTGACGGCAACCGATTCCGATTGTTGATAGATCAGATACGAACTGACGATCCCCACCATCGAACTGCCGATGCAGAAGATAAACGTGCCCCACAGGTGACGCAGACGCACGTCGGCGAAAAGATCTGGGGTTTCCTCAATATCGCTCACTATCTCGTTGCCTCCACGCGTCGCCAGATCCACTCCTGCGAGAAGGTCCTCGCTATCCCCCGGTCGTGGTAACTCTCCAGTGCTGATCGCTTGTCTGAGCGGATCGAACCAATGTTAGGTCTTCAAAACCAAGGATTTAGGTCCACGTTCTTTGTCCTGTTCGGGCAAGTGGTTTTCGACCACGCGGCACAGCCCAATTGAGTGCCACCCATCTTCGCACCGCCCACAGGGCAGGAAACCGTTGGGATGGTCAGCTTAAAGCTGCCGCGCTCGCCCACTTCCAACCCGATGGCACGATGTCATCGCGATGGTCAAGAACGCCGTCTGGGTGAGCTAGCCGGTAAACGCTGGGGTGGCGGTTACTGCTGCTACATCGGCCGGAACAGCAGTCGTTGTCGGCGCAACCGTAGTCGTCGTAGTGGGCACAACGATTGGGATCGACTGCCACGCCGAACCCCAACTCGTGCCGTCGACCGTCGTCGTAACCCGAGTCTGACCGGTGCCGTCAGCGTTCATGACATAGATCTCGTCGTGGCCATCGCGCACGCTGGTGAAGGTGATGTGCACGCCGTCAGGTGACCACGACGGAAAATAGTCCCTTGCGTCACCGCTAGTGAGCGGGATTTGATTGCTGCCGTTCGCATCCATCACAAAAATCCTGGTGGTGAAATCGACGACCCCATAAGCGGAGAATGCAATGTGGGTGCCGTCAGGAGACCACGACGGCAAATCCGGGCTGAGGTCACTTATGGCACGATTCGTGAGCCGCGTTTGGTTCGTCCCATCCGCGTTCATGACATAGATCTCCTCGTGTCCATCCCGATCGCTCTTGAATGCGATGTGGACACCGTCGGGCGACCACTGCGCGTCGGTGTCCGCGATGAATTCGTTAGCAGTGAGAGGAGTCTGACCCGTCCCATCGGCGTTCATGACAAAGATCTCCTGATCACCATCCCTGCCACTCTCAAACACGATGTGGGCGCCGTCGGGCGACCACGACGCTAACGAGTTAAACCCAGAGGTTGTGATCTTGTGCGGGTTACTTCCATTCGCGTTCATCACATATATATCGCCGTTGTCGTAGTTCGTATATGCGATCTGGGTTCCATCCGGTGACCACGAGGGTTCGGCCACCCAGGGCAGGGCGGGCGGCGGCGCTTCAACCGTGAGTTTGGTGTCGCCGGTACCGTCGGCGTTAATCACCCAAACGTTCCAGCATTCACACCCACCTTGTACCTTCGTGTAAGCAATCTTGCCGTTCGTCCCTGGGAACTGACCAGCATCGGCGGGCGACGAACCAGACAACGCAACAATCGCGCCGAACAACGCGAACGCGGCAATTAGCGCACTACCCCGACAATGCTTCATCTGTACCCCTGTTGTTGGACTGCGAAAAAATCTGACCCGACCCTAACCCGAAATCAACACGGTCGCGGTGGGTCCAATGCCATCAAAGGGCCGCCGATCATCGAAATGAATCGATTGACAACTGAACTTTCAGCTACTTGCACGAGGCGATCTAGCGACGCCGCGTATGTCACCGCCCAAGCCGAGCAAGTTCGTCGCTGCTATTTTCGCGCCCGCTGCGCCCGGACCGACGCGCCAACCCCACCTGAGAATTGACATGCCGTCTCACAAACCGACCACGATCCTCGACCGACTCAGTGCCCTCTGGGGTCTGCTTACCATCAGCAATAACGATTACCACGCCTTCATGGGAAGTTACGGCGAACTTTTCGTCGACTCCCCCGAGAACACCAAAGCCGACTACGACGCAGGCATTCCGCCTCAGGGTTATCGCCAAGGCAGCAGCGACGAACTTCAGGCGCTCTACAAGGTCATCCATCTGCTCTGCACGCTCGGCTCGGTCGAAAAGATGTACATGCCGCCGACCATCGATCCCGACCAGTCAGTGTTACAAAACCAAATTCTGTTTGAACGAATCGTTGCAACTGACCTTCAGCTCGGAACCGGCAAAAAAGTGCTCGACCTCGGCTGCGGCTGTGGCGCGATTGCCGAACACATCGCCGAGCGCACGGGGGCGACGCCATATGGCATCAACCTCGACGCGTCGCAGATCGAAAAAGCGCATCGAAACCCGAACCTGCCGTCGGCCAACTTCTCCGTCGGCGATTTCAACAAGCCGCTGGCGTTCGACGACGCGAGTTTCGACGCGGTGTACGCGATTCAACCCATGACCTATGTGAGCGACCTCACGTTCACTTTCGCCGAAGTCATGCGGGTACTTAAACCAGGCGGACGGTTTGTCATCGACGACGTTGCGGCTCTCGATGCCTACGACCGCGATGATGCCCAGCAGCGCACCTTGATCCAACACACTCGCGAACTCACCGTATTTGGGGGCTTTTGGTACTACCAGTACTGGGAGGATGCCTATCGCGACGCGGGCTTCGAGCTCATCTCATCGGTCGGCCGCAGCGCGGTTGAGTTGATTAAGAAAGAGGTCGCGCTCTTCGACCGGTACGAGACCATTTTCAAGGCTCTCGCCAAAGTCCGGATCATCCCCCGCAAGACCAACACACTCATGCAACGGATGAACCAAAACAGCCAGTCTTACATCGCCGCCGAGGAAGCCGAGCTCCTCACGCTGAACTGGCACTGCGTCGGCCAGAAGGCCGCGTAGCGACTCGGTTTTTGCCAACGAGTCGATCTTCGAATCAGACGGCGTGCCCCTCATGCCAGTTTGTAATGCGGGAAGCCTGCGTGGCCCGGTAG
>Ga0194055_10000377_pt1 | contig 35400 bp, 32 predicted proteins | sample SepL449m_MetaG_FD_155482 | JGI IMG/M metagenome (GOLD analysis project Ga0194055, IMG submission 155482) | Anoxic zone freshwater microbial communities from boreal shield lake in IISD Experimental Lakes Area, Ontario, Canada - Sep2016-L442-9m | ecosystem: Environmental > Aquatic > Freshwater >... | reverse complement strand
GCCCAAGCCAGCTAATAAAGCCATTAGCAGCGCTACTAACACGAAAGGCAGCAGCGTAGCTGGATAACTGCGCACGCAAAGTAGCGCTGAGCGCAGCAAGAAGACGGGATGTAAGGCAGATCTTTTCAAGCTACCTGAACCTATCGCGCCGAGGATGTCACAGATTGCGCCACCGCGTTGGCTGGCCACGGAACCTATAGCTCTCTCACTTAACCATTTCAATAGGGAGAGCTTATGTTAGGCCGGCCGAGAAGGCCGCTCAGGTCGGCAGCTAACGACAAGCCTGGGGATCGCTGAGAACGGCGTTAGCCAAAGCGTGCTGCGGCTTCGCAAGCTGCTGCCTGATCCTCAGCTAGTAGCGGCCTCAGGCTTAGGCTACCGGCTCAGTGGGCTGCTGCGGTGGCAGCCGGAGCAAGCGTGACTTGTGAAGCATGGTTGTCGTGCTGGGCGGGGCGAAGCGGCACGCCGAAAACAGCTAATTCTTCAATCAGGCGACTAAGCAGATCAATTGCCAATTGAGGATGGGCGCGCTGGCGACCACGCATCAAAACCGAGATACGAACTTGGTCGCCTTTCTCAAGGAACTTTTGTGCAGCGCGGCGCTTAGTATCTAAGTCGTGTTCAGCAATAACTGGCGAGAGACGGATTTGATGAGGGTCCCTGGTACGGCTGCGACGATCAGCTTTCTGCTTCTTCTCCTGCTGGTAGCGGACCCGGCCGTAATCCATGATCTTAACCACCGGAGGCTTGGCTTCCGGCGCTACTTCTACTAAGTCAAGGCCTGCGTCTTCAGCTATATTGAGTGCGTCGCGCAAAGACATATCTCCGCGCTGCTGGCCATGATGATCAATTACTTTGACTCTTGAGGAACGAATTTTGTCATTGCAGCGAGGCTGCGAGGAAGGCTTGCTCACGCGGGGACGCAGGAAGCTTTCTTGACAGTAATAATAATTTCTTCGTTCTTCATATCTACATACATTATATCGCCTGGTTGGGCGCTGTCGCTTAAAAGCAGGTCAGCGAGGCGATCTTCTAGCTGATTTTGAATAACACGGCGCAGTGGACGAGCTCCCATGGTCGGGTCATCACCTAATTTAGCGAGATGGCTGACAGCTTCCGGGCTGATTTCAAGCTGCAGGCCACGCTCAGCGAGGCTAAGATGCAGATGGCTGATTAGCAGATGGACAATCTGCTCCAATTGGCTGGCATCAAGACGACTGAAGACCAGTGTTTCATCAATACGGTTCAGCAGTTCAGGGCGGAAATGGCTTTTCAGGCTGCCCAATGCTTCGCCGCGCAGATCAGACGATGAGCGAACAGTGTCGCCGCCAAAGCCGAAACTTTTCTCTTGCACAAGAGCGGCAGCGCCAAGATTAGAAGTCATCACAATAATGGCGTTACGGAAAGACACTTTGCGTCCTTGGGCATCGGTGAGCTGACCTTCTTCCAAAATTTGCAGCAGCACGTTAGAGACATCAGGATGAGCTTTTTCAATCTCATCTAGCAGCACCACGCAATAAGGCTTTTGGCGTACTGGCTCTGAAAGCTGGCCTCCTTCGCCATGACCAACATAACCAGGAGGCGATCCAATTAGTCGGCTTACCGAATGAGATTCCATGTATTCACTCATGTCGATACGAATCATTGCTTCATCGTCGCCGAAAATCTCTTCTGACAAAGCTTTAGCTAGCTCTGTCTTGCCTACCCCAGTTGGGCCTAGGAACAAGAAGCTTCCCAGCGGACGGCTTGTGTCCCTCAGACCAGCGCGACTGCGGCGCAAAGCGCGCGAAACAGCACTAACCGCGAAGTCTTGCCCTATTACCCGAGCTGAAAGCCTAACTTCAAGATCGATCAAGCTCTGCGCTTCATCATCGGTAATCTGGCCGATTGGGATACCAGTCCACATGGCCGCTACTTTGGCGATGTCTGCCTCGCCCATATGAGGCCAATCCCCGCTCTTAAGCTCTTCTGTGCCTGCCTGCTCAGCTTCGCGCTCTTGGTCTCTCAGCTCAGCGGCCTGCTCAAAGTCTTGTTGATCGATTGCCGCTTCTTTCTTCTCGCGCAATTCTAGAATCTGCTGGCGGTTATTCGACTTAGAGGAGCGGCGCATATTAATGCCGCTGGCAGCTTCATCAACCAGATCAATTGCTTTGTCAGGCAGGAAGCGTTCAGTGATGTAGCGATCTGAAAGGGTGGCCGCCGCAAGCAATGCTTCATCATCAATATGAACATGATGATGCTGCTCATAGCGATCACGCAATCCTTGCAGGATCAAAACTGTCTCATCAACACTTGGCGGCTCAACTTTGATCTGCTGGAAGCGGCGTTCAAGAGCTCCATCCTTTTCAAGATATTTGCGGAACTCAGTCAAAGTAGTGGCGCCAATCAGCTGCATTTCGCCTCGTGCCAAAGCTGGCTTAAGAATCGAGGCCGCATCCAAAGCTCCTTCAGCGTCGCCAGCGCCAACCAAAGAATGAATCTCATCCACGAATAGCAGCACTTTGCTTTCAACGGCTTCCTTAATTACTTTCTTAATGCGGTCTTCAAACTCTCCCCGGTAGCGGGTGCCGGCAATCATGGCTCCTAAGTCAAGAGCATAGATGTCGCGGTCTCGCAAAGGCTCAGGGGCTTCATTAAGAAGGCGCAAAGCCAAACCTTCCACTACCGCAGTTTTGCCAACTCCTGGCTCGCCTACCAGCACCGGATTGCTCTTAGTGCGGCGCACCAGAATCTGCATCATGCGCTCAATCTCAGTGTCACGTCCAATGACCGGATCCAGCTTACCTTCACGGGCTAGCTGGCTAAGGTTGCGGGAATACCTCTCCAACGCTTTGCCGTTCTTTTTCTCTGATGCGCGGCGCTCCCGGCCTGAAAGCCCTGAGGCCACGCCGGAAGATTCCAAGCCTTGGCCAGTGATGTGCTCAAAGACCGCTTCTCGCACTGCTTCGCCGCTCAGATCTACTGCAGTAAGCATATTAGGAACCAGCCCAGTCCCAACTCGGATTGTTCCTAGCAGCACATGCTCAGAACGAATCTGCTCATTACCCAATGAAAGAGCTTCGCGTAGCGCGCCTTCAAGGGCTTGCTTAGCTTCAGGAGTGAAAGGTAAATCGCCTTCTGAAGCGGGCGTGCCTTCAATAGCAGGCGACGAACTAAACATGGCAGCGCGAAGGCTCTCAGCGCTAGCGCCCAAGCCTTCCAGAATCTGCGCCGCGGCAGCTTCCTCATTAGCTGCCAGAGCAATCAGAAGATGTTCAGATCCTAAAGCTCCATGGCCAGCGGCCACAGCTTCCTCTTGTGCTAGCAGAATTGATTGGCGGGCGTTAGGAGAGAATCTTTCAAACATATGATCTAAACCTACGATATCAGCTACCGACAAGAAAGTACTGAATAAGGAAAAGGAAGATAATTATCCTCGCTATTAGGAAACTCTCCGGCGGGGCTCATCTTCAAACCTGAGCTAATAGCAATCCTATTAGCGCTTAAGAACGTCTTTCATCAAAGCGGCCAGGATACCCCTGGATTTATCCATGGGGAGGAATGGCCGAAACCTGACTCTTTGAGGACCACCAGGAAAGCCTTAAACTTGGCTTTCCTGCCGCTAATTTCGCTATAATATGAGCATGAAGTTTCGGCTCTACCCGTCTGCCGAGCAAGAACAATTATTGCTGCAGCATTGCTCTTCAGCCCGCCTGATTTGGAATCTTGCTTTAGAGCAAAGCAATTATTACAGTCGCCGCCGCGGCCCAGCGCCGAACTATAATCTGGCGGCAGCACAATTAACTGAGCTGCGGCAAGATAGTCCGTGGGTGGCGGCTGGCTCACAAACCGTTCAGCAGCAAGCTTTAAAAGATTTGGATCAAGCCTTCAAGAACTGGTGGCGCAATCCAGGTCATTTCGGCCGTCCCACTTGGCGCTCGAAGGGCCAGCATGAAGGATTTCGCATTGTCGGCTCTCAAGCCAGCCGCTGGCAGCGCTTGTCGCGCCATCGGGCTAGGGTTCTAATCCCGAAAGTGGGCTGGGTTGATTTTCGTTGGTCGCAAAATCCAGCTGGAGCCAAGAGTTATCGGGTGAAGAAGGATGCTGCTGGACGATGGTGGATTGCCTTTTCCTTAATCCCTGCTCCGCTAGAGGGGCCCGGCAACGGATCCAGCATTGGTGTTGATTGCGGCGTAAGTAAGCCTTTCGTAACCAGCGAAGGCGACATGCATCAATTGACTGGCCTCAGCGCTGGAGAACTAACTAGGCTCTATAAGCTGCAGCGCAAACTAGCCCGCCAGCAGAAAGGCTCGGAGAACCGCGAGCGAACCAAGCGCTCTATTGCTTCCTTGAGGCATCGCGAAATCAATCGTCGCAAAGATGTAATTGAGAAACTGACAACCCAGCTCGCTCAGAATTACGACCAAATCCTAATTGAAGACTTAAAAATTAAGAATATGACTGGTTCAGCTAAAGGAACCCTTACTGAGCCAGGCCGCAAGGTAGCGCAGAAAGCCGGCTTGAACAGAGCTATCCTGGCCTCCGGCTGGGGGCTGTTCGCCCAAAGATTAGAAGACAAAGCATCGGGCCGAGTCAGTAAAGTTAATCCGGCTTATACTAGTCAAACCTGTAATGCTTGCCAGCATGTTGAACGGAAGAATCGCGAGAGCCAAGCGATTTTCCACTGTCAAAACTGTGGGCATAGTGACAATGCGGACATTAACGCGGCAATGAATATCAAGGCGGCCGGGCAGGCCGCCTCTGCGAGTGGAGGCTATCGGCGCAGTAAGCCGGCCTTGGAAGCTCGAACTTCAACTGAACCTTTATTGGTTTAGTTGGAATCCCCCGGATTTATCCGTGGGGAGGATGTCAACGATGCTTCACAGTGCTTAGAGCACTCGCAGTCATCAAGGAAAGGCTTAAGCTCGGAGTCGCTAGGGTATAACGCGCCACAGCCTTGCTTCTGGACATTGAAGCTTGTCATCCTGCCCGGGGTTAAATACCTTCTGCTTCGAGAAGCTCGTAGATCGCATCAATGTCGATCGAGATGGCGAGCAGAGCAAGATCGAACGATATTGAGCAAGCCCGCCATTTCTTGTCGTTGCCGCCCTGATACTCCTTGCCGCGCTTGATGATCTCCTGCTTAATGTCATTAGTCATTGTGTCGTTAGTCATTATTACTTAGCGTCCCCTTGCTGGTAGTCTGGTTTGTGAAACTACGATATCAGCTGACGGCGGGAGGCAATTAAAATGACAAGAGGGATTAATGCCCCAGCTTAGGTAGCGGAAATACGGCGCTTAGCCGGCCGTTAGTGCCTGAGCTTTAATAAGACCGCGGATGCCAGATTGTTTTAGTTTCCGTGAACGCAGCTAAATCATTAATGCTGGCTGATTCACCAGGATGATGTTTACCACTGCTAATAATTCTTTTTAAGCTGTCGGTCGCTGAGCCAAGGAATTGCTGGTCGAGACCGACGATTGCTTTAATTTCACGATGCGAAGCAATAACTGCTTGCAGCTTAAAGTTATTGCCGGAAAGGAGATTGATAACTCCAGGCGGCACATCAGCGCTTTGAAATATTTCTCCGAAGGCCAGACGGGCAGCTGGATGCTTATCAAAGCAGACTACAGCAGTATTCCCCACCACAATGGCTGTCAAGACTTGGGTTAGGAAGGAAAGGAGAGGATCGCGGTCATCAGCAATAATAGCGACAACGCCAATTGCTTCCGCTTGACTGACTGACAGGTAAGGGCCATTCACTGGATTGATATTACTGAGCAGCTGCTGGTATTTGTCAGCCCAGCCGGCTAGGTAAATGATTCGATCGAGGCAAAGAGCGATTTGCCGATCTGCGTCCTTACAGTCAGTGAGGTAATTTGCGAACTCTTGCTGCCGGCCGCTGAGCATTTCGGCAATTCGATAAATTATTTGGCCACGATTATAAGGGCTGACCTCAGGCCATTTAGCTAATCGGGCGCCGTCAACAGCGTTACGCAAATCCTTAGCGCTCGCTAAAGGAAAGTTTTTTGCGCCAGAGCTGTAGACGCAGCCACTTTCGCTGCGACAGTAAGCGCCGTTAATGAACAGTTTTTCGGTTTTATTAATCATCATTTCTTTCCGTCTTTAAAGTAGGCCGCTAATCCTTGGCGGCCGCCTTCGCGTCCGTAGCCGCTCTCCTTGTAGCCGCCGAAGGGACTGCTGGGATCAAACTGGTTGTAAGTGTTTTGCCAAATAACCCCGGCTTTGAGCTGACTGCTAACTTTCAAAGCCAGACTGCCGTGATTAGTCCAAACACCAGCAACAAGTCCATAGCGACTGCTGTTAGCTAACTGAACCGCTTCAGCTGGGGTTCGGAAAGTGCTGATCGCTAGCACCGGACCAAAAATCTCTTCTTCAGTAATGGCCATTCCTGGCTCAGCGTTAGTAAAAAGAGTTGGCTTAAACCAGTAGCCCTGCTTGGGCAGATCGCCGTCTGATTGATACATGCCAGCTCCAGAGGGACTGTCGTTAACGAGCTTCTCAATTAACTGTAGCTGCTCCTGGCTGTTAATTGGCCCAATGTCACTGTTCTTATCGAGAGGATCGCCAACAATTAGGGTCTCCATTCTTTTTTTAAGTTTACTAATTAGCCGCTCAGCAATGTTTTCCTGGACGAGCAGTCGGCTGCCAGCGCAGCAAACATGGCCGCGATTGAAGAAAATTCCGTCCACAACACCCTCAACCGCCTGATCGAGATCGCAGTCATCAAAAACTATGTTTGCTGATTTGCCGCCTAACTCTAAAGTTAATCGTTTCGAACTATTAGTGCTGGCAATCATTTTACCAACCGCGGTTGATCCGGTAAAAGCGATCTTATCAACTAACGGATGGGCAACTAGGGCCGCCCCGGTCTCGCCGGCTCCTGTAACAATATTGATGACCCCGGGCGGCAAGCCGGCCTGAACAACAATTTCACTGAATAGAAGAGCCGTTAAGCTGGTTGTTTCAGCGGGCTTAAGGACAATGGTGTTGGCGCACGCGAGAGCGGGCGCGATTTTCCAAGCCAGCATCATGGTCGGAAAGTTCCAGGGAATCACAGCGGCGACCACCCCAACTGGTTGCGGATCCCGAGCTAAGTATTGAAGCTTATCAGCCCAGCCGGCATGGTAGAAAAAATGCTGAACCGCTAACGGCAAATCAACTAAGCGGCCTTCAGTGATTACTTTGCCGCCATCAATTGCTTCGCAGACAGCAAATTCACGGATTCTTTCTTGAAGTAAGCGAGCTAATTTGAATAAGTATTGGCTACGCACCTTAGGATCGAGAGCGCGCCAGGCCGGCAAGGCAGCAGCCGCCGCCTGAACAGCGCGGTCAACATCAGTCTGATCGGCGTTGCTAATTAAGCTAAGGGGCTGCTCATTAGCCGGATTTATAGTCGGGAAAAATTGCTTTGAATGTGGGCTGACCATTTGATTGTCAATGAACAAGCCATACTTTTTCTGCAGATCGAGCGTTAAACTCTCCGGGGCTGGCTGATAATCAAAAGAAAAATCTGTCATAATTCCTCTTAAGCTAGGCTTAAGTAATCCTCGCCTTGGTAAACACCGGTTTGTTGCTTATAAAGTTGGCGGAGTAGGTCGTTGAGCAAGCTGCTCGCTCCGAAGCGAAACAGCTGCGGATTGATCCATTCGGGGCCAACTGTTTCCAAAACCATAACCAGGTAGCTAATTGCTTCTTTCGCGGTTCTAATTCCCCCGGCTGCTTTCACACCGACTTTCTGACCGCTTAGGTCATGCCAATCACGGGCTGCTTCGAGCATAACTAGTGTTGTTGCTAGGCTGGCGGCTTGAGGAATTTTACCGGTACTTGTTTTAATAAAGTCTGCTCCGGCCGCTATTGCAGTTAAGCTGGCCCGGCGGACATTAGTTAAAGTTCCTAGTTCGCCAGTTTCTAAAATAACTTTCAGATGCTTAGAACCGCAAACAGCTTTAAAAGCCGCGATTTCATCAGCGATCATCTGCTCATCGCCGCTAAGCCAGTCGCCGCGCGAAATAACCATGTCAATTTCGTCAGCGCCATTGGTTAGCGCTTGTTCAAGATCGAGCAAGCGGACATCCATGCTGGCTTGGCCGGCCGGGAAAGCAGTGGCGACGCTAGCCACCTTGACTGTCGAGTTTTCTAAAATCCGTACCGCCTCCGGAATCATTTTCGGGTACAAGCAAACAGCGGCGACCGGTGGGGCGCCAATCATCGGTTCTTGCGCTTTCTGACAAAGACGAGCGACCCGACCGCTACTGTCGTCGCCTTCCAGTGTTGTCAAATCAATCATTTTGATGATCTGCTCCAAAGCGTTAATTTTGCTTTCCTTTTTGATGCTGCGGTTAGTAAATTTCCGACATCTACCGTCAACAGAAACGCCGTCAACCTGGACGTTCAATAATTTCTGGAAATCATTCATCATTTTAGATTAGCAGCACGAGCCATTAATTGAAGCTGTTTTCGTCAAGAAGAAAAGGCAATGAGAAGTCGTGCTTGCGAAACTATCATATCAGCAGCTCAAAAGAGGTTCTCCCGCTTTAGGTAGCGGAAATCCGGCCTTGGCCGGACCTCCTTGCTGGGAATTATATTCCTAGCAGATCTCGCCACGCTATGCCTAAGCATAAGCAGGTAGCTGTTATTAGCACCATCCCCATTTGGATATTCTCCTTTCGGGGTTCACCCCCATTTATTAATGCGGGCAGCGAAACTTAAGTCCATGGTTAAGCAAATCATGACTCAGACAACCTTTCAGCCGACTTAGCCGCAACTCGCGAATGCCGAGATCAAGCTCGCATAACAACTTTAAAGGCTTTCCTGATTGCTGCAAGATCAGGCGCGCAAAGCGGCCGCTAAAGAAGTTAAAGCACTCAGCAACTGCTGGCTGTCTTGCTCATAATCGAGCACAGTACATAATGTCCATTGCTCATCGGAGCCTGGGGCGCCCAGTACTCCGCGGTTAGCTAACCAAAGCCAGCTTAGCTGCGCCAATGGCTCATTCACTCCACTTAAATATTCGCGGTAATTAATTGGCATTTGCTTAGCCCAGAAGATTCCTAGCTTAGCGCCGCAGCCTGCCACATAAGCCGGCAAATCATACTCTTCAACTATGGCGCTTAAGGCTGTTTGCAGCTGCTGGTTCCAGTCTTCTAATTGCTGGTAGCTGGCCTGATCAAGTATTTGTAGGGCGGCGGTTCCAGCGGCCACTGTTAAAGCATTACCATTGAAAGTTCCGTAGCCGTCCGCTCGGCCTTGCGAGATTAATGACATGATGTCGCGCCGGCCGCCATACACACCTACTGGTAGACCGCCGCCTACTGTCTTGCCGAGGCAATGTAAGTCAGGTAATGCGTCAGGATAGAGCGTGTTAGCGCCATTCCAGCTTAAAGTGGCGCCAGTTTTGACTTGATCCCAGATCAGCACTGTTCCAGTAGCAGTGCAAGCTGCTCGTACTTCTTCCAGGTAGCCTTGCTGAGGCTCAATCATTCCTAGATTGCACATCACGGGCTCAATGATTACTGCCGCGATTTGCTCTTCTTGCAGCACCTTCCATAAAGTCTCAGAGTCGTTGAAAGCCAATGGAACAACTTCCTGCATTAAAGATTCACTGAGCCCTTCAGTGGCCGGCTGCACGCCCGGACGAGGCAAATCTCCTACTTGGGCAGGATCAGGCTTCATTGACATCAGAACAAGGTCATGATGGCCATGATAGGCGCCTTCCATGCGCACAATTTTGCTGCGGCCAGTAAAGACTCTTGCTAGCCGCAATGCTTCCATGGTGGCTTCACTGCCAGAATTGCTCATCCGCATTTGCTGCAAACCGAATCTGTCACAGACAATGGCTGAATAATCACCTAAAGCTTTAGTAGGATGAGCGTAATGGCTGCCGCGCTGAGCTTGCTCATTTAAAGCAGCAACAATGACTGGATGGCCGTGGCCGAAAACGTTAGCGCCGAAGCCAGCATGAAGATCAAGATATTTGTTGCCATCAATGTCCCAGGCGAATTGAGCGGCGGCGCGATCATAGACCAGAGGATAAGGCGGCTGAGCTTGATAAGCAGAAGCCACTCCCAAGGGAAGAGTGACAGCCATGCGCCTTAACTGAGCTAATGAGCCAGTGGTGCGCTCCATAAAAGTCTGCTTCTCTTGTTCCAGCAGACTGCTGACAGTTGACATCATTCTCTTATTATCGCTACCTGAGAAAAGAAGAAGGGCTTTTCAGGCCTTAGCCGCTAAAAGCACGCCAAGCTAAAGATTTTCGGCCACACTTATTTCATGGCTTTACAGCTTGACAAAGAGCAGGCGCAGCGCATCACAAAATGGACTGAAAGCTTGCCTCCTGCCGTTTTAATGTCGCCACGTCAGCTGCAAGCTAAGGCGCAGAGGCTAGCTGCCAGCTCTCAATGGGAGCTATTGCCTATCGGCCTTTCAAGAGCAGGACAGCAGATATCTGCTTTGCATTGGGCTGGATCAGGGCCGGCAGTTGTGGCATGGGGCTTTCCTCATCCTGATGAGCCCAGCGGAGCTTTAGCTTTATGGCGTTTAGCGGAAGGCTTATGCGATCCTGGCGCACCCAGCTTTCTGCGCAGTAGCGAATGGTGGCTCATATTATGCGCTGACCCTGATCAAGCGCAGCTTAATACAGACTGGATTGAGCAGCCCAGCTTAGACTCATATCTTTCTCATCACTGGCGCCCCCTCTATCAAGGCTTAGAAGTCGATTATGCTTTTCCGATTAACAGCCCGCCTTTTCTTCAGCCGCGCAACTGGGCTCCGCCTGAAATGGTGGCCCCAGCGCCAGAGAGCGTGGCTTTAGCCGACTTACTGGCTAGCGCGAAGCCGCAGCTATTAGGATTAATGCATTCCAATCATGTCTCCGGAGCTTACTCATATATTAATAAGAGGCCTTCTGACTCATTAATTGAAAGCTGGGATGACAGCACTTACCAGCTGGGATTAGCCCCTCACTTAGGAGAGCGGCCTGACCCAGGCAAAAGATGGAAAACTCGCCGCCCTGACCTGCTGAAAGAAGTGCTGCTAGCTGAGCGGCTTAAAGCAGCCGAAGCTAACTGGGGGCCAATTGGGCAACGAAGCCTGAGCGGCTGCGTATCCGCCGCGCAATACTTAGAGAGCATCAATAAAGACGCAGTGGTATTAACGCCCGAAATCGGTCTCTGGCAGCCAGCTGAAATCGGTAATCTTGATTTAAGTGGCCAAAACCGAAAAGTAAGGGTTAGCTTCGCGAAAGGCAAGCGCGGCTGGCGAGAACTATGGCATGGCTACTTAACTTTGCCGGGCGGGCAACGCAAAATGGTTTGCTACGCCGTTAAGGCGGCGACTGGTAAGAAGAAAACTCGCTGGCAAGAAATGCCATTAGGAAGAGGAATGGTCGGCGTAGAAGTTTTAGAGATTCGCCGCTGGCTAATGAACGAAGCTGACCTAATCTGGCAGAGGCAAGACCGCTCGCAGTGGCAGGATTCACCAGCCTGGAAAGAACGGCAAAACATTGAAGTTCCAGGCAGCAGAGTGAATGACCGCAGCATGCTAATTTTCCGCACTAGCAGCTCCTATCAGCGGCCAATAACCAAAGCTGAATCAACTGACCTCACACTTCGCTGGGGAATGCAAAGTGCAATCTGGATCGCTCACGGTCATCAGCTTTACCTGCAGCAAGGCTGCCAGCTAGCCGCCGAGCAGCAACAGCAGCTACTGCAAACCGCTAAGCAAGTATTCGTGGCCGACTTGCCAGCCTTAACGGATCCTTCCTTAAGCAGCGCCTCGCAGCTCAGCCGACTGCTAACCACCTGGGCAGCAATTCTTTCTTCAGCTTAGCTGCCTTGCAGTAATATTAAGAGTGCATTATGTAAGTCAGCTCCTTTCAGTCGGTCAAGCACCAGCTTTCATTCCTAAGCTGCGAGGCTTGCTGATAATGATGACAACTTTCTGCCTGCTGGATTGGGCTGTGAAATGGGCTGACTTATTTGTCAGCATCCCTCATCAAGCTTCGCGTTCTTTGCTGCTACTGCCGCTATATACTCTGCTGGTATTAGCTGTCATATTTATGGTCCGTACCCGCCTAACTATGCTAGGCGGGGCCTTGCTTCTCGGGGGCTGCTACGCCAACTTGATTGATGTCAATGTGGATGGCGTAGCCTGGAACATGATCCCAATCTGGAATGATCTGTACTGCAATGTGGCTGACATTGAAATAGTTCTAGGAATTATTACCTTGGCAGTAAGCGTGATCTGGCGGCTTATTGTTTTAAAGCAAAACGGTCTTTTAGTTGCATCCACATAAGAGAAATATTTAGACTAGGTAAGTCGAATGGTTCGTTGCTGAGCCGATATTTCAATTAGAGCAAATTATTGCCTGAGTACCGAGCTAAAGCAACGAACCATTCCTTTTTTCTAGAGCTCGTCGACAACTACTTGGAATGGATTCTCAGGCTTCGGGCGTAGCGGCGGAAGGTTCTCCCCCCGGTGCCATTCTTCCATGCGCCCAACGGCGCGGCGGAAATTCAAAGCTCGCTCCTGATTATCTCCGAAGCTAAGGCGAGCCTGCATCCAAGGCCGGCCGGCTACAAGATGAAAGTTCTCTTTCGGCAATGCTTCGCGCAGCGCGTTGATCCCCCATCCGCTTTCCACTCCCGAAATAAGAAAGCGGAAAGGCAAGTCCGATAAGTGGGCTTGGATATCTTCGAGGCGAGAGTAAAGCCATGCGGTCCGCTCCACTCCAGTGGAAGTCAAATACAGATAGACAGTGTTGACTTGCGGATACATCGAACCGAACAGGTCCGCAACTCTTCGCAGCATCTCTGTGTTCTGCCAGGCCAGTGTAGGAATCATGCGATAGCCGCGGCTGCAGCCTAGCTCAGCGAACTGCTGTGTCATGCGTTCTCCTACTAATGCTTGCGGCCGGGGGTCGTCGAGCCAGGCAGAGAAATCCGGGACTACCATTCCGCCTTCTTTGAATTGCTCGAAGAATGGATTACTCCATAGCGCAAAACGCTGGCGCCAGATAAGCCGGCTTAGTAAATGCTTGCCGATGTATCCCAATGTGACACGATTAGGGTCAGGGAACTGCTCAGTGGCTTTATAAGTCCATTCACGGTCCGGCAGGTGCTTCATGGAGGAGCTGATCTCTCCATAATCAATCCAGTAGTTACCCATTGGCAGCGTAAAAGGAATGCCTTGTTTGCCGGGCATTACACGAGGGATGATCCTAGTTAAAGGCCATTGGTCGGCCGGAGGTTGAGTCATTTTCAGGGATGGATCAAAGCCTTCTGTCATTCGCAGCCAAAGCTCCAGTTGGGGATGAGCGCAAGTGATGACTGGAGAAGCTTCTGAGGCCACCAATTCAGCTTTATCTTGATACCATGACTCCCAGGCTAAACGATCCACCCGAGTGGTAGTTATACTGCGCAGCTCGCTGTTAGCGTAAGGGCTAATGGTTCCGTCGTATTGTTCTAAGGCTGGCAGCTCAACGCCAGGAAGATTATTCTCCGCGGTCATCTTCGTCATCCCATTCTTCTTCATCCCAGTCTTCTTCATCGCCTGCGTCCTGCGCTATGTCTGACGGCAGCTGAGGGGCGGGCCGGCCCAGCATAGTGCCCATCCCATCCCCTAGGCTGGCCTGAAGGGCGGGAGGCAGTGTAGTGAGGCGATGGGCGGCGCCTAGCCAGCGCCGAATCATGGTCTCTGTCATTTCTGAAACCTGCTGCTCGCTTAGCTCCGCAACCCAATCCCATAGTCCCAGCCAAGGCACGCCATACAGCTCCTGTAATACTGAGAGCATCTCTTCATCATTGGCTGAGCGAAGCAGGATGTATAAGTTGCTTTGAGCTAGTTGATGCTCAGTAAGCTGCTCTTTGACGTTCATGGATGGCAGGTCTACCACCATCTCATCGTTAATAGTGTCAAGCGGCTTAGCGGCGTCGTCAGGCTTAGCTTCTTCGTCTTCGTCTTCTATCTTTTGTTCATCACGTTCTTTAATCTTGGAAGCGTAAGCATTAAGCTTTGATACTGGCGTCTCTTTCTTAACTGCTAATTCAGCTAGCTCGACTTGGCTCTCTTCGCTATCTAGCCGGGCTACTACTTCAGCATGTGAGGCAGTTAATTGTCCTTCGGCGACCATGGTTTGAACTTTTTCAGGCAGCTTCAGAAGCCCTAGTCGTTTAGTGACCTGGGAGCGATCGACTCCTAATTGGGCTGCTACTTGAGCGTGGCTCCAATCAAAAGTGTCGATCATGCGCTGCATGACAGTGGCTTCATCAAGCGGCGAATGTCCTTCTCTCTGCAAGTTTTCAGAGATTAGTTCAGCTAGCAAGTCTTCATCTGTTGCAGCATGAATATTGGCAGGGATTTCTGTGCGCCCTAATTCTTCGAATGCTTTCAGGCGCCGATAACCAACAATTAGTTCATATGGCTTACCGTGCGCCAAATCTTGAGCGGGCCTTACTACGATTGGATGAAGTAGGCCGCGGACACGAATGTTTTCCGCTAAGCCTTTCATTGAGGCGCCTATTTCGCTGCGCACATTCTGCAGTAACTGAATGTCGCTTAAAGGGACTTCCGCTACTTGCAGGGGCTGCAGCACATGATCAGGCAGAGTGATAATTTCTTCTGCTTGTTCTACTTGTTGGGTTTCTTCATCGAAAGGTAAGTCTTGGGTTTCGCTCATTTGTTAATTATGCGCCTCCTGGCAAAACAAAACAATACTTTCCAGTGACACGCCGCACTATTTACTTATAGCTGCGTTAGGTTGGATTGTGAGCTAATAGATCCGGGCAGCCACTTAGGGCACGCCGGCCTGATTAGGAGGATCACAATGGATATTAAAGTAACTGAGCAGGCCAGTGACGAAATTATTGGTGTTTACCCAATGGCAGCAGCTTTCTACACTGCTTACTCGTGTGGAGCAGAGAAAGGCTTTCCTTTCCCCGGCGACCTCGATGAGCGTGAGACCGGTCGTTTTGCTCAAGCTCGGCGCCGAGTATGTAAAGCTTTAGCAGAAGGACGCCGCATCGATGAGCATGACGAAGGCGAAGATGCTGTCATTCTGATGTTCGGCCGCGCTCCGCGTAGCCGTGGCAGCGCAGAAGAAATGCGCCAAGCGCTAGACGGAGCATCGCTAAAAGCTCAGCTAGCTAGCTTCTACCGGCTAATTGGCATCCCCCAGCAGCCTTAAGTACCCCCAGCTAGCAGTACATTAATACAGTGGCCAGTAAAACCGAACATGTATGCACTCAGTGCGGACACGTCCAAGTCAAATGGGCTGGGCAGTGTCCGTCCTGCAGTGAATGGAACACCATGGAAGAGCGAGTGGCCATTGTCTCTGCCGGCTCAGGGCTCTCCAAAGGCGCAGCTAAAGGGATAGCCAAAGGCGGAGGTAACGCATCTGCCCCGGCTCAAGTATCAAAACTCTCTGAGCATGATGCCGCTGAATATCCTCGCTTTTCAGCTGGACTAGGCGAAGTTAACCGTGTACTAGGAGGCGGAATAGTTCCTGGCTCAGCGATCGTATTATCAGGGCTTCCTGGTAGCGGTAAATCAACCATGATGAGCTCAACCTGCGACTTCCTGGCCGGAGACGGCAAACGAGTGCTGTATGTAGCAGGGGAAGAATCAGCGCAGCAGATCAGGCTGCGAACCGATCGCCTGGGCCTCAACAACTCCGGTCAAATTGACATTACTTCCGATTGCGAAGTAGGCGCGGTCTGCGCCAGGATCGCTTCTGGATACGACTTCGCTGTGATCGACTCAATTCAAACAGTTTGGGATGGCGAGCTAACTGGTGCTCCTGGCTCAGTGTCGATTGTCAAAAGCGTCGGCCAGGCCTTAGTGCGCACCGCTAAAGAATCCGGCTGCTCAGTGCTGATCGTAGGACACGTCAACAAAGACGGTAACCTGGCCGGGCCCCGACACATGGAACACATGGTCGACGCGGTCTTAGAGCTGGGCGGCGAAAGAACTGAGGCTTACCGCATTCTGCGCGCACAAAAGAACCGCTTCGGAGCCACCGACGAAATTGGCGTCTTCGAAATGACCGGACAAGGACTGATCGAAGTAGAAGATCCGACCGCCATGTTCTTAGCTGAACACGGTGAGAAGACATCCGGCTCAGTGGTCTGCCCCACTATGGAAGGAACCCGCCCGCTGCTAATTGAAACTCAAGCTTTGGCCTCCCCCACCCACATGCCAACTCCAATGCGCCGCGCCCGCGGCGTCGACAAAAACCGTCTTGACATGCTGCTAGCAGTATTAGGTCAGCGCTCAGGTTGGAACCTCAAATTAGGCACCCGCGACGTCTACCTGAATATCTCCGGCGGCATGAAAATTGAAGAGCCAGCCGTAGACTTAGCGGTCTGCGTGGCAGTTGCTTCAGCGGCTACTGGGCGGCCAGTAAAATCCAAGCTGGCAGTGTTCGGCGAAGTCTCCCTATTAGGCGAAGTGAGGCCCGTGCAAGGCGCCGACCGCAGGGTATCTGAAGCGAAGCGAATGGGCTTCACCACGATCGTGGCCGGACCAGGCCAAGGCACTAAATCAGTTAAGACTTTGAAGGCCGCTCTTAACGAAGCATTGGAGAGAGAACCTGTCAGCCCAATCGCTGAAGAAGAGTAGTAGAAGCTTTCCTCTTAGCAAGCAAAAATCGGGCAGGGCCACCGGTCTCCGCTTAGGCTTATAAATATGACCAGCACCTTGATAGCGCCAGTGATTGTTTCTGCTTGGCCGTGGCAGCTGGGAACAACTATTTATGATCCTCTACTAGGGCTTGAAGTGGCAGGCTGGGAGCTGGATGAGCTGCGAGAGATGCCGGACTGGGTCGACATTCCTTTCGCCCTCCTTGACCCTCGTCGCCCCTTAAAAGAGCGCGCCGACGAACTTCTAGCAGTGCTCAACGGCGATCAGCACATGCTGCTAAGTCTCTACGAAATTGGTAGTCCTGGCAGCAAGAAAGTGACTCTGCAGTTCAGCGAAATGCCTTTAGAAGAGCTGACAATATGGCTTGAAAAGCGCGAATTAAACTTAGAGGAGATCCAATTAGACAGCTTAGAGAGCTTCTTAAGCAAGCTAGCGGCCATGCCGATTGAGCAGCATCACGGCTTCTGCGCCGACTGGTGGGAGCGCTGGGAGCTGCCAATAAGAGATCAGCCAAGCCGCTTTAGAAGCGAAGCCGGGCCCGCAGGGAGCCTCTATAAAGCCGCTTATGGCGACGCAGCTCAAGGCTGTTGGGAGCGAGAAATCGACAACTTGGACCTTGACGACTTCTGCTTATGGTCGGCGCTGAGATTGCACTGGGCATGGCGGCTTGAGTTCAGTGAGCAAGCATGGCCAGGACTGAAGCCGTTAGATGAGCTGCGATCCTTGCTCGGCTAAATAAGCTTTCTCAAGACCTCCCGCTTTCTAACCTTAGGGGTATTGACATCCGCCAATCAGAGCCTAATAAGACGGACGCAAGGGGCACTTAGTAAGGCTTGTGGATGCGGCCTGCCCAGCGCCTTACAGCAGCGTCAAGCTCTGTGGGGCTGACAGGCAGCAGCACATATTCCGAAGCGCCGCTCTCATAAGCCATGGCGCGCTCTTGCAAGCCGCCGGCATGAGAATGGCAGAGCACAGGAACATCTTTAAGCTCGCCTTGAGAATGACGGACCTTCGAAACTAAGCAGTGTTTAGCGCCTACTGGGGGAGCGGGGCACAATATTACTTCGTAGTCGCTGCTAGCAGCGCGAAGCATCTTTAAAGCTTCTGACTCTGAAGCCACCGCATCAACTTCGCAGTCAGAGACGCTGAGTAAATCGTCAAGCAGATTACGCATGCCCAGTTGAGGTTCGACAACTAAACATTTAACTTGGCGGCGAAGAGTCACATAAGGAGTGTGCCCGCTACAAGGACTCTTTGCAGAAGTTATCTAGTTATTTTTTTGTCTCGACGCTAAATCAGTCCGAAGGCGGCCCAGGCAAGCGATATTTATAATGTGCACGGAGACGCCGCCCCTTTGATTGATGCTGCCAGCCTGCTGAGATGGATGTATGACCCTCAGTCACAAGTGCAATTGACCGGCCCCGCTCATCAGCTACTGGCCTTGCCTACTCCAGACAAGCTATTACAGCTAGTGGCCATGGCGCAAGAAGAAGGACGAACTTGGGCTTTGCTGGATGGCCCGCGGCCAGCGCGAGCCGGCTGGCTGCTTGACATATGGTGGAACGAGCAGCCAGAGATGTCGCCAACTTTGCTGGCAGCCACGCAAGCCCGCTGCCTGCCACTTAAGGAACTTGCCAGCCAGTTAAGCGGAGTAGGTTAAGAGGTGATCATCTCTCTCGAAGCCTTAATGGTTGACGCCGGATCTTCTCCGCCGGGCGCGCCTGCTCTGGAGATGGCAGATGGTCTTAGCTGGCATGAGGACGCGCTGCGCTGGCAACTACAAATTCCTGCTGAGCCAGAGCAGGCTGCCCAGATGATCGGACATCATCGGCTGCAAGTAGACCCTAACCATCCCTACCGCTGGGTTAGTAGCAGCGAAAACAGCGACTCTCAGCTCAGGCTGACTGTTTCATGCTCCGGAGAGGAATGGCCTAAGCTGCAAAAAGCACTTTCGGAGCCTTTTAAGAAATCGCGCCGCAAAGCACCAGTTAATGATCTCTGCCTAGAATGGCCCTTCCTTCACCCAGCTTTGAAAGGGCTTAGGCCTGGAACGGTTACTTTAGGCAATGCGGTGCTAAGCAGCTTTCCGGACGACAACAAAATGGTTATGCATATCCCGGCCAGCCTTAAAACCTTAGACACTTTAAGAAATAGCAGTTACATCCTGCAGCCAGCCAACGAATGGCAAGAAGACATCTTGTGGGGTGATGTCATCATGGGCAAACTAATTAAGAATCATGATGCTAAGCGCAACACTCCTGAAGGGCCGCCGCCATTCCTGGTACTACATGGCCTATCTAATAGCTTAGGCAATCAGCTGATGATGCGGCCTTTCGCAGCGCCGCTACCGATCACTGACTTAGCTGAGATGCAGCGCATCATCTTAGAAACATGTCAAAGAGAAGAAGAGGCAGACGGCGAGCGCAATCAGTTAGGTGAAAATGAAATGGAATACGCTTTCCGCCAGGAATATGGCGGCTTCGCTGGAGACGACATGGAACTGCTAATGCGCTGCTCAGTAGGGCTCACCGAAGGAACAGCTAATGAGGTGTGCGAAGTAGAAGACCTAGGAGAGCTGAGCGACGAATGGATGCGAACCCTTTTCAATATTCTAGTTACCGCCATTATCTGCGGCTCACGGGTAGCAAGAGCTGAATTAGCCCGCAGCGGATACAACACGGACTTAAGCCATTGCTCATTAAACGAAATGGAATTGCAAGAGCTAATCAATGGCCAGCTTAGTTTCGCTGACTCCATGCGCCGCGCTATTCGCGACGAAAGATCATCTCGGGTTTGGAGCCTGCCCTCTGGAGCTTGCCAAACCGCTGAGATACTGCTCGGAGAGCTGCTAATTCCCGAATTACCTAATGACCCCACCCCTGAAGCCATGCTTGGCGACATCTTATTATGTTTTGACTTAGGAGTTCGCTACCAAATGGCCCGAGTGGCGCCTGAGCTGCTAGAAGTCGCTGAAGCAGAATGGGAAATAGAGATGGAAATGGAAATGGATGATGACGAAGACGAGCAAGAAGAAGCTTAAAGTCTCTGCTTAGCCAGCGGTAATTTCAGTAGCAGTAGGATGACATTCATTATCAGCCACATTATTGCCGAGCTCCCTATTGACAGGCGGCAAGCTCGGCCAGCGCAGGCAGCCAGCAACGCTCCATAGCTTATTGGCGAGCTGGCAGGTGCCAGAGCATTCCAGAGAACGGTAAAGCAAATTGGGGGCGTTCTGCTGACTATTACCCCAAGGGAAAATATCGGTTCGACCGCATAGCTTGTCTCCGGTATCGAAATACTCTTGGCAGCGCGTCAAGCGAATCCATTCTCCATCCAACGCAGTGCCTTTATAAAGCAAAGTTATTCCGTCTGAGATCTGCGCAGGGTTAGGAATAGCGTTCGCAGTAGAGGTAGTGGCAATAATTCTAGAGGCAGAGTTGGCATCCAAAGCTTTGCCTTCCACCGCCGAAGCAGCGCTTTGCACATCCAAAGTGCTTAAGCGGCTGCCATCCACAAATTCTTGCGCGGAAGCCCATTGCGAAATAGCACTCGACTGACGGTCCAGCTCACCTAATGATTCGCTCATATCAGCATTAGATCTCGTGCCAACTAATTGAGTAGCAGCAACTGCAGCAAGAATAGACACAATGGCCATGGTGGTCACTAATTCTATTAACGAGAATCCGGACTGGCTCTTAATGCGAAGCATGAGCTCATTGTGCCAGACAATGCCGCCTTTAAGCCAGTCAATAGGTCGAGTTTCGTGTCCCACTGTGGAGTCACCCCGGACAATCTGGGATTGACGTAGAGCTGAGCCGAGTCCGCAGCAGTAAGGCAGGCGAGCGACACGCAAAGCGTATTTCTGGATCTGCTTCATCATTAGTAATACTCACAAGCTAGCCGGCAGCGGGGGGAGATTACGCCAAATCCCAGGGCGACAAGGCACAATATGCTTATGGAAACAGCGCCTCGGCCACCTAAGCCGCCCAGTAAGAAGAAAAGCAAAGTAGCTAAGCAAGCTGGGCCGACCATTGCCATGGTGTTATTAATCGCGGCTGCTGGCATCGCATACTTAGCAGTGCGAGGAGGTAGAAGCCTGCTTGAGCCTGCAGCGCCTCATTCTGCTCAGCTTCCAGTGCAAGCAGGTGACCTTACTTTGCAGCTTCCTGATCAATGGCGAGGTCGGCAAATGAAAGATGTGTCCGGCGCCTCTCAGCGCTGGGCTTTCGGAAGTAAAGGAGCCCGCAATAACGCCCTATTCCTTACCCGCTATCCGCTTAAACGAACTCCTAAGGACGATCAGCAAACTAAGCAGCTGAAGTCAGAAGTCCAGTCAGGATTGGCACGAACCGGCGGCCCTAAACATCCGCGTATGGTGGATGAAGAAAAGATCGGCGGGCAGAACGCGTGGCGTTACTCTTTCCGCACTAAAAAGATCTGGATTGATATCTGGCTAGTAATCCACACCCTTAAAGACAAAAGCGCCGCCTACCAGTTCTCTTGCCAGTCGCCTCCCGGGGATTCCGGTCAGGAGATGCGAAAGCTTTGCGCTTCGACTCTCGATTCCGTCAAATTCTCTGAGAAACACCCTTAACAGCCGAGAATCCAGCAGCAAACAAGAAAGGGACCTACATTTAACTTATGTCCAGTGACGTCAATGAGCGGCGCAGCACCCTCTTCCTCGATCCAGTGTCAGGTAGATGGGTGGAGACAGAGAACGAGAACTCACGTTTCAAGCTTTCAAGCTTATGGCGGATGCCTAAGCCACGAGGAATTGTCGAAAACCAAATCTATGAAAGGTTTGACCGAGGAGGATGGCAAGAAATTAATCCTTCTTCTGAATCGCAGTTAAGTGGCGCTGAGCAAGGCTACGCCTTCCAATCTAAGCCTAGGGTGGGCGATGACGGACACTATTTTGAGATCACTTCCGTCCGATACGTTGATCAGAACATGAAACCTTTGCTGGAAGGCATTCAATTATTAGACACTGACTTGAAGCCTCTGGCAGGCGGGCCCATGATGGCAGTTAACGTATTCTGCATTCCTGGCTCGCAAATGCCTACTTTTGTGCAGCGAGTTCAGGAACGCGGAGGAGTTATTAATGAATCTCAAGCTGACTTGCATGTCATGTACGCCAAACTGCAGCGACTTAGCGACATCTCCACCGAGCTAGAAGAGCTATGCACTCAAAGTAGATCAGTGATTGATCAAGTAGCTGAAGGAGTAACAACTGAAGTGCCTTCTATCACTGAGAGATGCAAAAGAGCTCATTCGTTACGTGAAGAAGCTTCCAGAATTAATCGTTCCATTCTTGAAGAAGGAGCAGCCGTTAATAAGCAGGTCGGGCAAGTTGAAGCGCAAGCACAAGCTGAAGCATATTCAGAGCATGCTGCCCGCTTCCTAGAACACATTGAGAAACTACATCGCGAGCACACTTCTTATGAAGCGCAAGCTAAGCTCAGAACTAAGCAAAGCATTTCACAAACTTTGCCGGGGGTTGACTCTCCAGCTTCCACCACTCGCTACCTGCTAATGGACGTAGTTGAGTTCTACACTGAGCTTGGCTATGACTGCCGGCTAACAGCTGACGGAATGGTGCTGCGGCTGGGAGACACTATAGTTGAGCTAGCCGATAAGCCCAGCGTACGTAGCGCAAGCGGCGAAACCTCCGCCGACCAGATCCTAGGCCGCACCACCGCCGAAAGAACCCAGCGAGAGCTTTAACTAAAGAAGGCGCGAGCAGCGGATTCTGAAAATTTTTTCCGCTGCTCTGGCGTTAGCCAGAGCAGCTAGCGATGAGAGATTATTAGGCCGCGGCGGACTGCTCTTTTTCTAGTTCCAACATGCACAGCGCAGCGCAAGCAGCATCACCAGCATGCTGAGATGGGGGCCTTAAGCCTAAGTGTTTCTCTACTGCATCAGCAATCTGTTCTTTGTCTGCTTTACCTGAGCCAGTTAAAACCATCTTGATTTTCTGCGGCGTAAAGCTTTCATGAGGCAAATCATGCTGAGCACATATCAGCAGAACCATGCCTCTTGCTTCGCCTACTCGCATCGCTGATCGGACATTACGGGAGAAGAACAGATCTTCTAAAGCTAGGCGACTGGGATTAAATTTTGCTACTAGATCTTCTAAGGCCTGCAAAAGGATCAGTAATGTTTCAGGCTGAGGCGTTTTAGGCTTAGTTTTGATTGTGCCCCAGTCAATAAGCTTGCCTTCACTATCAAGAACTGCCCAGCCCATGTTACGGCTGCCGGGATCAATCGCTAAGATCCTGGCTGACATACAGTAAGAATGCCCTGGCAAACTATAAAGAGCAGTCTTTTCAGCCAAAACAACACCTTGAAGGCTCTCTTTCCATAAGCTTAGATCCTATGACTGACTTAGCTTCCAGTGCCGCTAGGCCTCCTTTGCCGCCTAGCGGCTCAGAAGCAGCTCCTAAAGCCGATTACGGCGTTATTGAGGACAGTGCTCCTGCCGGGCAAGAACAGCCGCAGGCGCCTGCTAGCTCAGTCGAGAAGCTTCATTTAGATCATTTGTTGGCTATAGCAGTTGAAAATGGTGCCTCTGACCTTCATGTAGCAGTGGATACAGCAATCCGGGTTCGAATCAACGGACGATTAGAGCCGATCATTTATCAAAACCATCGTTTGTTCGCTGACACGCAGCAAAGCGCTCGCCTACTAGGAGAAATCATTAGCGAATCACAGGCAGCTCACTTAGCCGAACATCAGGAATTAGATTTCGCTTACTCGCCAGAAAGCATTGACGCCCGATTTCGCTGCAATTACTTCTATGCTCAAGGCAGCCTGCGGGCTGTCTTTCGTCAGATCCCATCGCTAATAAAAACCATTGACGAACTACAATTGCCAGAAGAAGTGCGTAAGCTAACTCAGTTTCCGCGTGGCCTAGTGCTAGTGACAGGGCCAACTGGATCTGGTAAATCAACTACTTTGGCGGCAATGATCGATGAAATCAATCGCGGCCGAGATGAACACATATTGACTATTGAAGATCCAGTCGAGTTCGTTCATCAAAGCAAACGATCACTAGTTAATCAGCGAGAGGTTGGCGCTGACACTCACTCTTTTGCGAACGCACTTCGAGCCGCATTGCGAGAAGATCCTGACATCATACTAGTTGGCGAGCTGCGAGATCCAGAAACCATCTCGCTAGGTATAACAGCAGCCGAAACAGGCCACTTAGTGTTCGCCACATTGCACACCCAGGATGCCTCCCAGACAGTGGATCGCTTAATTGACTCTTTCCCGCCTGATCAGCAAGCACAAATTCGTACTCAGCTGTCATTGACCTTACAAGGAGTTGTCTCTCAGCAGCTCATGAAAACCGCCGACGGCAAAGGGCGAGTAGTGGCCTGTGAGATCCTGACCACCACTGACGCAGTCCGCAATTATTTACGCGAAGGCCAAACCGAGCAGCTGTACTCAATGATGCAAACTGGAGCCCAGTCCGGAATGCAGACCATGGAAGCAGCATTAGTTAAATTAGTTGAGGCAGGCACTATCTCGCGCCAGCATGCCATCGATCAGTGCTCTAAGCCGGAAGAGTTTGATCGCATGATGGCCTCATCTTTATCAGGAGGCAAGTAAGCTTATGTCACGGTTTAAATACACTGCCTACCGCTCTGACAATCCAAGCAATCAGATTTCAGACATTGTCGAAGCACCCAACCGTCAAGAAGCCACTCGGCTGCTGATTTCAAAAGGCTTCCAGCCTTTAAGCATTGAGCCCGTTAAAGAAGGTGGACTGTCAATGGACATGGACATTCTGCCTGACAAAGTCAAGCCGCAAGACCTTGCTTTCTTCTCACGTCAGCTAGCAACTTTAGTAGGAGCAGGCATTCCAGTAATGACCGCTTTGGATATCGCGGCCAGAGGCAGTAAGCGCAAAAGCCTTAAGCTGGCAGTGGATGAAGTGAGATCAGATGTCAATCAAGGTATGCCTTTAAGCCAGGCCATGGCCCGTCATCCGAAAGTATTTAATTATCTGTACGTGTCATTAGTTAAAGCAGGCGAAAGCGGAGACCTGCAAGGCGCTTTAAACCGGCTGGCAGAAATGCTGGAACTTCAATCACAGCAAAGGCGAGAGATTCGAGGCGCCATGGTTTACCCCATTGGAGTAGCGATCTTCACTTTCGTGATTCTAATTGCCATGATGATGTTCGTGGTTCCAGCCTTCCAAGGTATTTTCGCCCAGGCTGGCAGTAGCCTTCCGGCCCCCACTCAGCTGCTAGTTACCGCCTCAGACCTTGTTCGCTCCTACTGGTATCTGCTTCCATTAGTAATCGGGGGTGGTGGCTACGCATTTAAGCGCTGGAAGCGCACTGATGACGGAAAAATGATCTGGGATAAATTCCGCATGAATCTTCCGTTAGGGCTTGGAGCTTTAGCCGGCAAAGTAGTGACTGCCCGCTTCGCCCGTACCCTAGCTACTCTGCAGTCTTCAGGAGTCCCGCTCTTGCAAAGCATGGAGATCGCTGCCCCTACAGCTGACAACAAAGTGATTGAAGTAGCAATTCGCAAAGCCGCTTATGAAGTGCAGAACGGACGGCCGCTGAGCGCCGCCTTGCGAGAAGCAGATGTTTTCCCTGACCTAGCCATGAGCATGTTGGAGAGCGGTGAGCGGGCCGGGCGAGTAGGCGAGATGCTCAACAAAGTTGCTGAAACATATGAAGCTGAAGTAGCGAACAACGTAAAAGCTTTGAAGAGCATCATGGAGCCCGCCATGATGGTCGGAATCGGCCTCTTCATTGGCGCCATCGTTGTCTCCTTATACCTGCCAATGTTCTCGATCTACGACAAGATCAAATAATTAGAGCGGCATGCCAGAGACTTCGCTCTGCCAATAAGTTCGGCAAATACTACTGCAGAATATTGGCGTGGAAGGATCCTGAGCTAGCTGCGGCATTCTTCTTGCGTTAAGAGGCAAGCCGCAGACCGGGTCAGTCAAAGGATGAGGTCCTGGCTCTAATTGAATCTGCACAACATTTATCTCTTCCGCTTGGCCTAATAAGCCTCCGTCAAGCTTCTCAAGTTCAATGCTGGAGCAGAACCATGGCACCCATTTAGTGTCCACGCCAGCCACCAGGATCTGCCCTGGCTGCGCTTTATCGCACATTCTAGAAGCCATGTTAATCGGCGAGCCAATGTAATCATCACCTTCGAACATGATGACTTTGCCGCGACATACCCCCGCTCTCAACGGCAGAGAGCTAGATTGCGCTACTGAAAACATAATTTCTGCTACTCCAGCTAACAAAGGTTCGCTTTCTGGGCTACTTATCATCACTCCATCTCCTAGCCATTTCACTAGCCGTAGGCCGCGACGCTCAGTAGCAGAACGAGCCGCCAACCGAAAGCCTGCCAATAACTCGGTGGCTCGCTCATCACCATGTTCAGCATTGAAAGCAGTGAAGCCACAAAGATCTAGAAAAGCGGTTGTTCGGGCTACTCGCATTCTTGAACTTAAGCTACAACGCGGCGCACTTCAGCTAAAGAAGTTATTCCAGTGGCTGCTTTAGCTACTCCATCTTGCGCCAAGGGAATCATTCCGTTAGCGATTGCTAACCTGCGCAAAGCCAAAGCGGAACGATCAGGGCTCATCAGCAGCTCCTTTTCGCTGTCTGTGAAAGTCATAGCTTCCGCCATTACAGTACGTCCGTTATAGCCTCCTACGCACTCATCACAGCCTTCTGTATGAGCGCAGTAAAAATTGTAGTCGGCTGAGCTATCAGCAATATTCTTAGATGTTTGTTCATCATATCCTAAGGCCGCCAGGTCAGCTAGCTGAGGGACCTGTACTTCTCGGCAGTTAGGGCACAGCTTACGCACTAAGCGCTGCGAGACAACGAGGCGCAGCGCGTCAGAGACTTGATAGGCAGGCACACCCATTCGAATTAAGCTGATTGGCGCTAAGGAAGCTTCCATGGCGTGAACTGTTGTCAGCAGTAAGTGGCCTGAAATAGCGGCGCGCATTGAGATTTCTGCTGTCATCTCATCTCTAACTTCTCCTACCATGATCACATCCGGGTCGCAGCGCAAAGCGTTCCGCAATGAATCAGAAAAATCGCGCCCTAATGATGTCACTACCTGAGTTTGCTGAATGCCGGCCAGCCGGAACTCAACTGGATCCTCAATAGTAAGAATAGTTCTTTCAGGCGACACCAGTTCATTAAGCAAAGCGTATAGCGTGGAGCTCTTACCAGATCCAGTCGGGCCGCAAATCACAACTGAGCCATATGAGCTTTGATAAGCAGCGGTTAAGCGTTCAATGGTGTGTTCTGAAAAGCCCATTGTTTGAATGTCAAGCTTGACGCCTTCACGGTCTAGTAGACGAACTACCATCTCTTCGCCTCGGGTAGTAACCCAGTTAGCTCCGCGGAAATCTACTTCGTGGCCATTAACTCTTTTAGTAACACGGCCGTTTTTGAGTCGCCTCTCGTCTGAAACATCGAGATCCATGTCGAGTTTAATAATGGCGATCAGGGCCCGGCGATAACGTTCCGGCACCACGCTATAATCATGCATTACGCCGTCCACCCTAAATCGGGCCATTAAGCCTTGCCCGTCTGGCGCTACTTCCAGATGGACGTCTGAAGCTCCTTGTGCTACTGCTTCTTGAAATATTTCCGCGTAATATTGCCGGGCTGGACCAGCGCTCTCTGAGTCGCCTAATTCATCAAGTTCGAAATCATCTTCTTGTACTACTTCGAATTCGTCGCCGCCGATAGTGCTGTCATATCTGCCTCGCAAAGCTTGAGCAATGGCGTCAGGGTGAGCGGCAACAAACTCTACTTCTGTTTGAGTTGCGGCAAAGTATTGCTCTAAAGCAGAACGGGCAGGAGCTGAAGCAGGATTAGCTAAAGCGATAGTGACCGTCGTTTTTCCCTCTGCTGACCGAAGCCTCAAAGGAACAGCATGATGCATGCGGGCTGTCTCTGGTTTCAGCAAAGACAATGTTGCTTGCGGAATGGAGCCCACATCAATCTGCACGTAAGGGACGCCGTTAGCGACTGCTTGAGCTTCAAGCATCTGATTTTCGCTAACCACTCCAGCTACCTGGATGGCATCTTTGAGAGCTATTTCTTCAGCGTGGGCTTGCGCCAGTAATTCACTGAGCTGCTCCGGAGTTAAAAGCTGACGATAAAGCAGTGCTGCTGCCAAGCGGATTTCCATAACTCCTGCTGCCCCAAGCTGTTGAGCTTGACTGCGCAGCTGGGCTAACTGTCCTGCCAGGTCTTGTGCTTCAGTAGTCACTTGCCAAGTGTGCCTGCTATCTGGAGGCAATAAGCGGCTTTTCGCAAAGCTAAAGGCTGTTAATGCTTTAGCGTACTGCGCTCTCGCAGGCTGCCTGCCACTGATAAGTGCGGCGCCTAACTGAGCGGCGGGAGAGAATCAGATCTTCACGCTGCAAATTGGCGTGATCATAACCGCCGATTTCCTGCTCAGGATGATCATGCGGCATTAGAGCTGCCAAGTTCTTCAGCATCCGCTCCAAGGGGCGGCTGTCCTGCAAGCTGATATGAAATGAGTAGCGGTCAGTATCGAAGTTGTTGCGCAAGCGGCGGATCTGAACTTCTCCGCCAGCGTCAATTATTTCCTGTGCTGCTTGGCGCATAATGTTATCGCGCTGCTCTGCAGCGATGCCAAAACAGTCAACCTTGCCAGTGTATGTCCAATATGAATGCACCATTCTAAACGGTACAATATCAGCTTTCTTTAAGAAAGTTGATCTGAAACTAATTCTGAGAGTTCAGCTAAACCGGCGGCGGTGCGAGGATCAATTTTCTCAGTATCTACCTGCAATACAGGTGAACCAATCCAGCCATCAAGAAACTGCTGATAGCGATCATCTAAGCGGCTTAAATAAGGCAAGCTGAGATCATGCTGCGAATCAGAGCGGCCTTTGACTCTCAATAAGGAGGTTGCCGGATTGACTTTCAGCATCACTAATAAATCTGGCGCCGGCAGCAGATCCTGCACTCCGTAATACAGATCACTTAAGACAGCGAAGTCGTCTTCTGAGATGTCGCCGTCTTCATGTAGTTGACGAGCGAAAACCATGTAATGCTCATAAAGTGAGCGATCTTGCACTGTGCCGCCGGAACGAGATGCTATTTCGCGGTGTTTGCGTAAGCCAGCTACCAGGAAGTAGAGCTGGCTATGAAAAGCCCATTTGCTGCGGTTCGCATAAAACAAATCCAGATAAGGATTGCTTGCTGCCGGTTCAGGCTCAAAAGCTAAGCCCAGTTCATCACTTAAGCGTTCAGCAACAGTGCTTTTGCCGGCGCCAATATTACCTGCTATCACTAGGAACGGTTTGCTCATAATTAAACTTACCGCACCCTGACTGGCTGCTCTTAGTTAACTTGCGTAGCTTCTGGCTGCCTGATCTGTAATTCATCAAGGCGTCCTGCATCCTGTTCGCGGTAAGTGGCTAGGATACGTAGCTGGGCCCCATTGACCAGGATGGTAGTATCGATCTGATACAACATTCTTTCACCATGAGTCACTGTGGCGGTAGCGTAACGAACTTTGAAGTCGCCGCGCCGAATAGCATTAATGTCGGGCGAATTAATATCAAGCAGCTGAGCACTTAAAAGTCTTAACAGAACAGCGGCCGAAGGATTCCAGGTTATAAGCCAGCCCCTCTTGCCGTTCACTGTGGCATTGTTCTTTTCGATCGCCCCTGCTAACGGAACTAAGTCTGAGGCATATACTGGCCGAAGCTCATTGCGAGAAGGGAGGCCGCCGATAACCTCTTGCACTTCGCCGTCACGATATTGAATAATCCAGTCTTTCCCGTCGCAGGCCATGCGGAACGAGCTGCTATCGACGCCGCTCACTAAAGCCAGTAGCTTGCGTTTGGCGGGATTGACTTCAAAGCCGCGTAATGAATCTTGCCGCAATAATGAGCCATCAATTTCTTTAACGCGGATTGTTTCAACTGCATACACTGACTCAGATGGATTTTCGATGGGCGCTAAAACTTCTCGCCCGTTGGATGGCTCAATGATAGTGGCGTTAGTGATTGCTTTAAATATCAGTACTGCGCTAATAGTTACAAACACAACGATCATGGCAGTTTGCACGAAACCGCCAATCACTCCCAGCCGGTAGCGCATTTCTTGCGGCAGAGCCCCATAAGCCGCTTTCAGTCTTTTCGGCACTGGGAAGCGAGGCAGAAACCTGCGTCCACTTAGCTTCTGACTGAACTGTTCAGCTTGATCTAACCCATCGCCAATGAAATCATCTTCGTCTTCTTGCCCGGGTGGGCGAGGCGGTCTTTGCCGAGGTTCAAACTGAGCCATAAAGAAACATTACCTGCTGCTCCTATTAATACTAGGCTTTTTGGACTGTTCTTACTTCACGCAGATGTAGTTACGATAGTTCAGCTGCGAGGCACCTGACATTTCCAGGTCAGTATTGCCTGCCGCATCCATTAGCCATAAGCGCACTGGATGCGAGCCTTCTGATGGGGCTTGCACGCCACTGACAGTGCAAGCCGCGCCGCTGATAACACAGGCCGAATAGCTTTGCGTGTCAGCTAGCTGGCCGCTTGAGCCTAAAGCTCCTCCGCCCACCCGATAATAAGCTTTAAGTAGTGGCGCTTCAGTGACCGGATTCAGTATACTAGGGTTAGTCCATTGCAAAGTGAAAGCATTACTGCTTTGCCAACCTAGCTCAGCTATTTTTGTGCCTGATGGCCGCAGACTATCCGCACGCACCCATGATTCATCACGCGACTGAGGAGTTGGCACTGAATCATAAGAGAGAGTGCTTGAGCCGGCAGCATGAGCTGTGTCAGAAGCAACCGGCGAACTAATATTAGCTCCATTGCCAGCAATATCTTTCACCCAAAGCCAGAATTTATGTTGTCCTTGGCGACATTCTTGTGCTCTATTCTCAATCAAATCTGGACTTGTGGTAACGCCATTAGCGTCCTGCCAGCCGGCTGAAGGCTGAGACGTTACGCAGCTACTGTCAGAAGTGGTTTCTGAGTCAGGGTCATAAGAATAATAGTATTTGTCTAGTGGGCTGCCATTAGCTAACGAAATAGCATTCCATTTAACCCGAGTTTTAGTGGCGTTAGTCCAGCCCGTGGTTATGTCTTCCCATTGCCCTGAATTGCCATTCCAGCCTTGCCATGAGAAACCATTTACTACCGGGGCAGTGTTATCAACATAAACAGCGTTACTAGCATCACTAGTGGCCGCATTGCCGGCTAAGTCAGAGCCTTTCCAGCGCCATCGAATAATTGTTCCATCTGGATAAGCTGCGCTGTCAATAGCGCAACGCTGAACACTACTTACTGTAGCGGCAACGTCCGCAGTGGTAGCACAAGCCGCAATATCATTCCAATTGCCACTCCAACTAGGATTAGAAGCATTAAATGTTCCTGGCGCCATGCTTTGATATTCAACTCCAGTAGTGTTCAGGCCACTAACTCGGTCGCAGCCTGATGCCACCACAGCCACTGAGCCTTTCACCCATACTTTGCCCGAATTATCAGAATTCCCCGTTGGGGCGGCGGCGCTAGGAGCTGACGAACAACCAACTCCTGGAACCTCATTATCAATATTGAAAGAGGCGGCTGAAGTAGCGGGGTCGTTGCCGGAGCGATCCTGAGAGTAGGCGGTAACAGTATGAGTTCCATTACCGAACCCAGCGGAAGAAGAAGCGGTGTTGACAGTAATCGATTGAGTAAATGCGCATCCTCCAACGACTCTAGCCGAGCAGGATGGCCGCCGGCCGTCTACAGCAGCGCCGTTAGACCAGCTTTGATTAGCGATTGTATGAGAGCCGCTGGCCTCACTCCAGGTCAAACCGACCGTGCCCGAGCCGCTTTCAGCATCATCACCAGTCACTGAAAACGTTTGATCGCCTCTGACCCATGCGCTACTGGAAGGAGCCGACACAACAGCACTACCAGAATTATTATCGTTCAAAGTGAAAGATGTGGCCAGCAGTGCCAGCCGAGCCCGAAGATAAGATGCTGCATCAGCATGATCTTCGGTTTGCGAGCTATTAACGCAGCCGCCAGTAGCTAGACACTGCACTAGCATAGTTACAGAGCCGGAGCCATTATTCTGAGGCGGGTCCTGAGGGATCATCTGCCCGGTGCTGTCAATAGTATTGCCTGCTTGATCGTTATTTCCAGTGCCATTAAAACCTTTTATGGCGCCGCCATTACTTATAACCGCTTTCCAATACATATCGGCCCGGTTGAATTTTTTTGCCGGGCGGCGATATTTTGCAGCGGAAAGATAATTACAATGAAACCAGAAACATCCTTCGCTAGCTGAGTAAATGGTCAATGAGTTACTTCCATTGATGCTCTGGATCGACGTTCCGGCTGGAGCGCTCCAACCCCTTGCAGTGTAAGCTCCGTAACCAACCGCATAAACATAATTATCGTTTGAATTGATATTTCCTGTTCTTACAACTTGTCCTTGGCCGCAATCAGATCCAGTGAAACCGTTGTAATTAATAAGGTGAAAACCAGAGTTATTACCATCATAAATTCCATTTTCCCCAGTTCCTGACGTCGGACTTCCCGCATGGCCATATGGCCCAGCATGCAAGGAGCCTTTAGCTATCATTTGCTGAGCCCCCCAATCAAAACCACTATTAGTAGAGCCGAACTCTGCCAGCCCAGTCAAATTACCACCAATAGGGTATTGCTGCCCAAAGATCGTTCTCTGTGTATAGTCGCCAACATAGCTGCTGGTGCTAGGCGTGTTATAGGACACAAAATTGACACCGCCATCAGAAGGGGTGTTCCAGACAGCTTCAGAACGGCTCCAGTCGGCATTATCCGGCGGACCGGCGCACTGCTGAACACTATAAGCTCCGGCCTGGGCGGCCGCAGGAGAAAGGAGCGACGGTAGTCCGCCGACGGCTAGTAGTAGCAAGCAGATGTTCCAGCGAATAAGGTTTTTTCTTATCATGGGCTCAGCTTTCCGCAACTAAGATCAGGATTGCTGTCAGCTATCTCTGTGTCACATATTACGCTTGCGCCCCAGCGGTCGTCCAGCTTAGTTTGTAATTCAAATAAGTTTCTAGCGTTAGCGGCCGCGAGGTAGTCATTTCTTACTTCCTCTTTAACGCTACTAAGAGCCGGCAGGGGCTGGGCTGGTCGAACTTGGCCAGTGATTAGCACTTGCCAGACGTATTCGGCGAAAGCTGGTGGCAAAACAGTGCCAGGCAGATTCTTAGTTAAGCCTTTGCGAAACCCGGAATAAATACCGTCCAGCGGGTAAGGCTTAACTGGCTGGATGCCGCCCTCGAAAGCTTTCTCTGATAACAGCTTCTCAGCTTCAGCAAGGCTACTAGTGGGAGTTAGCAACTTATAGGCTTTATCAGCTTCAGTCTGGGTCGGGAAGACCAGTGTGGTAGGGGAGTAAAGCGCAGGCCGAGCATAATTATCGGAATGGTTCTCCATATATGTTTGCAGCTGGCTGGAGCTAGGGCGTAAGTCAGACTTATTGGCTTCTTGTAATAATATTTCAGCTGCTACTTGGCCAGTGGCGGCGGCTTTAACGTCGCTCACACTGAGGCCTGTCTCGACGCTGGAGCCATATTGAGCTTTCAGTGCTCTAGTGAGAGTCAAAATGCGCGCTTCAAGCCTATCGGCTGGCAGCTTCTTATGGTGAGATAAATACTCTACTGCGGCCACGCTCTGCCACATAACTTGATTAGCAGCAGCCGGCTCTGTATCCCGCCTGGACATGTCGCACAGCAAATACCATTGCTGACCATCTTTGTCATGCTGCAATTCAGTCGCCAGGCGCGGCCCGGGATAATATTGCTGGCAGAATTCCATCACTGAACTTTTGATCATCGACTTTTGGTCCTCAGGCAGACGAGCAATTGTTTTTGCGTATACTGGTCCCTGGATTAAGCCTTGCGCATCTCTTTCCTGCCATGCTTTTAAAGTGCGGCGGGTTACTACCACATCTCCGACTTTAATGGCTGCGGCTTCTGGGCGTTCCAGGTTTTGGAAGGGCATTGGTACAGCGGATTGCTGTTGATGATTTTTGTTGATTATTAGTAGTGAGGCGGACAGCAGTAGTAGTAGCACGAGCGCCGCTGGTATTACTGTGCGTTCATTGCCGCGTAAGAAAGTAGTGATCTTAGATGCCATGCTTTTTAAATTGTAACAGAGCTTTATGGCGCTGGCAGCCAATTGAGACCCTCTCCAGCGATAATTCCGCGGGCTTTATTGAGCTTATGCTTCTAAGCTGGGCTGGACAGCGATTGGCGTGTTAGCGGCCGCTGACCAAGCATCACGTAATTCACGTAATTGGATTAAGCATTCTTCTAAAGGCTTAGTGTCTTGCTTAATTAAGGATTCCATGATCTGCCTTTTCATCCATAAGTAGAGTGATCGTAATGAATTAGCTATTTCGCCGCCATTTTGGGCGTCCAGTGAATTATTGAGTTCATTGAGGATGTCTTCAGCCCGCAGCAGCTTCTCTCGTGCTATTTCGCGTTCGCCGTGCTGCATAGCTACTTGAGCTTGATGCATGAAACGAATAGCCCCGTCGTACAGCATGACTACTAATTGTTCGGGGGCGGCGCTCAGCACTGCTGACTGAGTGTAAGCCTGGCTAGCTCTTTCGTAACTCACCTGTTTAGCCTACTTGCCTGAGGAGCGAGAGAAACACTTTTCCGCTTAGCCTAGCTTCAAGATTTGTGCGTTTAGTCGGCTGCCTTGCGAATTAAGAGTGCTCATAGCTGTTTCCATGGCATTGAATTGCCGTGTTAGCTGCGCTGAATACCGGTCAGCGCGCTCATTAATTCGTGCTTGCCGATCAGTTATGTCAGTCTTTTCGCTGTCTTGCCCTTTAATGGCGGCGGCTACGGTGCCAGTGCTGCCAATCATTAAGTTGATTTGCTTTTCGCTCCATTGCGCTAATCCTTCACTGGCTGATGAAGCAGAAGCATGGTTTAGGGCTAGTTTGACTTGGGTAGGATTGGCGGCATAAGCAGCCAGGAATTTAGCGCGATCGAAAGATAATTGGCCGCTACTGGCTGATCCAACGACTGCGCCGCCAGCCGCTGTTGTAATGCCGAGCTCTGATAATGAATCATAGCCACTGTCAACTCCGCTTACAGTGCGAGTGCTCCAGGTCCTTAAAGAGCTTTGAGTGGCCTGCAAAGTAGAATCATTAAATAAGGCGCCTTGCTGACGGCCAGCGGTAGTAGTGGGCTTGCTGGCAGGCTTAGCTGTCACTCGTTCACGAATTCCTTTAGCGGACTGATTGTATGCGTCAACCCAATCAGAAACTTTAGAAGCTAAGTTCTCTGCTGAAGTAGCTGACTCACTGACCGCGATAGTGGCAGTTCCAACTTGCTTTAAGGATAATGAAAGGCCAGCAATGGCATCGGTGACAGTGTTGGAAGTAGAGGTTTGAGTGGCGCCGCCATTTAGCTTATAAGAAGCGTCAGCAGCTGAGATCGAGGCAGTGAGACCCATAGTGGTAGCCGTGGAGTTATCGGAGCTAACTGTGATGTTATTTGCAGCGCCAGCTGTTTTGCCGCTGAAATATAGGCGCTCATTAACAACTGAAGCAAAAATGTTGCTGCCGGCGACAGCATTAACCTTATCAGCGACAGTTTGAAGCGTGTCGCCAGCTAAAACCGAGATCGAAGTGGGGGTAGCTGAGCCAAGAGCAATATGCAAAACATCGTCTTCTGGCACACCTAAGAAAGTAGCGGCGCTGCGCTGCTGCTCGGCC
>Ga0194055_10000376_pt1 | contig 35426 bp, 29 predicted proteins | sample SepL449m_MetaG_FD_155482 | JGI IMG/M metagenome (GOLD analysis project Ga0194055, IMG submission 155482) | Anoxic zone freshwater microbial communities from boreal shield lake in IISD Experimental Lakes Area, Ontario, Canada - Sep2016-L442-9m | ecosystem: Environmental > Aquatic > Freshwater >... | reverse complement strand
GATTAGTCATGACGAACATCACGCCAGGGATGGTCTGTGCTCATCATCATCTCTACAGTTCTCTCGCTCGCGGAATGCCTGCACCACGTGGCAAGACTGACTCGTTCATTTCAATACTCGAAAACATTTGGTGGCGAATTGACGCTGCTCTCGACCTAGACATGATCTATTGGTCAGCCGCGCTTGGAGCTGCAGAAGCCCTAGCAAGTGGAACAACATGCATTGTTGATCATCATGAATCTCCAAATGCCATTGAGGGATCACTTGCAATAATCGCTAAAGCATGTCGCGATGTTGGCGTACGTGTTAGTGCCTGTTATGGAGTGAGCGATCGTTGGGATAACAACGGGTCACTTCGCAGCAGCGTTGAAGCTTCGGAGAAAATCACGTCTGCTTCTCGACGAGGTCTAGACGAAAGTCATGCGTATATAAAGAGTGGTGGCCGCGGCATGATTGGAGTGCACGCTGCTTTTACCTGTGGCGATGAAACCCTGCATGAAGCTGCTGCTTTGGCAAAATCCTTAGGAGTTGGTGTCCACGTCCATGTTGCAGAGGGACCTGACGACCAACACGCGGGCGAACGCCTCGAGGCCATATCGCAAGACAACTGGTTGCTCGTTCATGCCGTGCATTTAGACCGAAACCTCAAGGGTTCGATCGTGCATAACCCGCGTTCAAACATGAATAACTCAGTTGGATACGCGCGACCTACTGATCGACCAAATTCGATTCTGCTCGGAACCGACGGCATCGGCGCCAACATGATGGAAGAAGCTCGGCTCGCCTATGTGCGCCTACGCGAATTTGATGTGACCCAAGATCCAACGGTTGTCGATCAATGGCTTAACAACAACTATCAACTCTTCCCAGAAGCCAAGAACGATGAAGTTTCCTGGTCATATGACCACATGGAAAGCCCATGGCACAGTGCATTCACCACTGAAATGCATGTTCAGTCGGTAAATGTTGATGGTGAACGAGTGTACGAAGAAGGAAAACTTTTGCGCATGGACGTGCAAGAGGTTCGCGCAAAGGCACATGAACAGGCAAAGCGTCTATTTGAAAGGTTGGAAGCATGAGCATTCCCGAAGCAGCACTAAACCCACAAACTGGCAGAGCCCGCATGGCTATTTATCTGCAAGATGCACACCCAATTCGTGAAGGCATGGCATTTGCGCAATATGCAGAGTCAAAAGGATTCGAAGCCGTGTGGCAAGCGGAAAGCAGACTGGTACGCGAGGCAACCGTACCTATGGCAGCATTTGCGTCGGTTACCAACAACATCAAAGTGGGATCAGGAGTTGTGGACTGCTGGAGTCGCAACCCTGCACGATTGGCAGCGACATTTTCAACCCTCGATGACCTCGCTCCGGGGCGAGTGATTTTAGGAATTGGAGCATGGTGGGATCCGTTGGCCCAAAAGGTTGGAATCTCGCGTGCAAAGCCGTTGCGCGCTATGAGGGAAATTGTCACTGCAGTACGCGCACTGCTGCACAACGAGAACGTGACTTTTGACGGTGAGTTCGTCCACTTCGATGGCATTGAACTTGACTACGTGTATCAGGAGCGTCGCCCGAAAGATGTACCTATCTATATTGGCGCTACCGGAATGCAAATGATGGAACTCACTGGCGAAATTGCTGACGGCGTCGTGCTGAACTATTTGGTCTCACCTGATTACAACAAGCAAGCAATGGAAGCATTGCAAACAGGAGCAGACAAAGCTGGGCGAAAGATTGAAGACATCGATCGACCACAGCTCGTCGTGTGCAGCGTGCACGACGATCGTCAAACCGCATTAGACATGGCCCGGGAAATGGTGACTCAGTACCTCGGTCAGCAACCGCACATCATGAAGGCATCGGGTGTGCCTCAGTCATTGCTCGACAAAGTTGGCGAAGTACTCACCTGGCCAGCAACGCACGAACAAGTAACCGCCGCTTCAAAGCTTGTGCCCGATGAAATCGTTCAGATGCTTACTGCTAGTGGAACTCCGGCTGAAGCACGTGAACAGGTCCGTCACTATTTGAATAACGGAGCAACGTGCCCGATTCTGTATCCACTAGGTGACGTGCACGCCATGATCGACGCATTCGCGGATTGGGATGGCAACTAAACATGAGCGTCATTGTTGCCAAAGAACTCACAACGGCACTTACTGCTCTGCGTGAACACGCCGATGCACGTCTTATTCAGGGTGGCACTGACCTCATGGTGGAAATCAACTTCAACCATGTAAAGCCAACCACCATGATCAGCCTCCGTGATGTCGAATCGCTGCGAACTATTCGTCGTGATCAATCTGGCATGCTTTCAATCGGTTCCGGAGTTCCGTATTCAATCATTGAGGGCGAACCAGTGTTGTCGGCCATTCCAGCACTTGCGCAGGCAGCACGTACTGTCGGTTCACCACAGATCAGAGCTGCAGGATCACTAGGCGGGAACCTAGGCACGTGTTCACCTGCTGGCGACACACTCCCCGTTATGTTTGCCCTCGACGCGATGATTCATCTCAATACTGTGGATTCGTCTCGTGTGGTGTCAATTCATGATTTCATGACAGGCGTAAAACGCAGCGTTCGTCAACATGACGAAATCATCACTTCCATTGATTTTCCAATCATCAATGGATGGCAGGGCTACTCCAAAGTTGGAGTTCGCAATGCAATGGTCATTTCAGTCGCTTCGGCTTGTTTAGTTGCCGACCACGAGAACGCACACGTGAGAATTGCCCTTGGTTCAGTCGGACCGACCATCATCCGATGCCGTGAGGCCGAAGCATGGCTAAAAGAAAATCACAACTTGTCCACTGGTGCATCAATTTCTCTCGACGTTGCAGATGAATTCGGCAAACGTGCTGCAGCCGAGTCGTCACCAATCGATGACCATCGAAGCACTGCCGAATATCGACGCCACGCAATTTCTGTTCTGGCATCTCGTTTGCTGAGGAAGGCATACCAATGAGCGCAAATGAGTTCTATTCACTTCGGGTCAATGGCAAGACGATGCCTGTTCAGGATTCCTGGGTCGGCGAAAGCCTGCTCTACGTTCTGCGTGAGCGCCTCGGCCTGCCTGGAACCAAAGGTGCATGCGAACAGGGTGAATGTGGCAGTTGCACCGTGTTGATGGATGGTGATGCCGTTTGCGCCTGTTTAGTAATGGCTGCAACAGCAATCAACAGCGAGATTGTCACGGTTGAAGGCATCACATCCGAAACATCGCTAACCGATGTGCAACAGAGTTTCGTCGAAGAAGGTGCAGTTCAGTGCGGCTTCTGCACGCCTGGCCTTATCGTCGCAGTTCACCACCTACTCGAAAAGAATCCACAACCTTCAGAGTTTGAAGTTAAGGAAGCGATCTCGGGCAACATCTGCAGGTGTACTGGCTATGGTCGCGTTTTCGCTGCTGTTGAGGCAACCATTCGATCACGAAACGAAGTCAAGTAACTATGGCCAAGTCATCTACAGTCACAAAGCCTCGAGACATCCTTGGCAATAGTGCACTGCGCCCCGATGGAGCACACAAAGTTCAAGGCAGCTTCGAATTCACTTCTGACATGCACGCCGAAAATATGCTCTGGGGTGCTACTTTGCGATCCCCTCACCCCTACGCGAAGATTGTGTCGATTGATACATCTGCAGCACTGGCACTCTCGGGTGTTCAATGTGTAATCACCGCCGATGATGTTCCTGGCAAGCCAACGTATGGGCTAATCAGCAGCGATCAACCAGTTTTTGCTCAGGACTTCGTTCGATATATGGGCGAGCCGGTGGCCGCAGTTGCCGCAGACCACCCAGAAACTTGCCGTCGCGCACTTGCTCTAATACAAGTTGTCTACGAAGTTTTGAAACCTCTCACAAACCCTGAGGACGCTGTTGCCGGAACATTCGATCCAATTCACCCTGACGGCAACGTCATTCGACATCAACGAATTCTCCGTGGCGATCAGACAATCACCGGACCAATCGTTGTCGAGGGTGAATACGTCATAGGAATGCAAGATCAGGCGTTTCTCGGTCTTGAAGCTGCACTTGCTATTCCCGATCCAGACGGACTTGGGCTTCACTTACATGTCGCAACTCAATGGTTGCACGAAGACCTCACACAAATTTCTGCCTGTCTCGCTCTTCCTGCTGAAAAAATTCGACTCACGCTTGGTGGAGTTGGCGGCGCATTCGGCGCTCGCGAGGACATCAGTCTTCAAGTTCACTGTTGTTTGCTTGCGCTGAAAGCAGGCCGACCGATCAAAATGCAATACAGCCGCGAAGAAAGCTTCTTTGGGCATGTGCATCGTCACCCTGCGACTATTTTTATGCGCCATCACGCAGATGCTGACGGCAAAATCATTAAGGTCGATGCACGTTTTGTGTTCGACGGCGGCGCATATACAAGTACATCACCAGCAGTACTGATCAACGGCATTACGCATACGCAGGGTCCATACAAATGCGATAACGCCACTGTCGATGGGTACGCAGTTCGCACGAACAATCCGCCATGCGGCGCTATGCGTGGCTTTGGCGTGGTTCAGGCCTGTTTTGCTCACGAGTCTCAAATGGACAAAATTGCGGCAGCTGTGGGTAAATCACCTGTTGAAATTCGTCTGATCAACGCAATGGTTACGGGAGATCCGCTCATCACGGGTCAAATCATGGAAAGCGTTGCTCCGGTTGCTCGCTGTATAACCGAAACTGGCGCAATCCCCTTGCCAGAACCCATGGGTCAGTCAGTTAACGAACTGTCGCTCCCAGGTGGAAGTGGACTCACAGCTTCGCGTTCAAACATCGTTCGCGGAATTGGCTGGGGCGTCTCCATGAAGAACCTCATGTACAGCGAAGGATTCGATGACTACGCAACCGCACGTTGCACTCTCAAGGACGGCGTTGCGTCACTCAAGTTTGCAACATCCGAAGTTGGTCAAGGTTTCGTAACGCTTGCCCCACAAATTGCCCGATCTGTACTCGGAGTCGATGAAGTTATTCTTGAACCAATCGACACCCAGATTGGTTCAGCTGGGTCAACTTCTGCTTCACGTCAAACGTGGATGAGTGGCGGTGCAGTAGACGGTGCATGTCGTCTGGTCCGTGAACGACTTTTTCATCACGTCGGGTTGATGCACAGCATCGATCCCCTGCGACTTGTCATCGACGGAACCGATGTCGTAGACCAAGTAGGTACATTCCGAATATCAGTTGCGGAAGCATCAGACGGAGTTGAAATTAGCGAGACATTTGAACATCATCATCGCGCAACCGAAGAACTCGATGAAAATGGTCAGGGTAATTGCCACACCGCTTTCGCATTCGTGGCTCACCGCGCTGTCGTTGACGTTGATCCCGAGCTTGGATTAGTCAAAGTCGTGCAAATTGCAACAGCTCAAGACGTTGGCAGAGTGCTGAACCCTCTGTCAGCGATTGGGCAATTAGAAGGCGGCATTGCTCAAGGTCTTGGCCTCGCAGTAATGGAAGAAATCGTCATGAAAGACGGCAAGGTACGCAACCCAAGCTTCACTGACTATCTTCTTCCAACAGCACTCGACGCGCCAGATGTCGTTGCCGTGATGATCGAGGAATACGAACCTCAGGCGCCGCTTGGAGCCAAAGGTATTGGTGAACCACCATGTATCTCCGTCACACCTGCAATCGTCGCAGCGATCAGAAACGCGATCGGCAAGAATATCGAGCGCATTCCGGTGCGCCCGCAAGACATTTGCCTTTAGTCTGATTCGACCTTCAGCAGCGTTGCCACAACTGAACCGATTTCACCTGGGCGAACTGGTTTCGCAGGCTCGCTGAGGTTGAAATTTGGTTCGTCGTAAATAACGTCGAATTTCATTCCGCGGCAGAGCGATGTCGTTGTCCGACGCATTGACTTGTCGATCAAGGAAATGACCGTTCCCTTCATGCCAGCACGACCGGTACGACCCGAACGGTGGATGTAGTCCTTAGGGTCTTCAGGCATATCGAAGTGCACGACGACTGGAACAGCATCGATGTGAATACCGCGTGCAGCAACGTCGGTAGCGACCATGACGGTTGCCTTCCCGCGACGGAATTGCTCAAGCGCCTTTTCACGCTGAGCCTGGCTGCGGTTGCCGTGAATAACACACGTATTGATTCCCATTGATTCAAGATTTCCTGCAAGACGATCAGATCCGTGTTTTGTGCGACAAAACACGATGGCGCGCTCGTATTGCGTGGCAATTTCGGCAAGAACTTTCGTACGATTGTCGCGAGATACGTTCCAAAACAAGTGGTCAATTTCACCAGCATTTTCGGCAGTAGCAACAGCATGACGCTTTGGTGAATTTTGGAATTCACGAATCAACATGTCGATGTCACCATCAAGGGTTGCCGAGAACAACAATGTTTGACGATTGGTCGTTACCGAGCGCATGATGCGCTTTACGGCTGGCATGAATCCCATGTCTGCCATGCGGTCGGCTTCATCGATTACCGCAACAGCAACAGCACCCAAATCGAGATCACGACGTTTGATGAGGTCTTCGAGGCGACCTGGTGTGGCAACGACGATGCTGGAAGCACGTGCAGCCTTTACCTGTGGTCCGTATCCTGCTCCGCCATAAACGGCCGAAACTCGGATATCACTGCCTCCGCACAACAAGGAGATTTCCTTAGCTACCTGAGCAGCAAGTTCACGTGTAGGCACTAACACCAAACCAGTAGGTCGACCCGGACGGCTCTTGGTCACCTTCACTGCTATGGCAATGCCGAAAGCGAGAGTTTTTCCCGAGCCTGTAGGAGCTTTGCCGCAGATGTCATTTCCTGCAAGTGCGTCTGGCAACGTGGCTTCCTGAACCGGGAACGGAGCTTCGATACCGCGCGAAACTAAACCAGAAATAATATTTTTGGGCACGCCAAGTTCTAACCATGTTTTCGTCATTGAAAATATCCTCGATCTGTATGTGTTTGGGGGGTCCTCAGGTATGTTCCTGTGGTTGTGAAGGGCTAGCGACCCAACACACGACGCAAATAGTCGTTTGTGAACACACCCTCGGGATCGAGTTGGTTCCGAACTTCAATAAAACGCTGATAGTCAGGATACAGCCTAGAAATCTGACTCGCATCGAGATTGTGGATCTTTCCCCAGTGTGGTCTGCCCTCGTACTTGCGCAGAATGGCCTCTACCGCGGAGAAATATTCGGCATATTCAGTGCCTTTGAACATGTGTACGGCAATGTACGCACTTTGTCGGCCGGTCGATGTAGACAACGGTATGTTGTCGCTCGCTGTGCACCGTACCTCTACGGGGAAACTGATCTTGAAGCCGCGATCTGCAACCATTTGCATAACTTCGCGAAGTGCAGGCACGAGTGCCTCTAACGAGATCGAATACTCCATTTCGTAAAACTTCACGAGCCTTTTACTACTGAAAATACGATGGCTGATGTTGACGTATTCAACGCGGCCCGATGACGGGATAATTGTCGCCAGTTTTGGGATCAATTTTGGAAATAGACGTCCAAGTCGGCACAACAATCCGAAGGCATAATTCTCGAGAAGCATTTTGTTGTACCACGTTGCAAATCTGCTCGGAGAATCAATCGCATCAGTGCTGACGTTGTTGGCTTTAGTCAGTGCCCATTTTGTGTGCGGCACCCAGTAAAACTCGAAAAAATCATTGTCAGTAATGAGTTGCGTGAAATTACGCAAAACGTCATCTATCCGCATTGGTTGTTCAACTGCTCGAAGATTGAAGGCCGGAACCACATTCAACGACACTTCTGTAAGTACACCGAGCGCACCTAACGATACTCGCCCACAATGAAACACTTCTTGGTTTTCGTGCTCACTGCAGATCAGTACATCACCGGCGGCAGTCACCATCCGGAACGCGACAATTTGAGCTGCGAGACCAGTCCTTTGCAGTCCCGTCCCGTGTGTCGACGTAGAGAGCGCACCTGCGAGCGTCTGATAGGTGACATCTCCAAGGTTCGGCATCGATAACTGATGCCGTTCCAACTGCGCGTTCAATTCGCTCAAGACGATTCCGGCCTGAACAGTTACTAGGCCGCGCGCCAGATCTACGTTCGTCACACGATTCAAACGAGTGAGATCGATCATCACCTCATTTGGAACGGCGATTCCTGTGAAACTGTGACCCGAACCCACAGCCTTCACCTTCTGATTGTTCAACGCTGCACGCTTGACGATTGCAACAACGTCCGATTCTGAAGATGGCTTCTCTACACGTACCGGGTGCGATTTCTGATTTCCGGCCCAATTTTTCCAGGTAGGCATAATCACTACTGTATGGTGTCGAAGAGGGGACTTGAACCCCTACGCCCTTTCGAGCGCCAGCCCCTCAAGCTGGTGCGTCTGCCAATTTCGCCACTCCGACGTGGTACTAAATTTTACCTGTTCAACTCCGTATTACGCGAGAAACATTCCAAGAGCGACGACGGTCATAACCCAAACGAGCGCGAACACCGTTGTGATGCGATTGAGGTTGCGCTCTGCTGCTGCGGAACCAAGTGCTGCTCCTCCGCCACCTCCGAACATGTCGCTCAAACCTCCGCCGCGGCCGCTGTGGAGCAATACCCCAGATACGAGCGCAATCAATGACAGAACGTTTATGACGATGGTAACGATGGTGAGAAAATGACGCACGGTTGAATCCTACCGATTAAGAGCTTGAACGACTATTCAGGAAAGTGGCAGGCAGATTGTTGACCCGACGAGCGAACCACCAACTGAGGTTCCTCCGCCGCACAGAGTTCGGTGGCCTTCCAACAGCGCGTACGGAAGCGACATCCGGTCGGAGGATTGACAGGCGAAGGTACATCACCTTCAAGCATGATTCGGTGTCGAGAGCGTTCCACCTTTGGATCGGGCAATGGCACTGCCGAGAGCAACGCTTTTGTGTACGGGTGCGTTGGATGCGTGTATACAGCGGTCTTTTCGCCAATTTCAACAATTTTGCCGAGGTACATCACCGCAACTTGATCGGCGATGTGGCGCACAACAGACAAATCGTGGGCAATGAAAATGTATGACATGCCTAGCCGCTTTTGAAGATCAGCAAAAAGGTTGACCACGCCAGCTTGAATGCTTACATCGAGTGCCGATACGGGTTCATCTAAAACAATGAGCTTCGGATCTAACGCAAGAGCACGGGCGATACCGATGCGCTGACGTTGTCCTCCAGAAAATTCATGTGGAAACCGGCGAGCGTGGTCCGGCGCAAGCCCCACGAGGTCGAGTAGTTCCTTCACTTTTGCATCGTGATCCCCTGCCACACCCTGCACGATCAATGGCTCGACAATGGACGCACCAACTGTCATTTTCGGGTCAAGTGAAGCAAACGGATCTTGGAAAACAATCTGCATTTGACGACGAACGTCCCGCATTTCTTCGAAACTGAGTTTCGTGAGATCTTTGCCATCAAAAATCACTTCACCAGATGTAGGTGTGATGAGCTGAAGAACCGAACGGCCAACTGTGGTCTTTCCCGAACCAGATTCACCGACGATCCCAAGCGTCTGACCAACCTCTACATCGAATGAAACATCAGCGACAGCTTGCACGATTCGCTTCGTATTGCGAATACCTTTGCTCGCTCGCAATTCGAAATTCTTAACGAGATGGCGAACGCTGAGCAGTGCAGGTGAATTCTCGGCACTCATACGTTTCCTCCAATCCGCAATTGTTCAGCTAAGACACACGCTGTTTGCAAATCTCCAAACTGGCGCAAGGCGGGTAGTTCGGATGAACAAACTTCCAACGCGTGTGGACAACGAGGAGCGAACCCGCATCCCGGCGGTGGAGCAAGCATGTTCGGCGGAAATCCAGCAATCGGTTGAAGCCGTTCCGTGCCCTCATGCGGTAAAGACGACAACAAACCGCGGGTGTACGGGTGGCTCGGATGATCGAAGAGCGATTGCACGGAGCCGCTTTCAACATTTCGGCCTGCGTACATCACATTCACACTGTCAGCAACGCGGGCAATGACTCCGAGATCGTGAGTGATGAGTACCACCGCGGTACCAAATGTCTGCTGTACCCGTTGAATCACTTCAAGAATCTGAGCTTGAACCGTGACATCGAGTGCCGTGGTCGGTTCATCGGCAATAAGCACTTTCGGATTATTGGCAATTGCCATAGCAATGACAACTCGCTGACGCATTCCACCTGAGAACTCATGCGGATATTGTCTGGCCCGCTCATCAGGTTGCGGAATGCCAACAATTTCCAACAGTTCGACGGCACGTTTTGCCGCAGCACGATCATCCAATGACTGATGCGACTGAATCATCTCAACTATTTGATCCCCAACGCGTTGAACGGGATTAAGAGCAGACAATGGGTCCTGAAACACCATTGACATCAGACGTCCGCGCATTGATCGGACCACCTTTGGTTTAGCGCCAATGAGTTCGACGCCATCGAGCACCACACTTCCAGTAACGATTGCTGAATTTGGCAGCAAACCCATTGCAGCCAGGAACGACACCGATTTTCCTGAACCACTCTCACCTACGACTCCAAGAATCTCGCCCGCTCGCACGTCCACATCGACGCCGCGGACTGCACGCAGTTCCCCCATTTGGGTGTTGAACGTGACAGCAAGGTTACGAATTGACAGAACTGATTCAGTCATCACTTACCTTGATCCAATCGAGGGTCAGTTGCATCGCGCAATGCGTCTCCAATGAAGTTGATACAAAGCGAAATGAGCACAAGCGTGACGCACGGAAACACCGCAATCCACCAGAATCCGGTTTGTACAGCACCCTTTGCCGCTCCCACCATGATTCCGAGTGATGTCGAACCATCGCCTGCCTGTGGACCATAACCGAAGAACGAAAGAGTCGCTTCTGCGCTAATTGCTCCAACGATCGAAAAAGTCAATGCGACCATGATCGGCCCTACAGAGTTTGGAAGCAAGTGACGCATGATGATGTAACGACGAGAAGCTCCAGCAGCCCGAGCTGCTTCCACGAATTCGCGTTCTTTCAAAGCCAACACTTGGCCACGAACAATTCTTGCCACTCCCATCCATCCAAAAACCGAGAGCAAGAAAATGATGAACCGAAGCGAACTCTTATCACCAATGATCACGGTGATCCAACCAACTGCTCCGAGCATATTTCTGAGCACAAGCAGAGCAACTAGAAATGGAAAGGCCAAGAATAAGTCAGTTACACGCATAACAACATCGTCGAATCTGCCACCTCGGAACCCAGCAACAGCGCCAATCACGCAGCCAACGCCCACCGAAATCACCGCACTGAAGAGTCCGATTAGTAGAGAAACTCGGGTACCGAAAAGTAATCGGCTGTACACATCGCGTCCGATGTCATCGGTTCCGAACCAGGCCAGTTTTTGTGGCGGCAGAAATGAGTTTGGTGGGAGTTTGACTGCTTCGTTCACGCCATAGCGGGCGGTGAGGTGGGAAAACACGACGAGCAAGACCATGATGCTCAGTACGACGGAACAAATTACGGCGGCCTTGTGACCGATGAACCGCTTCCAAGCAAGCTGCTTGGGCGAATATGTCTTGATGAGTTCGTCAGTCAAGGCGAATCCTCGGATCTAACCATGCGTAAGAAATATCGGCGATCAAGTTGAACAACAGTACAGAGAACACCACAATGACCATGAACGGCATAAGCAGCGGGAAATCTCCAGTGCCAAATGCGCTCAGGAAGTACTTTCCCGTACCTGGGTAGTCAAAAATATTTTCGGTGATAATTAAACCGCCGACGATCCCCCCGATGTCAAGCGCTCCGATCGTGACCACTGGAATGAGCGCATTCCGTACTCCGTGCTTCATCAACACGGAAAATTCACTTAACCCTTTAGAACGAGCTGTTCTCATGAAGTCAGAATTCAGAACTTCGAGCAACGATGAGCGCATGTAGCGGCTGTAGACGGCGATGATTTGAATCGCCACGACGATGGTTGGCAAAGCCATGTGCTTCAACATGAGCACAAGATTGAAACCGTCTTGTCCAGGCGGATACACGCCAGAGGTTGGGAACAGGGTGTGACCGAACCATCGGCTCCAGTACACGGCGAAGATCAACTGAAACAACACTGCCGAAATGTATGGCGGGATGGAGATGCCAATAAAGGCAATGGTGTTCACCGATACGTCACGACGCCCACCCGGCTTGAGTGCTGCAAAAATACCGATGCCCAAACCGACAGCGATACCTACGACTGTGGCGACAATACCTAGACGAGCGCTATTAGCAAGCGCGTCTTTCAATTCGGGCCAGACATCGCGTCGGCCCTTAATGCTCTTCGGCCAGTTGAACGTGACAAAGTTCTTCAGCCAACTGAAATATCCAGCAACGTAATTTGTGCCGAGACCATTCAATTTTTTATATTGCTCAATCTTGCTGTGCGTTGCGCGAGGGTTCGACTTCATGTAGCTGGCGACAGGGTCTGTACCGAGTCGAAGCGCAATGTACACAAGGAACGTGACGAGCACGAGAGTTGGAACCGCCCAAGCGGCACGACGGAGAGCAAACCGAAACACTGTCTACTCCCCTCCTTTCAACGAATTATCTCATTATCTCATTATGCAGACGGTGCGCGACCCGATCCCAACGGAACGAGTCGCGCACCGTACATGCGTACTAGTGAACTAATTGACTAGAGAACCGTAACTACTGGCTCACCTGTCAACAAGTTGGTTACGACGTACTTACCGTCGTTGGTTGTGGCATATGCGCCTGGGCTGACAGGGAATGCTGTCGTCCATACCATCCATGAAGAGTTTGCACACTCCGTGATTGGGTTCAAGCACTCTGGCCACTGCTCAGCTCCGATAACGATTTGTCCGTTGCCATCAACGTCGGTCCACTGGTTGAAGTTAATGAACGCCTGGTAGTTGTTCAATTCAGCATCAACAGGTCCACCAACTTTGTCTGTGCGCCAGAAACCGGCCTTAGGGAATTGGAAGAGTGGCAACAGCACGCTGTCTTTTGCCATCAACTTCAACGCAGCCTTGATGTCTTCCGCGCGCTTTGCGCCGTCAACTTCAACGTCTGCATTGTGGAGCAAGTCTGAAGCTTCAGCATTGCACCAACCCTGGGTGTTCTGTCCAACGTTGCTATTGGCATCGGTTGGGATCTGGTCACATACGAATGACGAGGTGAGGTAAGCAGGATCTGGTGGAGCCGTGCTGATGTACATCGCCATGTCGTAGTCAAGTGCTGGCAAACGCTTCTGGAAGTAGCAAGCTGCGTCACAGTTGTCAGCCTTTACTTTGAATCCTGCTGCTGCCAGCAATGGAATCAAGTAAGCCTGGGTGTTCTCGCGGCGTGTGTTGCCAGTGTTGATTACCCAACGAATTTCAGGCACTACGCCATCTTTCGCCCAGAAACCATCGGCGTCTTTCTTGTATCCAGCTTTCTCCATCAACTTTGCGGCGCCTTCGGCGTCGTAGCTGTTCACGAACTCATCGCCTGCGCAATAATCACCAGGGGTGATTGGACCGCATTGCAAGACCTTGCCGGTCGGTGCAATTGGGATGTAGATCTGCTGGAACAATGCTTCGCGGTCAATTGACTTTGAGAATGCAGCACGGAAGTTGTCGTCTGCGAAAGGACCGCACTTCTGGTTGAAGTAGAACGCTTCGTAGTCGCCACCGAATTCCACCTTCGAGGTGATGTTGTCCTGCTTGATCGCTTCTTCAATTCCACCGAAATACTGTGGGTAGATGAAGTCGACTTCGCCGGCCTTGATCGACGCAATTTCTGTGTCGCTGTCAGCCTTAGGAACCATAACTACCTTAGGAGTTACAGCTTTGTCGGTGCCCCAGTACTTGTCGTTAGGAACATAAACGATTTGATCTTTGCTCCACGACTGCATCTTGTATGGACGACCCGAGAAAGGAATCATGTCTGCGAAATCACCGGAAACGTCAGCAGTGTTTTTTACTGATGCAGCTTTGATGAGACCCGAGAACAAGCCCTTATACGGTGCGTAAACCGACTTGAATGTTGCAACAACTTGCTTATCGCTAGTTCCTGCTTCAACCGAAGTCACTTGGTCATAACCAGTTGTGGACAATGAACCAGGTGTGTTCAACGAAGCGTCCCAAGTTGCCTTGAAGTCAGCCACGGTGATTGGTGATCCATCTTCCCAAACAGCTGCAGGTGAAATGTCGTAAGTGACAGTCATTCCCTTGCTGGTTGAAGCTGGTGCTGTGTAGTCGTAGGTGCGTGTTGCACAAGCATCGAGGCTTGTGAACGCAGCTCCTGCGTTGCTGCTAGATGAACTGCCTCCACAAGCTGCCACAATTAGTGACAACGTTGCGAAACCAGCGACAACTCCAGCGAGTTTGTTGGTTTTCTTCACTCTCGACCTCCCCGTCGATTAGGTGGGTTTTAACCCAATTGGGTCGGGACAAGGCGCCCCGACATGTGACACAAGGCTACAAGCGCCAAGGGCGGGGTGCTATCGAGACCTGTATTGCACGATTCGAGCAAACTCAGATGGGTCAAGGGATGCCCCACCAACGAGTGCTCCATCAATGTCCGGCTGCGCCATGATTTCGGCAATGTTGGAAGCTTTCACACTTCCGCCGTACTGCAGGCGGACCGCGCTTGCAGCCTTTTCGCCCGACAGTTCCAAAACCTGAGCACGAATTGCACCGATTACGGCCTGCGCATCTCCAGCAGTTGCCGTCCTGCCAGTTCCAATGGCCCAGATTGGCTCGTAGGCAATCACCATGTTGCACACCTGGTCGACCGTACGACCCACGAGTGCCGCACGAACCTGACTCATTACTTTCTCCGTGGTCTTGCCGGCTTCACGTTCTTCAAGCGTTTCGCCAACACACACAATTGGATACATGTTCAGTTTTTGTACAGTCGTAATTTTCTTGGATACATCGGCATCGGTTTCCCCGAATATTTCACGCCGTTCACTGTGACCGACAATGACGTATTGCACACCCAGTTTTGCAAGGAATGCAGCTGCCACTTCTCCCGTGAATGCTCCCTTTTCCTCCCAATGACAATTTTGTGCGCCAAGATGAATGCGCATTTCATCCGCATCGATCAGTGTCTGCACACTTCGAATATCGGTAAAAGGAGGATGAACCGAAACATCTACAGCGCTGAAATCATCCTTTGTTAGAAGGTATGCAAGCTTTTGTAAACTCTGAATCGCCTCGAAGTGATTGTTATGCATTTTCCAATTGCCACTGATCAGTGGCTTGCGATAAATGGTGCTATCTGGCATTTGGTGCTCCTCGCAATGCTGCGAGACCAGGGAGGTCTCCGAGTTCTAAAAATTCGAGAGACGCACCGCCGCCTGTAGATACATGATCGACTTCGTCATCAAGTTTGAATTGCGCAAGTGCTGCAGCAGAATCACCACCTCCGACAACGGTGAATGCCTTCGTGTCTGCAACCGCTTGGGCAACGGTTTTCGTTCCGGAGGCGAAACGTGCATCTTCAAACATCCCCATCGGTCCGTTCCAGAAAACCGATCGCGCATCCATGATGATGTCGGTAAAAGCAGCGGCTGTTCCCGGCCCTATGTCGAGACCCTTAGCACCATCTGGCAAACGGATTCCAAAAGTTTGATACACGCCTTGCGCATCAAGTCCGTTGATGTCTTCGGGAAGATGAATCGGAACAGACCCCGAAAGTAGTTTCTTGCACGTCTCAATTTGGTCACGCTCACATATCGAATCGCCAACTGGATATCCCTGCGCTGCAAGGAACGTGAAGCACATTCCGCCACCAATGACAAAGGCATCAACACGTTGCTGGAGCGCTTCGATGACGCCAATCTTGTCGCTCACCTTTGCACCGCCTAAAACGGCTACAAACGGGCGCTTCGGCTTCTCGCGTAGCTCACCAAGCACTTCAACTTCTCGCTGCAGCAATCGACCAGCTGCCGAAGGCAAAGTAAGTGACGGTCCAACAATTGACGCGTGCGATCGATGAGCCGCACCAAAAGCATCATCGACATACATGTCAATTCCACGAACTAATTCGGCAACGAAAGCAGGATCGTTGCCTTCTTCGCCCGGGTTGAACCTCAGGTTCTCCAACAACTCGACTCCCGGCGCTAATTCGGCAAGCCGAGCTCGCACAGGTGCCATTGAATACTTCGCATTCGGAGTTCCTTTAGGTCGACCAAGATGGCTGGCGCAAACGACCTGCGCTCCCCGACTAGTCAAATATTCAATGGTTGGCAAGGCGGCGCGAATCCGAAAATCATCGGTGATCACCCGCGTGTTGTCCGGGCCTTCCATTGGCACATTGAAATCGGTACGAACTAGCACGCGCTTACCTGCGACATCGCCAAGGTCTTCTAACGATGGAACTCGTGTCATAGAAAACGAATTACTTCGTTGAGCCAATGTGCTTGGTGAGATCAACGAGCCGGTTTGAATAGCCCCACTCATTGTCGTACCAGCCGAGAACCTTTACCAAGTTGCCCATTGCCATAGTGAGATCACTGTCGAACACACATGAATGTGGGTTAGTAACGATGTCACTCGACACAATCGGGGCGTCTGTGTATTCGAGTACTGCCTTCAACGGACCATCAGCGGCTTTTTTAAAGGCTGCATTGATCTCGTCTTTTGATGGACTCGACTTCAGAACTGCAACGAAATCGGTGATCGAACCAGTTGGAACTGGAACTCGCAACGAAGTTCCATCCAACTTGCCCTTCATCGATTCGAGCACCAGGCTTGTTGCACGGGCAGCACCAGTTCCTGTCGGAGTGATGTTGATCGCTGCACCACGCGCACGGCGCAAGTCGCTGTGTGGACCGTCCACCAATTGCTGATCACCCGTGTAAGCGTGAATAGTTGTCATCAATCCTTTTTCCACACCAAATGCATCATCAAGCACCTTCACCATTGGCACGAAGCAGTTGGTGGTGCAGCTCGCGTTGGACACAACTTTGTGCTTGCTGCGGTCGAAGTCTTGGTGGTTAACACCGAAAACGAATGTCGCATCGGCTCCTGCAGAAGGCGCCGAAACAATCACGATTGGAGCACCGGCTTCTAAATGCGCCGCTGCCTTGTCGCGCTCGGTGAAGAATCCAGTGGATTCGATGACAACATCAACCCCGAGGGCTGCCCATGGGAGATCCTTTGGGTCGCGATGCTGGAGCACTTTCAGAACTTTGCCATCAATGCTGATGCCGTCGTCAACAGGCTTGATGTCGTTTGGCAAGATGCCAAGTACAGAGTCGTACTTCAACAAGTGCGCCATCGTCTTGATGTTGCCAAGATCGTTTACCGCAACAATTTCAATCGGCGCATTTGCTGCTTGCACTGCACGAAAGAAGTTACGTCCTATGCGACCGAAACCATTGATACCTACGCGAATTGGAGTGTTTGCCATAGAGGCAGACATTAGCAACCGCGTGACTATCGGGCGATATCTCGGTGAATTACCCGCGGGTGATGCCCTAATTGAACGAACTTTCGCCCAATCTCTTCAGCAATCGCAACCGATCGGTGTCGACCACCCGTGCAACCGATAGCCACGGTCAAGTAACTCTTGCCCTCAGCTCGGTAAGCAGGAAGCAGCATTCCGAACAACGCGTCAATCTTCTCAACGAACTCGAGTGCCAGCGGTTGTTGGAGAACGAAATCTGAAACCGGTTGATCTAACCCACTCAATGGCCGAAGCGATTCGTCCCAATGTGGGTTCGGTAAAAAACGGACATCGAATACAAGATCAACGTCCAATGGAATTCCATGTTTGTAACCAAACGATTCAACCGTCAACTGCATGACATCTTTGCCGCCAACAGGAGCAAACAAATCATAAATCTGGGACTTCAATTGATGCACATTGAGTGATGACGTATCGATTACTAGGTCTGCGGAACCCTTAACCAATTCGAGCATTGAACGTTCTTTAAGAATTGCTTCTTCAACACTGGTTGTAGCGCTACTCAGTGGATGTTTGCGACGTGTGGTTCCGTAACGCTTCACCAACTCTGCGGTCGAAGCATCTAGATACAAAATACGAACGCGATGTCCAGCTTCGCGCAAATTCGCAACTACGTCGATTGCGTTTGTTTGATTGGATGGAGTACCGAGCACGAGTGCAAGTTGTAAATCTTCTGCCCCATTTTCAGCAAGCTCAACCACCTTGTCCACAAGGGTGATCGGCATATTGTCTACGACGAACCAACCGAGATCTTCAAGATCATCTGCAGCTTGGGACCGACCAGCGCCGGATAGACCAACGATGAGCAGAATATCGGCCACGTGAAAAGGCTACCCGTGTATGTGTTTGAAGACTTCGCGTGCGACTGGTTCTGGTAGCCAGCCAAGTGTCAACAAGTTATCGAGCGATGCCTTTTTTACAGCTGCAACACTGCCGAAGTGAGCAATGAGCCTTTTCTTGCGCGCCTCACCCAGTCCGGCTACTCCATCTAAAGCGCCCTTTGTCATCCGCTTTCCGCGCAATTCGCGATGAAATGAGTTAGCAAAACGGTGAGCTTCGTCGCGAATCACTTGCAACATGAATAATGCATCACTTCCGCGAGGCACATCTACCGCATCTGCCTTATTCGGGACAAACACCTCTTCAAGACGTTTAGCCAATGACGCAACAGGGATCTCATGCTCTAAACCAAGTTCACTAATCACTTCAATTGCCACACCGAGTTGACCTTTCCCACCGTCAACAAGAATCAATTGCGGCGGATAGGCAAACTTTCCAGGACGATCGCCTCGTTGTTCAACTGGCATATCACGTTCCGCGATATATGCAGACAGTCTTCGAGTGAGAACTTCTTTCATCGCGGCGTAATCATCATTTCCTGGAACATCCTTAATCTTGAATTTGCGATACTCGCGTTTAACCGGAAGACCGTCTTCAAGCACCACCATGCTCCCCACATAGTCAGTTCCCTGCAGGTGCGCCATGTCGTAACACTCAATGCGCAACGGAGCTTCTGGCAAATTCAGCAAATCCTGCAATTCTGTAAGGGCCCGACTGCGACTGTTGTGATCGGACGCGCGTTTCATTCGATGTCGAGCAAACTCATCTGTTGCATTTTTTACGACAGTCGCAAGCAATTCCCGTTTGTCTCCACGAGATGGAACTCGAATTTCAACTTTGGTTCCACGTTCTTTCTCTAACCATTCCTCCATCGCCAACAGACTTTCTGGAGCTTGAGACACCAGAACTTCCTTTGGAACGCCAAGTGGTGGCGCATCCCCGTAAATGCTTTCGAGGATTCTGTCCATCAATTGACCTGAGCTCACATCTTCGACTTTGTCGAGAATGAATCCGTTACGACCCATCACTCGTCCTCGCCGTACATAAAATACTTGTACGGAAGCTTCAAATTCATCATCAGCAACTCCGATGACATCAATGTTCTCTGATTGATCTCCGACCATTTGCTGTCGTTCAAGCGCCTTGTTGATGTGCGTGAGTCGATCTCTGAACACTGCTGCTTGTTCAAAATCTTGGATCTTTGACGCTTCCTTCATTTCCAATTCGATTTTGTTCACGATTTCGTCTGAATCGCCGTTCAAAAACCGCTGAAGGTCGTGCACATATTTTGAATACTGCTGGGCTTCTACATTGCCAACACATGGGCCGCTGCACTTTTCAATATGGAACAGCAAACACGGACGACCAAGACGATTGTGTTGCTTGAAGACACCGTTAGAACATGTGCGCACCGGGAACGTTCGCAGCACGAGTTCCAGCGTGTCTCGAATGACCCAGGCATTGACGTACGGTCCGAAATACTTCGTACCCTTTCGTCGTCTGCCACGCATCACCATTGCTCGTGGCCACTCTTCATCAAGCGTAATTGCGAGAAATGGATAGCTCTTATCATCGCGCAGGCGAATATTGAATCGCGGTCGGTGCTCCTTAATCAGGTTGTATTCAAGAATCAGAGCTTCGACTTCATTGCGAACCTCAATCCACTCCACACTTGTGGCAACTGACATCATCTTTGCTGTGCGCGGATGGAGCGTGTGAGGATCGGCGAAATAACTACCAACGCGAGATCGAAGGTTTACTGCTTTGCCAACATAGATAACGCCGCCCTGTTCGTCCTTGAATTGATACGAACCCGGCGTATCGGGGATGGGTATCGACGGCCGTTGCACTGCCTACGGCTTCTTTTTCAACAGCGGACCAAGGAATTTGCCGGTGTAGCTTCCTTTTACTTTGGCCACTTCTTCCGGAGTTCCCTCAGCAATAATTCGTCCTCCGCCGTCACCGCCTTCTGGGCCCATGTCAATAATCCAGTCCGCAGTCTTGATGACGTCCAAGTTGTGCTCAATGACCAAAACCGTATTTCCCGTCTCAACGAGTCGAGCAAGAACGGTAAGTAATCGTCGAACATCCTCAAAGTGCAAACCAGTCGTCGGTTCATCTAGAAGGTAAATCGTTTTACCGGTGCTGCGCTTTGCTAGTTCGGCTGCGAGCTTCACTCGCTGTGCTTCGCCTCCCGAAAGCGTTGGCGCTGACTGCCCCAGACGCACATAGCCCAAACCAACATCCAACAGTGTCTGCATGTGTCGACCAATACGTGGTTGGTTTGAGAAGAAATCAACCGCTTCCGAAATTGGCATATCGAGAATCTGGGAAATGTTCTTCCCCTTGAACAAGATGTCGAGCGTGTCGCGGTTGTATCGTTCGCCCTTGCATACATCGCATGGCACGTACACATCTGGCAAAAACACCATTTCGATCTTGATTGTTCCGTCGCCTGAACAGGCCTCACATCTACCGCCAGGTACGTTGAAACTAAATCGTCCAGGTTGATAACCACGAACCTTTGCTTCTGGTGTTCCAGCGAACAATTTGCGAATGTCGTCAAAAACTCCGGTGTACGTGGCGGGGTTTGAACGCGGAGTTCGACCAATCGGTGATTGGTCCATATCAATGACTTTGTCTAGGTGTTGAACACCGTCAACAGCCGTGTGCTTACCTGGGGCATCTTTGGATTTGTAAATCTTCTGCATCAGCGACGGCAACAAGATGTCGCGAATTAACGTGCTCTTTCCGCTTCCCGAAACACCGGTTACTGCAACAAATAAACCCAATGGAATCTTTGCGGTGAGGTTTTGCAAGTTGTGCTCACGAGCACCACGAATGGTGAGCCAGCCTTTTTGTGGCGCTCGTCGTTCAGCAGGCACTGGCACAAAGCGTTTACCACTGAGATATTGACCAGTGATCGACTTGGCCACCTTTTCGATACCAGATACTTCGCCGCTGTACACCACCTCGCCACCGTGTTCACCCGCTCCAGGGCCAATGTCTACGATCCAGTCGGCAGCGCGAATGGTGTCTTCATCGTGTTCCACAACCATCACCGTGTTTCCCAGATCACGTAGACGAATCAGTGTTTCAATCAGACGATGATTATCGCGTTGGTGCAAACCAATACTCGGTTCGTCAAGAACATACAGAGTTCCAACAAGTCCTGAACCAATTTGACTGGCCAAACGAATTCGTTGCGCTTCACCACCGGCCAGTGTTGCAGCGGCACGAGACAACGTGAGGTAGTCAAGGCCTACAGAGAGCAAGAATCCAAGACGGGAATTGATCTCTTTGGTAATGCGCTCAGCAATCATCTTGTCGCGATCACCAAGTTTCAGTCCCTTAAGAAATTCCGCCGACTTGCCAATTGACAAATCACATATTTCGCTCAGACTCTTACCATTCACTTTTACAGCAAGGGAAGCCGGCTTTAATCGTTGCCCTTTGCAAGCTTTGCAAGGAGCCTCGCGCATATAACTCTCAAATTGTTCGCGCGAGTAATCACCTTCCGCACTTTCGTGTCGCCGTTTAATCCACGGGACTACACCCTCATACGAAGTGCTGTATTCGCGCGATCGACCGTATCGATTCTTGTACTTCACCATCAGTGCTTCACCCGCTCCGTGCATGATGATGTTCTTGTTCTTGTCGGAAAGCTTTTCCCATTTCACGTTCAGTGGGATCGAGTGTTCTTCTGCAACAGCTTCGAGCATTCGCTGGAAATACTGCGTATGGGCTGAACGCCATGGAGCTATCGCTCCTTGCAGAATGGACAACTCCGGATCCGGGACTACCAGTTCCTCTTCAACTTCGTAACGAGTTCCCAACCCCAAGCAGGTTTCACAAGCACCAAAGGGTGAGTTAAACGAAAAGTTTCGGGGAGCAAGTTCGTCAAAACTCGCACTGCACTTCGGACATGCCATGTGCTGGCTGAACGTAATGACTTCACCTTGCTCATCAGTCTTTCCACTCATAATTTCGATGCCCGCAACACCATCTGCAAGTTTCAAAGCGGTTTCGAGGCTGTCAGTCAATCGTCGATTAATGCCAGCTTTCTGAACGAGGCGGTCGACGACAATGTCGATGCTGTGGTTTTCGTAGCGTGCGAGTTTGTCGCCCTTCTTCAAAAACTCAGAGATATCGACAACTTGCTCATCGATTCGAGCGCGGGTGTAGCCCTGCGCAAGGAGTTCACCGAGCAAGTTCTCGTACTCGCCTTTGCGTCCACGAACAACTGGGGCCAACACCTGGAATCGAGTTCCAGTCGGCAACTCCAAAATTCGGTCCACAATTTGCTGAGGCGTTTGACGCTGCAGCGCAATGCCATCCTTCGGGCAATGTTGGATACCGATTCGAGCCCACAACAATCGCAAGTAGTCATAGATCTCGGTGATTGTTCCAACGGTTGAACGTGGATTCTTCGACGCTGTCTTTTGATCGATGGAAATAGCCGGCGATAAACCCTCGATCACATCAACGTCGGGTTTATCCATTTGGCCAAGAAATTGACGCGCATAGGCACTGAGCGACTCAACGTATCTGCGTTGCCCCTCTGCATAGATGGTGTCGAATGCCAGGCTGCTTTTTCCGCTTCCCGAGAGTCCTGTAAGTGCAATGAGTTTGTCGCGCGGAACTTCAACGTTGATGTTCTTTAGGTTGTGTTCGCGAGCGCCACGGACAGAAATAACACCAGCTGAGTACACAGGCTTCTTTTTCGCTGGAGGCATGGCAAGCAGACTACTTACTGGCTACTTCGCGTCGCGTAGTTCACGTCGCAAATCCTTCATTTCGTCGCGCAAACGCGCCGCATATTCGAATTTCAATTCTGAAGCCGCCAGATTCATTTCTTCCTCAAGAGTCTGGATGAGTCGACCAAGTTCCTGCTGCGGCAGCGAGCGCAATTCGTTCACGACCTTTTCGCGTTCGCGGTCACGTCGTCCGCTCTTAGCCGTGGACAACGAACCTTCAGAAGGTCGTAACACCGACAAAATATCTCCAACAGCTTTACGAATCGTCTGCGGATTGATGCCGTGTTCTTTGTTGTATGCAATTTGCCTTTCGCGACGGCGCTGTGTTTCTCCTATGGCTCGATCCATTGATGGGGTGCGCTTATCTGCATACATCACCACCTGCCCATTCACGTTTCGAGCAGCACGTCCAATCATCTGAATGAGAGAGGTTTCGCTACGCAGGAACCCTTCTTTGTCAGCATCCAAAATTGCCACCAGCGAAACTTCAGGAAGGTCAAGGCCTTCACGGAGCAAGTTGATTCCTACGAGGACGTCGAACTCGCCAAGTCGCAACGCGCGAAGAATTTCGATTCTCTGAATCGTGTCAATGTTTGAATGCAAATAGCGAACTTTTAGCCCTTGTTCGAGCAGATATTCGCTTAAGTCTTCGGCCATCTTCTTGGTCAGTGTTGTAATCAGGACTCGATCGCCAACTTCAACCCTGCCGTTGACCATCTCGATGATGTCGTCGATTTGACCCTTTGTAGGCTTCACAACTACTTCGGGATCAACCAAGCCCGTTGGCCTAACGATCTGCTCTACAACTTGCTGACTCGTTGCAATCTCAAACTTTGCTGGCGTTGCTGAAAGAAAGATGCATTGATTAATCCTTTGCATCGCTTCCTCAAATTGCAACGGACGGTTATCAGCGGCAGAAGGCAACCGGAAGCCATGTTCAATAAGCGTTGCCTTGCGACTTCGATCACCAGCGAACTGGCCGTGCAACTGTGGAATAGTCACGTGGCTTTCATCGACAACCAGCAAATAGTCGTCGGGAAAATAGTCAAGCAAGGTAAAGGGCGGTTCGCCAGGAGAACGACCGTCGATGTGCATGGAGTAGTTCTCAATGCCGTTACAGAAACCGACTTCCGCAATCATTTCTAAGTCGTATTGCGTGCGCATTCTGAGACGCTGAGCCTCTAGCAATTTTCCTTCTGTTTCGAACTGCTTGAGGCGAACCTGCAATTCGTGTTCGATTCCAACTACAGCCTTGCGCATGCGCTCATCTCCAGCAACATAGTGAGTAGCAGGAAAGATCAATACCTCGCTCATGTCGTTCACTGTTTCACCGGTCAAAGCGTCAACGATGGTAATTCTTTCAACGGTGTCACCAAACATCTCGATACGAGTAACTGTTTCGTCATAAGCCGGCTGCACTTCAATAGTGTCTCCACGAACGCGAAAGTTGCCACGTCCGAGTGTCATGTCGTTGCGATCGTATTGCAGGTCTACCAGTCGACGCAGCAAGCTTCTTTGGTCGTAATCAACACCAACATGTAGCTCCAACAGGTTGCCGCGGTATTCCTCCGGGTTTCCCATTCCGTAGATGCAACTCACTGATGCAACAACAATGGTGTCGCGTCGTGTGAGCAACGCTGCAGTTGCCGAATGACGCAGTCGATCAATTTCATCGTTGACCGAAGAATCCTTTTCAATAAAGGTGTCGCTAGATGCGATGTACGCCTCAGGTTGGTAATAGTCGTAATAGCTGACGAAATACTCAACGCGGTTCTTTGGGAAGAACTCTTTCATTTCTTGCGCTAACTGCGCGGCAAGGCTCTTGTTCGGAGCAAGGATCAGCGTCGGCCTCTGCACCTGTTCAATAGTCCACGCAACGGTTGCCGATTTTCCCGACCCGGTAATGCCAAGCAGGGTTTGGAACCTATCTCCACGCTCGATAGCCGCCGACAACTGAGCAATTGCTTTTGGTTGATCACCTGCCGGTTGGTAATCCGATACAACCTGAAAGCGCTGATTGTCAACGGTCACTATTTGCTCTTTTGTGCAAGCGAGCCAGCGCCTGCTTGCGCATTCGGCAAGGTTGCAAACCAATCCCACACATCTTCTACTAGTGGGCCAAGTGCTTCAGGACTGCCACTGTTATCAATAACGCGATCAGCAACTTTCAATCTGTCTTCGCGGCTTGCCTGACTTGCCATTCGACGTCGCGCGTCGTCTTCGTTCATGTTCCGAAACTGAACAAGTCGTGAGATTGCTATTTCTGGGTCTACATCGACAACGACCAGTCCTGACATTCCTTCACGAGGATTTTCAACGAGTAGCGGCATGTCCAAAACGACAACATTCTCTGTGGCCATGTTCATTTCGATCTGACGAAGAATTTCTTCTCCAATCGCTGGGTGCATGATTGCGTTCAGCCGCTTCAGCATTTCAGCATCGCCGAATACCAGCTGCGCAACCTTTGCGCGATCGAGTTCACCGGATCCCAGCAAGATGTCACCAAATTCATCAACCATCTTCTGCAATGTTGCAGAGCCCTTTTGTTGCAGATGCCTTGCAATACCATCGCCGTCAATGATGACCGCACCTTTGCGCGCGAACAGCGAAGATACCGAAGACTTACCTGATCCAATTGCGCCTGTTAGCCCAATCAATTTCATATGTCTCCGATGAACATCTGAGTTGCGCTCGCCCCCTGACGAGCGCAACTACAGAAAACTAAGCGCTTGGTGCTTCTGGTTCTACGGCAGGAACTTCAGCAGCAGCTTCTGCTGGTGCTTCAGATGTTGCTGCGGTGTCGAAATACTCTGACCATGCTGCTTCGCGTGCACTGTCATCGCCGCCAACCCAGTTGCCCTGATCGTCAACTTGGAATTGACCGCGATATTCCTCGGCGAGTTCTCCACCTTCAGCAGCTTGCTTAATTGACAAGCTGATGCGACGACGTGCGAGATCGAGATCGATGATCTTGACCCACAACTCTTCGCCCGGTGTGACAACTTGCTCTGGTGCTTCAACATGGTGTGCAGACATTTCGGAAATGTGCACGAGGCCTTCAATTCCGTCTCCAACCTGTACGAATCCACCAAATGGAACCAACTTGGTAACACGGCCGTAGACCAATTGACCAACCTGGTGACCATTAGCAAATTCTTGCCAAGGATCTTGCTGAGTTGCCTTCAATGAGAGGCTGATGCGCTCACGGTCCATGTCAACTTCAAGAACTTTTACCGTCACTTCGTCGCCAATATTGACCACTGCTGTTGGGTTGTCAACATGCTTCCACGACAACTCGGAAACGTGGATGAGTCCATCCATGCCGCCCAAGTCAACGAATGCACCGAATGCAACCACACTCGAAATGCGACCTGTACGCACTTCACCAACCTTGAGATGAGTCAAAAACTCGTCACGAGCTCCACGCTGATTCTGCTCGAGCAATGTACGACGTGAAAGCACAACGTTGTTGCGATTGCGGTCGAGTTCAAGAATCTTTGCAGTGATTCGCTGGCCGATGTACGGAGCCAAGTCACGTACGCGACGCAACTCAACAAGTGATGCAGGAAGGAATCCGCGAAGACCGATGTCCACGATGAGTCCACCCTTAACAACTTCGATGACCAAACCTTCAACGGTTCCATCGGCTGCCTTAACTTTTTCAATGTCGCCCCAAGCGCGCTCGTATTGCGCACGCTTCTTCGAAAGCAACAAACGGCCTTCTTTGTCTTCAAGGGTAAGAACGAGTGTTTCGATCTTCTCGCCCAACTTCACAATCTCGTTTGGATCAATGTCGTTACGAATTGACAATTCGCGGGCAAGGATGACGCCTTCGGTTTTGTAACCGATTTCGACGAGTACTTCGTCACGGGTGATGCGTACAACAGTTCCTGTAACAAGTTGTCCGTCTTTGAGTTCAACAAGAGTTCCGCTAATCGCGTCAGCAAATGACTGCGAAAGGTCACGCTCAGTAATTTGGCGCGGTGTGTAATTTCCTTCTGAGTCGAAGGTTCCCATTGGTGGGGATTGCATGGTTTGTAGATCAGACATTGGTACGTACTTTCGGTGGATAGGAGAGATGGTCCCTCTTGCGAGAGGCCCTACCGGCGGTAGGACAGGGGAATCACGCTATCAGCGACTGCCCTACCTGGACTTGGCGATGACCAGGAATTCAGGCAATTCGGTGCTGCATTCTGCAGAGGAAAACTGCCCTGGCTCAACACTGGAGATACTCAAGATGTCAAACCCTGCCAGGTCGAACACAAGACGCAATTCCCTTGGCGTATAGCAACCCGTCCATAAATCAACGCTTTTGACTTCTCCTTGGTCATTGCGAATTTCTGTCGTTTCGTGACTGACACCACTCATGGCGTCAAAATCTGCGCCATCATGATGTTTAACCGAAAAGTACGCATTGAAGGCCGACAACACAATGACACCGCTGGGTTTCAAGCACTTTCGAATTCCAGTCAAAATGTCGACATCTTGCCGATCGTCAACCATCAGACCAAAAGCACCCTGACATAAGCAAATTGCGAAATCGAATTGTGAATGAAGTGAAGTCTCATCCTGCAATGAGCGCGCATCAAGCCGCATAAATTTCGCGCTAGTCAGAAATTCCTCCGACGCATGACGACTTGCGATGTCGATGAAGTCTTTGCTTACGTCGATTCCTTGAACTTGCATTCCTCTGCGCGCAAGTTCGAAGCTGTGACGCCCTGGTCCGCAACCAACATCAATAAATGAACTTCCATTTGCTGCGCCAGTTGTTTCAAGAATGAAGTCGACTTCCTGCACTGTTCCTTTGGTGAATGCATACCTCAAATATGTGGCCTTCATGTGACTGGCTAAATCTTCAAACCAATGTTCGCGACCAGTCATGTCATTACGCCTTAGCCGACGCCCAACTATCTCCCCAAGCAGCATTCACTTCAAGTGGAACTTTCAAAGTTGCAGCATTCTTCATCTCGTGGAGCACGATCTCGTTCACCTTGTCACGCTCCGCTACTGGACATTCCACAATTACTTCGTCGTGCACTTGCAAGATGACCGCGCTCTGCAATTTCGCTTTTGCAATTGCCGCGTCGATACGAACGAGTGCAATCTTGAAAATATCTGCAGCAAGTCCCTGAATTCCAGCGTTCATTGCTTGGCGCTCACCTGCTTGACGAATACGAAAGTTTGGATTATTCAGTTCTGGAATTTGTCGACGTCGACCAAACAGCGTTTCGGTGTACCCCTTCGCGCGGGCTTCCTCAATGGTGTCGTCCATGTACTGCTTCACATTTGGGAATGCAGCGAAATATGCATCAAGAATTTCGCTCGCTTCGCCAACTCCAACTCCAAGCCGCTGACTCAGACCGAAAGCTTCCATTCCGTATGCAAGACCGTACGAAATCATCTTCGCTTGCGAGCGCATGTCGGAAGTGACTTCCGAGGCATCAACACCGAATACCCGAGCCGCTGTAGCGCTGTGAATATCAATTCCGCGAGTAAACGCATCAATGAGTCCAGGATCGTCAGCCAGGTGAGCAATGCAACGAAGTTCAATTTGGTTATAGTCCGCAACCATGAACACACAACCTTCGCGCGGCACGAATGCTGTTCGGAATACCTTTCCTTCTTCAGACCGAATGGGAATGTTGTGCAGGTTTGGAGCGTCGCTACTTAACCTTCCCGTACGAGCAACGGTTTGATTGAACGTTGCATGAATGCGACCGTCTGCTTGAACGGCATCAAGCAACCCTTGGCCGTAAGTTCCTCGCAGTTTCTCAAACTCTCTGTATTCCAACAGTTGATCAATAAATTCAGGCCACTGATCTCTAATTTTTTCCAGCGTCGCAGCATCGGTGCTGAAGCCAGTTTTTGTCTTCTTGCCTGGAGAGAGCTTCTTTTCCTCGTACAAGATCTGGCGAAGCTGTGTAGGCGAATTGAGATTGAAGGATTTTCCAGCCAATTCGTGCAGAATCACCGTCAATCGTTTCGTCTCTCGCACCAGATGCTCGTTAATCGAGGTCAGCTGCTTCTTGTCTACGAGTACTCCTACGTGCTCCATCTTTGCCAGTACTCGAATAAGCGGAAGCTCTACGTCGTTGAACAATTCACCAACACCTTGCGCCCCAATCTCTTTAGCAAGTGCAGGTATCACGCGCGCCACCGCTACAGCGATGTTTGATGCATCTGCTGAAGCATTGGACACCTGGGCATCGAAGCTCAACTGACCATCGTCAGTCAAGTTATCTAAACGTGCGCCAATGCGATCATCGGTGTAACGAGCTAGGACTTCGTGCGCTTCCAATTTCGATTGCGCCGGTTCAAGCAAGTAGGCGGCAATAGCTGTGTCAAAGCCAATCTTTGGAATGTCGACATTGCGATCCAAAAACCATCGCAACATTGGCTTTACATGGTGACCCGAAATACAAGCAGTCTTGGAGAATCGGGCCAGCACGGCTTTGTCCTCGGCAATGTGCGCTGGAATCCACATAACTTCATTTTGAATTTGGTCAACCACTACGGCAATGCCATCAAGCGCTCGATGGTCTTCATTCAGCCAACCAGCAGCAAGAACAATGCCGTAGTCACCATCGGCAGTATCGAGCGCAGAAAACGCTTCGGCCGAATTCTTCGCAAACGTTGTCGCAACTTCGATAGCAGCAGAGGTTTGATCAACCAGTTGTTCAGTTGCCTGTTCGGGAACATCAGCAATGAAACGCGAGAATGCGTCCTTGGTTCGGGCGAGCATCGATTTGAATTCCAACGTCTCAAACCATTTTTGCAACGCTGCAACGTTCGGTTTTGGTACAGACTCCAACACATTGATTCCGAGAGGTGCATCGCGCCTCAGCACCATGATCTTTGCGTTTCGCGTAACCCGCTCACGGCTTGCATGTAGCGATTCCTTCAACTTCGGCGTTTGCGCATCTGCAGCGTCGAATATTGAATCGAGTGATCCGTATTGATTGATGAGCCTTGCCGCAGTCTTCTCTCCAACTCCGGGCACACCTTCCAAGTTGTCACTTGGATCGCCACGTAAAGCCGCGTAGTCGGGATATTGACTTGGGGTTACGCCTGTGCGCTCGAATATTCCTGCCTCGTCATACAACGCATAGTCGCTGACACCTCGCTTGTTATACAGAACACGAATCAGTGGGTCTTTAACCAGTTGATAACTGTCTCGATCTCCCGTCACCACTATCAACTCCGCACCTTGCGCTTCTGCCTGAGTAGCGATGGTTGCAATCAGATCGTCGCCTTCAAAGCCGGCCGCGTCGATTACAGCAATTCCGAACGACACCAGTAGTTCTTTGATGATGTCGAGCTGCTGATACAAAATGTCTGGCTGCTGCTCACGCTGCGCTTTATATTCCGGCACAGCCTCATGCCTGAATGTCTTCTCTCGCCTATCGAACACCACTATGACGCCGTCTGGTTTATGGTCCTTCACCAAGGTGTTCAACATGGTGCAAAAGCCGTACACCGAATTCGTTACTTGGCCACTTGCCGTAGCCATATCCGTTGGCAACGCGAAGAATGCGCGATATGCCAACGAGTTGCCATCAAGCGCCATCAATTTCATAGCGTTATGAATATCACGAATTAGGTGTGAGGTCGCCGTCAATCACTCGTTGTGCGACATCTTTCATTCTGGAGCGCGTCGACATGGCTCCTTTTTGAATGAAATCAAAGGCTGCCTGCTCGGTCATGGAGAACGAATCGATGAGCACTCCCTTTGCGCGGTCGAGCACTTTGCGAAGTTGCAGTTGCTCATCGAGCGCATCGCGTTCACCACTGAGCAACTTCATTTCGGTAAACCGTCCGATTGCTAGTTCGATGGCAGGGACCAAATCGGTTTTCTGAAACGGTTTGACAAGGTAAGCCAATGCGCCAGCATCGCGTGCTTGCTCGATGACTTCCCGCTGGCTAAAGGCGGTCAGCATGACAACCGGGCAAATTTTTTCTGCCGACACCACTCGCGCTGCGGCAAGGCCATCGAGACCAGGCATTTTGATATCGAAAATTGCGACGTCAGGTTTGTGTTCGCGCACGAGATCAATCGCCGTGTCACCACGTCCGGTGTCAGCAACGACGTTGTACCCCTCTTCTTGCAAAGTTTCGACTAAGTCCAATCGAATGATTGCTTCATCTTCTGCAACGACAATTCGAATTTGATTTGTCATCAGTTGCTCCCCAATTTGTCTAACAAGTCGTCTTGGTTTTGCTTCTGCTCAGCGATTGCGAGAACGAGAAAATTGCGTTGATCCTGCAACGCGTCCACATGTTTTTGCGCTTCTCGAAATTCATGCAAGGCCAGTGGCGTTTCAGAAACCAAACTTCGCATTTCTTTATCATTTGCATCATCACTCAATGCAGCAAGCTGCTCGTCTAGCACGGTGAGTTCGATCTGTAGTTGCTTCAAATTCTCTGAATTTCGGCGAAGCCGCTTTTCAATGATCCTCTGGGCAACACCGCGAATGTTCACATCAGCGAGTGTAGGAGTGTCCATGTTGGTGCCCGAGGTGGGAGTTGAACCCACACACCCTTTCGAATAACGGATTTTGAGTCCGTCGCGTCTGCCGTTCCGCCACTCGGGCTTGAGTGAAGTGGGAAACAGCGTACCGAGCCCTTGGAAGTTCTACGCTTGACCCCGACATGCTTGCGTTCACCTTTCCAGGTCAAGGATCACAGCGCCCCGGCATGGGCCAGCCCTGGGTTGGCCATGACAGCTGGGAACTGGTTGCTGAAGCGTCCGACATTTCGGGCCGCGATGTTGGCAGGCTCCTCCTCGAAGCAGACGCCGAGGAACTGAAGGACACGCGCAACGCTCAACTCACGACATTCGTTTCATCACTCATGGTGCTCGATGCTGTGGAGCGGCTCGGCATTGAACCAAGTTTGTGTGCCGGTCACAGCCTTGGTGAGTACACCGCTCTTGCTGCAACTGGAGCGCTCGGATTCGACGAAGGTATTCGCCTTGTTGTTGCGAGAGCAGATGCAATGCACGATGCCGGTTCGGAATCTCCCGGAACTATGGCTGCAGTACTTGGTCTTGATGATGACGAAGTAGAAACGGCTTGCCGGCTTGCAGACAGTGATGTATGGGTCGCAAACTTCAATGCGCCTGGTCAAATTGTGATCGCAGGTTCAGTCGAAGGTGTTGCGAAAGCAAGCGAACAAGCTAAAGCTCTCGGAGCGAAACGAATCATGGCTCTTCCAGTATCAGGCGCCTTCCATACGCCGTACATGTCGAGCGCACGTGAACGCCTGCGTGAGGCAATTGCTCTCGCCAAACCTCGCAACATTGAAGTGCCCGTCGTGAGCAATGTCGATGCACGGGCCCATGACAGCGGCGAAGAATGGTCAACGTTGCTCTCTGCCCAACTCTCCTCTCCCGTGCGCTGGAAACACTGTCTACTCACCATGGCCGAAGCCGGGATAGTCGGATTTATCGAACTCGGACCAGGTGGAGTGCTCACCGGAATGGCAAAGCGAACGCTGGAGGGATCCAAATCAATCAGCGTTGCAACACCCGACGATCTCGACAAATTGATCGAGTGGATCGGTGCGCTTCAACCAACGGCAACTCTGCCTCCAGGCTCCGTTCACGAAGGCGAACATCTCTTTGCAGTTGAGCGCATGGTTGTTTCACCTGCTGCCGGTCTATTCCAAAACATCTCAACAATTTCGAATAACTCCAGAATTGAAGTTGGTCAGATCATTGGTCATGTCGGAGACGCTGAGGTTCGTTCACCGTTTTCAGGAGTGTTACAAAACTTCATTGCTGTTGACGGCGAACGCGTTACTGCTCACCAGCCAATTGCCTGGCTACGAACTCACTAAGGTTTAACGGCATGCCAATCATTCCTCAACACGCCATTGGTGGCGTTATCACTGGGTGGGGCACTGCCCTTCCGTCGAAAATTGTGACGAATGAAGACCTGTCAAAGACCATGGATACCACTGACGAATGGATCCGCGAACGTACGGGAATTCATCGGCGCCACATTGGAGGGTCAACCGCTGACCTTTCTGTAGAAAGCGGGCGGATTGCCATGGAGATGGCTGGGGTTTTACCCGATCAAATAGATGCATTAGTACTGTCGACAACGACTCCTGATCGTCAAGTGCCAGCCACTTCGGCCACAGTACAAAACTTGCTTGGCTTGAAATGCGGAGCATTCGACATCAATGCCGCATGTTCAGGTTTTGTTTACGGATTAGTTGTCGCTCATGGACTGATCGCGATGGGATCGAAAAAAGTGCTCCTCATTGGTACTGATACTTTGTCGCGCATTACAGACTGGACTGATCGCAATACGGCAATCCTGTTTGCTGATGGGTCAGGTGCAGCCGTTATCGAAGCAACTCATGGTCCAAGCGAGTTGCTCGGCTGGGATTTAGATGCTGATGGATCTGCCGAGGACCTGTTGTATGCCGAAATTGGCGGCAACATTCATATGGACGGCAAAGAAGTGTTTCGACGCGCAGTGCGCATCATGGTTGATTCCGCTCAAAAATCAATGCAAGTTGCAGGTGTGACAGCTGACGACATCGCGCTCATTGTCCCCCACCAGGCGAACACACGAATCATTAGCGCTGCATGCGACAGGCTCGGAATCCCTATGGAGCGCACAAGCACGGTGTTGCATGAAACCGGGAACACTTCGTCTGCATCAATTCCATTAGCTCTGTTCGATGCTGCGAATGGCGGACCGATGAGCGGTCGAACTTTGCGCGAGGGTGACTTGGTATTAGTAGTTGGTTTTGGTGCCGGCATGACAGCTGCAAGTGCAGTCATCCGCTGGAATGGAAAGGGACTTCGAGCATGACAGTTGAATCGGCATCGCCACGAGTTGTTCTCATCACCGGCGGATCTCGTGGAATCGGACTTGCCTGCGCACAACATTTCGCGGCACTTGGTGATCATGTTGCTGTCACTTATAACTCTTCACCGCCACCAGGGGAATTTTTTGCTGTGAAGTGTGATGTGACGAAAGCAGAAGACGTCGATAACGCATTTAAAGCAATCGAAGAAAAGTTCGGTCCGGTGCAAGTGCTCGTATCGAATGCTGGCATCACGCGCGACGGACTCCTCTTGCGTATGGGTGAAGATGACTTCGCATCGGTAATTGATGCCAACCTCACAGCTGCGTATCGAGTGTGTAAGCGTGCAACCCAAGGAATGCTTCGCGCTCGTTCTGGTCGAATTATTTTGATGTCAAGTGTTGTCGCGTTGCTCGGATCTGCAGGTCAGGCAAATTATTCGGCGAGCAAAGCAGGTCTAGTCGGTCTTGCCCGATCTCTTGCACGTGAATTGGGTTCTCGATCAATCACAGTCAACGTGGTTGCTCCTGGCCCGATCGACACTGACATGACTGCAGCGCTGGGCGAAAAACGTCTCGAAGAACTCGCGTCGGCCGTACCGCTCGGTCGCACTGGAACTGTGGACGAAATAGCTGCAGTTGTGACATTTCTCGCAAGCCCTGCTGCCGCATACATCACGGGCGCCGTAATTCCCGTTGATGGCGGGCTCGGCATGGGTCATTAAACCGTTTCACGTTCACCGCGTAGTACTCTGTTTGCGCAACGAATCCCAAGGAGATAATCATGAGCGAAGACCTGTTTGTACGTTTTACGAAGTGCGCAGTTGATGTGTTGTCAGTAGATGCTTCAAAGATCACACTTGAGGCAAGTTTCGGAGATGACCTCGATGCAGACAGCCTCGATTTGGTTGAATTGGTCATGGCTCTTGAAGAAGAATTCGGTATTGAAGTTCCTGAATCCGACCTCGAAGGTGTTGACACGGTCGGCAAAGCCTTTGCGCTCGTCACTTCAAAAGTCAAGTAAGCCTCCCAGGTCGCGCTTCGCATGCAAGGAGCAGGACATCGCGTTGCCATCACCGGTTACGGAGTGGTTGCTCCATGCGGCATCGGCAAAGAAGCTTTTTGGGCAGGCCTATTAGGACCTGGCTTCACCGGAGCAAAATCAATCGAAATCGAAAACTGGGATCCGCTTCCATACTTTGACAACCCGAAGGATGCACGTCGCTCGGACCGCTGCGAACAGTTTGCTCTTGCTGCCGCTGGTGAGGCATTGGCTCAGTCTGGCGATTTGCCGTACGACCACACGCGCATAGGGACCATTTTCGGAACCGGCATCGGCGGCTTGCGTACTCTGGAAGAAAACGTGGTCACTCGCGTTGAAAAAGGCGAACGTCGAGTTTCACCATTCCTTGTTCCCATGATGATGTCAAACGCATCTGGAGCCGCAATATCGATGCGCTACGGATTCCAAGGTCCGGCTGAAACAATTTGCACGGCATGCGCTGCTGGAACACACGCCATTGGTAACGCAGCAAGGCTTATTGCCTGGGGTCGCTGTGAAGCAGTAGTAACGGGAGGAGCGGAAAGCGCTGCGACTATTAC
>Ga0194055_10000375_pt1 | contig 35456 bp, 33 predicted proteins | sample SepL449m_MetaG_FD_155482 | JGI IMG/M metagenome (GOLD analysis project Ga0194055, IMG submission 155482) | Anoxic zone freshwater microbial communities from boreal shield lake in IISD Experimental Lakes Area, Ontario, Canada - Sep2016-L442-9m | ecosystem: Environmental > Aquatic > Freshwater >... | reverse complement strand
CGATTAACAACCGTAGAAGAAAAACTGACCGCAGCACCCGCCGATAAGAAAGTTCAAAAGGAAGTTTCCGCGGCGAAGAACCATTTGCGAGAATCCTATGCCGAGCTGGAATCTACCGCATCCAAGATCGCTGCCGCCGAGAGCGATTCGGGTTGGATGGCAGCATCGACAGCCCATCCCAATCTCAATGAAAAAGTCCTCGCGGAAACCGCGGCGCTTCATCGAGGCGATCCTACCAATCTCCAACTTTGGAATGAATTCCTGCCGCGATGCCAAGAAGAAATCCATTCCGTATACCGTCGACTCGATATCCGATTCGATCATGAGTACGGGGAAAGTTACTACCACGACATGCTCGCCGCCGTGGTCGAAGAACTCTTTGCGAAATCGATGGCAGTCCAAAGCGACGGAGCAATCTGCGTATTTCTAGATGGGTTCGATGCTCCCATGATCGTACGCAAACAAGATGGCGCCTATCTCTACGCGACGACCGACATTGCCACCGCGCTGTTTCGTGAAAGGGAATTCGGCCCCGACGTCTCACTCTATGTAGTCGACCATCGCCAAAGCGACCACTTCAATAAACTCTTCGCCGTACTCAACAAGATAGGTTTGCATCACACCCAATTCAAACACATTAGCTTTGGAACCGTTCTCGGTACCGATGGCAAACCTTTCAAGACCCGTTCCGGCAGTGTGGTCGGCTTGGAACCACTCCTCGACGAAGCGGTCGAAAGGGCATGGCAAGTCGTCTGCGATCCCGGCCGTCTTCAGGTTGCAGGACTCGAAATGGATGACCACGAGAAGCGCCGCATTGCCGAAACGGTTGGCATCGGTGCTATCAAATATGCGGACTTGTCGCACAATCGCACCAGCGACTACGTGTTCGACATGGACAAAATGGTGCGACTGGAAGGAAACACTTCGACGTATATCCAATATTCCTACGCGCGCACTCAAAGCATCCTCCGGAAAGCCGCAGAAAAGGGCTGGAGCGAAAATGTTTGGTCGGCAGCCCCTCTCAAACTCGAAGCCCCGATCGAAATTACCTTAGGTTTGCAACTCGCGAAATACGAAGAGATCCTGCTCCAATCGATGCAGGACTACACCCCCAATCTCATCACCGAATATCTTTTCGAGACAGCTCGACTATTCAGCAGTTTTTTTGATCAGTGCCCGGTCCTACGAGCCGATACAGAAGTCGAAGCGTGGTCTCGTTTAAAACTGTCCGCATTGGTGGGACGAACGCTCCAGTCAGGATTGGGTTTGCTGGGTATCGGTGTCGTGGATCGGATGTAACGCATGGAGACTTCACTGCATCGCGAACTCAAGAGTGTGTTCGCAGCCAAACCGGATGCAGTCGAGGTTCCGGTCGACGGGTATCGCATTGATGCCGTCGATAACAATGGATGGCTGATCGAAATTCAGCATGCTTCCTTGTCAGCCTTGCGGCATAAGGTTTCTCAGTTGCTGACACTCGGCCATCAGATCCGCATCATCAAGCCGATCCTAACCCAAAAATGGATCGAGACGCTCGAGTCGCGGCAAGGCCCTGTTCTACGTCGCCGCAAAAGCCCCAAGTCCGCTCGCGAACGGGACGTGTTTCGGGAGCTGATTCACTTCACTCAAGTCTTCCCTCATCCGAAACTCCGGCTTGAACTGCTAGAAGTTCACGTTTTGGAGCAACGCCTCGATCGAACAAAGAAGCGTTGGGCGAAGAAATCCTTCGACATCCTCGATGTTCGATTGCTGTCTCTTGGGGCGACGCGTTGTCTGGTACGTTCTCAGGACCTTTGGGCCATATTGGGTAACCCCACCTTGCCCACCGATTTTGATACTGAAACACTATCCTCTGCATTGAATGAACCCAGATGGTTCGCGCAACAAATCGCCTACACACTTCATAAGTGCGGGGCGACAACCCTTTGTGGCAAAAGGGGGAATGCGAGGGTCTACCGCAAGACACGATCACGTAAGGCTTGTTGAATGACCAAGCCAATCTATCCAAGTGATGGAAAGCCAACCCACTGCGTCAGCAAGGGGCACACCGAGCGTCACAGGCCTGCACCGGTGATTGTCTGTTAGCGATCGAGTTCTGCTACGGACAGACCGCGCGCGTTGCCTAGCAGGTGACGATACTTGGTGCTGAGATGATTAAGCCACAGCCCGAAGTAGATATTGAGAATCAGTGACAAGACAAAGAAGAAGGGGACCAAACTCGAAGTCCTGGGAGACGCCATCGTCCCCTTCAATGGATCTGTGCCATAAGAATCGTATCGCTGCGGATCGCGAACCGTCGTGGTCCCCCCGGATGTGGTTGGGAGCGGTCGATTGGCCAATTGCGGGATGGGTAACACGGGGTTCGTCAGCGGGCCATTGGCTTGCGTTCCAAAACCTGGATTGGTGTAGGGAGGGTTGTTCGCGCTCACGTAGTTGCCATAACCGGGAGGTCCCGCGGTTGCATGAGCACCATTCGCGTCTTGTCCGTTCCAACCTGGAGGGTAGACGCCCTGATTGTTGTTGGCCATCAATGGAACATTGCCATTGCCCGAAGGATAGCCATAGCCCGCACCCGGCTGAGTCGGAGTCGTGGAACTGCCATAGGTCACGTTGCCTTGGCCAGAGGTCGGAGGGTTGCCAGTTGGTCGCGACGATCCGAACGGATTGAGTGTCGATGGGACTGTTCGAGGAGGTTGGAATCCATCGTTGCTATAGGTCGCAGGATTGCCATACGTCGTTGGGGACGTAGCGGGTGGGTTGGGCCAAGAGGAGCCAGCCGTTAAGTTCGTCCCCGTCCCATTGGGTGTAGTACTCGGCAAACCTGGGACTGGATTCGGTACAGAACTCGTTGAAGGGAAGGGCGTTGATCCGATCGGTGTGGGCATAGTAGCCGTCGAAGGATACGCCGGTGGAACGGTGGTGGGGAGGACTTCGCCCGTACCGCCGGGACTCGAGCCATAACTGGGCACAGACGGAAGTTGAGTGGTCGATACCGTCGGGATGACATCACTGGCCCCACGTGGAGCATCGATGCTAACCGAAGATCGCATGTCGAGGTTGGCGATTCGAGCTTGGTTGCTGCTGAGCAACGGCATTCGAACCAACTCCGATTCCGGAGGGTTTTGCTCGACCGGTCCGACACCCACTCGGATGATGACTTTTTCGACTCGGCCACGCAGGGCTGGAGGAATCGTGCATGGTAGTTCTTGCCCACGCGGGCCTGCAGCAAAAGCCGCAATCGCATCGGGCGCGATCTGCACGACCATGTAGAGCGTGTTGTCTAGTTTGTCGATTCCCCATCCTATCCTGACCGAATCCGCACCCGCTTGCGGGACTGCCATATCCACGTTGGCGGCTACCAACTTATTGGATTTGGAAGTGGCAGACATCGTGCGTGGGGCGGGAAGGGGTTCACCCTCCCTATCTCGATTTCGGCTCGACGTTTGCGGACTGACTTGATCCGAAACGAAATCTTGGCCCTCAGAAGCTACGTCCTTTTTGACAATTGCATTCTCGGTGGAAGGACTACCCTTGGCAGCGACAGGCGCTGGCAGGATTTCACCTGTCCCGAAAAAGCAAGCCAATAGAATCCATAATCCGCTCATGCTTGTCACCTTCACCCGACTTTGCGGAAGGCCGTAATGTCTCACGGTCAGCCACTAGCTAACCAAACCGGCCAGAATAATAGAGGAATCGGAATGATTGCGTAAAGGGAAATCGACGTGTCAAAAGGGGCAATTCTTAAGATTTTGGCAATCTCGGCAGATGGCGATGCAAAGGAGCGAAGCACGAACCCTTGAATCCATGCTAGCAATCGATCTCAGAAGATCGTGCCATTGTACGGGCCGAGCGGATGCCGAATGCAAGAACGCCCGCGCGAAACGAAGAAAGTCCGGCGACATCAAACAAGTCTGGACGGAGCTGAGTGGAAACTTAAGCAGCCCGACGAAGCCCAACTTCAGGTGCGATCTCGGTCGCTGGACTCCCGTCATCACGTCGCACCCCGATCCATGTCAAGAACTTGCGCCGAAACGTTCGCAATGGAACGGCGAATTTGCGATGGGCGCGGATCAACCATGGTCTCGGATAAGACCCTCCCGAAACTCCATGGCACTGTCGATGCTTGGACATGTGGTAACGATCGCAATCGCGAAAGATCCGGAACAACGGATCCAACCAACGCCACGACGGAAGCTGCATACTGACTTGGAAATCGATCAAGTAGGGCAAGCCATCGTCTCCGACAATGACGTTTTCCTGCTTATGCAAATCAACATAAGCGATGCGTCTCTGATGGAGGAGGTCGATCAGCTTTTCCACGCGATCAAAAAATTCCTCGGTCAAATTGCTGCACAACGACAAGGGTTTCCCGTCAATAAATACGTGAGCAACCGCGTGCTTTGCAACTTGGCCATCGATTCGAATGTCGTTGTAAACTTCGGGGATACCTTCGAAGTGCTTCAGTTCGCTCAAGAAATAGTGTTCTCGATGAGCGAGGAATCGCCCTAACCAACCCATCGGAATCAGACCAATGGGTGATAGGCGATTGAATTTGCAAACGATCGTGTTCCGATCCCGATCAATGATTTCGGACTCGTTGGTCTGTTCGAGCATGCCAGGGCCACCATCGCCATACTTCGCAGTTGCAGCCCACGAATCGTGCTTGAAGACCTCTCGCAGATGATAGGTGACTCCGTCGACGCAAACCGTACGAGGAGGTTCCTGGTTGCCGAGCGCTCTCAAAACGTTAGGGCGTTTTCGCCCCGTTCGGGAGCAGGATGGTTGGTCCAGTCCAGGTTCCACGCGTGCGCTCCTTAATATCGGTTGAATGGCAACAATTCCGTCTTCACGGGGAAGCGTACAGGATTGACATACTTCTCCTTGAGAGCAGGATTTAGAGTGGATTAGCCCCTCGCGTCAACACCATTCCTAACGATCCGGACCATTCGCGAGTGTGAATGCTGGTATTGTGCAGCGTGTTGCGGACCATCTAGTCTGACATGTACGCTCGACGATCCGATCTCTACGGATCCGACGCCAAGGATCGCTTGGGACAATCGATCGACAATGTAAAGCCGCTGCCATGTACAGCAGCTGTCCTCGGCTGCTTAATCGCCACACGACGCTGTAAGTGCGATAAGTACAGTCGATTGGGACAATCGATCTGCGTTCCGATTCAAGGTATGCTACTTTGCGAGTGGGCGAGGCTGGCGGTGCATAGGGATGCAATGAACGCCATCTGCAATGATTTCGTGAACATTTGTTTTTCCTTGAGAGAGTAAATATAAAAAATCTAGTGTGCAGCAGCGAGGTGTTTGCCGGATTCGACCGAGCTAGCCTTGGAGCGATCGTCTTTGCACTGCGTGACACGGATGGGGGTACCTGCCTTAAGATCAGCCAGCTTGCTTTCCTTTCCATCGCAGGTGACCTTGGCATCTTTGGTGAGCGTATGATGATGCTCTTTGCCTTGGCTGCAGGTCGAAGCGACCTTGTTCCCTGTCACACTGACAACTTTGCCTTCGTGTGTGTCTGATTTTGTATCTTTCATAATCCGTTCCTCAATCGTGTACTTCCTCGAAACAAGCTGGAAATCGTCCGTCGGGAGTATTCCCAGTGGATAGCGATCCAACGACACGATCATTGCACCGATGGTCATGAGTGAGAATCGATGAATCACTGAAAGTAGGCTGGCGGATGGGACCAAACGAGCATTTTTTGATGTTGCGATTTTCGAGCCTGTCGGATCGCCAATCCATGTTTTCCATCGTTTTTTATCGCTCGTGCTCCTGCTCGCAATCGTGCTCAAAGAAGCCCGTTCAATTGCGAGCACGAGCACCATCCGCCTAAGCGGATTGAGCACGAGCAGGAGGAAAAGCCAAAGCGTACAACTTCAGAACGAGCATGACAGGCCGCCGCCTTGAAAAATACCCCGTCGGGATCTTCGGGGCTTGGCTACTCTTCGCCTGTGGTTCGCGAGAGTGACAGGACGAAAACGATCGCGGAGCGAATGGTGACACTGACCAGCGCGGCACTAGAATCGAAACAATAGTTCCTTGCTATTGAATAGCATATGAGCCCATGACCGATAGGCATCGCGCGGTGATGCAAAGTCCGTAGATCGCAAAAACGCCAACACCAGCTCCAGTTCTTGCGACGATGGCTCACGCCCCAAGGCCGTCAACATCATCGTCTTGATTCGCTCTTGGTCATCCGCACCCGTTTGAATCAACGCATCCGCCCAGCGATCTGCCAACTGATGCACGAATGGATCGTTGAGCAAGATCAACGACTGAGCCGGGACATTGGATACGTTGCGTCGGCCCATCGTGCTAAATGGATTCGGCGTATCAAAGGTCGTCATCATCGGATTGAGAAAGTTCCGTCGGACCTCAAGATAGAGGCTACGCTTTCCCATCCCATCCAAAGGCCCATTCCGTCCCGGCCTCCCTCGACCATCGAGAAATTCGGTCAAGTGAACGGGGACACTGGGCGTGTTATCTGGCAATCCGCTCAAATCCAACTGACCTGCAACTGCCAGCAACGTATCGCGAACGGCTTCCGCTTCTAAACGACGAACCCGCGCATGGGATAACCAATCGTTCTTCGGATCCAACGTCAGCGATGTATCGGTAGCGCGGGAATCTTGTTGGTATGTTTGGGACAAACAGATCTCGCGAATCATTCGCTTGAGCGACCATCCATCCTCGACCATGTTCAAAGCGAGGAAATCAAGCAATTCAGGATGGGTCGGAGCAATCCCCAGTACCCCTAAATCATCGGTCGTGGGTGCAATCCCCCGTCCAAGCAAATGATGCCACAAGCGATTCACGATCACGCGCGCTACCAGCGGATTCTCGGGCGACAATAACTCGCGCGCCAATTCCAGTCGGCCACTTCCTGGCCCTGTAAAAATGTTTTCTTTCCCCCCTAACGACTCCAAATTGCGTCGCGCCACCTCTTCCCCCGGTCGCGATGGATTACCACGGATGAGCAAATGATCGTTGATCCCGGTTCCATCGCGCATCGCAATCGCCAAATTCGAATGCCAAGTCGTTTGTTGAGCTAAATCCGACTCCTTTGCCACAAGTTGCGTTGCGATGAGCCCCAGGCGAGCTTGTGCCTCAGCGATGACCGAATCATCCGTGCCAAAGGAATTTGGCTGAGCCTGCAAAATCGCATTGAGCAACGACGCCACCCGCGCGGATGCTTCCGCCGACAAAGCAATCGATCCGTCGAGCCATTGCTTCAATTCCTGTTGGGATTGGCGTATTTGGTTTGCGACCTCGTTCGAATCGGCAACGATTGGAACCGCATGCTGCGGTGGTGCACCATCGATGACTTGGACAATGGCAAAGGGTTTATCACCCAAAGGAGAAAATTCCAAATGCGCGGTCTTGCCCTGATATCGCGTCATGGAATGTGTCACCCACCGGTACTCATCGGGCGAACCATCGCTATCCAATACGGTCTCACCATGAAGTGGACCTGCAATCAATCGCAACGAATCGACCGATGCAAACGCACGGAAAGAACCTCGGACAAGATAAGACAGCATGCCCGATTCCATGCGAAACTTTGCCGTGGGCAGAATCTTGCCAGCCTGTTCGACTTGGGAATAGCGATTCTGTCGATTGACTCCCGGCGAAGATTGTGCCATCGGATTCCAGAACGGATCACGGACCCCTTCTGTCAATCGATGCACGACCCAGCGCCCCCCTGGAACCGAACGATCGAGCGACAAACTGAATTGCGATTGGCTGCCGCGACCATAAATGACACTGTCCGACGCCCAAAGCCATGGATCCACCCGCCGAGCATCGAAATGAACCCTTACATCATCCATGGGCAATTGGCTTGCCCCAATCGCTGCATCCCGTGCCGAACGCTGAGCAAGTCCTTTCCATGCTTCTTCGTGCGTGGAGGAGCTATCCTCGGAGCTCAACAAACGGTGCTGAGCCCATTGCGCCGCAATCTGTTTCAACTCCTTATTCGCTTCCGCAAGCAATGGTTCTCGGACTGCGATGAGTGCCTCAGAGCGCTCCCGGTGAGCCAGGTCGGTTTCAAAACGAACGAGGCGATAGTCGCTGCTTTGTAGATACCCATACAGTGCGTAGTAATCCTTCTGACTGATGGCATCGAATTTGTGATCGTGACAACGCGCACACGCGACCGTTATTCCCAAAAAAGTCTTGCTGAAGACATCCACCATGTTGTCAAAACGATCGGTCTCATCTTTGCGAGCATCGACGGGGGAGTGAACCCATTCGCCCAAATGCCAGAAGCCGGTCCCAAGCACCGATTCATTCCAGCCCAAGGTCGGATGCGTTCGAGGTACTGGAACCAAATCCCCTGCGACATGCTCCGTTAAAAATTGATCATAGGGCAGATCTTGATTCCAAGCCCGCACCACATAGTCACGATACGGTTCCGTCGATGGGATATCCTCATCGAATTCATGCCCTCGTGATTGAGCAAACCGGACCAAATCCAACCAATGACGCGCCCAACGCACACCGAATTGCGGATTGGCCAGTAGTTCGTTCAGCAGCTCTTTGTACCAATCGGGGTCGGTGTTCCTCATCCATCGTTGCAGCTCGTCGGGAGTCGGCGGCAAACCGATCAAGTCCAGATAGACCCGTCGGATCAGGACGTTTCGAGGAGCCAACGGATTGGGCTCCAATCCCTGTTCCGCGAGCTTGCTCCGAATCAAGCGATCGATCCCCTCGGGCACAGATGCGGAGCCTGATTCGTTCCGTGTGGTTGTCGTGAATGGCTGCCAAGCCCAGTGAGCAGCGCGACGCGAGGCCAAGTCGAATGCATCCTTATTGTTTGCATCTTCAGGCAATGGCTCGTCCGGCCACTTGGCTCCCTGTTCAATCCATCGTTTGATCGACTGAATCTCCTCCTCGGACAATCGCCCATCCGGAGGCATTTCATAGCCTTGATAGTTGATCGCTTGAAAAAGCAAGCTTTCTTCGGGCCTCCCAGCCACGATCGCAGCACCACTATCACCCCCTTGCTCGATCAAGGAACCATGGTCGAGCCTCAAGCTCCCTTTGGATTCCCCCGCTTCGCCACTATGGCAACTCCAACAGCGATTCGCGAGGATGGGTCGAATCTTGTTCTCAAAGTACTCATCGGACGACTGCGCGAATGACCCTCGCGCCGAAAGAAACAGAATTAGAAAGAGAGCCGCGGCGTATTTTGCCCTGCCAATAGTCAGGCTCCATGCATACGACGCAGCGTTCCCGCGCGATGCAAATTTCAATGCGAATAGGATGCCGGGAGCCCGTTCGCGGCGTTCACAAATCATGAAGCGACCCGTTGCGACGATGGTCCTAGCAATTACACGACTACACCGACGAAGCCACTGGCTCATGGGTCAATTCGGGGGGAAGGAGTGGGGGAGGGCAGGGGTGCGCCGGTTGCGGCACGAGCGAATTATACACCACTCGAACTATCAAATCACCCTTGTTTGCACCCTCGATGATGACCTCAATGAAGCCGATGCCTGCCGTTCCCATGGAGGGGATTCCGTGCTAGACACCTTCCAAGAGTGCTTCGTGCGGTGCCCTAATATCCTTGACCGGATGGGCCGCGTCACAGCGATTGGTCGCCAGAGGGGATTCGCGTGCGACCAATGTCACCAAGATACCATCTTGGACCTTTTCCCCATTTTGGTTGATCAATTGACGGTACCAATGGACCTCTCCGTGCCGGCGACCATGCGTTTTCAGGTCGACGATTTCGGTCACGACATGGACCAAATCTCCTGGAAAAACCGGTTTGCAAAAATTCCAACCGCGGATATCCACGAAGGCGGAGGTCTTCACCAAGGGGGCGGTGGAACTCAATCCCACCATGATCGACATACCGAGCATGCCGTGAGCAACGGTTTGTCCAAAGGGCCCCTTCGCCGCATACTCGGGATCCATGTGCAATCGATCATGATCCCCGGTCAGCGATGCAAAAAGCTGGATCTCCTCGCTGCCAATCCGTCGAGGGGCGCTCGTCCATCGATCACCCAATTGCAATTGCTCGAACGCGAGCGCATTTTCTGTTGAAACCTTCACCGCGAATCCACCTTCTAGGCAAGAGCACGATATCCGGATGTCCCGACAACTCTCGCTTGGCTCTTCATGCAGACGTGCAATCGAACACAACCTTAGAGTCACGAATGCACCACATGAGAATTTCAATTCTCGGACTTCAGCAGGTTGGATGCAAGTACCTACGGGGGAGATTCGTCCTTACATCACTAAAAGAATTGGGAAGTGCACTACACATTACTCAGATTGCCCAAGATCCCGTCGCGACGATTCAAGAAACGCCTCCCATCCACCCATATGTTGTGCTGGGTTGCCTAACATGCAGCCCGCATTCCAAACGGCAGCGACAATCGATGGTGACGGCCCCATAGATTCAACAACTACTGAAGACTGGTCCCGGGCGTGAACATCTGACTGATCGATTTGTTGGAATGAATGCGACGAATCGCCTCCGCCAACAAGGGTGCCACGGTCAAGACGTGGATGTTGTCAAGTCGCTTTTCAGGGGGCAACGGGATCGTGTTCGTGATCACTAGGCTTTTGATGGGCGCTTCGCGAAGCCGTGTGATTGCTGGACCACAAAGGACACCGTGGGTGGCTGCCAAGTGAATCTCTCTGGCACCTGCTTCATGAACCAACTTTGCCGCCCCGCAAATCGATCCCCCAGTGCTGATCATATCGTCGAACATCAAACAGATTTTCCCTTCGACCGGGCCACCGATAATGTTTCGTTGCTGGGTTTGCATTGCATTGTCTCGGACTTTGTCGATGATCGCCAGTTGACCACCGATCCGTTTGGAATGTCCAAAGGCTCGCTTAATACTTCCTTCATCCGGGCTGACGACGACGATATCGTTGGGATCGAAATCCTGATTTTGGAAGAAACGGGTCAATGTTGGCGCTGCATACAAGTGATCGACAGGGACATCAAAGAAGCCTTGAATCTGCGGAGCGTGCAAATCCATCGCCAGCACACGATCGGCTCCGGACCGCGTAATCACGTTGGCGACGAGTTTGGCTGTGATGGGCACGCGGCCCTCGTCTTTGCGATCCTGTCGAGCGTAACCGTAATAGGGAATGACGGCCGTGATCCGCGCCGCGCTGGCCCGCTTGCAGGAATCGATCATGATGAGCAGTTCCATCAAGTTATCATTCACCGGCGGACACGTCGGCTGCACCAAGTAAACGTCCCTGCCGCGGACGTCTTCCTCGATCTTGCAAAAGTTTTCGCCGTCGGGAAACTTGCCCAACGAGATCGATCCCAAATCCAAATGGAGGAAATCGCAAATATCTTTCGCAAGTTGCGGATTCGCTCGGCCACTGAAGATCTTTAGTTCACGCATGGATATCCTAACTCCTTCATCTTCGCTTCGACCACTTGCAATTCATCAATGGTATTAATGCTCAGCGCTTCGCAAGGCTTCAAGGTCGCTAGTGCGTCTACCCTACGCCCTTCGTTCAAGAGCAAGGCAGGGGCGTCCGTCAAGTAAAACTCCCCCTGTGCATTCTGATTCGTCAAACGCTCCAATGACCACAGCATGCTGGCGCGATCGAAGAGATAGGTGCTCATGTTGACTTCACAGATCGCTTGCTCCTCGGGCGTTGCATCCTTTTGTTCAACGATGCGTCGGAATTGGCCAACCCCATCGCGGACGATGCGTCCCAGACCGGTCGGATTGTCTTTGACGAGTGTTCCTAGCAAACAAGCGTACTGACCAGAATGAAACGCGCTCGACAATTCTTGAATGGAGCTGGATTGAATCAACGGCGAATCTCCCGCAACGACCAATACAGGACCTTCACCCTGTGCTAGATGCTCCGCGCACATCTGCACCGCATGCCCCGTACCCAGTTGTTGCTCTTGCAGTGCGAACTCGACATTCTGGCGACTTGCTAACGTTTCGCGAACCAAATCGGCCCGGTAACCGACGACAACGATGACGCGATGCACCCCGGCCCGCTCGAGTGCATCGAGCACCCAATGGATCATTGGGCGCCCCAAAACCGGAAAAAGAACCTTGGGGAGTTCGCTTTTCATTCGCGTCCCCTTGCCGGCAGCCAGCACAATGGCGGTCGTCTGTGTCATGGTTGGGTTTCAATCAGAAGAGAAATCATTCGGATGGCGGCCGAACATGCGGTCAGCAGTTTCCTCATTTTAATTGGGAACGCGCTTCAACGGTCGAATTCCAGCCGCCCCCCTTGGAAACCAGGCTCAGCCCCCTGCGTGCCGCCCGTATGCAAGCATCATCTTGCCAAAAGTCCTCGCAATGGCATAGGGCAACGGACTGAAACGCAAGCACGGTCCTCTGAATTCCTATTGGAACCACAGGTTGTACCCGTCCGCGAGCCAACGTTTCACGAGAAAGGACGCAACATTGACGAAACTCGACACTTCGGCTACCTTTTTGACCCCTCGGGGAGGATTCCGATGACGGAATTTCAATGGACCTGCGGCCGTTGGGCTGCATGAGGTTCGTCGATCTCTCTCCACACCTGCTAGCCACCCTTAACCTCCTTCGATCTGTAGCTCATCATGCCTATTGAAAGAAATCGCGAATTGCGCCGTCGTCGACATCGCAAAGTCAAATTGATCAACCTCAAGAAGCGGGCCGAAAAGGCGACGAAATCCGAGAAGGCTGTGATTGCACATAAAATTCGTCGTCTAAGCCCAGGCGCTGAACAATTGGTTGCAGCTTGGAAACTCGTTTAACCCGCTGACTTATCGACATCTAGCTCGTGTATTTGCATTGCAGATGTTGCTTGCATCGCAGAGCGGCCCCGATTGCGGCGGGCCGCGATCGGGACTGTTGCAGCCGAGCGATCCTGGCTCCAGGCAGGCGATGATCTTCGGTCCTTACGACATGGTTTGTTCCGTGCTTGATCCAACTATTCCAGACGGGCCACCAACTGTTCCAGAAGTGCTATCGTGGAACGACGTGCTATCGTGGAACGACGTGCTATCGTGGAACACTGTTCCGTAATGTGGGGGATAATCAGCCCGTCATGAAAGTACTGATCACGGGCGTTTGCGGTTTCGTTGGTTTCCGCGTGGCGACGACCCTTGCGGCGGCGCATCCGGAATGGTCTCTCATTGGGGTCGATAATCTTTGCCGGCCGGGCAGTGCCTCCAACTGCTCCCCACTAAACCAACTAGGAGTTCAATTCCTCGAAGCCGATCTTCGAGATCGCGATCTGGTAAAGCGCTGGCCTCAAGCAGACTGGGTCATCGACTGCGCTGCGAATACCAGCGTCCTTGCTGGACGAGGTGAGCCCTCGGCTTCTCAGTCGCTCATGGATCACAACTTGATCGGTACGATCCATTTGCTGGAGTACTGCAAGCGTCATCAAGCCGGCTTGGTACTGGTCAGCTCGTCGCGTGTCTATTCGATCCCTGGCCTTCTGGCCCTTCCATACACTCTTGAGGGATCACGGATACTACCCGCTTGGGATCAAGTCGAACCATCCGAGATCGGAGTGGGTCGGCACGGGATCGCAGAAACCTTTTCCAGCCAACCCCCTCTCTCACTCTACGGTTCGACGAAGCTCGCGTCGGAACTCATGGCACAAGAGTACTCGTCGGCCTTCGAGTTTCCTCTTTGGATCAATCGCTGCGGCTTGATGGCTGGTGCAGGTCAATTTGGGAGAGCCGATCAAGGCATCGTCTCATTCTGGATCCATTCGTATTTGTATCGCCAACGACTCCGCTATATCGGATTCGGAGGGCATGGCCAACAAGTCCGGGATTGTTTGCACCCTGACGATCTGGCCGGATTGATTCTCCATCAGATGCGGCATCCCGTCGATCGAAGTCGACCTACCATCTGCAATGTTGCTGGAGGCAACGGGTCTGTATTTGCCCTCTGCGAATTGACCGATTGGTGCGCGCGACGTTGGTCCTCCCGTATCCACCCACAGGAACTTCAGATCGATCGAGTAACGGAATCGCGGACCTACGACTGCCCATGGATCGTGCTCGATACGAGCCGCGCACGGGACGTGTGGGGCTGGTCCCCGTCCAGAAATCTTGAATCGATCCTCACTGAGATCGCCGAACACGCCGAGTCACACCCGCAGTGGTTGGAGCTTTCCAACGGATAGCACTCTGTCCATTGTGGACATTCTTACTTTGCCCTCGCTTGAGAACCCGTGGCGGATCCCAAACACCTCGTCACGCGGAGGGATTACAATCACGTCAAACCGCGTCGCCGAAATGCTCGGTACCGCGAGACCCGAATTACCTTGCCATCGCGAAGTGCCCCCATGAGCCAGGATCCCAATCCGTATGGAAACTCTTTTTCCCCAATCCCATCGCTATCCGCCAACGGAAGTTCGCAGAACGAGCTGAATACGGATCCGCAAGTATCCAAGCTGCGCGGGTCTACGAAGACCATCGCTATCCTATTGCTCGTGATTGGGATCAGCGGGATCCTTTCCTTCCTTTTTCAGATCGGGGTAGGATTGGTGCTGGGGTTACTGGCCAATTCGCAACCAGGGAACGCAGACCTGCAGATTTCTTATCAGTCCTTCAAGGCCAACATGTCGTCTTGGCAGGTAATTTTCCTTCTCCTGGCATTGATCATCAACGTCGCCCTATTGATCGGTAGTATTGGCACGCTGAAACGAAAGAAGGGCTTGGCCTCGCTGCTGGTGCAATCCGCATTGGTGAGTGCCATCTTCGTTTTCCTAGGCACAGCCTGGGGGACCTACTTTCAATTCACGAATCGAACTGCATTGCTTGCGGATCTAAAGAACCAACTGAACAATTCCCCCAATGGTCATAATGCGGATCTTGGCTCCTTCATGGAAGTCATGTTCATGGTGCAGCTCGTCTTTGGAGTTCTGATTGCGCTGGCACACATCGTTTTTTACCTCTTCTCCTTTTTCCATTTGAGGAAAAAGGAGACTCTGGCACAGATGCGTTAAAGGGGACAGCATGCAATCGCTATCCGCGGCGAAAGCCGTTTATACGGGGTCCTTTGATCCGATCACGTTGGGGCACCTGCATATCATCGAACGTTCGGCGAAGCTGTATGAGCATTTGATCATTGGCATCGGAGTGAACCAAGCGAAAAAGCCTTTGTTCGACATCGACGAAAGGCTGCATCTAGTCCACGAAGTGACGAAGCACCTCCCGCATGTCTCGGTGCGAGCCTTTGATGGCCTAGCAGTCGATTTTGTTCGAGAGCTCGGAGCCAAGGTCATGGTGCGCGGAGTCCGGCCATTGACCGATATCGCTGGCGAATTCACCATGATGATGGCCAATCGTCAACTGGACGAAGAAATCGAAACCGTTTTCTTGATGGCCGACGAAGAATTTGCCCACGTATCCAGCAGCCTGATCAAACAGATTGCCAGCCTTGGGAATGGTCGCTCACTCGAGAAATTTGTTCCCCCGGCCATCATCGCGCCATTAATGCATCGCGTCCGTCTGCATCCCGATGTGTGAGATAGACAAACGCCGGAGCCGTGCTTCGAAATGAGCAAAGCAATGCGAATCGTTGAAAAACCTATCGCCCAGTCGCTCCGATAATTAGCCGGAACGCGTTAGCGACCGGTTATGCCCACATCTATTCCTATTGGCTTTCATTCGTACTCGTACTCGTACTCAATGAAATGGTACTCGTACTCGTACTCGACGGAACTCACTTTTCGAGTACGAGTACCGCCCTTTCGGGCTGAGTACGAGTACGAGTACGAAAATGCACGGCCTGCAATCGAAGTGTAACCAAGAAAGCGACGCTCAAACGACACTCATGGAACAACCGGGACTCCCTCCTCATCGCCCTCGCGGAACCCTTCGCTCCCACGACCCATTGCATGCGTTGACGTTCGGTTGCGGCCAAGGCCCCTGGGTATGGGATACGGCTGGCAAACGATACTTGGATTTGATTTGCGGTTATTCGGCCTGCAATCTCGGCCATGCACATCCAGCATTGGTGGCAGCAGCCACGTCGCAACTGCAGCAGTTAACGTTTGCCCATGGAGGTCAGCATCCAGGGCGTGATCAACTCGAATCCCAATTGGCGAATATTTGGAAACAATCGCTCCTCGTTGCACCGGGTGCGCATCCCAAGGAGTCGGGAATGGACGCTAATGCAGGGGAGACCACTTCTGGCGATCCGCCCATCCAAGTATGGTTGTCCACCACGGGGGCGAGGGCTATCGAAGTGGCTTGGAAACTTGCTTGCACCTATCGTCCTGGTGGGGTGGCTCGGTTTGACCTCGCCTATCACGGTCGATCCTTGGCCACTTCCTTGATCACCGACACTCGGCGTTCCCAAGTTCACTTCGATCATAGCGATGAGAACGTGGTGATTCCGTTTCCGATTGCATGCGAATGCGATGTCGATCTTCCATTGGCAGCGATCTCTAGCGAATGCTGCGAGGCGTGCCAGCTCAGCCTGGACATCGCAAACGAGCGACTGGGGCGATGGGCTGTTGACCTATCCTTCCTAGTCGTCGAACCTGCCATCGGTTCGCGAGGTTACTATTTTGCCTCGCCCGAATTCCATCGGCGCCTAGTACGCTTATCACGGGAGCATGGGTTGCTGGTGATCAGTGACGAGATCCAAATGGGTTTAGGCAGGCTAGGCCCCATGATCGTCGGAAATGAGGACGGTTGGGAACCCGACTTGGTCGTGCTAGGCAAGTCCCTGGGGGGGGGCATCGTACCCATCTCGGCCGTGCTAGGACGCGCGGACATCTTGGATCGTCTCGGCGAAGGGATCGAATCGGAGACCTTTGCCGCATCCCCACTGGCTTGCCGAATCGCAAGCTGCGTTCTCGAAGAATTATCCTCCCCATGCCTACTGGAAGAGTCCGTTCAAATGGGGAAAAACTTTCGCGAACGATTGCGAGAACGGTTGCCCAGACAACTTTCGATACGAGGGCGCGGGATGGCGACCGCGTTAGGACTGGAAGCTTGGGGACCCAACGGGGCTGCAGTCGCACACGGCTGGGTTCATGCACTAAGTCATTCCGGGGTCCTAGCACATTTGACAGGATCCAATCGCGATCGGATCGCTCTCCTGCCGCCACTCAATGTATCGGCGTCGTTGCTCGAGGATACGATCGACGCGTTGGAGAGGACGCTGCCTTCGCGATTAGCCGTATGATAACTCGCTATTTTGCCTAAACTGACAGTTTCGCGTGGGACGGGCAACGCATAGAGAATAGCCGGTTCTGAACGCGACATCGAACAACTTCCGAGCAGAAAGCAAATCCATGTTGATCGGCGAACCGATGCCCAGCCAATACGATTGGCGCTTTAATCTATTCGGCTTTCCAATCCGAGTGACCTGGTTGTTTTGGCTGATCAATGCCGCCCTGGGATACTCGGTCGCGATGTCGATGGACAATCGCCTCAGTTGGATATCGCAAAATGCAAAGGACATGGCGAGCCCTGGGATTGCATCGCTACTGGTTGTTTGGGTAGCCGCTGCCTTTCTGTCGATTTTGATTCATGAGTTGGGGCACGCCCTCATGTTCCGCGTGTTTGGAATCGACTCACAGATTGTGCTCTATCACATGGGAGGACTGGCCATTCCCACAGCGGGATATGCCTTTCGAAGGGGAGGGAACCGCGCTAGATTGACCCACGGAAACCAAATTTTGATATCTGCCGCAGGGCCTGGGCTCCAATTTGCAACCGCATTGGCCGTGGCGACGATTGCTCATTTCACCGGAATGCAAATGCCCATCGTAGTCACCATCGCGGATTGGCTGGGATTCTCGAATCAATCGCTTCAGGAATTGATCCCTACGGGAGTTTTCCGCAATGCTTGGCTCTACTCCTTCGTCGATTTCTTCGTGCTGATCGGCTTGTGGTGGCCACTGTTTAATTTGTTGCCGGTCTACCCCCTCGATGGAGGTCACATCACCCAGCACATCGCTGCCATCGTCCGTCGCACGGATGGATTGAACGAAGCCTATTTGATCGGTGCGATCACCGGTTTTGTGGTGGCTTGGTGGTTCTTCACGCGAGGTTCATCGATCAATGCGATGCTGTTTCTGTCCCTCGCCATGAGCAACGTGCAAGCCGTGCAACAACGTTCCGGACCCTTTGGATGGTGATCGAAGCAAAAAAATCTGAATTTTTTTTCGACCCATGAAAGCCCTCCAAACGGCGCGCGCACTCGGTTGGAAATCGTGTTACCAAATCAATTCAACGAGGCTGTATGGCGCAGCGTATAGCGTCGTTTCGAATGCCATGCAGCGAAGCGAGGATGTCCATTCCTAGGACGCATGACTGCGCATCGCATGAACGATTGCGATTGTGCTTTGCATCGCAATGCTCGCGGCATGCGTATCGCTTTTGCCAATGATTTTGTTGGCCGCTTCGATGCCGAAGCAATCGCATCAGGGGACGCTAGCGCAATCGAGAATGCACATCACAGGAATCTTTTCCGCGCATCGAATCCCATCCTCCATCTTCTTCCGAGTCGTTCAATCATGGTCTTGTTGTGGTGCGCACCCATTGCATGATCATGATCAAGAGTAGCGTTGATGCGGCGTGATCTCGTGCTCAAAAAAAGAGGTGAGCATGTGGAAAAATCGTTTCATGTTTGTGGAAAAATTGTCGAAAAGATGTTGCATTAAGTTTCGAGTTTTATACAAATACTTGCAACTAAGGTGGTCCTTAGCACAGACGGTCGATCGTGTCACGGAGTGACAGGTCAAGAAGCCAGATCGACTGTTTTGTTGCGAAGGACTTTTTTGTATCGTTGTCGAGTTCAGGTCATCGTGTCTGCTGCTTCGGACGCTTTGAGTCTGCGACAACATGTTTCTGGTTTTTTTGGAGGATATGTCCGTGGCCAAGAAGAAAGTTTCAGCAGCAGCCAAGGCTGCACCGAAGAAAAAAGTAGCCAAGAAGAAGGCTGCTAAGAAAGCTGCAGCACCAAAGAAGGCTGCAACCAAGAAGAAAGTAGCCAAGAAGAAGGCTGCTGCGAAGAAGACCTCTACCAAGTCTCCTTCGTAATCCATTGCTCGTCTAGCAATGATCTCCGCAACTGCGGGATCTCTCTGACTGCAAACACAAAAAAGCCGCCTAGTGGCATTTGCAACTTGGCGGTTTTTTTACGTACTTACCCAAAGGGTTTGAGCGATCCAGACCCAGCCCTAGGCAATCCGGTTTTTGATTTAGCCGTGGGCCCCTAGGATTGAAGTTGCGCGTTTCGGGCCTGTGTGAGCCTGATTCCGTATGTTTCAAGGTTTTTTCGTACTCGTACTCGTACTCAATAAAATGGTACTCGTACTCGATGCGGTATCTTCGAGTACGAGTACGAGTACCGCTAACGCTGAGTACGAGTACGAGCACGAGTACGAAAGATTGCCGACACGCAACTTCAAAAGGCCCTAGCCGTGTTCTTTCGACGTGCAAAAATCGGCTAGTGCCCCAGGCTCATGCAAACGAAAACGAACAAGCGAAAAGCGTTCTGCCCGCGATGTGCTAGCTTTCGACCAATTCGCCGGTGGTCTTGGTATAACGGCGTCGGTCGCTCTCTTTGAGATACACCTTGCGAATGCGGATCGCATTCGGGGTCACTTCTACCAATTCATCATCTTCGATGTACTCCAAGGCGGCTTCCAAGAACAACTCGCGAGGGGGCTTGAGAATGATGTTTTCGTCGTTCCCTGCCGCGCGGACATTGCTGAGTTTCTTTTCCTTGGTCGGGTTTACAACCAAATCGTTGTCCCGTGCGTTCTCTCCGACAATCATCCCTTCGTAGACGTCATCACCGTGTGCAACGAAGAGTTCCGCTCGGTCTTGCAATGCGAACAGCGAGTAGGCCACGGCTTTTCCCGGCACCATCGAAACCAATACACCGTTTGTGCGCCGTGCCATTTCCGCACCGACCGGTTGATAGCCAGAAAAACGGTGGTGAATGATGGCGGTGCCTTGGGTGGCGTTCAGCATTCGCGTTCGGACGCCGATCAAGCCCCTGGCAGGGATCGAGAAGCAAAGAAGTGTGTACTCACCTCGGGGTGTCATCGTCTCGAGAATACCTCTGCGATTGCCAACCATCTCCATCACGGGTCCCACCCGATCGGTGGGGACTTCGACGTTGAGTACCTCGAACGGCTCATGCAGTTCGCCGTTGATCTTCTTTAGAATGACTCGCGGTTTGCTGATGCTCATTTCATAGCCTTCGCGCCGCATGGTTTCGATGAGCACCGACAAGTGCAATACACCGCGGCCTCGCACAGCGAAGGATTCTGACCCTTCGACCGGCGTCACCCGCAGGGCAACGTTTCGCTCCAGTTCTTTTTCCAAACGTGTTCGCAGTTGCCGAGTCGTCACATACTTGCCATCTCGACCGACCAACGGAGACGTGTTGATGCTGAAGACCATTTCCAACGTCGGTTCGTCCACTTTCAATCGAGGCAACGGGCAAAGCTGTCCTCGATCACAGATGGTGTCGCCGATATCGATATCTTCAAGACCGATAACGGCCACGATATCTCCCGCGGTCGCAAATTCGGTATCGATCCTCGCCAATTTGTCAAAGAACTGCAGATTGGCGACTTGGGCATTGACCGTCGATTCCTCTTTGGCCACATCGACTTGTTGTCCCTTGCGGATGGTACCGGATTGAATTCTTCCGATTCCAATTCGTCCCACGTAGTCAGACCAATCCAGGTTGGTCACAAGAAGTTGCAACGGTGCATCGGGTTCCACATCGGGTCCTGGGATTTTTTCGAGAATCATATCCAGCAATGGAATCATGTTATCGCCTGGAACTTTGGGGTCCAGCGTCGCATACCCCGAACGTCCGGATGCATAAACCACGTCAAAGTGATCCATGTAACGCTCGCCGCCGAGATCCACCAGCAGCATGAGGGCCTCTTCGACCACTTCTTCGATGCGGGCATCCGGGCGATCGATCTTGTTCACCACAACAATCGGTTTTACGCCGCTTTCTAGCGCTTTCGAAAGGACAAATCGCGTTTGAGGCATCGTTCCTTCCGCCGCGTCGATCAAAACAAGAGCACCATCGGCCATGCGCACCACCCGTTCCACTTCGCCACCGAAATCGGCGTGTCCCGGGGTGTCGATCAGGTTGATTTTGATCCCTTTGTACTCGAGGGCGATATTCTTCGAGAGGATGGTGATCCCTCGCTCGCGCTCGAGATCGTTGCTGTCAAGGATTCGTTCCCCTTGCAATTGGGAATCGCGATATTGGCCGCTCTGCTTGAGAAGGCAATCGACCATGGTGGTTTTTCCATGGTCGACGTGGGCGATGATCACAATGTTGCGGATGTCGTTTCGTCGCATAGCGGGCGGTCCATCTATTCAAAGGGAAGGGAAGGGTGGCGGAAGTATCAGCCTTCGTCGCTGGCGCGGAAGCTTCCCACGAGCGTTGGTGTATATCGGCAGATCTGGTCACCCGGGAAATACAGGGCTAATTCCCGCGCGGCCGACTCAGGACTATCCGACGCATGCACCAAATTCATTTGGCGTGAACTACTGAAGTCACCACGAAGGGTGCCAGGGGCTGCCTTGAGCCCGTTGGTTGCACCCAGCATATCCCGAACGACGCGAATGGCTTCCAGTCCTTCGATCGCCAGAGCGATGATCGGGGCCGATGTGATGAACTCTTCGAGGTTTTTATAGAATGGCTTGGAAACATGTTCCGCGTAGTGCTGGCGGGATAGCTCTGGAGTCACCTGCAACATCTTGATGGCCACGATGTTCAAACCCTTGCGTTCAAAGCGGCTGATGATTTCACCCACCAAGCGTCGTTGCATCGTATCCGGTTTCAGCAATACCAGTGTCGTTTCCATATCCGTCGAGCCCACAAGCCATCTTCAAGAGGAAAAAATGCGGTTTTGCCTGCCAAAATCGGCTTCCGCGGAAACGGAGATTGTCCCGATTTTCCCTCCGTAGGCTAGGGCAAATCTCCCGCCTTAGCACCGTGCTCTTAGGAAGCTTCCTGAGAATCTGCATCGAATCTTCATCGAGGAAATGAGTTGCCGCCTGACCCAACCGGACCGAATTGGCTTACGGCGATCCTTTGGCCCCTTCCGCCCCATTAATGCGGTGGAAGCTGGCCTCCCTAGCGGCATGCACGAGGACACCGGTGCCTGTTTCCACTTCCGCTGGATTCGAGTTCCGCATTCGCCTGCACTCAAAGAACTTTTCGAAACGGGTGAGAAGTCCTCTCTAAGCCGCTTTGCGAGTCGCCGTGGAGACGATACCCTGAACGGAGGACGTGGGCATGCATGGTTGCATCGCTGGCGACCCGATGTGCATGGCACGGTTCATCCATTGGGTCGGACGCGTCAGCCAAGAGACGACCAGCCACAAGAGACAACCAGCCAGCGACGTTGTGATCCTCGACGGAAAATGGGATCTCAGTGTGCGTTGTCAACAATGCCAAACGATTCATTCCTCTAATGATCGACTGTATGGAACTCCGGTGCCATCGTACACCACTCTTCTTCGGCCTCCCGGAATGCATTGCGCTGCCGGTCCCGAGCATTCGTTCCTCGGGTTCTCCGTCGGCCTCGGCATGGGCCTCCCATACGGATGTTCGAAATTCATGCGTGACGCAGCACCCGATTCGGTCGCTACCACCTGGGTTTCGATCCATTTTCGAATGTGATGGGAATCGCACCGCCACGACTTGGCAGAGTCACGCATCGCATCCGATGAGTTCTCCAGCCGCAACCTTGATTCTTTTCTCACTTCAGTAACTTGATTCTGTGAAGCAGGAATATATGAAATTCAATTTCCCAGTGGTCATCATCGACGAGGACTTTCGTTCAGGCAACGCATCGGGGTTAGGTATTCGGGCCTTGGCCGAAGCCATCGAACGCGAGGGGATCGAAGTCGCCGGGGTGACGAACTATGGGGATCTGTCGCAGTTTGCGCAGCAGCAAAGCCGCGCTTCGGCATTCATCCTTTCGATCGACGATGATGAGTTCGCATCCGATGCCTCGATGAAGTCGGCGCTTGCAAATTTGCGCCAGTTCATCTCGGAGATCCGATTCAAAAACGCGGACATCCCGATCTTTCTCTATGGCGAAACCCGTACGTCGCGGCACATTCCCAACGATATTCTGCGTGAACTGCACGGCTTCATCCACATGTTCGAGGACACGCCTGAGTTTGTGGCTAGGCACATTCTGCGCGAAGCCAAGTCGTACGTCGAAGGTCTCGCGCCACCCTTCTTCCGCGCGATGATTCACTACGCACAAGATGGATCGTATTCCTGGCACTGCCCTGGGCATTCGGGTGGAGTTGCATTCTTGAAAAGTCCAGTGGGACAAATGTTCCACCAGTTCTTTGGTGAGAATATGCTGCGGGCCGACGTTTGCAACGCCGTCGAAGAATTGGGGCAACTCCTGGACCACACCGGACCTGTCGCTGCCTCCGAACGGAACTCAGCTCGAATCTTCGGCGCGGACCATTGTTTTTTTGTGACCAACGGCACATCGACATCCAACAAGATTGTTTGGCACTCGACCGTCGCCAACGGGGATATCGTCGTGGTCGATCGCAACTGCCACAAATCCATCCTGCATTCGATCATCATGACCGGTGCCGTCCCTGTCTTTCTGACCCCCACCCGCAACAACTTGGGCATCATCGGCCCGATCCCGCGAAGCGAATTCCTTCCGGAAAATATCCAACGAAAGATCGATGCGAACCCCTTTGCCCGAGCGGCCCAAGCCAAACATCCCGATCGCAAGCCCCGGATCTTGACCATTACGCAGAGCACCTACGACGGCATTATCTACAACGTCGAGGAACTTCGATCGATGCTAGACGGAAGGATCGGTACGCTTCATTTTGACGAAGCCTGGTTGCCACACGCCGCCTTCCACCACTTTTACAAAGACATGCATGCCATCGGTCCTGATCGCCCTCAACCCGAGCAGTCGATGATCTTTGCCACCCATTCAACCCATAAATTGCTGGCTGGTATTTCACAAGCATCCCAGATCCTCGTACGCGAACCGATCAACAAGCAGTTGGATCGGCACACGTTCAATGAGGCCTATCTAATGCACTCGTCGACCTCGCCACAGTACGCCATCATCGCATCCTGCGACGTCGCTGCCGCCATGATGGAGCCTCCCGGAGGAACGGCCCTGGTCGAAGAATCGATCATGGAAGCAATCGATTTTCGGCGTGCCATGCGCAAGGTCGACGACGAGTGGGGTGCCGACTGGTGGTTCAAAGTGTGGGGCCCTGATCGGTTGGTAGAAGAAGGGATTGGCGAGAGAGACGATTGGTTGCTCCAACCCAACGAAGATTGGCACGGCTTTGGCGGACTCGCCTCCGGGTTCAATATGCTCGATCCGATCAAAGCCACCGTCATCACCCCTGGGCTCAATGTGTCCGGACACTTTTCCGACACGGGTATTCCCGCCTCCATCGTGACACGGTACTTGGCCGAACACGGCGTCATCGTTGAAAAGACCGGACTCTATTCGTTCTTCATCATGTTCACAATCGGTATCACCAAAGGCCGTTGGAACACGCTGGTCAGTGCGTTGCAGCAATTCAAAGATGATTACGATAAGAACCAACCGATGTGGAAGATTCTTCCCGAATTTGTGCAGCAGTATTCACAGTACGAACGGGTCGGTCTCAAGGACCTCTGCCAACGTATCCACGACACCTACAAAGCCAACGACGTGGCTCGTGTCACCACCGAGATGTACCTCTCACCGATGCAACCCGCCATGAAGCCTTCCGATGCATTCGCGATGATGGCTCACGATGAAATCGATCGGGTTGAAATCGAACAGCTCGAAGGTCGTGCCACGGCGGTTCTGCTGACTCCCTACCCACCCGGGATTCCGCTCTTGATCCCCGGCGAGCGATTCAACAAGTCGATCGTCGAATACCTTCGTTTCGCACGGATGTTCAACGAGAAATTCCCCGGTTTCGATACCGACATCCATGGCCTGGTCGAAGAGGTGGCACCGGATGGCAAGATCCGATTCTACGTCGATTGCGTTCGCACCAAGGAACCCGACGTCGAATTCGATTTTCAAGACCATGAGCGCGAATCCAGCGTCGTCTAGTCGTCGAGGTTCGTTTCGATCGCTTGGCAGGGTCCAATCGCATGCTCCCTCTGTCGCTTGATCCTGCATCGGTTCGTTCATCGTCCCTATATCACGCGTTCTGCCGCACCGCAGACGCGATGCCGGATGCAGTTGCATGGATTGCGGCAGACACCGCATCCACCGACTCGGGCACGCGGATGACATGGACATGGAAAGACCTCCAAACTCGCGTGCAATGTCTTGCGGCTTGGCTCGAAGCGAATTCGATCGGGCTTGAAGAACGCGTCGTCAATCTCGCCCCCAACAGCGTCGACTGGGTGGTCCTCGATCTCGCCTGTGCAGCGATAGGTGCGATCCATGTTCCTATCGATCGGCGCTTACCCACCCATCAAATTCGCGAACTCCTCCTAAGCATCGATCCATCGTTGCTCTTGTTCGATCGGTCCAAACCACCTGGTGGCAAAGGCTGGCAAACGATCGACTCGCATCCGATCTGCGAACTTCGCGATGCAGCCACACCTTCTGTACTGCCGTCACCGCGGCAACGCGCGCGGTGGCTCGAGCCCATCGATGGCCATGCTACGGCTTGCATCCTGGCTACGTCGGGAACTACAGGAACCCCCAAAGGGGTGATGCTGAGCCATACGAACCTGCTCCGCAATGCGGCAGCAAAACAAGAAGCCATGCCGCAGTCAGGCAACGACATCAGGCTAAATCTCTTGCCCTTCGCTCACGCCTACGCGAAGACGTGTGAACTGGGCATTTGGATCTTGGTCGGTGGCACCATGGTTTGTGCCAATGGAATCCAAGATGCGTTGGCGATGGCACCTGCAATCCAACCCACCTTGCTCAATGGAGTCCCCGCATTCTACGAATCTTTTTTTCCCATTTGGCAGAACACGGGCGGGGATACGCTTGGGCTTAAAAAACTTCTCGGTCCGAAAATACGAAGGCTGGCCAGTGGCGGTGCACCCTTGCCTGAAGCGATTCGCAGTGCCTTCGCATTGGCCGAACTGCCACTCTTTCAAGGATATGGATTGACGGAGGCCTCGCCGGTGGTCTGTTCGAATCGGGCGGCGACAGAATCGCATCACGATTTGCTGGAAGGGGTTGGCCCTCCAGTGCGGGAGACAGAAGTGCGAGTGGATGCCGATGGACGATTATGGGTGCGAGGCCCAGGGGTCATGCAAGGCTATTGGCGCGATCCCGCCGCGACAGAGCGGAAGCTGCGCGATGGTTGGTTGGATACAGGGGACTGCATCGAATCCGTACCATCGCTTCGACACTCTTCCATTGCCTATCCAGATCCCACGTCGATCACCATCGCAGGTCGATGCGATGATGTTCAAGTCCTTTCGAACGGGTTCAAGTTTTCTCCTCGGCCATTGGAGAGAGCCATTGAACGGCTTGCTCCGGTGCAACATTGTGTTTTTATCGGGAATAAAAGACGCACTCCATTGATGATTGTGCAGCTTCGGTCGGGATACCGCAGTATGACCGCACAGGAGTTGCTATCGATGGCCAGGGAAGAATTGCGATTGCATCCTTGGTTTTGTTTGCCAACGCAGGTCGTTATGGACGACTCGCCTTGGACGACGGATTCAGGGTTGGTGCATTGGAAGGGAAACCTTCATCGCCGCGCTATCGAAGCGCAGTTTGCATCTCTACGGGATTCATCCTGAAGGAAAACATTTTCGGCAAATGGATAGGACCTGATTTCGCGAGATCGAAGGAATCACCCTTCAGAAATTTAGCGGGAACGCTCTAGCGATTGCCATGGCCCTTTCGACTGCCCTTTCCATTGCCATTGGCCGATCGTTCACTTTCGGTCGGATCCCTGGATGCGAATCACCCGCTCAAATGCTAAAACTAAACGGATATAGACTTTCTTGTTCTGCCGTCCGCGAGCCGCCATGTCCTCGACACCTCCTAAGCTCAAGTACTTGGTATTCGATGTCGAGAGCATCGCCGATGGAGATCTCATCGCGAGGACCCGTTACCCTGGGTTAGGGTATTCCGCCGATCAAGCCATCGCCATGTTCCGCCAGGAATTGCTTGATGAATCGGGACGTGATTTTATTCCCCACACCTACCACATTCCTATTTCTCTGGTGATTGCCAAGCTGCGTGAGGACTTCAGTCTGATTGAAATTGTTTCGCTCGACGAACCGCAGTACCGTCCCGAAATGATCGCGCGCAACTTTTGGCTGGGCTGGGAACGTTACGGCCAACCGACTTGGGTGACGTTCAATGGTCGATCGTTCGACTTGCCCCTCATGGAACTCTCTGCCTATCGTTATGGGATCAGCGTCCCCGAATGGTTCAATTTGTACGACCGAACTTATTCTCAGAATCGAAACCGCTACAACCTTGAATCGCATTTGGACCTGCATGAGATCTTGACTAATTTTGGTAGCACGTGGTTTCGTGGAGGACTGAACCTAGCCGCAGCCCTCGTCAATAAACCTGGAAAGATCGATGTCCACGGAAACATGGTGCTCGACCTTTACCGGGCCGGTAAAAAGAACGAGATCAGTGAGTATTGCCGCTGCGATGTACTGGATACCTATTTCGTCTTTCTGCGCCTTCAAGTTCTCATGGGGCGGCTTACTACCGAGAAAGAATCCGAACTGATTGCGGCCACTCGCACCCTCTTGGAACAGCAATCCGAGCGGCATTTAGGCTACCGTCAATACCTCGATGCATGGAAGGAACAACTCCCCTTCCTTCCTGAATCGACGTGATCGCTTGGCAGTTCCAAGCCACTCTTCCTCGTTCCTCTCCCCTCAAACAACCATTCCCCGCCATGAAACTTTTTGCATTCCGTGATCGAATTCCCTCGGACGCTCTCGCGGTCCTGGGACGAAGTCTTTTCGCGCTCACCTGTCTCCTAGCGAGCAGCCTTCGTTCTGCGGAAGACGAAGACATCGTGATCGATGCATTCGATGGAGCTAGTTTCGAAGGCTGGCATGTGACCGGCAAAGCCTTTGGAAATGGGCCTGAGCGAGGCACGCTGCCCAATCAAATGAATGTCGATGGTTATCTCGGAATGGGATATGTGAACTCCTATCATGATGGCGATGGTTCCATTGGGACCATGCAATCGAAGGAATTTCTCATCGAGCGCCCCTACATCAATTTCTTGATCGGTGGTGGTGCTTTTCCCGGCCAAACGTGTATTCGACTTCGGGTCGACGGCCAGGTGGTCGCCGAGTCCGTCGGACCCAATCGCAATTCTGGAGGTTCCGAGCGATTGCAGTGGAATGGCTGGGATGTTCGCCAGTGGCAAGGCCAAAAGGGCTCGATCGAAATCATCGATGATCATGTGGGAGGATGGGGGCATATTTCTATCGACCAGCTCGTACAGTCCGACACCTCGCGCGGACCCAAAGACTATTCGCGAGAAATCCAAATCTCTCAGGATTACCTCTTGTTACCTGTCGATGCATCGGCTCCTTTGGTTTCGCTTCAAGCGTTGGATGGTCCCACTCGTACCCATCAATTGGATATTTCACTCGGGAGCTCGAAAGCCGATTTTCTCGCTCCGCTGGATATGCGTCAATGGCGAGGCAAGACGTTGAAGTGGACCCTTCGATCGAACGATGGGGAAGCTGCTAAACAACGTCTCGATGCAATTCAATCTTCCAACGCTCCCATCACCGACAGGGATGGCGCGAATAGCGTCCGCCCCACGTACCACTTCACCGCACAAACGGGTTGGCTGAACGACCCCAACGGCTTGGTCTACTACGACAACCTTTGGCATCTCTATTTCCAACACAACCCTGTGGGGTGGAATTGGGGAAATATGCATTGGGGACATGCCACAAGCAAGGACCTACTCCATTGGACCGAAGAGGGAGATGTTTTCCGCCCCTGGGTACAACTTCGCGGTGCCGCGTTTTCAGGTAGTGCCATCGTCGATACCAACAATAGCTCTGGTTGGGGTGTGAATGGCAAAGCCCCTTTGATCGCGGCCCTCACCGACACCGATGCGGGGGAATCCATCGCTTACAGCCAAGATGGATTTCAATGGAAACTCTTTGATGGCAACCCCGTCGTCAAACATCCGGGTCGCGATCCACGCCTGCTATGGCAAGCCGATTCTCAGCGTTGGATCATGGCCGTCTATGACGAAGCCGATGGCAAACAAAATATCTCGTTCCACAGTTCATCGGATTTCAAAGCATGGAAATTCGAGAGCAAAATCGATGGATTCTTTGAATGCCCGGATCTCTTTGAATTGCCTCATCCCAACCGCCCTGGCCAATCGAGTTGGGTTTTGTATGCAGCCGATGGTCAGTATCTGCTTGGGACCTTCGATGGACATGCATTCACGCCGGACAGTCAGACCAAAGAGCGGTTGTGGTGGGGAAACTTTTACGCTGCACAGACCTTTAGCAACTCACCCGATGGTCGGCGTATCCAAGTCGGATGGGGACAGGGGATCGAGTTTCCGGGGCAGCGATTCAATCAACAGATGACCCTTCCGGTGGAACTGTCGCTGCGCGATAGCAAGACAGGAGTTCGTATGGTTGCCCGACCCGTGCGAGAACTGGATACTGCCGGTCGCGCCGTTCGAAACCTGCCCACTTCCATGTCCATTCCCAACACGGGAACGACTCCGATCCAACTCGCTTCGAGCAGTACCGATGTGTCCTGGGATTTCGTTTTCGCCACTCAATCGATCGCGACGATCGAGCTTCGCGGTGTGAAGATCACGGTCGACTCGGCCGCAAAGAAGATATCGATCGGCGACGTCGTGGTTCCAATAAGAGGCAGTAGCGAACGCGTAGCGTTGCGATTATTGATCGACCGTGGTTCATTGGAACTGTTCATCGGTGACGGTGACGCGGTTATCTCCCGTGCGTTGCGTCCCAACGCGGATCCCGACGAACTCTCTTTTTTCAGCCAAGGAACCGTGCGAATCGAGAACTTGCGAGCCCAAGACCTCGACTCGGCATCGCAGCTACCCTAAACAGTCGTTCCCATCTTCTGTTGCCAATGATGAAACCATTCCGTTCGAAGGGGTGAGCAAGTCTCGCATCGCGTCAGCCCAGCGAGTATCGCTCCAGTCCAATGGCGCTAACGCATGCTTCGTCTGTTCCAATTGCTCTCCGATTCCGAGGGACTCATCGACAAACAAGATCGGCTCGCGACCGACGCGTACCAAACCGCCGCGCACGCCCCCCAACCATTCTCGGCGAACGCGGATCCCTTCGGTTTCTGCGATTGATAGCAATCGCTCCATTTGTTCGAGCGATGTTCGGATCATGGCTTGTTCTCTGCGATTTTCTTACTCTGCCGATCGTGAAGCGAAAAAGAGATTGCGATCCGGCTTGATTCAGACCGAGGTTTTTGAGTAATCCTGGCATGAATTCCGAGGTGATGTCCTGCGCGTACCGAAATGCTTCTGCAACGTTAGCAAATACCACCGTATCGAACCAAGCCAGAAATGCCCGATCTTCCATTGTCCGCTCCCGACTCGAAATTGCCCGAAGCCACCCAGTCGGTGGCGGATCATGAACGAGACGCGTGGATCGCTCAGTTGGAGCAACGACTGATTCAGTGTGAACGTTTGGCTTCTATTGGCGAACTCTCCAGCACCACGACGCACGAGTTCAACAACATCTTGATGACCATCCTGAACTATGCCAAGCTAGGCCTACGATACAAGGACGAACCCAGCCGCGACAAAGCCTTGTCTCGCATCTTGGATGCAGCCAATCGCGGCGCCAAGATTACCAGCACCGTACTGGGACTATCGCGATCCCGTTCCGCACCGCATGAACCGACGGACCTGACAACCCTCGTCGAAGACACCTTGGTCCTCCTCGAGCGGGAGTTGATGAAATACCGCATCGATGTCGTCAAGGAATTCTCTCCAGCCCCCAATATCCTTGCGTCCAACAATCAGATCCAACGCTTACTACTGAACTTGATCACCAACGCCAGACAAGCCATCGGCGAGAATGGTACGGTCTTGGTGCGCATTGCCTTCGAGCCCAAAACCGAATCGGTCGTTCTGTCGATCCGCGATAACGGCAAGGGTATACCTCCTGAAATCCTGCCCCGCATTTTCGAACCTTTCTTTACGACCAAACAAGGCCCTGATGCTTCTGGTAAAGGTGGTACAGGGCTTGGTCTAGCGGCATGCAAAGAGATCGTCGACGAACATCGAGGACGGATCCGGGTCGACAGCACTGTCGGTAAGGGAACAGCATTCACGATTCGATTCCCTTCGATGGCATCCCAAACGGTTGCGGCTAAGGAGGAGTCGGCCCGCGCTTCCTAGATGAATCGAAGCGTCCCGTCTCTATCGTGTTGATGAAGTCTTCGGCAACATCATTGCTAGGCGTTTTGGCGGGGCTGTATGATCGAGCCGCTGTTTGTTCTTAGGATCGAGAAGCCCCACGTCATTCCATGGCTGGATCGCGGTCCGGACTGCTTCGATGAATCTCTCATCGCTAACACCAACATGATCCCCCACCAGTTTCCAACACCGATCGGTCGTAGCCCGCAGCTCAGTAAGAGCCGCATTCATGTAGCCATGTGGCCAATGTGCAGGATCTCTCGCCATCTGGCGTTCGAACTCAACTGCCGCTGCAAAATAGATGGCCGCAAAGGCCATGAAGCGACGATCGCTGGGCAATCCGCGATAACTTCCTGAAATCAAGGTATCGAACCAATCGATCTCCCGTCGCAGTTCCTCGGAATAGGAACGGAGCAATCGCTGCTGCTGAGAATCCTCGCCCAATAGCCCCTCGGCAACGCGAGCGATCCCGCTCAAACTATGGGCGATACCAAAACTGTGCAAGGGATCAACGAATCCGTACGCGACGGGGAGCGCGATCCAACCCCGACCACATGCATGCGATCGACAACGGCTCATACGAGAGACTCGCTGCAATTGAGGCTCACCCAACGCGTTCTTGGGATCTACCAGAATGGCTGGCTCCAACAATTGCCCCACCGTTGGACATGCCAGCAACCAATCCTTCCATGCATCCTCGATTGCAACGCCAGATCCGGAAGTCCCATGCTGGGGACGGGCTTCCACAAACCCGACACTCGTACGATCTCCCAGAAACCTCAGCATCCAAAACCAACCTCGGCTTTCGATATGATGCTGTGCCGCGTCATCGGAATCGAAAATCTCGGCGGCATGTCCAAATTGCGAAGTATAAAGAGACGAAAAACTACCTACCTGGTCAAAGTGACCATAAATGGCGGAAGATCGAGTCCTCATCCAATCGCTATCTTCCGAGTGCTTGCACCAGGCCGCTGTCGCATGACCACTTCCTGACGCATCGATGAGCCATGGGGCCTCGAAACGATGGGAAGGCCCTTCCGACGATTGCAGCAGGACGCTCCAGGATTGCTTGTCCGGATTCCAAGTGGCCTGCTCAAGGGACGATTGTTCATGGAGTTCCGCACCGGCGGAGGTGGCTTGTCTCGCCATCCAAGCATCGACATCGGCCCGATACCAATGCGTGTCACTCCAGGCATCCGACGCGCTCGCGGCCACCAGCAATGAATGCTGGTGATCGGGCGTGTCGTAGTAGGGCTGACCCGTGCGATGGCCAAAGTAACTGAAACCTCGCTTCAATCCACACCGAAGTTCTGGAACCTGCGTTTGCCACGTCCCAAACGCAGCGAGAGGCTTCAGAGCCGCTAAATCCCAACGCTCGGACAAATAGGATATGAGGAAGTCGGCAGTGGGCGTCGAGGATTCGCCTATGGCAAAACGAGGGTGTTTGCCACGGTCCACAAGGACCGTATCGCGGCCATGGCGAGCCAAAATCCAACCCAGCAGCGAACCGGCAAATCCGGAACCAACAATAATGGCAAATTTCTTGGGGGGCATGGATTTTCGCAGGTTTCAGGCGGTTTGCGTTTCAAAAAGAGATGCATGGCCTACCATCCTTCAGGAATCCCATCCTCGCGACTTCGATTCCCTCCATCGTTGCATGGAACGCATGCGACGAGCGAGCTTCTGCCGAACCCGATTCAATTAGCGGATCTGGAACAATCGCCGGATGGCACTAACCAAGGATTCCCGTTGCTCTTCATGAGGAGCTTCGCGAATCGATTGCAGAGGCGAATGCAAAATCTTGTTGATCAACCGATCCATGGCCTGAGAGATTTCCTGCCGAACCTCGGGTGTCGCCTCCTCCATCGACTGCTTTCCGAACAACCGTTGCAACTCGGTATCACGAAACAGTGCCGCTTGATCGCGGAGAGCTCGAATGGTATCTCCCGAATTGCGGACGCTCCAATCGGCCAGCAGCCTCTGAACTTCTTCTTCAATAATGCGTTTGGCTTTAGGCATCTGCTGACGTCGCATGGACTCGTTGCGTTGGCAGACCGATTGCAAATCATCCACCGAGTAAAGATAGACGCTCGGCAATCGGGCGATGCTCGATTCAAAATCGCGAGGGACCGCCAAATCCAAGATCAGTAGATTCCCTTTTCGGCGTTTTGCCAGAATGCCTTTGAGTCGAGACTCAGTCATGATCGGTTCGGGAGCACCCGTGGTGCTGACCACGAGATCCGCATCGACCAGCAAAGAATCGAGAAACTCCCACGCCTTAGCACGGATCGAAAATTGTTTTGCTACGGCGGAAGCTCGATCGAACGAGCGGTTGATGATATCGACGTTGCTGGCCCCCGCATCGATCAAGTATTGCAAGGTATCCACCCCCATATCGCCACTTCCGATGACGACAATCTTTTTGTCCTCGAAACGCTCGAAGAACTCCGAAGCGATTTCGCTGACGGCGACGCTCGGCACGCTGATGCGACGTCGATGGATCTCCGTTTCATTGGACACCCTTTTGGCGACCATATTGGCATGCTGGAATAGCAGGTGCATAGAGGTCCCAGCATATCCTCCCTCACGCGAGCGCTCGTAGGCATCGCTGACTTGGGCAGCGATCTGCGATTCGCCCACAACCAGCGAGTCGATACTGCTGACGACCGTAAACAGGTGTTCCGCAGCCCTAGCATCCTCGAGGAAATGAAAATGCTCTCGAAAAACTTTCGGATCGGCATGGTGAAACGCGGCCACAAACGCGATCAATTGATCGACCGTCGGCAGCGCCGTATCCTCGCCGCTACCTACATACCATTCAACGCGATTGCAAGTATTTATAAGAACCGATTCGCATTCAGGAAACAGCTCTCTTAGACCTGCCAGCGCTGGCCCATACTGATCCGCGCTAAAGGCCATCTTTTCTCTAATCTCAAGCGGGGTTCCGTGATGGCTGCACCCGATCATGCGCAGTTTCATACGGACTCACCTCGCGTAATTGATCTCGGTACGCTGTGCACACCATTGAACAACCAACCCGTCCTGCCATCGGACAGTCCCGAATCGGTTCCATGTGGGGCAGAAACCACAAAGGCGAGGGCGATCAAAACAATAACAAAAGACAAGATACTCATGAACGCGATCCATTCACCCCGCCCGCGATTGGAGGAGAACCATTGGGCCACAGCCGCAAAGCAGAGCCAAAGAAAGAGCCCCCCCGTGAAGATGATGCCGCGGTCCGTCCAGGCCACTTGACCATCCCGAGTGAAGTTCATAATGGCACCGGAAACAACTCCAAAACCAATCGATGCAGCGCTCCCTAGGATGCAGTTTCGCCCGATCGACTGCAGGTACTCGAGTGAGGGCAAGCGAATCGCATTCCCCGATGCACTGCGATGCTTGAGCTTCCATGCATGGACCAAATACATTGTTGCGAAAGCAAAACCGAGAGTGACCAACATAGTGCCGATCATCATGGCAATGGAATGAACCAGTCGCCAAAAAGAGACCGTCGACGCCTGGTTCAATGCAATAGGCGAATCGACCGGGAAAACAACAGCCAATCCAATCAAGCCAATGATCAAGGGCAATACAAATAACCCAATCTGCTTATCGCTGCGCCGCCACCACATGACGACGAAGGCCAGCGCGATCATCCAGGCGACCAGGATCCCCCACTCTTGCCATGTACCGAATGGCTGCGCGCGATCGCCGGCGAACCAACTCAAAAGGATACGGTCGATCACGTAAAGCGTGTGCGTGATGAACGCGATGGCGAATAGCGCTAGGGTGGCTCGCGTGACCCATAGCCGGCCAGCCTCTCCTCGCAATCCAAATCGAGAGAACTCGGCAATGAGAACAAAAGAATATGCCAGCAAAAAACAGACTGCGCTTGGCATGCCCTCAAACCCCGCCCATCGGAGTGACTACCATTCTCTTTCCTGTCGTTGTTCGATCTTTGCCTTTCCATTCGCCCACCTAGGCGACCAACAAAAAAACCAAGCGGCAGAGACTTGCTGAGTTTGCCAGCTGTATACACAGCGGTTGTTTGTTGGACGCTCAGGGAAGTTCGA